>Ga0256841_1000028_pt1 | contig 176410 bp, 164 predicted proteins | sample 356308metaG_FD_185971 | JGI IMG/M metagenome (GOLD analysis project Ga0256841, IMG submission 185971) | Hydrothermal vent microbial communities from Mid Atlantic Ridge, Atlantic Ocean - 356-308 | ecosystem: Environmental > Aquatic > Marine > Hydrothermal vents | place: Atlantic Ocean: Mid...
GAGGGAGAGTGAGAGCCGGACCCGTGCCATCCTTGAAAATGCACTGGTTGGGATTGTTCATTTAAAGAACAGAAGGTTTATCTCTGTCAATAAGAAATTCGAGGAAATGTTTGGGTATGGGCGTGATGAAATTATCGGCGTCAGTACTGCCATGCTTTTCACATCCCATGAAGATTTTCAGTCTGTAGGTGAAGAGGCCTATGCCAGGCTTGATCGGGGGGAGGAGTATCACAGTGAGTGGCTGGTCAAAAGAAAGGATGGTCAGGATTTTTGGTGTGCCATCTCTGCTCGAGTAATTGATCGTAAAAATCCGGGGAATGGTTCTATCTGGTTATATGAGGATATCACCGAGCGTAAAAGGAATGAAGAAACGCTCAAGTTCCTGGCAAATTACGACGCCCTTACCCAACTACCGAATCGTTCCTGTTTTCAGACTTGCTTGCAGGAAAATATAGAGGCAGCCCGTAAAATGGATGCACAGCTTGCGGTGATGTTCATCGATCTCGATAGATTCAAACAGATCAATGATTCTCTTGGACATGAGGCAGGTGATCAGTTATTGCAGGAGGTTGCTAATCGTCTAAGGTTCTGTGTGCGTGGGTCGGATACCGTTGCCAGGCTTGGGGGAGACGAATTTACAATCTTGTTAACGGAAGTTACCGATTATGCAGGCATTGAATTTGTTGCACGCAAGATTCTGGCGCAATTGAACAAACCGATCACGCTCGGAGATTATGAGGTAACAGTCAGTCCAAGCATTGGTATCAGTATTTATCCTGAACATGGTTCGGATGTTGCGACGCTGGTTAAAAATGCGGATGCAGCCATGTATTTTGCGAAATCCGAAGGACGCAATAATTTCCAGTATTACGAAGAAGACATGAATGCAGCATCACATGAACGCTTAGCCATGGAAAACAGGTTGCGAACTGCAATCGACATGAATGAGTTCATTCTTTACTACCAACCACAGGTGAATTCAGAAACACGGGAAGTGATCGGTTATGAAGCGCTGATACGCTGGGAGAACAGTGAACTCGGATTGGTCTCACCGGCAGATTTCATTCCTCTGCTTGAAGAATCAGGGCTGATCATTCCTGTCGGAGAATGGGTAGTCCGGACGGCCTGTCATCAACTCAAACGTTGGCAGGTAAATGGCCGACCGAATCTCAAGGTTTCGGTCAATATTTCTGCTCGGCAGTTCCAGCAAAAAAACCTCGTTGAAGTGATCGCCGGGATTCTCGCGGAAACGGATCTGCAACCGCAATATCTCGATATCGAGATCACTGAATCCATCCTGATGGAAGGATCGGATCAGAGTCGGCGAATGCTCTATGATCTCCATGACCTGGGAGTGAAGATTTCGCTTGACGACTTCGGCACGGGTTATTCCTCTCTGGCTTACCTGAAAAGACTTCCTATTGATGTGATCAAGATTGATCGTTCATTTGTCAAAGACGTTCTTGAAGATCCAAGTGATGCAGCTATCTGTAAGGCGGTGATTGATATCGCGCAACGGCTTGAGCTGGAAGTGGTTGCTGAAGGCGTGGAGACCATGGAACAGTTCGAGTATCTGAGATCCAGCCGGTGTCATATCATCCAGGGTTTCCTGTTTGGAAAACCGATGACTGTGAGGGAGATCAATGCCTTGGAGCATCGGATCAATGAAGCAATTCCAGCCTGATCTGGTCAGGTGAACAACCTGTTCATTCAGGATTAGCTTTGGATACCCTCATACAAAAGGAATAATCTACCCTTGAGAGAGGATTCCGTGTTAACCTTGCCTGATCATTCAAATCGAACCCCGCCATGCAGAAAGTACATGATCTATTTTCCTGGAAAAAATACTGGGCTCACCGGTTAGGTCCTGCGCCGGTCTTGCCCATGTCCAGAGCTGAGATGGACGAACTGGGATGGGACAGTTGTGATGTCATCTTGGTGACAGGCGATGCCTATGTAGATCATGCCAGTTTTGGTATGGCCCTGATCGGCAGGGTTCTAGAAGCGCAAGGCTTTCGTGTCGGTATCATCGCACAGCCAGACTGGCGCAATACCCGTGATTTCATGAAGCTTGGACGACCGAATCTCTATTTCGGGGTGACCGGTGGAAATATGGACTCCATGGTCAACCGTTATACCTCGGAGCGGCGTGTGCGTACCAACGATGCATACACTCCAGGAGGCGAAGGAGGTAAACGGCCAGATCGCTGCGTAATTGTCTATACCCAGCGTTGTCGCCAAGCCTATAAGGGCGTACCTGTCATCATAGGTGGAATTGAGGCAAGCCTGCGTCGAATCGCCCACTACGATTACTGGTCTGAGAAGGTACGTCGTTCCGTTCTGCTCGACTCAAAGGCCGATATGCTGATCTACGGTAATGCTGAACGCCAGATCGTGGAAATTACTCATCGCATGGCTCGTGGTGAAAAACTTGATCAGATCATCGATGTCCGTGGTTCGGCCTTTATTCGCAGAAAAGTACCGGATGATTGGTGGGAGATGGATTCAACCGAGCTGGATCAGCCCGGACGGATCGATCCTCCCGTTGACCCCTATCTTGAGCCTGGAATCGATGGAAAGGAGTGCAAAACTGCGCTGGCTGACGATGGGGAAAAGGTCATCAAACTCATAAAAAAAGGAAAGGCACCACGTGAACGGACGGTCATCCGTCTGCCGTCTTATGAGCAAGTCAAATTGGATCCGGTTCTCTACGCCCATGCCTCACGTCTTCTGCACATGGAAACCAACCCTGGTAATGCCCGGGCACTGGTACAGCGTCATGGCAATCAGGAGTTATGGCTGAATCCACCACCTGTTCCACTGACGACCAGAGAAATGGATGCGATCTACGATCTGCCCTATACCAGACAGCCTCATCCTTCCTATGGAGATGAACGAATTCCAGCGTATGAAATGATCAGGTTTTCGGTTCCGATCATGCGGGGGTGTTTTGGAGGGTGTACCTTCTGTTCCATCACAGAGCATGAAGGGCGAATCATTCAGAACCGATCGGAAGATTCAGTCATCCGGGAAATTGAGGCCATTCGCGATACAGTTCCCGGATTTACAGGAGTGATCTCTGATCTGGGGGGGCCGACAGCAAATATGTACCGGCTGGCCTGCAAAGACCCGAAGATCGAGGCCGCTTGCCGAAAGCCCTCCTGTGTCTACCCCAATGTATGCCAGAATCTGAAGACGGATCACAAACCCTTAATCAACCTTTACCAAAGGGCCCGAAAATTATCGGGTATCAAGAAAATTCTGATCGCTTCCGGTCTGCGCTACGACCTGGCCGTGCGTTCACCGGAATATGTCCGCGAGCTGGTAACCCATCATGTAGGCGGTTATCTCAAAATCGCACCGGAACATACAGAAAGTGGTCCGTTGTCGAAGATGATGAAACCGGGCATTGGTACTTATGATCGTTTCAAAAAAATGTTCGATAAATTTTCCAGAGAGGCTGGAAAGGAACAATATCTGATCCCGTATTTCATCGCCGCCCATCCCGGAACCACAGATGAGGATATGATGAATTTGGCACTTTGGTTGAAGCAGAACGGATTCCGTGCCGATCAGGTGCAGGCCTTTCTCCCGTCGCCGATGGCGACCGCTTCAGCGATGTATTATTCAGGAAAAAATCCCCTGAGAAAAATCACGCGGAGGAGTGAGTCCGTCTATATACCGCAAGGCAAGCGGCAACGCCAGCTCCACAAGGCCTTTTTGCGCTACCATGATGCCAACAACTGGCCTCTGTTGAGAGAGGCTTTGAGAAAAATGGGGCGGGCTGATCTCATCGGTAATGGAAAGAAACATCTCGTTCCGGCTTGGCAACCGAAGGGTACGGGTGAAAAAGTCGAAGGACGACGGATCGCACCCAAAGCGAAAAAGAAGATCACAGCCAAACGTTTTCTAACCCAGCACACAGGCTTGCCCAGGGTGCCTAAGTTGAGGAAAAAGAAACCCTCCTCATCGAGGCGTTACCGTCAGGCCTGAACCAGCCCATGTCGTATGGCCAAACGGGCGAGTTCCGCTGTTGTATTGACCTCAAGCTTGTTCTTGATCTGGGTGCTGTAGTTAGCAACTGTTTTGTAACTGAGTGACAGCCGCTCGGCAATGGTTGCTACATTAGCACCCTCAGCCAGCAGGCAGAAGATCTCAAATTCCCGGGTAGACAGATTTTCAAATGGCATGTCACTACCGCGTGTTTTCTGAACAGCAAGACGCTGTGCAATTTCCGGTGATAGATGAACTTCGCCCTTGGCTACCTTCTGAACGGCCTCCACCATATCCTCGGCAGCCGTGCTCTTCGGTATATAACCCTTGGCCCCAGCTTGCAAAGCCTGTTCCACAAAAACCGGATCTTCATGCATACTAAAAACCAGAATTTTTGCTTCAGGATCGCGCCCCCTGATCCGCCGAATAGCTTCCAGCCCACCGATTCCTGGCAGCGATAAATCCATGATCACGACATCGGGTTGCTGTTCAAGATAAGATTTACAGGCAGTTTCACCACTCGGAGCTTCGCCAACAATCTGGATATTGGACTGATCTTCGAGCAGGTTTTTATACCCGGTTCGTACGACGGCATGATCATCCACAAGTAACACCCTGATTATATTGGATCTGTTATTCACTGCGGCTATCCTTCTGTGTATTTAGTGGTAATAGTACCTCAATCCTGGTTCCCTTTCCCGGTCCACCGGACTGGTGATAACGGCCTTTCAGTGCTTCCACTCGTTCTCGCATACCGGGTAAGCCCAGGCCTGTAGTGGAGCGTCCTGGATCGAAACCGCATCCATCGTCTTCTATGGTCAGTTGCAGGTTATCCGCTTTTTTGGAGAGTGTGATCCATACATTCTCGGCATTTGCGTGTTTGGCTACATTGGTGAGGCATTCCTGAACGACACGGTAAGCCGTAATAGCGAGTTCCTGCGAAAGTTCCCTAAACCCATCATCCACCTTGAAATGACAGAAGGTTTCTTCATGATATGTGTTCCAATTATCGATGAGGTCATTCAGCGCAGGGATCAGCCCCAGCTCATCCAGGATGACCGGATGAAGGCGTTGCATCATGCCACGGACAACGCCATAAATATGAGACGAAATATCGGCAATTGTACTGGCACAGTTGATAGTCTTTTCATCCTTGCTGGATTGACGGATAGAAACAGCAACTGCCTTGATGGCACTGATTGATTGTCCCATCTCATCGTGAAGTTCTCGGGCGAGATGACGGCGTTCTTCTTCCTGAATAGCCTGGGTTTTTTGTTTCAAATAGCGGTTTTGCTCATGACTCTCTTCAAGAACAGACGCCATATGATTGAATTTCTGGGAAATCTTATTCAACTCGGGAAGTTTTAAATGAGGCAGACGGGTCATATAATTTCCCTGTTCGATGGCATCCAACCCTTCAATAATCGTATTGACCGGTTTCAAAAGCCGACCAATGATCAGATAGACAAGGACATTCGCAATGATAAAGAATGCCAATAACAAACCAAGGAATGATCGGGCTTCCTCCCAGGCTTCGGTGATTTCAGAGGATGGATCCGGACGGATGATCAGTTCACTGGAAGGGAGTCCCGGGATCAGGATCGATCGGCGCAATACCATACTGGTGGGTTCCACCAACTTCACAAACCATTCAGGAGCGTCGGGTTTGTATATGTCAAGCTGGGCTTGATCAAAAGGTTCTACATCCTTGCCATGAATGATTTCAATATGCAGGTGGCGGGCTTTACCGAATTGTTTTATCTGCCTCATCAGCATAGATGAACGGATAAATTTACTTTCTGGATTCACCTGAAGGAAGGCCAGCTCAAGAAGTTGCAGGGTGAGTTTCGCTGTGGATTCTGTTTCCTCCGCCAACGCCTTGCGCGCATTGTGTATGGTCAGTGCCGCCCCGGCCAGTAGCGTAAAAAGGAAAACCAGGGTGATCAGCAGATTGAGACGAAAACGAAGACTCATGATACCGCGATTGTTACCTGATTTGCCCTTGACTGCAAATATAAAAAATTGATGTACTTTATAGAAATATCTGCTAAGTTAATGATATGATAAAAATAAATAAAAGAAAGAGTCTTTTCATGGTTTTCTTGATGAGCTGTGAGATGCTGACAGGCTGCTCATCATTCCAGATTGTTTCACTGACCACCATTGCTTTGACCGGAAAAGGTATCGGTGATCATGCACTATCCATGGTCTCCGGCCAGGATTGTACTTTTTTCAATCTCGTTCAGGGTGAGCAGATTTGTTATTCAGATAATTCGTCAGAGATAGTTTTGTTGACCAACGCCCAGGGAATTGATGATGAAATAAAGATCACGGGAGACGTTTCAGCAGTCAGAAATCAGTGGCTGGTGATCGGGAGTTTCGCTGATCGAGGGAGAGCGGAAGCCCAACTTCGCACCGTTGATCATTACCATGCCCAGGTGATTGCTGCAGAAACAGACTCAATGAGGCATTATCGGGTAATTGTCGGGCCGGTATCCGAAAGTGATGTGAGCCAAATAACGTCCCAACTTATCAAGGCAGGGATTTCAAATCCTTGGTTGATCACGCTTTAAAGGATTCGTAATTCAGCGAGGTTGTGTAAAATAGGATCATGATAACTTCCAGACAGATTTTTCTGCTCATTTTTCTGGTTTGTGCTGTACTGCTTGGTTTCGGTTTTTATCTTCAGTATGTGGAAGGACTGGACCCCTGTATCCTGTGCATGATCCAGCGTGTGTTTTTCATTCTTGTTGGTGTGACAGCACTGATGGGTTTTCTGCATAACCCTGCCGCAGCCGGTATTCGTATCTATGCCTCCTTTACAGCCTTGTTTGCCGCCTGTGGTGCCGGTATTGCTGGCCGTCAAATCTGGCTACAGCATCTGCCTCCTGAGAAAGTGCCCGAATGTGGTGGTGATCTCTTTTTTCTGCTGGAAGTTTATCCGCTGGGGGAAGCCATTCTGAATGCGCTCAAGGGTACGGGTGACTGTGCCGAGGTGGTTTGGACCTTCCTTGGTTTTTCTATTCCTGAATGGGCGTTTGTCTTATTCCTCGGAATTTTTCTGATCAGCCTTTACATACTGTTCAGGCCCCGTAAGGCAGAGTAAGTGAGAGCATTGCAGTTTCAGGAGGCAGACATGATTCCGTGTTACAAGCCTGGATCTGAACAGATACCTCTACAGGAAATGCAATGGCATCCTTCTTGTGCTGGCTTGTTGGTTCCAGTTTTGATCTAATCTGAATTTTTCCCTCGTAAAGAGCGAGAGGCCTTTCTTCAAAGTCGACTTTTTTCTGCACTGGCTTTGGATATTCGAAAGAAGTGAGTTTCCATTGTTCGTCTGGAGCAAGGCTGATCTGTGTCGCCACAAGGTCTTTCTGAAGAGGGGTGTGCGCGTTGATATGCCAGCCATCCGTAATATCCAGTTCGACCAGGAGCTGGTAATTCTCTTTTTCCTGAAGAATTTTTCCAGTAATCTTAATGGCGCCCCGACCGGCATATTGTCGGTGCCCTGTTTCTCCTTTTAGCAGTTCATGGAGTTGCGCCATCATGTAGGCATAGGATGCGGGATATTCGGCGATCGAAGAGGAAAGTGCTTGCAGAACCTGACGGGCTTTCTCTTCATAGGCGGGTTTCCCGGTACGACGCGCCAGCCTTGAGAGCACCCTGACTGCAACTGAATTCCCTGATGGTGTCGCACCATCGTGGATGCTCCTGGGTTTGGCAAACAACAGTTTGTCATCACCCATCAGAAAAGCCCCGGAAGATGTATCCAGAAATTTGTCGAGCATTTCATTGGTCAGCTCCTGCGCCTGTTGCAACCATTTTATGTCACCGGTGACATCGTAGAGGGCAATCAGGGCTTCAGCAAAATGTGCGTAGTCTTCCTGCTTCGCATCGATTGATGGTGTCCCTTCAAGGTTGACTCGCAGTAGTTGACCTTTACCGGGTCGTTGAGACTTCCAGAGAAACTCGGCTGCGTGTTTGGCTGCCTCCAGATACCGATACTGATTCAGTTTCTCACCAACCTCTGCCAGTGCCGTGATCATCATGCCATTCCAGGCTACGATGATTTTGTTGTCCGTAAGCGGGGGAATGCGTTTTTTACGATGCTGAAGCAGGTTTTTATTGATCTGATCGATCCGCTTGATCAGTTGGCTTAGGTCTTGATCTTCCTGTCGTGCAATCTCATGCAGGGAGTGAGGAAGATGCAGAATATTCTTTCCTTCAAAATTCCCTTTGTCAGTCACAGCATAGAGGCGGATAGCAAAATTCCCCTCGTCCTCGTCCAAAACAGATCGGATTTCATCTTCGGTCCAAAGATAGAAAGTACCTTCTTCGCCTTCGCTGTCTGCATCGATTGCCGAGTAGAACCCACCTTCTTTGCTCGTCATCTCGCGTAGAACATAATCAAGGATCTGTTGCGAAGTTCTGGCATATAGTGGATCCCCGTATTGCCGCCATGCCTCTGCATAGATACGGGACAAATAGGCCTGGTTATAGAGCATCTTTTCAAAATGCGGAACAAGCCATTGTGCGTCGGTCGAGTAGCGGTGAAAACCGCCTCCAATCTGATCATGGATCCCGCCCTGCATCATCGCATCCAGAGTATGTTTGAGTGCGGAGTCCTTTTGCTGATTTGGAGGAGTTTCAAGCAGGAGTGACAAGGAAGGTTCATTGGGAAATTTTGGGGCCTGGCTGAAACCACCCCAGATTTTCTCATAACGCTCCAGGATATCATTTGTTGCTTGATCGATTGCGTTTTGTCCAAGCAATTGCACACGCTTGCGAGTTTCCATCGTCTGCTCAATTGCAGTCGAGAGCTGCTCTGCCTGAGCGACGATATCATCCTGTTTTTTTAGCCATAGTTGTGCGATCCGTTGAAGGAGTTCGATAAATCTGTCTGGAGGGAAATAGGTCCCTCCGAAGAAAGGTCTGCCATCGGGCAACAGGAATGTGGACATGGGCCAGCCGCCACTGCCAGTCATTAACATGACCGCGGTCATATAGGTTTCATCAACGTCAGGGTATTGTTCACGATCGACCTTGATGGCAATAAAGTGTTCGTTCAGAAACTTCGCGATTTCCTCGTTTTCGAAGGATTCTTCCTCCATCACATGACACCAGTGGCAGGTAGCGTAACCAATGGAAAGAAAGACAGGTTTGTTTTCATTCCTGGCATGTTCGAAGGCTTCTTCTCCCCAGGGATACCAATCCACAGGATTATGGGCGTGTTGTAACAGGTAGGGAGAATCTTCGAGGATCAGCCGATTGGTATAGAGTGGCCTGCCGCTTTCAAAATGGCGGGTTCTTGGAATATATGATGGACCTTTGTCTTTCAAGGCGTTGTCAATTTTTTTCTGCAGTGATTCAGGGTGGTTCATGGTCTTGGTCTGCGTCTCCGCGAAAGCAGAGGTAACGAGGAAGGTGAAAAAAATGATCAGCAGGTTTCTGATCGGGCTCGGTAGAACAATTTTGTCCATATCACGTATTCTAGCCTGTTCAAACAGAAATTACTGGATTGATTCGTATCGGGAAGCGAGGTGTTTACCGTCAAATAATTGACTTTACGGTTGGTTTCAAGAAGAATTCATACAGGAGAAACAAGGGAAAGGAGGCAATCAACAAGCTATTAATGGACTAAAGTCATGGATAAAATTTCGCTGGACCAGACAACGATCTTCCGTCCGGCCTCTCCCTATCAAATCAGGCTGTTGTTTCGACAGCTTGTTCACACTTCGGTTGCCAGCCTGATCGCGGCAGTTTTCATCACGGTTGTTCTCTGGCCAGTCACCAGTCACGTATGGCTTTTGAGCTGGCTGTCACTATTGGTGATTATCAGCCTTGGCCGAATTTATCTGGTGCATCATGTCTGGATGGGAAAGGAAAAATATCATCTTGACTGGTGGCGTTCCATCGCATTTTTACTGATCTTTATGGCTGCATTGCTCTGGGGAGCACTGGCTTTTGTCTATGATTATTCGTGGCCGGTGTTTTATCAATATGCTGTCCTTTCAGTTTTATTCATCATAGCGTTGGGTTGTATCCCTGCCTATGCGACCAGTCTTCCCATTTATTTTGTCTCATTAATATCAATATTATTGCCAATTACGCTTAAATTTGTTTTTTCAGGTCAGAGTGATTATCTGCTCTACGGTGCAGGTTTGGTTACTCTTGTGGTCCTTCTCTTCGCGTTTGCCTGGCGTTACCACGAAGCTGTCATCCATGAAGTGGGGGAGCATCACGGCTATCGTGATGACTACACAGAACTCAAAACCCGACATGATGATCTTTCGTTGAAGCTGGATCAGAAAGAAGCAGATGAGAAAACAGCCAGAGCAATCTATACACGGATCGCAGGTTTAAAGCCCATTGATCATGATGGTATCAAGGGGATTGTCATGCCACAGGGGGAGTTTAGTGGTGATTTTATCTATACTGCAAAGACACCTGAAGGTATCGATCACATTCTTTTTGCTGATTTCTCGGGGCATGGCCTGCAAGCAGCTCTGGGTGCGATCCCGGTGTCTTCGATCTTTTACAGTATGACGGCCAAAGGCTTGTCGCCTGAAAAGATCATTCAGGAACTGGATGAGTCACTTTTCGAGCGTCTTGCAACAGATCAGTTCTGTTGTGCCTGTTTTATCGCTGTGGATTCTGACCGTAAAACACTCAGGATCTGGAACGGTGGGATCCCTGATGTACTTATTGCCAATGATAGGCGGCTTGTTTTGGAACGACTCTCTTCCGAGCATATTCCATTGGGGATCGAACCAGGGAAGAACAGTAACTATAAGCTTGATGAAATCGGGCTGATCTCTTGTGATACTGTGCTGGTTTACAGTGATGGTCTAATTGAAGCAACAAATGCCCGGAAAGAATCTTTTGGACAGCGTAGAGTAGAGGATCTGCTGCTCACGCATCACGGGAAACCGAGTCTCATTGACATACTGAAAAGGGAACTTGCAAGTCACATGGATGGCGTATTGCCGGCGGATGATATCTCCATGCTGATGATCAGGTGTTAGTTTTTAGGCATTCTCTGATGAACTTATCCATGAAGATTCAGAGCACAAAAAAGCAAAATGCAATGAGGCTTTGATAATTTTCATGACTTGTCCGTATTGAATATGGTGAACTCCTTGTGCCACAGAAACTCTGAATCAACCAGGGTCCCTTAGTTTTTTTAGAATAATTCCTGGCACCGGACAGGGGCGAACAGTTTTCGTATCGACACAGACAACAACGATCGTTGCCTGGTTCAACAGCTCGCCTTCCGCATCTTCCCTGTATACTTTTTGATCAAAGTGAAAACTCGATTGCCGGAATGAGGAAACATCAGCGGTAACCCACAGGCGATCGTTGTAGCGGGCTGGTAGAAAGTAATTCATTTCGACTTTTTTTACCACAAACATGATATTGAGATCGTGCATCAGATCATCTTGTTCGAAGCCCAAAGAGCGCAAAAACTCGGTTCTCGCGCGCTCGTAAAACTTGAGGTAATTTCCATAGTAGACAATTCCCATGGTATCCACATCTTCATGATAAACACGAACCTGCCAACCAAATTTGTTCATAAGATTTCCTTAAGAAATTGTAATTTTTGAACCTGCACCGGGCTTTTCCTGTACCAGTTTTGGCACCAGATAGCCTGGCAGCCGATTACGGATTTGCTCCATCAGGGCTAAGGCGTGATCACATTCTACATTGAAGTGTGCCGCACCCTGAACGGGATCCAGCAGGTGAAGGTAATAGGGCATCACATGGGCTTCAAATAATCTTTCACTGAGTGCAATCAAGGCATCGAAAGAATCATTGACCCCAGCGAGAAGAACCGACTGGTTTAGCAATGTCACTCCTGTTTTTGCCAATTCGTTCATTGAATGGGCAACCGTCCTATCGATCTCATTTGCATGATTGGCATGAATCACCATGATAGTCTGCAAATGTGTTGTGCCGATCCAGTCGAGCAGATGCCGATCGATGCGTTCAGGCAGGATTACGGGCATACGGCTGTGGATTCGCAACCGTTTCACATGAGGGATCTGTTCGATTCTGCAGACCAGTCGGGCAAGTTTCTGATCAGAGAGTGAGAGAGGATCACCGCCGCTGAGAATGACTTCAGTGACCGACGGTGTTTTGCGAATATAATCCAGAGCTTGTTGCCATTGATCTCTGGCAGGGTTCGACTGTGCATAAGGGAAGTGCCGACGAAAACAGTATCGGCAATGGATTCCGCAGGCACCAGTGGTGATCAGTAATGCCCGTCCCTGGTACTTGTGCAGGACTCCATCAACCGCTTCTGCGGCCAGGTCACCCACTGGATCAGTTTGATAGCCGGGTTGAGTGAGGTTTTCCTCAGTCAGTGGCAGAACCTGTTTCAGCAAGGGATCCTCCGGATCCCCTTTTTTCATCTTGCCAATAAATCCACGTGGAACTCTGAGACGAAAGGATGGACTCGCATCCAGTGATTGAGCGAGAGTGGAATTTTCCAGCTCCAGCATGTGCAGCAATTCCATGGGACTGGAGACTGCATTGGCAAGTAATTTCTTCCATTGAGGCTGAAAATCAGCTTCGCTTCGGGGTATCATAGCATCCTTCATTTTTTAGAGATTAACAAAAAACATGGCTAAATACGCAACCAATCAATTCAAAAACGGGCTAAAACTCATCATTGATGGTGATCCTTATACCATAGTAGAAAATGAAGTCGTCAAACCGGGCAAAGGACAAGCTTTCAATCGCATCAAAGTCAAAAATTTGAAAACCGGACGTGTGATCGAGCGCACATACAAGTCGGGTGAAACGGTAGAGGGTGCCGATGTCATGGATGTGGAACTCGAATTTCTCTATTCCGATGGAGAATACTGGCACTTCATGGATCCAAAGAACTACGAGCAGATCCAGGCGACTGCAACCGCCGTCGAGGAAGCCGCAAAATGGCTCAAGGGCCAAGAGTTGTGTGAGGTGACACTTTGGAATGGAGAGCCATTGCTGGTCACGGCACCCAATTTTGTTGAGTTGCAGATCACTGAAACCGATCCCGGAGTGCGAGGTGATACCGCATCGGGAGGTAGCAAGCCCGCTACTCTTGAGACCGGTGCGGTTGTTAAAGTACCGCTGTTCGTTGATCAGGGTGAAGTGATCAAGGTTGACACACGAACCGGCGAATACGTATCACGAGTCAAGGATTAGTGCGGAAACTGTTGCAGGAGAGGGCGAGGCTGCTCGCCACCATCCGCACATTCTTTCGGTCAAAAAACATCCTCGAAGTCGAAACGCCGATTTTGAGCCGGGCAGGAGTGTGCGATCCCCATCTACAGAACCTGAATACTTATGTGAACAGCCGCCGGTTTTTTCTGCAGACTTCACCAGAATTCGCCATGAAGCGGTTATTGAGTGCGGGATCCGGTGACATCTACCAGATTGGTAAAGCGTTTCGAAATGACGAAGCGGGACGGTTGCACAATCCGGAATTCACGATGATCGAATGGTATCGGACAGGGTTTGATTACAGGCAGCTTATGGACGAGGTCGAGGAACTTGTTTCGATACTGTTACCTGTCAAGGATTTTGAACGTGTAACTTGGCGCGAGGTATATCTCCGGGCAACCGGCATCGATCCCATGCAGGTGTCTACTGAAGAACTCAAAACGATGGTGGGAGAAGTGGCGGGGCAAACATCACGGCAGGATTTGCTAGACCTGATCATGGCTGTGAAGGTTCTCCCGGCACTCCCCGGTGCCGTTTTCATCCACGACTATCCGGTTGATCAAGCCTCAATGGCAAAAATTCGTGATGGCATTGCCGAGCGGTTCGAGTTGGTGATTGACGGAGTGGAATTAGCCAATGGTTATACAGAGCTGACAGACCCTTTCGAGCAGGAACAGCGGTTTCGTTATGAGAATCAACAGAGAAGGATAATGGGAAAGGAAGAGATGCCATTAGATCAGCATTTATTGGAGGCAATGCAAAAAGGCCTGCCCGAATGTGCCGGAGTCGCAATGGGTTTTGATCGGTTGGTTATGCTTGCTTTGGGCAAACAATCATTGGCAGAGGTCATGCCATTCACTGCGGAGTTCGCTTGAGTGATCAAGCCATCAGAGATATTGAGTGCATCGGGGCCTGTTGCAGCAACGGTCGAAGGCTTTTCTCCCCGTTCCCAGCAGCAGGAGATGGGCGATTACATCGCAGAGGTGCTGGATGAAAAGGGTATTTTGATCTGTGAAGCCGGCACCGGTACCGGGAAAACTTTCGCGTATTTGGTTCCGGCCTTGCTTGCGGGTAAGCGAATTATCATCTCTACAGGCACACGGCATCTGCAGGATCAGCTGTATCATCGTGATTTGCCTGTGATCAGAAGAGCCCTGAATGTCCCTGTTTCTATCGCACTTCTCAAAGGTCGAGCGAACTATCTCTGCTTGCAACGCATGGCTGAAGCAGACACCCGTTGGGCACAACTTTCACCCTACCTTGGTGATCAACTCCATGAGATCAGGATATGGGCAGAAAAGACGACTGCCGGTGACATCTCCGAACTGAGTTCCGTGCCAGAGGATTCAGCCATCTGGCCCCTGGTGACCTCAACAACCGAGAATTGCCTCGGTCAGGAATGCCCATTATTTGCAGAATGTTATGTTTACAAAGCGAGAAAGGCTGCGATCGAAGCTGACGTACTCGTGGTCAATCATCATCTTTTCATGGCCGACATGTCTTTGAAAGAAGGAGGTTTTGGAGAGATTCTGCCTGGTGCTGAAGCCGTAATCTTTGATGAGGCACATCAACTGCATGATATCGCCTCGCAGTTTTTCGGTTCTACCGTAACTACTCGCCAATTACTGGATTTGTCACGGGATGTAGTGGCCGCTTACCTGCAAAGTGCAGGTGATATGCCTGACATCGAGGATGCGGCCAACGATCTCGAAAAGGCAACGAAGGATTTTCGGCTTGCACTCGGCAAAGCGGGGCAGCGGGCACCCTGGCGTGAGGTTAAAAACCGACCTGCTGTTAAAACTGCATTGGATGAGTTGATTCTGAAGTTGAATCTTCTCAAGACCTGTCTTCAGCCTGCTACCGAGAGAAGCCGTTCTCTGGAGAATTGCCTCAATCGTACGCTTTCTCTCATTGGGCGGTTGGAAACGTTTGTCGATCAGGCAAAGTCAGACATGGAAAGTTCAGAATCTTTGCAATGGTTTGAAACGTGGCAACGTACGTTTGTTCTCAATGACACGCCACTGACGATCGCAGACATTTTCCAGTCCCGAAGACAGCATTACCAGTGCAGCTGGATCTTTACCTCGGCAACGCTTGCGGTTGGTACTCGGTTCGATTATTTTTCTCGGAGACTCGGTCTTGAAGAAGCGAAAACATGTTTACTAGACAGTCCATTTGACTACCCGAACCAGGCTCTTCTCTACCTCCCTGAACTGACAGTCGAACCCAATCATGAACAATATACTCAGGCTGTTGTTGAAGCGGCCATACCGGTTCTTGAAGCCAGTCAGGGTCGGGCCTTTGTACTCTTTACCAGTCACCGAGCTTTGCAGCAGGCTGCCAGGCTTTTCAGTGAAAGAACAGGTTTTTCTTTTTTTGTTCAGGGCGAAGCACCCAAAGCCGATCTGTTGAAACGGTTCACACAGACCAAATCGTCGGTCTTGCTGGGAACTAGCAGTTTTTGGGAAGGTGTGGATGTGCGTGGTGAGGCCCTCTCTTGTGTCATTATCGACAAACTACCCTTCGCTTCTATGGGAGATCCGTTGATGCAGGCAAGGCTCGCTGCCTTGCGCAGACACGGGCAGAATCCGTTCATGGAATACCAGCTGCCAGAGGCTGTAATCACCCTCAAACAGGGTGTTGGGCGTCTGATCAGGGATATCCATGATACCGGTGTCATGATGATCTGTGACCCACGACTAAAGACCAAATCCTACGGCCGGATCTTTCTTTCCTCGCTTCCACCTATGCGCCAAGTAAACAAGATTGAAGAGATCGAGCGTTTCTTCGGGAAAAAAGGCGAAGTGTAAACAAGTTCCGGTTCCTAAATTCCAACTTATTCAAAACCTAGTCGATACATTCTGCAAGAGAGCATAAAGGGCCCTACAGAGAACTCATGGATATTTTGTGAATAAAGAGACCCATGGTTTACTGCTCATCATTTTCTATCTGAAACATGTTCCTTTTATAAATCCTGACCCTATTGATTCTGATGCAGATAAAAAACTGACGATATGGAGACAGCAAAAAAAAGAGGCCGATGGAAGAAACATTGGATTATTTTGGCATGATTAAGTTACTGATCAATCATTTCGGTGATGGTCTGGTTTATTTGCCGGAGGGTGCGAACCTCGAACTTCTGGAGCATGCCCGTGACTTCGGTCATATCAGCGATGAGGGTTATTTGCCCCATATTGGACGGCAACGGGTAGCTGAGCATGAGTAGAAATAGCTTCCAGGCATTGGCAGTGTCAATCAAGACCACCGAAGATGACAAAAATGGATAAATGCCGGAAAATTCCGATATGGCCACCGGAGTTTTCTACGATCCCGTTTTTTTGACCCATGACACGGGTCCAGGGCACCCTGAGTGTCCCGCACGATTGTCTAAATCCTTTCAATATCTCCAGAAACAAGACTGGTTTTCCGAACTCAAACTTATAACTGATCCACGTCCAGTCGAAGACACCATCCTGAAAATGAACCACGAGGCTGAATACATTCGGCGGGTACAAGCGGCGAGTCTTCAGGGAAAGACAATTCTCGATTCCCCGGATGTCAGTATCAGTCAGGAATCATTCAACGTAGCGATCAGGGCTGCAGGCGCTGCATTGGAGCTGGCTGATCGGTTGTTGTCTGGCGAGATCAACAATGGTTTTGGGCTTATCAGACCTCCAGGGCATCATGCTGAAAGAAATATGGCGTTGGGATTTTGCCTGTTTAACAATATCGCCATATTGGCACGATATCTTCAGCAGTATCATGATCTGGAAAAGGTCCTGATCCTCGACTGGGATGTACATCATGGCAACGGCACACAACACAGCTTTCAAGCCGATCCAAGCGTCATGTATATCAGTCTGCATCAATATCCTTTTTATCCTGGTACTGGAGCCCGCTCAGAAACCGGTGTAGGTAAGGGTAAGGGAACGGTTGTAAATTGTCCTATGTCAGCGGGCTCGACGGACGCCGACTACCGTATGGCCTTCAAGGATGATGTGCTGCCTGCCGCGCGTCGGTTTAAACCGGATGCGGTTTTGATTTCAGCAGGTTTTGATGCACACCGCTCCGATCCTCTCGGCGGGATCTGTCTGGAAACGGAAAGTTACCGATGGATGTCAGAGGAGATGGTCACAATCGCTGATCAATATGCAAAAGGGCGATTACTTTCTCTGCTGGAAGGCGGTTACAACTTACAGTATTTGCCACTTTGTATCGCAGAACACCTGTCAGTCCTGAAAGAAGCTTGAAAACGGCTGTACATCAACCAGGGCTCCTTCATCAATTCCTGCTGAGTCCTTGTCAAGAAGGATGAAACAATTGGCCTCTGACATGGACCGCAAGATGCCGGATCCCTGGTTCCCGGTCTTGCGTACGACCAATTCTCCATTCTTTGCCGTCTCCAGGATACCGCGCTGATATTCAGTCCTGCCCGGACGTTTGCGTAGTTTTGAAAGACAACGGGCCTTGACTGTCAGAGGAGAGGGGCATTTCTCACCCATCATTTTTCGCAAGGCAGGCAGTACGAACTGGTAAAATGTCACCATTACGGAAACCGGGTTGCCGGGCAGACCAAAAAAAACCGCCTCGCCCAACCGACCAAAGGTGAGAGGTCGGCCAGGTTTCATTGCAACTTTCCAGAAGTTAACCTCACCCAGTTCATTGAGGGTTTCCTTAACGTAATCTGCCTCGCCAACAGAAACCCCACCGGAGGAGATCACGACATCGGTGCTGCTCGAGGCTGTCTGGAAAGCATTTCTTAGTGCATCGGGGGCGTCTCTGATCACACCCATGTCGAGGAGTTCTACGTCCAGTTTTTTCAGCATGCCATAGAGTGTGTATCGATTACTGTCATAGATTTCCCCGGTTTTCAGCGGTTCACCCATAGATCGCAATTCGTCACCAGTGGAGAAAAAGGCGACACGTAATCGCCTATAAACGGTGACCTCTGCCAGGCCGAGAGAGGCGATTAGCCCTAAATCGGCCGGTGTTAACCTGCGACCAGAAGGAAGAACCAACTGCCCAACGCTCAGATCTTCTCCGGCCTTACGCACGTTTTGCCCAGGTTTCTGATAAGGCCCAATGAGAACCTTGTCTCCTTCACGTTTGACATGTTCCTGCATGACAACTGTGTCAGCACCCTTGGGCATGACGGCTCCGGTCATGATTCTCACACATTGTCCTGATTTAACTTTCCCAGGCCAGGGTTTCCCAGCAAGGCTTGTGCCTACCAGTTTGAATTCGTGAAAATCACTTTCGAGTAGATCGTCTCCTTTGACGGCATATCCATCCATGGCAGAGTTGGTGTGTGAAGGTACATCAATGGGTGAACTGATGTCTTCAGTAAGTACATGTCCCAAGGCTGAGCGAAGGGCAAGCCGCTCGAACCCCCTGACTGGTGAGACTGAATCAAGGATGCGCCGACGTGCAGAATCACAGTCCAGAGATTCTGGATCAAAGTCATCTTTGCAACTGGGTGATGGATCGATTCTTTTATCGTTCATGGGTTTTGTTTATATAGTCGAGAATAAAGTCGGCGATTTGTTCGATATCATTTAGATCAATGATTGGTAAAGCAACATCGTCGGACAGTTTATCATCCGTTGCTATGGCGATATAGCCAGTCTGTTCTGCTGAAAGACGCTGTTTACCAAGGCGAGGTCGAAAGACCTCGATTTTTGGAATGTTTTCTAGTTTGAAGCCTTCGATCAATATCAGATCAAGGTTTTCATGATCGAAATGATCAATCAGGCTCTGCAGCGTTGGCTTCTCCTGCTTATCAGGTGTTTCAACGATATGTGCCCAACGTTGTTGTGAGCCAACGATGACTTGAGAGGCGCCTGCTTTCCGCAACTCATAGCTATCCTTACCGGGGATATCGATCTCAAAGCCATGGTGGGCATGTTTGACCAGACCAATACGCTGGCCATATTGTTTTTTCAGGACCGGGATCAGCTTTTTCAAGAGGGTTGTCTTCCCTGTGCCACTGTGTGCGGCAAAACCGATCACCGGAACGTTATGCTGTCTTTCTTTCATTCGTTGTTCTGCCTGTTCTAAATCTTGCGGCGTGTTGATGTTGATAAAGGTGTCTGGAATATCCGAGCAGTCCACAAGGGACATGGATTGTTGTTTATACCAGGTATCGATCTTGTTATGTCCATTATCAAGGTATTTTTCAAGAGACGCCAATGTTCGGGTATGGATCAGGCCAAATACTGGCTGAAGACGATTTCCATCGTGCGCAACACAGATATCCGCCTTTGTTTGTCTACAAATATCAACAAATCGTTCAACCAACGTCGAGGGAATAAAAGGCGAATCGCAGGGAACAATAAAAATGTGGGATGTTTCACAGTACTTCATGGCGGTTGCTATACCTGCCAAGGGGCCAGCAAAACCATCTCTTGAATCACTGATCACAGGAAATCCCATAGACTGATAGATCTCCAGATTGCGGTTGGCATTGATGATAATGGTATCTATCTGGGTTTTAAGTTTCCTTAAGCAGTATTCGATGAGATAATGTCCAGAGAGAGGGAGAAGGGCCTTGTCACGACCCCCCATTCGGCGTGCCATTCCACCTGCCAGGATGACTCCGGTAATACTTAAAGATTGTTTACACGCATCATTTCTGGCCATGTGGTTAAATTCTACCGTCTGTTAATCATTAAATCTATTCCATAAAAGCTAAATATTGATTATAATTTATACAGTTATATTAATATCTTGCTGCGGGATATTAACTTGAGGAGTGAACCATGATAAAAAGCAAGCTGACTTCCATCCAGTTTTTCCTGATCTTTGTGCTGACATTGACCGTTTTTGGCAATGTTCAGGCCGCAGGCAAGTCCCAATCAAAAAACTATCTCATTCAGCCCGGTGATATTTTGCATGTATCCGTCTGGAAAGAAGAGGACCTAAATCTTGATGTACTGGTCAGACCGGATGGCCATTTCACATTTCCTTTGGCCGGTGATATCGATACCAGTGGAAAGAACGCACAACAAATTACAAGGGAGCTGGAAAAGAGAATTGCCAAGTACATCCCGGATCCTGTGATCACAGTATCGGTGGTCCAGATTCTGGGCAATAAAATCTACGTCATTGGTAAGGTAAACAATCCTGGAGAGTTCATCATGAGCCACGATCTGGATGTTGTGCAAGCCATGAGTATGGCGGGAGGTGCATCAACCTTCGCAGGACTGAACAAAATAAAAATTCTGCGTCGTGACAAAAATGGCAAGCAAATTGCTATTCCATTCAAATATGCAGATATCGAAGCTGGCCGAAACCTTGAGCAGAATATCATTCTTCAGCCAGGAGATGTTGTCGTTGTTCCATAAGGCGTATAATGCCGGGGACTTTTTCCAGGGGAGAGACAGATGAAAATAAAAACAGGCGTCCGATTACTTCTAGTTGCAGCTTTGCCCGTTGCAACTCAGGCAGCTGAGTATTCCGTCACTCCGTTTGCCTCTGCCAGGGTGGAGGCGGATACAAATAAGAGATTGACGGTACTGGATTCAAAGACAACCTTTGGCACAATTCTGGAAGCCGGTGCGCTGTTGAATTATGCGACTGAAGAAACCAACATTTCTGCGACCCCTAGACTTGCAATCTCCAAATATTCTGATGATGGAACCGGGTTTGATCAGGACTCGGAAGATTATTATTTCGATTTGAGCGGTAATCATCGTTTCAATGAGCGTTGGTCTGGTGGTGCCTTTTTCAACTATTCGAATGTGGGTGTGGTAAGTAGCGAACTGGAAGATCTTGGAGTCGTCCTCGGCAATAGCAATATCTTTTCTTCTGGTGAGATCTTTGCTCCAGAGAATTTCTCCCGACAGACTATCAGTATTGGCCCGAGCCTGACCTATATCTTTTCAGAGAAAGACACTTTCAGTTTGGGTGCCTCTTACACGGATGCTGCATACGACAGGCAGGATACAGCTTTATCTGACTATAACTCGACTTCAGTCAACTTCTCATGGACACATCAACTGAATATAACGGACCAGTTGATTGCTACAGTTTTCATGCTGAATCAGGACTCGGATCTTAACTTTCTGGTTAGAAACAGTGTGGGGCCAAACCCGGAATCCCTGATTGATGAGTACGATCAAATTGGCTTTACCTTGGGTTATGTCAAAAACTTCAGCGAAACGCTGCTTGGGCGTGTAAATGTCGGAATGCGGCAGACAGATGGGAAGTTTCCGGATCTGATCGATTTTGACTTGAATCTATCTGCAGAGTCAGCAGCACTCATCAATCCAAATACGGGCTTGCCGGTAGGGGCTGTTATCAACAGATCGGATCCTTTACTTTCCGATCAGAATTTCCTGCGGTCAAATCCAGATTTTTTGAAGAACAGCAGAACTGTCAATAGGGTATATCAACAAGGTACAGTTAATAAGTCCGGCTTGATTATTGATGCAAGTGTTGAAAAACAATTTGAAACAACAACCATTGTGGCTGGACTCAGTCGCAGTTCACTTCCTTCCGGAAGAGGGCTGACAGAACGTGACGAATTCTATATCAACGGGACACATCTTTTTTCTGATCGATTGACAGGTCGTGGCAGTTTTCGTTATTTCTCGACTCAATCTGAATCAGAGGAAACGCTTTTCACATTTGGGGGGCGTCCTACTGATCAGATACGACTCGAAGCCGGTTTCGACTGGCTCTGGACAGAATTCTGGACTGTTTCAGGTGGTTATACTTACTCGCGTAGGAGTGCTGAAGGGTCTGATACCGCAGACGGTCATACCATTTTTCTCATGATTGGGTATAACGGAAACAAATACGCTATATCCCGATAACCGTTTTGCCATGGTAGGGGAGGGCTCATGGTGTCAAGGCAACATATATTATTCATTGATTGGTAACAATTATTGTCATTGACGTAACAGATACTGACACAATGAATGGTTTTGATATCGTAAACTGGCATTGATTTACTCTCTTGTATGCTGACTGTAAAGGTGAGAATCAGTGAACTGTTTCACGGATTGGAGCCTTAACTGTGTTGAAATACAAGTCTGTATGCTAGAAACGATAAAATTTATTCACGTTTATTGAAAAACAATTGCGTCCATAACCGCAGCATATCTAACAAAATGGAAGAAGTTTACGAAAAAAGCCTGGTAGATTATCTTAAAATTCTGCAGCGCAGGAAAGGCCTGTTTTTGGCTGTCATGGCAATCATCTTAGGAGCGAGTATTATACTGGCTTTGACCTTACCCGCAGTTTATCGATCCACAGCGACGATTCTTATCGAACAGCAGGAGGTACCTCAGGATTTTGTTCGAAGTCTGGTGACCAGTTTTGCAGAACAGCGTATCCAGGTGATCAAACAGAAAATTCTTTCAACCAAGAATCTGGTCAAGCTCATTGATAAATATGACCTGTACAGAAAGGATCGAAAAATCAGTTCAATGGACAAGATTGTTGACAAAATGCGTGAAAATATTGGCGTGGAAATGCTCAGTGCCGATGTGATCGATCCACGCAGTGGCAGCGCACGCCGTGCAACGATTGCATTTCAGGTTTCCTTTTCCGATGAATCACCCAAGATTTCCCAGAGTATTACCAATGAATTGGTAACTCTCTTTTTGAACGAAAATCTAAAAAATCGCTCTGAAACTGCAGTAGCGGTTTCAGCATTCCTTTCCGAAGAAGCCAAAAAACTGGAAAAAACCATCTCCGATCTGGAAAGTAAACTTGCCAAATTCAAAGAAAAGAATGCCAAGAATTTGCCTGAACTGGCAACCCTAAACCTGCAGATGATGAATCGTATCGACAGTGAAATCATCGAAACCAAAAGAGCGATTGCCGATCTGGAAGAAAGAAAAGTCTATCTTGCAGCAGAACTTTCTCAACAACCTGAAGTAATTGAAGAACAATTTGCCAACCCGAATTACCGGGCGCCCGTCTATTCACAAGCATCTGAATTTGATCCGGATTCACGTTTGGAAGCGCTTCAGGCTGAATATACTGCTGCCATTGCAAAATATTCACCGAGTCATCCAGATGTTCAGCGTTTGAAAAGAGAGATTGAATCATTGCAGGCTCAAACAGGAGGGGCTGGATCAACCGTACTGATTGATACCAAAATTGCTGAACTTCAAGCACAACTGGCAAGTGCTCGCGAAAGATATTCCGCAAATCACCCGGATATAAAACGGCTTGAGCGGGAACTCTCTGTTCTCAAGCGCCAGAAATCTTCAAAATCGCCCCCCCGTGCAACGAGAAAACAACTGCCTTTTTACATCAAGACGCGTAAAAATCCTGCTTATGTTCAGCTAAAAGCACAGTATGAGGCAGCGGAAACAGAGATAGGTACATTACGCGAAAAGTTAAAAATACTAGAAAAGAAATATACGGATTATTCAGCTCGACTGGCCCAGACCCCACAAGTGGAGCGAGAATATAAAAATCTCGTCAGAGATTATGAAGCAGCACGTAAAAAATATCAGGATATCACAGAGAAAGAGCTTGAAGCACAGCTTTCTCAATCACTTGAGTCCGATCGAAAAGGAGAGCGTTTTTCTCTGATTGAACCGCCGATCTTGCCGGAAGAGCCATACAAACCCAATCGTATTGGAATATTCTTTCTGGGGTTGGTCTTGTCAATTGCAGGGGGGCTCGGTGCTGTCGGTATCGCTGAAGTCATGAATGACTCAATACGGGGTAGGTATGATGTGCTGGAGGCTGTCGGAGACGTACCCCTTGCAGTCATACCCTATATCGTTACAGCTGCTGATAGAAGGAAGAAAATTTTACATCGGAGCTTAATGTCATTTGGGGTTTTGATGGCAATTGCTATCGGGGCCGTAGTGATACATTTCTATTTGATGCCACTCGATGTGTTGTGGTTTAAGGCTCTGAGAAGACTCGGCTTATAGTATCCAGAGATAGTATTTCAGGAATTATTTTATGGAAAGAATTAAACAGGCACTCGCACGAGCAAGGCAGGAACAGCAGCAAGGAAAGAAGATACTTCTTGCGGAAGTAAAGAAACATCCTGCCTTACAGAAACCTGATCTGAATTTTAAGTACACTCAGACAAAAATAATAGAAACCGATCCAAAAATCCTAGAGAAAAACAGGATACTCTTTGACAGGTCAAATGACAGAGCACTGGCCGCCTATAAATTGCTCAGGACACAGATCGAGCAAAGAATGTTAGCAAGAAACTGGAGTACTCTGGCAATTACCAGTCCGGGTCCCGATCATGGTAAGTCACTGACCAGTATCAATCTCGCTATCAGTCTCGCAAGAACACATCATCATACAGTTCTACTGGTTGACCTCGATCTGAGAAAACCGACCATACACAGATACTTCGGATTTACGCCAAAAAAAGGTATTCATGAAGTATTGATGGAGAAGGTACCTTTGTCAGAAATTTTGTTTAATCCAGGAATTGAAAGACTGGTTGTTGCACCAGGGCATGATACTGTCTTTAACTCATCGGAAATACTTGCATCACCAGATATGAGAGATTTCGTTCATGAAGTCAAGCATCGGTATCCTGCACGATATGTGATTTTTGATCTGCCACCGGTACTGGCAACAGATGATGCAATGGCATTTTCACCCTATGTAGATACCACTCTCCTTGTTCTGGAAGACGGTGTGACGACAAAGGACCAGTTGAAACAGACAATGGAAATGCTCAAGGGCGTGAATATTATTGGCACGGTTCTGAATAAATCTGAAAATATGAAAGGAAGTTACTATTATTACTATTATTAGACTCAATGATGCCGAGGTCGTGCCAACAATGACGAACAATACGAATACTGCAACAATCCTATGCCACTGGTGAGTCTGGTGGCACCCGATGTTTGTGGAATGGAGAAATGGGATTGATACAAGATAGATCAATTCCTGAGATTAACGAAAACTGTTAAAAGGCAGGATCTATTTATGTACGAACAATTTTTTGGGTTCAGAGAAAAACCGTTCTCACTACTCCCTGATCCCGATTTTCTCTATTTAGGCAACAAACACAGTATGGCTTTGGCCTTATTGCAATATGCCATTCTCAATCAAATTATGGTGACCGTACTGAGTGGTGAGATCGGTTCGGGAAAAACTACACTTATTAGACACATCCTCAATCAATTGGGAGATGATGTAAATATAGGTCTAATCTCCAATACACATAGAAATTTCGGCGAGCTGATTCAGTGGGTATGCCTTGCGTTCGGACTTCCTGTTGAAGGAAAAGACAAGATCACATTGTATCAGGATTTTTATGAACATCTGATCGAAGAGTATTCCATGGGAAGACGTTCTATTCTTATTATTGACGAGGCCCAGAATTTGGATATTGAGGCTCTTGAGGAACTTAGGCTTCTTACCAATATTAATGCTGACAAGGACAATGTTCTTCAGCTGGTTTTGATTGGTCAACCTGAACTTCGACAAAAACTGAAACTTCCAGGTCTCGAGCAATTCATGCAACGAGTAGGTGTCGCCTATCATTTAAAACCCTTGGGCAGAGAAGAGACAGATCACTATATCCGTCATCGGCTCAAGAGTGTTGGTGGTGATCCTGATTTGTTTGAACCGGTGGCTCTCCGTTTCATTCATCATCAGAGTGGTGGTATCCCACGACTTATCAATGTTCTCTGTGACTCCGCTTTGGTCTACGCTTATGGTGAAAGAAGAAAGCGTATTGATGTAGGTCTGGTACACCAGGTTGTTCAGGACAAGATAAAGACCGGATTACTTGCAACCAGGAAACATTACACAACGACAACAGAGCCACCAAAAGAAGCGGTAAAGTCCAGGAAGTCGGAATCAGAGCAATCTAAGAAAGAAAAAGTCATTCCTGGTTCATTCTCTCTCAATAAGAGATAAGGCCTGCTCTATTAAGGTATTACATTGTGTAACCTGAAGGTTAATTCCTTTTGGGATACTGTCATAATGCACGCCTGATCGTTACAATAACGAGATGATCCGTCTTGTTATCCTAAGAGTTAACCCTTTATGAAACACTTCTTTGTATTGGGTTCGATGACATTGCTTTTTTCCAGTGAGTTTATTTTCCGACGAGGCAAATGTACTCAAGGGAGAAGCAAGTCACTCGTTTGATGATGTCTATGACTTTAGTAGTTACCGTAGAGCATAATGACGGAGGATGGGATCATTGCGTGAATGGCATGGAGGTTCTCGCTACTGATGGCGAATTGGTTGCAAGACGAATCCTCAGGCATCCTCGCACGGGCCAAAATTTATACACTCACTTGTTGACGGTGAAGGTACCTGCATATACTGATAAAGTCGTTATTAGACCAGATGACAGCATCTACAGATATCGTGACCTCGAAAAGGCTGTAATTATTCCTAACCCTGACGCCTCTAACCCATAAGCTGTGAAGAACTCGACCGAATATCGCCCTTTAGCAGACCGAATGCGTCCCCAAACGATTGAAGAAATTATCGGTCAGGAACATCTGCTGGGTGATAAAAAGCCATTGAGGCTTGCGGTCGAAGCCGGGCGTTTACATTCCATGGTCTTTTGGGGGCCACCTGGAACTGGAAAGACTACCCTCGCAAGAGTGGTGGCAGAAAGTACCGACGCAGAGTTTCTGACATTGTCTGCTGTATTGGGTGGAGTAAAAGAGATCAGAGCTGCAATTGATCAAGCAAAACAGATCCGGCAAAACTTCGATAAAAGTACGATATTGTTTGTCGATGAGGTACATCGTTTCAACAAGGCGCAACAGGATGCATTTCTTCCTCATATTGAAGACGGGACAATCACTTTTATAGGTGCAACGACAGAAAACCCGTCCTTTGAGCTGAACAATGCATTATTGTCACGCGTCCGTGTCTATATTCTCAAAACTCTGAAGCCCGAACATATTCGGCAGATCGTCGATATTACATTGGAAAAACTCGGAATGGGGATGCCAGGTAACCTGCGCAATATGCTTGTTCATGCGGCAGATGGTGATGCAAGAAGAGTTCTGAACCTGCTCGAAATTGCATCCGATCTAATCGAAGATGACCAGATTGGTGAAGAGCATCTTGAACAAATTCTTGGGGCTGGAAGGGTACGACGTTTCGACAAAGGGGGAGACGTCTTTTACGATCAGATCTCGGCTCTGCACAAATCAGTCCGGGGATCATGTCCAGATGCCGCCTTGTACTGGTTCGCTCGAATGATCGACGGTGGTTGCGACCCGCTCTATATCGCCAGGCGAGTGGTAAGGATTGCTTCAGAAGATGTAGGCAATGCTGACCCTAGGGCATTAAGAATTGCGCTGGACGCCTGGGAGACACAGGAAAGACTGGGAAGTCCTGAAGGTGAACTTGCTATTGCCCAGGCAATTTCCTATCTGGCTGTGGCGCCAAAAAGTAATGCCGTCTACAAGGCCTGGAAACTAGCCCTGGCAGATGCTTCTCAAGAGGGATCGCTGGATGTTCCTTTGCACCTCAGGAATGCACCGACAAAACTGATGGAATCCATGGATTATGGTAAGGGTTATCGCTATGCACACGATGAGCCTGACGCCTATGCAGCAGGAGAGAACTACTTTCCTGAAGCATTAAAGGCCAGACAATATTATAATCCTGTACTCAGAGGGCTTGAGATTAAAATCTCGGAAAAACTTGCCCGCCTGAGAGATTTGGACAGGAAAAAGAATAATCAATGATGCAACTGATCACGATCGCTATCGGCGGGGCCATCGGTGCTGTCATGCGCTTTTCTGTCTCTAATGGTGTTTATACCTTGATGGGCCGGGGCTTCCCTTGGGGTACACTGACTGTTAATGTTATTGGCTCACTTGCTATGGGTTTCCTTTATGTAATGTTTGTAGAACGTATGGCTGTAAGTGGTGAGATGCGCTCATTGATACTAATTGGTTTGCTCGGTGCATTTACGACTTTTTCAACCTTTTCAATCGAAACACTGAATCTGATCGAGGCAGGTGATTTGTTTCAGGCCGTGCTCAATATTTTCCTGAGTGTTATTTGTTGTATTGCAGCCTGCTGGGCTGGCCTGGTAATAGGACGTCAGTTATGAAAGAACCAGAAAATTCTAACGAGATGTTTTTTGTCCGTATTTATTTGACAGAGGGAGAGAAACGGCTGAAAAGGGTACTGGCTCTGCTGCATGATGAACATCGGGTTCAGGGTGTTACGGTTTTCCGAGGGATAACCGGTTTTGGCCGTTCAGGAGCCTTTCACTCGTCCAGCCTGATCGATATTTCCATGGACTTACCACTTGCAGTTGAATTTTTCGACGACAAGGAAAAAGTAATGGAGATCATCTCCCTTCTCAAGGAAATGATAGAACCCGAACATATCGTTTACTGGCCGGCATTTTTGCCTGTCTAATTTTTCATAAGAGGAAGAAATCAATGCTGGATCCGCATTATTTGCGCAACCATCTCAATGAAGTAGCAAAGGCTCTGAAGTCAAGAGGTTTTGAACTGGATACTGATGCTTTTGCCCAACTCGAAGAAGAAAGGAAAAAACTGCAAATCGAAACACAGGCGCTGCAACAGGAAAGAAATGAAAAGTCCAGATCAATAGGGCAGGCAAAGGCACGAGGTGAGAACATTGACGAGATTTTGACCGAAGTTGCCACGCTTGGCGATCGTCTGAAAGAGTCTGAACAGAAGCTGGCCAAAATCCAGGCTAAATTGAATGACATTATGCTCAGGATCCCCAATATCCCCCATGAATCCGTTCCTTTTGGTGAGTCTGAGGAAGATAATGTGGAAATACGTCGCTGGGGTGAAAAACCACCGATGGATTTTGAGCCGCAGGATCATGTCGATATCGGTACTGCTCTCAAGATGCTTGATTTTGAGACAGCCGTAAAGATCACCAGCTCACGATTTGTCATAATGAAGGATCAGATTGCAAAACTGCATCGAGCCTTGATTCAGTTTATGTTGAACACCCATACGAGCGAGCATGGATATACAGAAGTAAATGTGCCATATCTCGTGAATGCGGAAAGTATGCAGGGGACTGGACAACTGCCCAAGTTTGAAGAAGATCTTTTTGCTGTCCGTGAACATGGTTTTTATTTGATTCCAACAGCAGAAGTTCCAGTCACCAATATCGTTAGAAATGAAATACTCGAAGTAGGGGATTTGCCTCGAAAATATGTCTGTCATACACCTTGTTTTCGAAGTGAAGCGGGATCCTATGGCAAGGATACACGAGGAATGATCCGGCAGCATCAGTTTGAAAAAGTTGAACTGGTTCAGATGGTAAGGCCAGATGAGTCCTGGCAAGCACTTGAAGAATTGACCGCCCACGCTGAAACCATATTACAGAAACTCGGGCTGCATTATCGTGTGATCACACTTTGTACCGGTGATCTGGGATTTTCTGCGGCCAAAACCTATGATCTCGAGGTTTGGTTACCATCCCAAAAAACATTTCGGGAAATATCCTCATGCAGTAACTTTCTAGACTTTCAAGCACGTCGTATGAAAGCACGTTGGCGTAACCCCGAAACGGGCAAACCCGAACTGTTGCACACACTGAATGGTTCAGGCTTGGCCGTTGGAAGAACGTTACTGGCTGTTATGGAGAATTATCAGGATGAGAAAGGGCGGATCCATATCCCTAAGGTTCTTCAGCCGTATATGGAAGGTACTGACGTTATTGATTAACATACTGAAGTAAATAAGGAGAGGAGTTGTTATCACTCTTATACTACAGGTTCGAAATAATCCATTTCGCTGTATTCGATTTCATCAAATTCATCCAACAAAATCATATCGACGAGATCCTGTACACGACTGTCCGGAGTTATTTCGACAGTGAGTTCATCAAACATCTCTTTGATGGATTGTTTGAGTGCCTCCTGCTTTTGCAGATCCATACCAAGATCATTAACCAAGTGGCTTTCCGGCTCTATGCTCTCCAGGCTGACACCAAGAGTATCGGAAATTATAGAATAGACAGTCATGGTCATCAGACCTCTAACTGTTTCGAATTCATTATCGCCAATTTTAAAACACATAGGTCCCTCTATTCATGAGTTGTGGAAAACTTGTTGTTGATTAGGTTTTCAGTGAAATCATCCATGATTTCTTCCGGGAATGAATGGGATATCCATCCCCATACATATGCGGTGTTTCATTGTCTCACATCATAGTTAACGTTAAACGAGTAAAAAACTTGAATAGTAAAATCAGTAACAGTACTCAAAATGGTAATCTCTTTGCTGCAATTGAACGCTGTCTTCTTATTTGTGAAGTATCAGGCAAACTGGCACAGGTCGAAAACTTATATAGAGAGTATCAGAAAGGTTGTTTTGAACGTTCGGCATATGGTTCGTTTCTGCTAGCTTCTCGGGTGGGTTTTCCTGAACTACCAGAACTTGTAAGACCTAAAGACCTGCCAAAACGTACTTTTCATGATATGAAGGGACGGGTTGCTTTGTTACATTCGATTGCGCATATTGAGTTCAACGCAATCAATTTGGCACTCGATGCTGCCTATCGTTTTCGGGAAATGCCGGAAGAATATTATGCTGACTGGCTTCTTGTTGCCGTAGAGGAGGTCAAGCATTTCAGATTATTGCAAGAGCGATTGAAAGAGCTTGGTTCTGACTACGGTTATTTACCGGCACATCGTGGTCTATGGGACATGGCAGTGCAAACAGCAGGAGACGTTTTGATTCGGATGGCACTGATTCCACGATATCTGGAGGCACGAGGATTGGATGTTACACCTCAGATGATCGGTAAATTTGAAAGTGTCGGTGATCAAAAAAGTAGTCGTATACTCAAAATCATTCTTAATGATGAAGTTGGTCATGTTAGAACCGGTAATCGGTGGTTTAACTTTATCTGCCTGGAGCGCAGGATAGATCCGGTTTCCACATGGTTTCGATTGATCAGAGAAAATTTGAAAGGCCCGGTTCGAGGACCTTTCAATCTCGAGTTGCGCAGACAGGCCGACTTTAGTGATGAAGAATTGAAGCAATTGTTGGAATATTGATCATTTTCTTCGACCAAAGATTCCCAGTCCAGTTAAGGCTGTCAGAAGGAACCAGACTGAAGATGGCAAGGGCACTGCGGAGGTCTGCCATGCAAGCGCATAATCATGGTTGAAAGCAGCTTCTCCTGGAGCACGCGATACTTCCAGTCGATAATCCCCTGCAGTGAGGTCCAGCCACAGGTTTTCTGTATTGTCGATTCGGCTCATGGAGCTTGCGATCAGTACGTTGGCTGAGTTATATAGCATGAGATCGAGATCGTAGAGGACCGGGGAATAATCTGAAAAGTTATCAGACTCATTTCCGCTACTGGTTTCAAAAGCAAGGTTCCAAACTAGCGAGGCAATGAATTTAGCATCAGAGGCCAGATGAAACAGGTAAGAGGCAGTGTCGTTGGAGCCGCCAGCACCGCCAAATGCACTATCGTAATCAAAACCTGTCGTATTGACATTACCTGCTTCCTGCTCACCCGCCGCTAAGATCTGGTAACTGTTGAAGATATTCAGCTGCCCGGCACCGAACCTGTCATCAAGGCCATTATCAGCAGCATGGGAGCCGTTGCGGTAATCGGTAATATCCGGTCGACCGTCTGTGTTCTGTGTTTCACGTCTGGCTCCCGCCATGATCACTGCCTTGATGACTTCTGATCGTTCAGCGTTATAGATGGTTTTCCCATTGATTGACTCACCTGCTCCTGTGGCCTGATCATGTGCATAATTGATCAACAGTGCTGCGGCCGATGCGACACGTGGCGTTGCTGCGCTATGTGAAGATTCTGGAACCACCACATCTGGCCGAATTCGCTGATTGGAATCGTAAGGTGACGAGGAGAGGTTGACCGCGTTACCGGAGGAACCACCATCAGTTCTCCCGACGGCAATGATATTGAAAGCGGTTCCATCCAGGGGAGCTCCTGTGCTTGCAGTAGCAACGATCTGTTCATCCTTATCCACAATCCAGTCGATACGACTCAGTATCTCTCTGGCTTGGGCTTTTTGATTCGCATCATTTAGATTGATGGCGCCTTGGTAACTGTGATTGGAGACACGTATGGAGGAGGTCAGGGGTGTAGACCCCGGCCCTGTGCTCCTAGTATTAAGATAGCCACCAGTCAGCCAATGATCGGCAGCGAAGACATGGACCTCTGAAATGCCGGGCGAGGTGGAATGGTCATTCCCATAAAACAGACGTGCTGTTCCGGTTGCATGTGCTGAATAATTCGTTGAAAAGCCATAACTGGGAGTGTGATCTGAAGTATGGTCGTAACCCGCCGGTGGTGTTGGATCAGATGCACTGTCCCGGTAGTTTTTGATTGCTTTATCCGGTCTGTATAAACAGTTTCCAGGTGCTGTGTTTACCTCACAGCCTGTTCCGGTAAAGGCTTCTGCGATTGCTACAGGGACACCTGAACCATCAGGGGTAGTCGAACCTTGTTGAGTCTGCAGATCAGAAAACCCAATATCATCGAACAAAGTTGCTGAAGCTGGCGCCCCGAGACAAAGAAAAGTTGTATAAAGAACAGCTTTAATCAGCCCAGTCAGACCGAGGATGTTTGAATTCATACCACCAGATTACTTTAGCAAACAAAAGAATCTGACCAGCAAGATTTATGCCTTTGACACATTGGAGAAATTCAATTACTTACAGGCTGACTGGTCTGAAGCTGGCGTTTAATCATGTGGTTATGTCGTTTATTAGTGACACCCCAAGGCTTGAGAAAAAATGGCTTATGATCACTGATTTTTCCATGAACCAGCTTGGTCCTATCCAGACAGCCCCTTATAAACCTCTTCCATTGTCTCTCTTGCGTCACCAAACAGCATACGGGTGTTTTCCATGTAAAAAAGCGGATTATCGACACCTGCATAGCCGGAGGCCATGCTGCGCTTGGAAACGATAGTGGTTTTACTCTTCCAGACTTCAAGAACTGGCATGCCAGCAATCGGGCTGTTCGGATCAGTCTTGGCGGAAGGATTAACGATGTCATTGGCTCCGATTACGATAGTGACATCAACTTCAGGAAATTCGTCATTAATCTCATCCATCTCATAAACAATATCGTAGGGGACATGGGCTTCCGCCAGCAAAACATTCATATGTCCCGGCATACGTCCGGCCACAGGGTGAATGGCAAACTTGACATCAATACCTTTTTCTCGAAGAAAACGGGTGACTTCATAAACGGCGTGCTGTGCTTGAGCAACAGCCATACCATAGCCCGGGACTATGATGACTTTTTTCGCATCAAGAAGCAGGCTAGCTGTCTCTTCTGGCGAGATTGGATTGACTTCTCCGGCTTCTTCATCTGAAGCTGGCCCTCCTGTTGTGGTTCCAAAGCCTCCAGCAATCACGCTGATAAAGTTACGATTCATCGCACGACACATGATATAACTCAGGATCGCACCGCTGCTGCCGACCAGTGCACCAACGACAATCAGAAGGTCATTGTTGAGCATAAAGCCAGTTGCTGATGCGGCCCATCCAGAATAGCTGTTGAGCATGGAGATAACAACGGGCATGTCGGCGCCACCGATAGCCATTACCATGTGTATGCCAAAGGCCAGAGCGATCACGGTCATCAACAAAAGTGGAACCATTCCGCCACCGGTTTCGGCACCATCCAGGAAAGCACGTCCCAGGATGAAAACGAGTATCAGCGCCGCCAGGTTCAGCCAATGCCGTGCTGGAAGCAGCAGCGGCTTGCCATCAATTTTACCACTGAGTTTTCCGTAGGCGATCACTGAACCTGAAAAGGTCAGGGCACCAATGAAGATACCTACATAGGTCTCAATCTCGTGGATGGTCTTCTCTGCTCCAGTCAGGGTGACTGTACTATCCATAAAGTTGGCATAACCTACGAGGACGGCCGCCATACCCACGAGGCTGTGAAGAATAGCGACCAGTTCAGGCATCTCGGTCATCTGAACACGTTGGGCCATGGCAAGACCTATGGTTCCGCCAATGAGCATGGAAAAGATAATCCCCCAATAGCTGTCGACAGAATTACTCAAAATGGTGGCCAGAACGGCAATGGCCATCCCGATCATGCCGTAGAGGTTTCCTCTCCGTGCTGTTTCCTGATGACTCAATCCACCCAATGCCAGGATAAAAAGGATGGTTGCACCTATATAGCTTACCGTTACGATTCCCTGCGTCATGGTTTAACCCTCCTGTTTCCTAAACATCTCAAGCATGCGACGGGTTACTGCGAAGCCGCCGACAATGTTGATGCTGGTGATAAATACTGCAAGAATCGCAAGGAGTGATGCGATCCCACTGGGTGCCGAAACCTGGATCAGTGCGCCTATGATAATGATACTGCTGATGGCATTGGTGACACTCATCAGTGGCGTGTGCAGCGAGGGTGTAACATTCCAGATCACCATATAGCCGACGAAGCAGGCGAGGACAAAAACAGTGAAATGAGACATGAACGTTGCAGGGGCCACCGAGCCTACCCATAGCAGGGCAATAGCTGCAGCGGTAACCGGAAGTACCTGCTTCCATAGGGGTTTGGGTTGTTCAACTTCCTCGGTAACAGTAACTTCTTCTACCGGTTTTTTCTCTTTCGGTGGCGTAGCGGTAATTTTGGGTGGGGGAGGAGGCCATGTAATCTCCCCTTCTTTGATTACGGTAGCACCACGGATGACCTCATCTTCCATATTGACGTTGATACTTCCATCCTTTTCTGGAGTTAGGTCACTGAGTAGATGAAAGAGGTTGGTCGCATAGAGCTGACTGGACTGGGTAGGTAGTCGACTGGGAAGATCCGTATAGCCGATAATTGTAACTCCGTGCTTGACAACGACCTTATCCTTTTCGGTCAGTTCGCAGTTGCCTCCCTGTTCAGCAGCAAGATCCACGATGACACTTCCGGGCTTCATGGACTTGACCATTTTTTCGGTGATCAGGCGGGGAGCTGGTTTCCCAGGGATCAGGGCCGTCGTTATGATGATGTCCACTTCTTCAGCCTGTTCAGCAAAGAGGTTCATTTCAGCCTCAATGAACTCTTTGCTCATTACCTTGGCATAGCCGCCTTCTCCACTGGCATCCTCTTCAAAGTCCAATTCAAGGAACTCGGCATCCATGCTTTCAATCTGCTCCTTCACTTCTGGGCGAGTATCAAATGCCCGTACAATGGCTCCCAATCCCTTTGCTGTTCCGATGGCAGAAAGTCCTGCCACACCTGCACCAATGACCATGACTTTTGCAGGTGGAATTCTGCCCGCGGCAGTAATCTGGCCAGTAAAGAATCGTCCGAAATGCTCTGCCGCTTCAATAACTGCGCGATATCCAGCAATATTAGCCATCGAACTTAGGGCATCCATTTTTTGGGCACGGGATATGCGGGGAATGGAATCCATGGCAAGGACGGTCATTTTTTTAGCCGCAAGCTTTTTCATCAATGCGTCATTTTGTGCTGGCCAGATGAAACTGATCAGCGTTGAACCTTCTTTGAACAGGTCAACTTCGTCTGGTTCGGGTGCACGAACTTTTAGAATGATGTCGGCTTTTTCATAAAGGCTCTTTGCATCACGACGTATCGTGACCCCCACTTCTCGAAAGGCGGCGTCTGAGAAATTCGCCTTCTCACCTGCACCAGACTGAATTGAAACATGAAAACCAAGTTTAATAAGTTTTTCTGCCACCTCCGGTGTTGTGGCAACACGGTTTTCACCCGGATAGATTTCTTTGGGTATACCGATCTTCATTTGATTTCCCCTGAGTGTGTGGGTTTATTGTTCTGTAGTGTTAATTCTAACGGGCAAAGCAAAGATGTCCATAGGTAATCAGGTTCTGATCATGCTGATCAACAATAAGATGAAGAAGATAATACCAGACATCAACCCGACATAGATCATCCAGTCCTTGCCACTTCCCTTCGGGCTATCCTGCCACATCCTTTTGGCGCTGGGCCAGATGAACAGGATCATCATGATCAGGAAAAGTGCTTGTGCCAGTTTGAACCAGTCGAATGAACCGTCCATATGGAAATCCTCACGAAATAAAAAACCCCGATTGGTCGGGGTTTTTTAGATGAAATTAGTAAAGCTCAATCGTCACCGAAAATTCCAAGGATATGCAAAAGGCTGGTGAAAATATTGTACAGGCTGAGATAGATACTAACAGTGGCATGGATATAGTTAGTTTCTCCACCGCGAACGATTCGGCTAGTATCATACAAAATAAATCCAGACATGATCATGATAACAGCAGCACTAAGCGCCAGACTCAATGCCGGTATATTCAAGAATAGATTAAGCAGCATGGCTCCGAGGATAACTAAAAGACCTGTTACCAGGAAACCTCCCAAGAAGCTAAAATCTTTTTTGGTCGTCAGTACATAGCCTGATAAGGCAAGAAATATCACACCTGTACCACCCAATGCGGTCATAACGATTTGTGTGCCCTGTGCTGTGTGCATGTAATAGGAAAGTATTGGACCAAGGCTGTAGCCAAGAAGACCGGTTATGGCGAAGACAACACCTAGACCTACTGCAGAATGGGCCGTTCTTGGCAGAACAAACCAGATCAGGGCCATTGCAATGAAACTTGCGCCCAGTGCAAGGCCTCTGGATGGAACCATATACATGGAAATCCAGGCAGTGATTGCGCTGAATAGCAGGGTCAGTGCAAGCAACATATAGGTGTTTTTAAGTACCTTGTTTGTTACAAGAACTGATTCTTGGGAACGGGTAACAACAGATTGTGGTGAATTCATTCGATAAACTCCTTGGATTATTATGGTTAACTCACTGTTTTTACGACAACGAGAAATATACATGGTTCGGATGCAGATCCAAAATTCGAACTAAAAAATGCAATTCAGCTGTTTGAGCTTGAGCAACTATCGGGTATTATACGCCACCGTAAGGAGAGATGGCAGAGCGGTTGAATGCACTGGTCTTGAAAACCAGCAAGGGTTAATAGCCCTTCCAGGGTTCGAATCCCTGTCTCTCCGCCAAAACGATAAGCCCCGTTAAGGGGCTTTTTGTTATATGCAGTATACTTTAATATCATCTGCCCAGATTCCTGACATACAATAGGGTTTGTTTGAATGAGTCGACATAAAATTCTGGTTTTGCCCGGTGATGGCATAGGCCCAGAGATTGTAGCTGAAGCCGAAAAGGTACTGGATGTACTTGCTTCCTATCACGGACTTGATATCACTGTGGAGCATGGCCTCATTGGTGGCGCAGCAATCGACAAGACAGGTACTCCGTTACCAGATGTTTCACTGGAAAAAGCCAGGAAGGCCGATGCTATCCTTTTAGGCGCCGTTGGAGGGCCCAAATGGGAACCTCTTGATATTTCGATTCGGCCCGAAAAGGGGTTGCTCAAAATCAGGGCCGAACTCGAGTTGTTTGCCAATTTGCGCCCCGCCTTGACCGCACCGCAACTGGTTAGTGCTTCCACCTTGCGTTCCGAAGTGGTTTCGGGGCTTGATCTTATGATTGTGAGAGAGTTGACCGGAGGTATTTATTTTGGACAGCCGCGTGGGATTCGCGAATTGGATAACGGGGAAAAACAAGGCTTTAATACACTTGTCTATAGTGAGTCCGAGATCCGTAGGATAGGACGGGTGGCATTTGAATCCGCATTGAAACGTAATAGACGAGTCTGCTCTGTTGACAAGGCCAATGTGCTGGAAGTAACACAATTGTGGCGCGATGTCATGACAGAAATGTCGCAAGAATATCCAGAGGTCGAACTCACACACATGTATGTCGATAATGCCGCCATGCAATTGGTTCGTGCACCGAAACAGTTCGATGTCATGGTTACCACCAATATGTTTGGCGATATACTGTCCGACCTGGCTTCAATGTTGACAGGTTCAATCGGTATGCTGCCCTCTGCATCGCTGGATGAAGAAGGCAAGGGTATGTATGAACCGATTCATGGTTCGGCACCTGATATTGCAGGTCAGAATATGGCCAATCCACTGGCAACGATCCTTTCTGTAGCCATGCTGCTTCGCTATTCACTGGGTGAGACGGAGCAGGCTGATCGGGTTGAAAAGGCTGTCGACAGGGTACTTGAAGGAGGGTATAGAACAGCAGACATCTATTCAGAAGGCACAAAGAAAGTTTCCACCAGTGAAATGGGCGATGCCGTTGCCACTGCCCTGAAGGGATTTAAGTAAATGAGTGATCACAAATTCAATGTCGCAATCGTGGGTGCCACAGGTGCTGTAGGGGAAGTAATGCTCGAAATTCTCGAGGAGCGTAATTTCCCAGTAGACAATCTTTACCTGCTCGCCAGTAGCCGATCTGCGGGTACCAGGATGAAATTTCATGATCAGGCTATAACTGTCCTGGATCTGGAAACTTTTGATTTTAAAGGTGTCGATGTCGGGTTGTTTTCACCCGGTGCCTCTGTTTCCGCTATTTATGCACCGAAGGCTGTCGAGGCGGGCTGTGTCGTTATCGATAATACCTCGCAGTTCCGATATGATGATGAAATCCCCTTGGTTGTACCTGAAGTGAACCCTGAGGCAATCGCTGACTACAAAAACAGGGGAATCATAGCCAACCCAAACTGTTCCACCATCCAGATGCTGGTGGCGTTGAAGCCGATCTATGATGCAGTTGGTATCGAACGAATCAATGTTTGTACATACCAGGCTGTTTCAGGAACAGGCAAAGACGCGATCGAGGAGTTGGCAACGCAAACTGTGAATCTTCTTAATGGCAAAGAGATCGAAACAAATGTTTACCCTAAGCAGATTGCTTTCAATGCCTTGCCCCATATCGACATTTTCTATGATAACGGATACACAAAAGAAGAAATGAAAATGGTTTGGGAGACACGCAAGATCATGGGAGACGATACAATCCAGGTCAATCCTACGGCGGTCAGAATCCCTGTCTTTTATGGTCATTCCGAAGCAGTACATATTGAGACCCGCGACAAGATAACTGCTGATCAGGCAAGAAAACTGCTCAGCAGTGCACCGGGTATCAAGGTATTGGATGAACACAAGGATGGAGGTTATCCAACTGCGGTGACGGAAGGGGCAGGCACGGATTTTGTATATGTAGGGAGGATACGTGAAGATATTTCCTATGAAAGGGGCCTAAACCTCTGGGTTGTATCGGATAATGTTCGCAAAGGTGCTGCATTGAACAGTATTCAAATTGCCGAATACTTTGTTAAAAATCATCTCTAAATGATACTTATGCTATTATTTTAAGGTATATTCGGAAGTGTTTTTAGGGAGTTATGGTCATTCACGGCCATAATCTGGGAGGTAATATGGTTAGAAAGGTATTTCTGGGACATTCCATAGACAGGAATCACAAAGAGATTAACGCTACTGAGGGGAGAAGAGGTTGGGGCCAGGTTGGTTCGATGAAAATCCTTCTGACCATTCTTATGTTCTCTCCGGTTTTGGCTTATGCACTTGGACTAGGATCACTGACAACCTATTCATCGCTTAACCAGCCATTCGATGCCCGAATCGAACTCCTGAATGTCACTCCAGAAGAACTCGAAACCCTGAAAGTTCAGCTGGCGAGTCCTCAACAGTTCAAGAATGCCGGTATCGAAAGACCATTCGTGTTATCTTCGCTAAAGTTCAATGTGGTTGAGGATCCCAAAGGCAGTTATATCCATGTCACCAGCAATAAATCCATCAAGGAACCCTTTCTTAACTTCCTTCTGGAGATCAACTGGTCTAAAGGACGGCTCATTCGGGAATATACAGCACTCCTCGATCCTCCCATTTTCGATAATGAACAGCGGGTTGTTGATACGACTCAGCCTGCAAAAACGGTCACTTCAAAACCAATCTCAGTAAAACCTGCCGAGAAGATCAAAGCTGAACAACTGCCTGATGCAACTCTGGTCAGAGAAGTGGAGACAAAAGTCATTGCCGAAGAAGTTCAGCCTCTCAGAAAAACGCCTCCACAGGAGGCGCCTGTTATCAATCATCGAGAAAGCGCTGAACAACCGGCCATATCTCCCCTAGAAAACTCTGTCGGTTCAAGTTACAAAACAAAACGTGGAGATACCTTGTGGTCTATCGCGAGGCAGGCGCGGACCGATCGCTCTGTCAGTATTCAGCAGATGATGCTTGCATTGCTGAATAAAAATCCTGATGCTTTTTTCAAGCCTAATATCAATTCACTAAAGGCCGGTGAGATCCTGCGGCTTCCAGACAGAGGTGAAGTAACCCAGATCAGTAAGGCCGAAGCGATCGCACTGGTCAGAGAACATAACGCATTATGGGATGATTATCGTCAGGGACTTGCTGTATCGGTGAGTAAACGGCCAATAGGTGCCGTATCGTCAACAGGAACAATTGCAGAACCAGCTCAGGAAGAGGTGATTGCAGAACCTGAAGTCAGATTGTTAACTCCTTCCGATGCCGAATCTGTGCCATCTGAGGAAGTTGTAACAGGTGCGGGCGATAAAAGTGATCGTGACAATGAACGCATTAAGACTCTTGAAAATCAACTTGCTCTTATGAGTGAACAGCTTGAAAGCGGCAAGGGTGAGAATGCTGAGCTTAAGGATCGCCTTAAGGAAACAGAGGAGATCATTGCACTACTGAAGCAGCAGGTTGAGTTAAAAAATCAAGAACTGGCTGCATTACAGAAAAAGCTGCGGGAAGCAAGTCAGGCCAGGGCTGAAGAGCAGGCTAAATCTGAAGAGCAGGCTAAATCTGAAGAGCAGGCTAAATCTGAAGAGCAGGCTAAATCTGAAGAAGAAACCATTGATGATATCCTTTCGCAACTGGAATCTGAAGACCAGTCTGAAACTGTATATCTCGAACAGGATCAGGAGATTGAAAAACCTCCGGTCAATTACAGTGAATATACTGAACCCGCAGAATACCTTGCAGGCAAGACAACGCAAACCCGGTATTTCAGCCAGGACGGTGTTACCTATTTGGAAACCAAGTCTGTTCCACCGCGCCCTCAACAAAAAGAACCCGCTCTTAACAAAGAGCCTGAAAGCGTAAACAAAGAAACTCCAGAACCTCAGGGAGCTGCGACAACTTCGAAGCAGGAAGAAATTCTTGATGAAGTTGAAGAGCCACAACCTGAGCAAGGCATTCTTGACAAAATCAAGGGAATGTTGCCAGCAACCTTAGTCGACTCAGTTCCCGGAGGAATCAAAACCGTATTGGGAGTTGTTGCTGCACTTTTGTTATTGCTTCTGGCAGCTTTTTTCAAGTTGATCAACAGGGGAAACAAAGATGAGGCTGAAGAGATCGATCTGCTTGGCCCTGAAGAGCTTGAAGGCGTTGAAGATGGGCACTTTGAATCATCTATAGCCAAGGAGTTGGACCAAGAAGAAGTGCAGACTCAGGAGGCAACCGAAGAATTTGATCTTTCGTTTGATGAGGAAGAGGATGAGCCAGTTGAAACAGCTGCAAACGATCCGACAGATGTAAGCCAGGATTTCCAAGAGGAGATTACAGATGAAGATCTGGTCGATCTTGAAAGTACACTCGATCAAATTACCGAGGAGCAAAATATTGAAGAGGGTGAAGAACTTACCGACCTCGAAAATACGCTTGACCAGATAAAACCCCTCCTTGATCAGACTGAGGAGGAAGTTGAAGAAGACCCTCTCGAAGAGGTTAACCTTGCACTTGCTTACGAGCAGTTTGAAAAAGCAGAGGCTATCGTCAAAAAGGCAATTGAAGATCATCCAGATGAGGATGGTTATAAACTTCGTTTGCTGGAGGTTCATTATGCCGCCAATGACAAGGAAGCGTATGAAGAGGCTGCTCGGTCACTCTACGAGGCAACCGGTGGTGAAGGTCATCTCTGGGAGAGTGCCGTTGCAATGTGGGCAGAAATGGCCCCTGATCGGGAGCTTTTCGAAAACGTCGATGCAACTACCGAGACAACAATACCAGATCTCCCGGAAAAGAATGAGCAGGAATCTAATTTCGACACGGATTCAGCATCAGATGCAATGATTGCAGGTATGTCTGCAGCAGGCTCAGGCGCTTCGTTATTGGGGGTAGAGGATGAAGATTCCGAATTCATCAATATCGCAGATGAAACAGGAGAAGAACTACAAGATACAGGTGTGATTGATTTTTCCGTTGACGAAGGTGAAGCGTCACTTGAAGATACGGATTTCATCAATATTGCCGAGACTCAAGATGAACCAACAGCAGAAGAAGCGTCTGATCCAGAATCGACGCCAGATATGGATACCGGGTTCTCACTCGATCATGATCAGGATCTGGAGTTTGAAGCGGCTAACAAAGAAGATGCAGCAGATATCGATATGCTCGACATTACAGCCATGGGAGCTTCTGCTGAAGACGAGGTGGAAAACTCAGAATCTGACGCTGAGGAGTTGTTCGAGCTAACCAATGAATTCAAATCAGCCGATGAGAGTCTACTTTCGTCAGTAGATGAGAATGAAGACAGTGCTGAGATTCTGGAATTTTCCACTGAAGAGGCATCTGCTTCCCTTCCTGGAGAGACAACCTTTGGTCTGGATGAAACAGAGGAGGGGCTGTCAGAAGATAACGAAGATGATCTCGAGCTCGAATCACTTGCCAAATCACTTGAAGATACTATTTCAGGGCTAGATTCAGGTGGCCTTGAAGATCTGACCTTTGAATTCGATCCAGATGGAACGCTAGAGAGCACGCTAACAAGTACGCTTGGTGTTTCAACTGATCTCGAAGATGATGTCGAGGCAGATGAGATTGATACGAAACTAAATCTCGCAAAGGCTTATATAGAACTGGGTGATGCAGAGGGTGCCAAAGATATCCTTCATGAGGTTACTGTCGATGGTAATGAAGAACAGAAAAGGGATGCGGAAGAGCTTCTTCAGAAGATCACAACATAGGTCGTATAGACAGGATAGACAAGGATGTTAATTTTTGTCTTACAGTGACTCACGCAGCAACGAGAATCCTCAGTTTCCTTATTATCGCCTTTTTTCTTTCACTGGGCGATAAACCTATATTGATCTTCAGCATCATTTTCACAATGGTGATCTATCTATTCGAACCTCCCGACAATTTATCAAAAGTACTGCAGTCTCTTATACGAATGAAATGGTTTTTTATTTCCATTCTATTGGTTTATCTGATGCTTGATAAGAGCTCGGCTGATATAGTTTCACGGATTACAGAAGGGGTCGGACGGATCATGGTTCTGGTCATCATGATGTTGCTTGTCAGCTGGTTGATGGACCGAACACCTCGTGATCAGATACTGGCGGGTTTAATCTATCTTCTAAAGCCTGTACAAATGATAGGTTTTCCAATTCATAAATTCGCTATAAGAGTCGAGTTAATCTTTCAGGAAATCGACTTTGCACAGCATTTGGTGAATCAGAAGAAAGCTGCTTTATTGGATAAAAAACTGAACTACAGCGAGATCGCAAACGTTCTCTCGGGGCTTTATCATGAAATTGTTGCATGTGCAGATCACTCTCGTTCCGAACCTGTGGCCATTGACTTGATAGAGAGGGTCTCTCCAATACAGTGGATGTTCCCATTTTTCCTTTTCGCCATTCTTTTAATTATCCATAACCTTTCGTGAAAATCGCATTTGGAATAGAGTATGATGGCAGCCATTATCATGGCTGGCAGTGTCAGAAAGGAGTACCTACTGTCCAAGAATATGTGGAGACTGCCATATCTACAGTCGCTGACCAAAATGTTGAGGTGTACTGTGCAGGGAGAACAGATACAGGGGTACATGCACTTGGTCAGGTAATCCATATCGAAACGAACGCCGTTAGGAAAGAAGCCTCATGGTTGTTTGGAACCAACAGCAACCTTCCTCCGGATATATGCGTGCAATGGGTAAAGCAGGTCGATAATGATTTTCATGCCCGTTTTTCTGCAACCAGCCGTGTTTATCGTTACTTTATTCTTAATCGGAATGCACGATCAGCGATACTGAATAGCCGGACCGTTTGGGAGAGAAGGCCACTTGTACTAGCGTCGATGCAGGAAGCGGCCCAATATTTGATCGGTACCTACGATTTTTCTGCTTATCGATCCCTGGAATGTCAGGCAAAAAATCCGGTAAGAACAGTTTCCAGGCTGGAGATTACCCAGAGAGGTTCGATCATCATGATCGAAATTGAGGCCAATGCATTTTTACACCATATGGTCAGGAATATCGCAGGTGTATTAATGGAAATCGGGATGGGTCGGGCCAAACCCGCATGGGCTAATGAAGTTTTGCAAGGGAAGGATAGACGACTTGGTGGGGTGACTGCACCACCCGAAGGTTTATATTTGATCAGAGTGTCATATCCAGAAAAATTCAACCTGCCGCAACCAGAACTACCTATAACAGTATTCAGCTGACAGTCTGGCCAATTTCTTTTTTGAGCGCAGCACAGGTCGCTTCATATTGTTCGGAAAGCCGTTTGAACTCCTCCTTAATATTCTGGAGTTGGTCTTGCCTTCCAAGAGATTCCATTTCCTTACATGTTTCCGCAAGAAGGTCGGCACCAAGATTTGCGCTGCTTGATTTTAGACTATGTGCAGTACTGCGAATTTTTTTTGCGTCTTCCTTTTCTACTGCTTGTCGTAATTCGTCTATGATTTTGCTTGAATTTTCGAGGTAGAGTCCAACAATTTTTTGCAGAATATCAGGTGCACCTTCTCGCTGTAGGGAACGAATATTGTTCAAGGTAGTTTGATTGAGGATTATTGTATCTGCTTTCCCGGCAAGTTTTGGTTCTTCGTCCAGATTAGTCTCTTCAGCAGATAATTCAGGCTCACCCAGCAGCTCCTCCTCAAGTTCAAAAATATCATTTTCTATTGTATAAATCGTAAAATCATCATCAAAAATTTCGTCTCCCTGTTCCTGGTCGTTCGGTTTCTCAGGCAGCCACTTTTTCAGGGTTTCACTCAGCTGACGCTTACTAAAAGGTTTTGACAGATAATCGTTCATGCCGGCATCAAGACAACGTTGACGGTCGCCCTCCATGGCATTTGCTGTCAATGCGATGACAGGTAGCTGATTATATTTATCCGACCTTTCCCGGATCTTCCGAGTTGCTTCGTAGCCATCCAGGACTGGCATTTGACAGTCCATAAGGACAAGATCAAATGGGATGGCTTTCTCCTCGAGAAGATTCAGTGCTTCCTGGCCGTTTGAAACACAATGTACGGAGCAACCCAGTTCCTTTAAAACCATGTGAGCAAGTTCCTGATTTACTGGATTATCTTCCACGACAAGAATATTTGCTTGGAACTGTACATTTTTTGCATGCTTGGTTTCATTCCCGTTTTCCGAAGATCGTTTGTTACCTGAAATACTCAGCGTAGTCAGTAATGCGTGGTACAGATCATCATGTTTGATTGGCTTAGTCAGGTAGGACTTGATTCCTGCTGTTGTCCATACTGTGGTTTCTTCGAGATTGTGAATGGAGTTCATGAGGATCAAGGGCAATTTGCCAAGTGTTCTGTTCTGTTTAACCAGGCGTGCCAGGTTCAGGCCGCTGATGTCTGGCATGTCGTGATCGAGCATGGCCAGAGAGAACGGCTTTCCTTCTTCCTGTGCCCGTTCAAGTGTACGCAGTGCATCTTGAGCTGTTTCAACAATGACTGTTTCTATATGCCACTGTTTTAGCTGGCTCGCCAGGTTTTGACTGTTTGACTGATTGTCATCAATTATCAGTACCTTGATGCCTCCAAGTAACCTTTTCTCTGATTCGAAAAGCTCAATGTCCTTTCCTTTATCCTTTTCCAGTCTGACCGTGAACCAAAAACATGAACCCTCTCCCAGCTTGCTGGTAACACCCATCTCGCCACCCATTAATTTTGTCAGGTGTTTACAGATAGTCAGACCGAGTCCTGTTCCTTTTGACGCCTGTTCCAACGTCTGTTGTGACTGGGAAAAGGACTCAAAGATAAGATCAAGATCCTGTTTAGGGATACCTATTCCAGTATCACGAACCTCAAAACGGATGGGTGCATTGTCGTCGTCTTCATTGATAAGGACTTCTAACGTCACCTCGCCTTCGTCCGTGAACTTGATGGCGTTACTCACGAGGTTAGTCAAAATCTGGGTCAGCCGTTGCTTATCACAAATGAAAAATGAATGGTTATTTGAAGGATAAATACAGATCAGCTCGAGCCCTTTGCTGCTTGCACGCTCGGCAAAGGTGTCAGCGATCTCTTCAATGATTGAGCGTAGATCACATGACTCATTCTTGAGCTCAAGTTTTCCGGCTTCGATTTTCGATAGATCAAGTATATCGTTGATCAGACAGAGCAGGCTCTCGCCAGATTGGCGTATGATATTTATCAAATGGGTCTGTTTTTTGGTCAGTTGTGTATTTCCTAGTAATTCAGCCATACCCAGTACTCCGTTCAGCGGTGTACGGATCTCGTGACTCATATTTGCAAGGAAAGTGGATCGTGTGGCAGCTTCTTTCAGTGCCTTCTGATGCTCATGTTTCATTTCTTCGAGCATCCGTTCCTGTTTTATGGCAAGAGCCAGCACCTTGCTGAGTTCGTCCTTTGCCTGTAATTCACGTTTTACTTCCTGATCGATGACCCGCTGGATGCCCACAAACCCCGAAATTTCCTCAGGGATTTCAGTGATTGGATCGATGGTCGTTCTTACCCAAACGAGTTCTGCTTTGCCATCCTCTGAAAACAGTGGGGTTTCAATTTGATGACGCATATTCCACGATTGGCCTTCCTTGAGGCTTTGCAGTAATTTAAGTGCAATCTTTTTAGAATAAGGAATTTCACTGATAGAACGACCGGAGGCTTGTTCCTCTGTCCATTGATTCAATTCAAGAAACTTCTGGTTGGCGTATTCGATACGTCCCTTCGGATCAGTAACGAATACAGCTTCACTGCTTGATTCTACGGCGGTATAGACCTTGATGACTTGGGTCGCAAGGGAATGGGAAGTGGAGTGATCGGCTTTGTTATCCATAATTTCCGTAGGGTCGATTGAAAACAGAGTTCGTTACCTGCTAACAGATATCGGAAATACAGGGAGGAACTTTAACGCTTCCTATGGAATAGGCGCCGTTTTTTCCACCGTCTGACAAGATGCAGGCGCCAGAATAGCCTGATCAGCAGCTTACCCATAGCAGCACTGAAAACTCCGAGAATAAAACAGCCGGTGAGGAGGGGTTTCCAGATATGGAACAATGTATCAGAAAACCATTGGTAGCTGAATTCAAAATGTGCATTACTAACATTCATGCCCATGACAACAGCCCCAATCTTGTAGGCAAGGAGGAAAAGCGGGCCCATGGTAATGGGGTTGGTGAGAAAAACCGAGGTTACAGTCAGAGGTAAGTTAAAACGTGCCAAAATCGCAACCAGAGCAGCAATAATGGTCTGTCCGGGAACGGGAATAAAAGCAATGAAAAGGCCTGCTGCTACTGCATTTGCAGCTGAACGCCGGTTCAGATGCCATAGGTTAGGATCATGCAACAAATTTCCGAAATGCCTGAAATAGTGGTGATCATGGAAATGCTGTTGTTCAGGGATATAACGTTTATAGAGTTTCTTGGGATCCATTCAATGAGAAACGCTAACAATTGATGCAAGTAAGCCAATTATACCCCAGTTGTTAAAGAAACATTGTTAACATTCCGTTATGAAAACAGGGATCGTTGCTTTTCTTGTCGGTATTCTGAGCCTCTATCAGTTTAGTACTCTACCTGACACACCCTTCGTATATTTCCTTTCGGCAACAGGTGTACTGTTGATTCTTTATCCACGACTCAGACTTATTGGCTGTTTCGCAACTGGTTTTCTGTGGGCCCTATGGCGTGCGGATATCATTTTAGAAAATCAATTGCCGGTGTCTCTGGAAGGCAAAGATATTCTGCTTGAAGCGACTGTTGCTACTCTCCCGCATTATTCATTAAACCGCGTGCATTTCTCCGCAGATGTTGAAACTTTGTTTCTCGATAACCGGCAGGTTCCTGCCAGCTATCGATTAAACCTAAACTGGTATAAGGATATACCACAAGTACTCGAACCGGGTCAGAGATGGCGTTTTCTGGTCCGTCTCAAGCGTCCGAACGGTTTTATGAACCCCGGTGGTCAGGATTATGAGGCGATACTTTTTGAAAACGGGATCAGTGCAACGGGTTATGTACGATCAGGCGCCAAACTGATGGGATATTCGAACGCTATCTTCTATCGAATTCATCGATGGCGTACAGCGCTCCATCACGAATTGAAGACAATCATGCCCGGTCTGAACGGGATCATCCCTGCTCTGGCGCTTGGGATCCGGGATGATCTCACTCAAGCGCAATGGAAGGTATTGATCGATACGGGCACGATTCACCTTGTTGCCATATCTGGCCTGCATATCAGCCTGATCGCTGGACTGGCATTTTTTATCGGCCGCTGGCTTTGGAGTCTTCCGATTAGAAGTCTGCACTGGATTCCCGCACAAAAGGCTGGAGCGATGATTTCGATCATCGCGGCGCTTGGCTATGCTGCTTTGGCAGGATTTTCGATTCCGACTCAACGGGCAGTGATCATGATCACAAGCATCATGCTTTGTTTACTTGCGAACAGACACTTGTCGCGTTCTGATATCTTTTTTATTGCACTGTTTATCGTCCTTTTGTTCTCTCCTGATTCAGTCATTGTTCCCGGTTTCTGGTTGTCTTTTGCAGCCGTGGCGATCATCTTTTATTCGCTTGATGGCAGGACGGGAACCCGAAATATCTGGTCTTCATCGCTGAAGGTCCATTTTGCCCTGGCAATCGGTCTTGCGCCTGTTCTGGCCCTGTTTTTTGGAAAAAACCCCGTGTATGGACCTCTTACAAATCTTTTTGCTGTACCGATTTTCGGCCTGATCATTACACCTCTGGCGCTCTTGGGCACCTTGTTCCTACCGGTGACAAAGTCCTTGAGTCAACCCTTCATCGAAGCTGGAAATACCCTTATTAATGGATTCTGGCCTTTTCTTCAATGGTTTTCAGAATTACAGTTTGCCACTATTCACACACCACCCCTAACATTTGGTATTTTCCTGATCGCCTTATTGGGTGTACTCCTCTTTCTTATGCCAAAAGGTTTGCCGGGTAGATGGCTTGGTGGTGTTTTTGTTCTTCCTGCTCTACTTTTACAACCTGAACATCCTGCAACAGGAGAATTTGAATTTACCTTACTGGATGTGGGGCAGGGTCTGGCAGCAGTCATACGAACAGCGGAACATACGCTCGTGTATGACACTGGGGCGCGTTATAGCGCTGATTTCGATACCGGAAGGACCGTTGTTGTGCCATTTCTTCGCTCACTTGGGATAGAAAGCGTTGATAGGGTGATCATCAGCCATGGTGACAATGACCACCGCGGTGGTTACAGGAGCCTGGTTGAGGCTATGCAGATTGGAGAAACCTTGACTAGTGTTCCCGAGAAGCTCAAAGGTGATCAGGTTATTTCGTGTCAAGAAGGCCAGGAATGGGAGTGGGACGTGGTACATTTCGAGATACTGCATCCGTATCCGCAGTATCATGGGAAAGAGAATAACCGTTCGTGTGTACTTCTTGTCAGAAATCACTCTCATTCACTGCTTCTGCCGGGTGATATAGAAAAAACCGCAGAGGAGGATCTTGTCAGAAAGATGGGTAAGCGAGTGGATGTGGATGTGCTTGTTGCTCCTCATCATGGCAGTAAAACGTCCTCTTCGGATCAATTCATCGAAAGCGTCTCACCGGGATATGTTCTTTTCCCGGTAGGTTACCGTAATCGATACAACCATCCAGCGATCACGGTTATTAAAAAATACCGTAAGCGGGATATCAAATCGTTCGATACTGCCAGAGATGGTGCGATACAACTTTATTTTGGGGAGGATATTTCAATCCCTGTTCTTTACCGTGTGGATCATGGTCATTTCTGGAATCGGGATCATGTAGAATAAAACTTTTACTCAATTGCGGACTCTGATATGGTCTGCAGCCGCAATAACAGAAAGAGGGGAAGTTTAGGTGTTTGATTTCGTGAAAGCGGGTGGCATTCTGATGGCACCCATCCTGGTTTGTTCAGTGATCGCCCTTGCGATCATCATCGAACGTTCATTGGCATTAAGAACAAAAAAGATAATTCCGGAAAATCTCGTTGCACAAGTCTGGCAATGGGCCAAGGCCGGGCAGATCGACCCTAGGCGTATTCACAGCCTGCGCACCGGATCTCCGCTAGGGAGAATTCTTGCCGCTGGACTGGTTAACATGCGGCATGATCGAGAGATCATGAAAGAAAGTATTGAAGAAACCGGTCGACATGTGATTCATGATCTTGAACGTTACCTCAATACCCTCGGAACCATCGCTGCCATAACGCCTTTGCTCGGGTTGCTGGGTACGGTCTTTGGCATGATCGAAGTCTTTTCTGCCATTACCAGTAAGGGTGTTGGTGATCCGACCGTGCTGGCAGGAGGCATCTCGAAAGCACTGATCACAACGGCTGCCGGTTTGTCCATTGCAATCCCATCTTTGATCTTCTACCGTTATTTCAAGGGTAAGATTGACGCACTGGTTGTCGCAATGGAGGAAGAAGCCCTGAAGCTTGTTGAGGTGATCCATGGTGAGAGAGAAGAAGAAGACAAAACTGCCGAAGGTCAGAGCCTGAAAGAAGATGAGCCGACTCAGGAACTTGAAAAACCAAAAATTGTGAGAAAGAAAAAAGCATCTAGCCGTAGAACTGCAAATACCAAAAGCAGAAAGAGCAGGGAGACTGGATGATGAATTTTCGACCTAAAAATGACAATGATGATGTCGATCTGAACCTGACTCCCCTGATCGATGTGGTGTTTCTTCTGTTGATCTTTTTTATGGTTTCGACGACTTTCATCAAGGAATCCGAGCTAAAGATCGATCTGCCAGAAGCCAGTGCCACGGCAACTCCGGAAGAGAAAAAAGCCATCAAAATCTCTATCGATGCCAAAGGTCGCTATTTCGTTAACGAAATACCTTTGGTGAATACACAAATAGAAACACTGGAAAAAGCTATCAAGAAGGCAGCAGGGGATAATCCGGATCCTACGATCATCATCAATGCAGATGCGGAGACGACTCACCAGTCCGTGATCAATGTACTCGATACTGCACGCCGTCTGAATTATCTACGTATTACCTTTGCAACGGAGCGAAAAAAAGACGATTCATAACAAATTCCGATCATGAACAGGCTGGAACAGATCTGGTATCAGGCAAAGTCTCATCCGTTGAGTCTGTTGTTGGCACCTTTTGGCTGGATCTATTGTCTTACTTCTGTCTTGCGTCGAAAATTTTATCAAAGTGGCCTCTTGCATTCAGAAAAACTGCCAGTGCCGGTTTTCATTGTTGGAAACATTACCGCAGGTGGGACTGGTAAGACGCCCCTGGTCATCTGGTTGATCCAATTCCTGGAGAAACAGGGGCTTAATCCGGGCATCATCAGCCGAGGTTATGGAGGAAAAGCAAAAGACTGGCCTCAGGAGGTCAGTGAAGAGAGCGATCCTGTTCTGGTTGGCGATGAGCCAGTGGTCATCGCCAGGAACACTCAAAGCCCCCTCTACGTGGCACCCGACAGAGTGGAAGCCGGTAAAAGGCTGCTCCAACAACATAACTGCGATATCATTGTGTGTGACGATGGTCTGCAACATTATTCACTGCATAGGGATTTTGAAATCTGTGTGATCGACGGGACACGACGCCATGGGAACCAGCGCTGTTTGCCTGCCGGCCCTCTCAGAGAGCCTGTTTCCAGGCTTCATACCGTGGATGCAATTGTGTGTAATGGTAGCGGGTTTACCGGGGAATATCGTATGAGGCTTGAGCTACTAGGCATTCGTCAGATTCGGGGAACCGGGACAAAAACATTCGAAGATTTCCGGGAGCAGAAAGTCCATGTTGTTGCAGGGATCGGCAATCCTAAACGTTTTTTCGATTCTTTGCGTGGAAAAGGGCTTGATATCATTGAACATCCGTTTCCCGATCATGCCGCTTACCGTGCAGAAGATTTTAATTTCAGCGATCATTACCCCATCATCATGACAGAAAAAGATGCGGTAAAATGTGTTCAATTCGCTGAGGATCATTTTTGGTATGTCGCCGTCGAAGCGGTCTTGCCTGAAACATTTGAATTCCGACTTTCCAAGAAATTAAAAGAACTTAAAGCGCATGGATAAAAAATTACTGGAAATCCTCGTTTGCCCTGTGACCAAGGGACCGTTGATCTACGACAAAAAGAAACAGGAGCTGATATCGCTCTCGGCCAGACTCGCCTATCCAATAAGAGATGATATCCCTGTCATGTTAGAGGATGAAGCCCGTATTCTCAGCAATGAAGAGGTTGAGGCCTGGCGTCGTAAAAAATAGCCGTGTCTTATCGAATCATCATCCCCGCACGTTATCAGTCCAGTCGATTGCCTGGAAAGCCTTTGCTCGATATTCATGGCAAGCCATTGATTCAGCATGTCTATGAATGTGCATGCAAAAGTACCGCCAAGGATGTGATCATTGCTACCGATGATCAAAGAATCGAAGAAGCAGTAAAGCGATTCGATGCTAAGTGTTGCATGACGGGACGTGAACATCCTTCAGGCACCGATCGGCTTGCGGAAGTTGTAGAGTTGTTTGGAATAGCTGACACTGAGATCATTGTCAACCTACAGGGAGACGAACCAATGATGCCTGCAGGGTTACTTGATCAAGTGGCGATGTCACTGGAAAACACTCCTGATGCTGCAATGTCAACACTCTGCGAGGTTATTCAGACGCCGGACGAAGTCTTTGATCCGGATATTGTAAAGGTGATTTTTGATCAATCCGGTTCTGCACTCTATTTCAGTCGAGCTCCAATTCCTTGGGCAAGGGGAGCCTACGACGAGCAAAATCGGAGCCGGATATCTGTAAACAATAGCTTTCGTCACATCGGTCTCTATGCCTATCGTGCCGGGTTTTTAAGGAGGTACCCACAATTGCCCGCCTGCCAGCTCGAACAGCAAGAAGCACTTGAACAATTACGGGCGCTCTACCATGGTTTTAGGATTCAGGTCGAAATTGCAGCTGAACCAGCAGGGGTTGGCGTGGATACACCAGCAGATTTGGACAAGGTACGAGAAATGTTGAAAGCATGAAAACCTTTCAGAGGTTTTTCCGTCTCTTGATAACACTCTGAAGGACCAGAGGCTCATGAAGCAATTCTGTTAACTACTGCAAATACAGAACTGTTGAACACCAGTTTCCTGTCCGAACAGCGCTATAATGCACTTTATCAGACTAGACAAGGATATTGTTAACGGGAGGTAATAAAAAATATGCTTATCAATCCGGTGGATCAGAATGACCTGACGATGCGGTTTCACCGTGCACCACAAGGAAAAATCGCCATAGCCTTTGATTGGTTAGGTGTAATCTCACTGGCTATTTCCGTGTTGGCGTTGATTGGCTATTGGCTTGTCTATTCGCTCGAGCTCGAAGGCCTCACTCTGAAAATTTGTCTCACAGCATTAAATATTTCTATTATCTCCTTTGTTTCAGCACGACTGGTCGAACTGGCAGACAGGGTGCTCAGAATATCCAACCGGGATCACCAGTAAACGATCAGGATATTCAGAGTGGTACAATTGGTTCGGAAGTCAAATTGCAACGACTAGCGGAAAAAAGGCGAAGGAAACAACGAATCCTGACCGTTTGTACTGGGAACATATGTCGATCACCGACAGCACAGGTTGTTCTGCAGAAGAAGTTTGAAGAGGCAGGTCTTGGGGACATGTTTGAGTTTGATTCTGCGGGAACCCAGGCCATTACAAGAGCAGGAGATCCACCTGATGCAGATGCTATTGCAGCCGCCGCCAGGCGTAACTACCGTCTTGTCGGATTAAAAGCCAGACAGTTTGAACTGAGTGATTTCCACGATTTTGACTATATCCTGGCAATGGATAAGGAGAACTACCGGCATCTACTCTATATTCGCCCGCAAAATGCGAGGGCACAGTTACGTCTGTATCTGAGCTTTATTCCCTCACTGGCGAGTTCAGATGTTCCTGATCCCTATCGTCGCCGAAAAGCTGCGTTTGAAAAGTCGCTCGATTTGATCGAACTGGGGGCGGGTGCAATTGTTGAGGCGTTACGTGCCAGAGAAGGCCTTGCCGGACGGAGGTAGGACAGGCAAACAGAGCCATATTGGCTAAAACGGCAGCAGAGGTTAACGGGCACGATAAGTGATTCTACCCTTGGTCAGATCATAGGGTGTAAGTTCTACAGTGACTTTGTCACCGGTAAGAATACGAATGTAATGCTTGCGCATTTTCCCTGAAATATGTGCGGTCACAACATGTCCGTTTTCGAGCTCAACCTTGAATGTAGTGTTCGGGAGTGTCTCGATTACAGTCCCTTCCATCTGAATATTTTCTTCTTTGGCCATAGATAATTCCTCATTGGTTAAACGGGTAATTTTGCACTAAAAAATAAATTTGAGCAAAATTTGTCGTCATTTATCCCAATGTCCACAAGTAAAACGCTGTTGTGGTTTGAATTCACGTTTGTAGCTCATTTTTTTACATTCCTCGATCCAGTAGCCGAGATAAAGCCAGTTTAGTCCCAAGTGTTTTGCATGTTCGATTTCATAGAGAATTGTATATCGGCCCAGACTGCGATGGGCGAGATCTGGATCGTAGAAGGTATAAACTGCAGAGAGACCATCATCCAGCACATCTATGACCGCAACAGCTGCAAGTTGTTCCTCCAATCGGAATTCCAGGAAGTGTGTCTCCGACCAGTCACCGATCAGGAATCGTTGATAATTCTCCTTGTTTGGGTTATCCATGCCACCTTTTGCATGGCGGGCTGAAATGTACTTTCGGTAGAGTTCGAAATGTTCCTGACGAAATTCAGCTGGCAAAACGATCGTTTCTAGGTCCCTGTTTTTCCTCCAGGTTCTACGCTGATTACGGTTAGGTTGGAACAACCTTACCGGTACTCGAACGGAAACACAGGCATTGCACTGGGCGCATTCGGGTCGATAGATAAATTCGCCGCTACGACGGAAACCATGTCTCGACAGAATACTGTACAGGTGCTTGTTTTTAGGCATATCAGGATCGACAAAGACCGTTGTCGCTATCCGATCTGGAAGATAACCGCAAGCATGAGATGGAGTTGCAAAAAAATTAATATTGACTGCGTTCTCTATCGAAGTCATTCTGTAATTTTCCAAGCCTGGTCTGAAGGATCTTGTGTACAGGCGCGTTCGAGTATGGATTTGAACAAAGCTCTTGGTATCAATTCAGCTCCCATCCTTCTAAGGTGATCGCTGTCAACCTGACAGTCAATCAATTCATAATCCCATTGTTGAAGCAAACTACACAGCTTGACCAGACAGACTTTTGATGCATCAGTGATTCTGCTAAACATGGATTCACCAAAAAATACCCTGCCGATTGCAAGACCGTACAGACCACCAACAAGTTCACTGTCAAACCAGCACTCGATGGAATGTGCATAACCCATCAAATGCAAATTTGTGTATGCTTCTATCATCTCACCGGTTAGCCAGGTTCCCCGCTGATCCCGCCTCGGACTCGAGCATTCAGTGATGACCTCATTGAATGCACTGTCCCATGTGATTTTGAAGGTGTTTTTCTTCAAGGTACGTTTCAGGCTGCGGGAAATATGGATCCGATCAGGATATAAAATTGCCCGGGGGTTTGGGGACCACCAGAGAATCGGTTGCTGATCGTCATACCAAGGGAAGATCCCATGTTGGTAGGCTTCCAGAAGCCTTTCCGGGCTGAGATCACCACCTGCTGCCAGTAATCCATTGGGTTCTTCGAGAGCATCGCTGATGTCAGGAAATCCCCTTTTATAGCGATCAGCAACAAACCAGTAGAGCGTGGTTTCTTCCATACCGAATTGATCGTAGCATAGTGTCAATGAAACGCAGACACTTTCTCGATTTGTCAATGAAAAGTGCAGTATTGGCCGGTTTTGCTGCAAAGCCGTTCAGGCTGCTCGCTGAATCAGAAAAATCTTCAACCGGTCTGGTCTTGGACGATGGTTTCATACATCACCATATATCGCCAGGTCATCCTGAATCACCCCAACGATATCAAGCGATTAAACAAGAATTTGTGGAACAAGACCTGATTGCCAGAACCTCTGCCATATCCCCAAGAGATGATGTGGATCAGTGGCTTAGGTTGGTTCATACCAGAAATCATATCGCTTCGATTAAAAAACTGGATAACCACACCCATCATGATGCTTCTCTGGCCACTGCCGGAATTCTGGCAGCGGTGGATCAAGTCTGCTCAGGTAGAATCAGGAACGCCTTCTGTGCAACACGGCCTCCTGGTCATCATGCCAGGAATACCGGCCAGGAAGAAGGGTTCTGTTATTATAACCATGTTGCGATCGCCGCCCGATATGCCCAGAAAAACTATCCTCTGAAAAAAATTCTCATTGTCGATTGGGACTATCATCATGGAAACGGGACGGAAGAGACATTCTATGCGGACCCCAGTGTGCTCTTTTTTTCCACACATGATTATAACGCTTATCCTGGTACTGGTAATCCAGCAAAAAGAGGTGTCGGTAAAGGGGAAGGCTACAATATCAATGTGCATATGGATTGTGGCGCTGGTGACGAAGACTTTATTAAGGTCTTCAATAGGATCCTGCTTCCTGCAGCAGAGGTTTTTGCACCGGACCTTATTCTGATCTCTGCTGGTTTTGACAGCCGTAAAGAAGATCTTCTTGGTTGTCATGAGGTCACCGATCAGGGGTTTTCGCATCTTACGCAAATCGTCATGCAGATTGCCGAAAGGCACTGTGATGGGCGTATAGTTTCACTTCTTGAAGGTGGGTACAACATCAGGGGAAATGCCAAGGCGGCCGCTGCCCATCTAAATACACTGATGCTGTGATTGGTTGCTATTTTTGTCGTGTCGGTGACATTTCGTGAATGATCCGTGCGGCGATTTCTTCTATCGATTGTTTGGTTGTATCAAGATATGGGATCCGTTCTATTTGGTACATCTCTTCCGCACTTTTGACTTCCTTCCTGCACTGGTTAATGGATGCATACTTGCTTCCTGGACGTCTTTGCTCTCTGATACGTTGAAGTCGTTCCGGTTTGATCGTCAGACCAATGATATTGTGACGGAAAGGGCGTAATAGGTCCGGAAGGCGAGATGTTTCAAGATCTTCTTCTGTCAGTGGATAGTTGGCTGCCTTGATTGAATATTGCATCGCTAGATAGATACAGGTTGGTGTTTTACCGCTACGCGAAACACCAATAATGATGATATCTGCCAGCTGCAGGTTATTTATATGGGTTCCGTCGTCATGATGGAGTGTAAAATTGATCGCATCAATCCGTTTTTCATAAGCTGAATGGTTGGTCAATCCGTGTGATTTTCCCGTGAGATAGGAAGACTGTATACCAAGTTCCGCCTCCAATGGTTTGATATAAGTAGAAAATAGATCAAATACCCTGGCTTTGGCATTTTCTATCAGTTGTTGGGCAAATTCCGGATTTGACATGGTGGCAAAGACGATTGGACGGCTGCCAGTGTCATCATGGATCTGGTTGATTTTGTCAATTACTTTTGCCAGCCTATCGGATGTATTTGCAAAAGGTATGGAGATTCGTTCGAATTCGAAAGACTCGAACTGTGTTAGGAGTGCATGGCCGACAGTTTCTGCGGTGATTCCAGTACCGTCTGACACGAAGAAAACAGTTCGTTTCATCTGCCACCTGCCATAAAGGATTCCTGAAAAGGAGCATTATATATGAACAAATACGTGATCGAATTAGAAAAACTTTCCATGAAGGACATAGGCCAAGTTGGCGGTAAGAATGCCTCTCTCGGGGAAATGATTTCAACCTTATCAAACGCAGGCGTCCTTGTCCCGGGTGGGTTTGCAACAACTGCAGATGCATACTGGGAATTTCTGCAATATGAAGGCCTTGAAGAACGTATAAACAATGTCCTTTCAGAACTTGATGTAGACGATGTTAAACGGCTTGCGGAAACTGGAGAGATGATCCGGCAGTGGGTGCTTGAGGCCCCATTTCCTGACGGGCTTGAACAATCATTACGCGCAGCCTATGCCGAACTTGAGAACAGAGCCGGGGAAAACGTTGCAGTCGCTGTACGCTCATCCGCCACGGCGGAAGATCTGCCTGATGCCTCCTTTGCCGGTCAGCAAGAGACCTTCCTGAATATTCGAGGAATTGAGAATGTACTGGAGCGCGTCAAGAAAGTTTTTGCCTCACTCTACAATGATCGCGCCATTGCCTACAGAGTACATAAAGGTTTTGAACATGCTGATGTTGCCCTGTCTGCTGGAATCCAGCGTATGGTACGCAGTGATCTCGCCGCAAGCGGTGTCATGTTCACCCTGGATACGGAGTCTGGTTTCGAAGAGGCGGTTTTTATTACATCGTCGTACGGGCTGGGAGAAATGATCGTCCAGGGGACTGTCAACCCGGATGAATTTTATACCTACAAACCTAACCTCTGTTCGGAAAGGCCGGCCATCCTGCGCCGCCACAAGGGCGAAAAAGCAATTAAAATGGTCTTGAATGATGATCAGAGACAGCCAACACAGGTTGTGGATGTACCAGAAGAGGAACGTATTCGCTTTTCACTGACTGATGAAGAGGTGGAATCATTGGGCCGTATTGGGATCACGATCGAGAAACACTACGGAAGGCCAATGGATATCGAATGGGGCAAGGATGGCGTGGATGGCCAACTTTATATACTCCAGGCCCGGCCAGAAACAGTAAAGAGCAATCGTAAAAAGCATGTGATTGAACGTTATATGCTGAAAGAGCATTCAGAGGTGCTCGTGACCGGACGGAGCATTGGTCAGAAGATCGGCAGTGGCAAGGTTCGCATCATCAAACAGATTGCCGATATGGATGAGTTGATTGAAGGTGAGATCTTGGTAACAGATATGACCGATCCTGACTGGGAACCAGTAATGAAGCGGGCTTCGGCTATCGTCACTAACCGCGGCGGTCGTACCTGCCATGCTGCGATCATTGCCAGAGAGTTGGGGATCCCAGCGGTGGTAGGAACCAATGATGCCACAGAGAAGCTCACAACGGGGCAAGAGGTGACAGTTTCTTGTGCTGAAGGTGACACGGGTTATGTTTATGACGGACTGTTGGATTATGAGATCAAGGAGATTTCACTCGGTAACATGCCTGAGATTCCGGTCAGGATTATGCTCAATGTCGGAAATCCAGAACGGGCATTTGACTTTTCATCGTATCCGAATCATGGGATTGGACTTGCACGCCTGGAGTTCATTATCAGCCAGATGATCGGTATCCATCCGCGTGCACTGATCGAATACGCAACAATGCCACCTGAGTTACAAAAAACCATCGAAAAACGTATCACAGGTTATGCGGATCCGGTGACTTTCTATGAAGAAAAACTGGTTGAGGGAATTTCGACACTGGCCGCTGCATTTGCACCAAAACCGGTCATCGTCAGACTTTCTGATTTCAAATCCAATGAGTATTCCAACTTGCTCGGAGGCAAGCATTTCGAACCCCGTGAGGAGAATCCAATGTTGGGGTTCAGGGGAGCAGCACGATATATCTCGGAGCAGTTTAAGGAATGTTTCAAACTCGAGTGCAGGGCATTACATAGAGTTAGGCAAGAAATGGGCTTCACCCATGTCAAGATTATGGTGCCCTTCGTCAGGACTGTAGAGCAGGCTTCGGCTGTGGTAGATTTGCTTGCCGAAAATGGCCTGAAGCGAGGTGACGAAGGGCTCGAGATCATGATGATGTGTGAAATCCCGTCTAATGTATTGCTGGCGGAAGAGTTTCTGCAACTGTTTGATGGATTTTCAGTTGGTTCGAACGATCTGACGCAACTGACACTGGGTATCGATCGGGATTCCAGCTTGGTGGCGGATAGTTTTGATGAACGCAATCCTGCGGTCAAAAAACTTCTGGGTATGGCAATTGAGAAATGTAATCTGCTAAACAAATATATTGGGATTTGCGGTCAAGGGCCTTCGGATCATCCCGATTTGGCGGAATGGTTACTGGAGCAAAACATCACCAGTATTTCACTGAATCCGGATTCGGTACTCGAAACCTGGTTTCGGCTGGCAGGTGAGAAGTTTTGATGGTTGAATCAGGTTCAATAGAACTCCTGAACCCATTGCGCCAGCTGCTCAAGAATCCTTTGATCACGTTGACTGAGTGCTTGTAGTGCGAGATCTTCCATACGTGACTCGAATTCAAACTTTGTCAGGGTACAGCCATATTTTCCTTCGACAATCCGTTCTTGGCAGAAGGCTGCCCAGTCCTGCTGTTCTCCTTCGGAGAGCGTTTCCGGCCAGTTACGCGCACGATAACGAAAGTAGAGTGTTTTCAGGCGTGGATCATTAAAAGGTGGCTGCCAGTTGGCAAGATCTTCTGGCTTAGATCGGAGCACCTGTTCACAGATCAGCCGATCATCGTTGCTGATGAAGCCATCATAGAGTGCTGCATCGGCATCTACTTGTTCGCGTTTTTGTCTGTTGAGGTGCATCTGCTGCAAACGTTGTTTCAGTGTGCCATCCGAAAGCAGTTTTTCACGGTTTTTTTTCACCTGATCCCAGTGGATGTTCCAGCGCTCGGCCAGTTCAGGCGACAGGGTATTAACCGGCGCTAGAGCAGGGCATTTGTTGAGGTGAACACTCTTCAGAGCAACTCGCTGTTCATCCTTTGGGCGCTCGTCATTAGGTGTGAACAGGTTGATCGCGATTTCATCCGGAGTCAGTGTGAGAAGATGCTCAGGATCATGCCGACAATCATAGACGATGATCTCATTTTTGTTGACTGGATGTTGGAGGATGGGGATCACTGGAGCTATACAGCCTTCTTCGACCTTGTACATACCTGAAACATGCAGTACGATCTCCTGTGTCTGGAGGTTAAGCATTCTGGCGGCATTCCCCTTTTGGCGCAGATCATAATAGAAATCGAACAGGCGTGGTTTCAGTTTTTTGATCAGGCGGGCGATGGCTAGAGTTGCCATGACATCTACAAGCGCATCGTGGGCACCTTCCTGCTCGATACCATTCGCATCTGTCAATAACTCTAGGCGAAAGCTGACTTTTCCCTCATCGTTTACAGGCCAAGAGAAATCTTCGGGCCGGAGTGCATAAGTCATGCGAACAAGGTCTAGAATATCCCAGCGACTGTTACCTTCCTTCCATTCTCGTGCATAGGGGTCATAAAAGTTTCGGTATAGCCCGAACCGGGTCACTTCGTCATCAAAGCGGATACTGTTGTACCCAACACCGCAAGTGTGAGGTCTGGAAAGTTCTTTGTGGATGATCTCGAAAAAGGAGGCTTCATTCATGCCTTTGTCATAGGCTAGTTGAGGTGTGATACCCGTTATCAGTGCAGCATCTGGAGACGGCAGAAAATCGGGGGCTGGGCGACAATAGATCATTATAGGCTCATCGATCAGTTCCAGTTCGAGAGTTGTTCTAACACCGGCAAACTGTACCGGTCGATCTCTCCGGGGATCGATACCCCAGGTTTCATAGTCATGCCAGAAAAATGTGGGTTCAGACAAAATTTATACCTTGATATAGGAAAAAACAAAGCATATATGATGCTTTGAGATTGTGGTAGATGAAAAATTCAAATGCGAACTTTTGTAAGTTATCTTTTCATTTTATACCCGTTAAATTTCATATCAGGTACCCTGCAGTCATATGGCAAGTAAGATTGAGACAGGGATGGTCGTGAGACAATGAGATTTAACATACTCGATTTGATACGGTTTAGCGCCGCTCTCGGTGTCGTTTTTTATCACTATACTTCAGGTGAATCTGGAGCTCCTTTTGGTGTTCTTGCTGAGTTTACAAAATTTGGTTATCTGGGAGTTCCTTTGTTCTTCATGATCAGCGGGTTTGTGATCAGCGCATCTGCACTCAATCGTACCCCATCCGAGTTTGTTATTTCACGTTTAACCCGTTTGTATCCAACCATCTTCGTTTGTCTCACGCTAACTACACTGGTCATTCTGACTCTTGGAAAGGACAATATCTCTCTGTTCCAGTATTTGACCAACCTGACGGTGCTCAATCTCTATGCTGGGCAACCTTTTATTGATGGTGTGTACTGGACACTGCTCGCTGAATTGAAGTTCTATTTTTGTGTGTTCTTGCTGTTGACAGCGGGATGGTTCCATAAATTCAAAATCTGGTTATCCATTTGGATGGTGATGACAATCACCTTCCTTTTGTTCAAACAGCCTTTTTTCATGGGGTGGTTCATTAGCCCTGAGTATTCTGCATTTTTTATCGCAGGTGTTGCTTTTTTCATGGTTACAAGGCAGGGCTACGACAAATATTATTCCGGCTTGCTGCTGCTTGCCTTGATCGTTGGTCTTGTTAGGGCATATGAACAAGCAGGCAGTTTTTTACACGACACGACCGAAGCCGATCGTATGATCGCTGTTATACTCACCGGGGGATTCTTCTTGCTGTTCTATCTTATCTCGATAGAGCGTGTCAAAATTAGGGGCAACTCAATGATTCTGCTGCTGGGAGGGATGACCTATCCTCTCTATTTGCTCCATAGCAAAGTGGGGAGTATCCTCGAAGCGCAACTCAGGGAATACCTGAATCCTCATATAACGGTGGTTTTCTTGGTGATCCTGATGTTATTTTTATCTGCCATGATTCATATTTATGTGGAAAGGCGCTATGCAAATCCGATCAAGATCTGGCTCATCGATCGTGCCAATAGCCTCAAAGGAGAGCACATAAAGGTTTCTTCTTGAGTAGATGAGGAAGTATGAATTGTAGCCATATTCTGAATGAATATGACTACAATTCATGATCAGGTCTTACAGGGCATCAACGCCAGCCTGGGCGATTTGTCCATCCTGGAAAGATTGGACACCACTGACACCGATGGCACCCACAATTTCATCATTGTGGACCAGCGGCAAACCTCCTTCGATCGGTAACATACCTTTCAGAGCCAGATAGCCCTGCCGTCCGTCTGCGACCGTCTGTTCCCAGAACTTGGTCGGACGACGGAACATCAGAGCGGTTTTTGCCTTGGTAATGGCAACGTCGATACTTCCCAGCTGTACCTTTTCACGTTGGAGGTACATTAGGTGCCCTCCATCATCAACGATAGCGATCACGACATTCCAGTTATTACGTTTTGCCTCCGCTTCCGCAGCAGCGGCAACTCGTTTGACGTCATCTAGACTCAAGATTTCTTTACTGTACAAGATACTCTCCTTTCTTACTGGTTTAACAATTTCTTTATCTGTCGCCGGTGGGCATGCAGTACAGGCTCAGTATACCCATTTGGTTGGTCACATCCAGTGAAGACCAGATCAAGCGCTGCCTGGAATGCGATATTGTTGTCATAATCTGGAGCCATGTTATGGTAGTTTGGGTCGTTTTCATTCTGAATATCAACAATTACAGCCATTTTCTTAAACACTTCTATCACTTGATCGCGTGTTACCAGGCCGTGATGCAACCAGTTACTGATATGTTGGCTCGAAATGCGCAGTGTCGCACGATCTTCCATCAGAGCAATATTATGAATATCAGGGACCTTGGAGCAACCGATACCCTGATCGATCCATCGCACGACGTAGCCGAGGATCCCTTGGGCATTGTTTTCAAGTTCGGAACGGATCTCTGCATCGGTGAGTTCGCGTCTCATGAGTGGAATCGTGAGAATATCATTGAGACTGGCACGGGGTACGCTGGCGAGTTCCTGCTGACGGGTATGTACATTGACCCGGTGATAATGCATGACATGAAGAGTTGCCGCGGTGGGAGAGGGCACCCAGGCCGTATTTGCACCAGCACGAGGATGGTTGATCTTGGTTTCCATCATGGCTGCCATGTTGTCTGGTTCTGCCCACATACCCTTTCCGATCTGGGCGTGGCCAGGGAGGCCAGTTTCGAGACCAATATCCACATTCCAGTCTTCATAAGCCAGTAGCCAGGTCGCTTTTTTGAGATCATGCTTGGGCAGAACCGGACCTGCCTTCATACTGGTGTGGATTTCATCACCTGTACGATCGAGGAAGCCAGTGTTGATAAAGATGACACGATCTTTTGCCACCCTGATACATTCCTTGAGGTTGACAGTCGTACGGCGTTCCTCATCCATAATACCAATTTTGACTGTATTCCTTTCCAGGCAAAGAGCATCTTCAACCCGTTCAAACAGTTGGATCGTGGCTGCAACTTCTTCAGGACCATGCTGTTTGGGTTTGACGATATAGATACTGCCGGTCCTGCTGTTACGAAACTGCCCGTTCCCTAATAGATCATGTTTGGCGATAAGGATCGTCATCATGGCATCAAGGAAACCTTCTGGAATCTCTTTTCCATCGGTGGTGAGTACGGCATCGGTATACATGTGGATACCCACATTACGACACAGCATCAGACTGCGGCCCTGCAAAGAGAACTTCGATCCGTCGGGAGCAGTGAATTCCTGGTCTTCAATGAGTGTTCTTTCAATGGATTCATTATCTTTGACAACAGTCCGTTTGAGGTCACCTTTCATCAGCCCTAGCCAGTTCCGATAGACGCGCGTCTTGTCTTCTGCGTCAACGGCAGAAACAGAATCTTCACAGTCCATGATGGTACTTATGGCTGATTCAAGTCTGATGTCATAGACACTTGCCAAATCGCCACGGCCGATGTAGTAGCCTTCACCGATACAAATTTCGATATGAAGATGATTCTGCTTGAGCAGAATACTGTCGGGAGATTCTGGATCGCCGGTATAGCCGGCAAAACGTTCACGTTTACCGAGTCCAGTTTCAGTACCGTCGCCCATAACACCAATGAGTTTGCCACTTTTGACCATATATTTGACCACATAGTGGTGACTACCAATTGCCATGGGTACGGTATTGTCGAGAAAGTCCCGAGCGTACTTGATTACCTGGGCACCACGAACAGGGTTATACTTTTTCGTTCGTTTGCACCCTTGGGTTTCAGGGATAACATCAGTTCCATAGAGTGCGTCATAGAGGCTGCCCCAGCGTGCATTGGCGGCATTCAAAGCGTAACGTGAATTATCGACGGGTACGACTAACTGTGGCCCGGCAATTGTTGTGATCTCTTCATCCACATTGGTTGTCGTGACTTTGAAATCGCCTCCTTCCGGGAGCAAGTAACCAATCTGCTGCAGGAAGTCACGATATTCATCGATATTAATAGGCTGACCTTTGTGTACAAGATGCCAGTTATCGATCTGGTTCTGAAGATGGTCTCTTTTTTCCAGTAGCTTCTGGTTCACTGGCCCCAGATCATCGAAAATACGTGCGAGTTCAGACCAGAAATGATCCGGACCGATGCCTGTTCCAGGTGCGATTTCATTTTTCAGCAACCTGTAAAGGGGTTCGGCAATTCTGAGACCCTGTGATTCAATATACGGTGTCATGATAATGTCTTTTGTTCCTTCAACAATATAATTTTACCAGTTCCGAACAGTTTACAGGCAAAAAAAAGCCCCGATCAAAGTGTCGGGGCTTGTAAACTCGAAATGCTTGAATCAAGCAGCTTTTTTAGAAGTCTTTTTGGGTGTTGAGCTTACAGCTTCAATGCTTTCAGCGATGATTTTCTGAACTTCTTCGTTGTAAGCTTTGGCTTCTTCGAGAGCGGCTTTGCTTTCTTCGACAGTTTTCTTGACAGTTTCTTGTGCGATTTCATTCTGTCGTTTAAGGAAAGCAGTGAAACTTTCGATGTCTTTGACCTCAGCCAATGCTTTTGAACGCTGTTCAGTCAGGCTGATCAGTTCTTTGGCAGCTTCGGTCTGCTTTTCTATAGCTGCTTCGAACTTGGCAATATTCAGTTCTGTCAGTTTTTCAATCGGTTTTGTAAATGCGGTAAAGTCGAAGGGAAACTCTTTCATCATGGTAATTCTCCTGTTAAATACTATCTAAACGTTAATACACTGGTAATTATAGATCATAAATTGCTGCAATGCAACATTTCTGAGGCGTATATGGTGACTCATGGCAAGATTTCAAGGGCCGGCGCAATTCTAGGAAGAATCAACTGTCGGCTTCATCATATCCAAGATTTGGTGCGAGCCAACGTTCGATAGTGGAAATATCCATGCCCTTGCGTCTGGCGTAATCCTGGATTTGATCACGATTGAGCTTGCCCACACCGAAGTAACGTGATTCAGGGTGTGAAAAATACCAGCCACTGACAGCCGCTGTTGGTACCATGGCATAGTGCTCGGTCAGGGTAATCCCTGTATTTTTCTCAACATCCAGCAATTCCCAGAGCAGGGGTTTTTCGGTGTGATCAGGACAGGCCGGATAACCAGGCGCTGGTCTTATGCCCTGGTATTGTTCGGCTATCAAAGCGTTATTGTCGAGGTGCTCATCCGGAGCGTAGCCCCAGAATTCTGTACGCACTCGCTGATGCATCCTTTCGGCAAAGGCTTCGGCCAGCCGATCAGCCAGTGCTTTGAGCATGATAGCACTATAATCATCGTGATCCGTTTCGAATTCAGCGAGTTTGTTTTCCATCCCAAAACCGGTGGCAACGGCAAAGGCACCAATATAGTCCTCTACGTGCTTTTCCTGAGGGCCAATGAAATCGGCCAGTGCATAGTTGGGCTGACCCGGCGGCTTGCGTGTCTGCTGACGTAGAGAATGGATGACCATGAGTTCACCATCACGATTCTCACTGCTATAGATCTCGATATCGTCATCACCTATGGTGTTTGCGGGGAAGAGGCCTATCACTCCTCTTGCAGTGAACCATTTTTCTTCAATGATCCGATCGAGCATGTGCTGGGCATCCTGATAGAGTTTGGTTGCTTCTTCTCCCACCGATTTATCTTGCAGAATACGCGGAAATTTCCCGGCCAGTTCCCATGCTATGAAGAAGGGTGTCCAGTCGATATATTCTCGTAACTCGGCAAGGGAGTAATCTTCGAATACATGGATACCCGGTTGTTTCGGAACAGGAGGTGTATAACTGGACCAGTCGATGGGTGTTTTGTTTTCGCGTGCCTGATCCAGTGTCAGCCATTCGGTTTTTGACTGTCTGCCCTTATGACGTTCACGCACCATGTCATATTCCTTTTTAAGTTCCTGGACTAACTCTTCCTTCATCTCCACATTCAGAAGCCGGGTAGAGATACCTACAGCGCGTGAAGCATCCTTTACATGAACAACCGGATGGTCGTAGTTCGGGTCGATCTTAACGGCCGTATGAGCTCTTGAGGTCGTAGCACCGCCTATCATCAGTGGCAAAGTGAATTCCTGCCGTTGCATTTCCTTGGCAACATGAACCATCTCATCAAGGGAAGGGGTGATAAGCCCACTGAGGCCAATCAGATCGGCATTCAATTCCCGGGCCTTGTCGAGGATGGTTTGTGCAGGCACCATGACTCCAAGATCAATGACTTCAAAATTGTTGCACTGAAGAACGACACCGACGATATTTTTTCCAATATCGTGCACATCCCCCTTGACGGTTGCCATGATAATCTTACCGTTTGTCTGGGTCTCGCCTGCTACCTTTTCCGCTTCGATATAGGGCAACAGATAGGCAACTGCCTTCTTCATGACCCTTGCACTCTTGACGACCTGGGGCAGAAACATCTTCCCTGCACCAAACAGATCACCCACGACATTCATTCCCTCCATCAGAGGGCCCTCAATGACATCCAAAGGCTTTTCTGCCTTTTGACGGGCTTCTTCAGTATCTTCCTCGATAAATTCCGCGATACCTTTGACCAGAGCATGTGTGATCCGCTCCTGAACAGTACCTTTTCGCCACTCCAGATCTGCTTTTCTTTCTTTTGTTCCACCACTTTCAGCCTTGAATCTTTCGGCGAACTCGACCAATCGATCGGTGGCATCAGGTCGACGATTCAGAAGCACATCTTCAATCCGTTCCAACAGATCATCCGGGATTTCATCGTAGATGCCGAGCTGACCAGCATTGACAATAGCCATATCCAGTCCTGCCTGGATGGCGTGGTAAAGGAAAACCGCATGCATAGCCTCTCGCACAGGAGTGTTACCACGAAATGAAAAGGAGACGTTACTTAACCCCCCGCTTACCAGTGCGTAGGGTAAATGCTCCTTGATGAGTCGTGTGGCCTCAAAGAAGGAAACCGCATAGTTGTTGTGCTCTTCCATACCCGTTGCCACGGTGAGCACATTGGGATCAAAGATAATATCCTCAGGTGGGAACCCGACCTGGTTAACCAGCAGGTTGTAGGATCGCTTGCAAACCTCGAAGCGGCGTTCAGTGGTGTCAGCTTGTCCTTTTTCATCGAAAGCCATTACCACCACGGCAGCGCCGTAACGTCGAACCAGTTTGGCTCGTTCCAGAAACTTTTCCTCACCTTCCTTTAGGCTGATCGAGTTGACAATTGGCTTTCCTTGTACACAACGCAGGCCTGCTTCAATGACAGACCATTTTGAGGAATCAATCATGACCGGAACACGACTGATATCCGGTTCTGAGGCAATGAGGTTGAGAAAATCCTGCATCAGTTGCGCGGAATCGAGCATGCCCTCATCCATACAAATATCAATGATTTGAGCACCATTTTCCACTTGTTGACGGGCAACTTCCAAAGCAGCATCTAAATCCTGTTCTTCCTTGATTAAGCGCAGAAATTTGGGGGAGCCGGCAACATTGGTCCGCTCTCCTACATTTACAAAATTGACATCAGGTGTGATATTGAAAGGTTCGAGACCGGAGAGGCGCTGTACAATCGGCAGATCCGGTATTTTCCTGGGGGATATGCCCTCAATGGCTTCTGCCATAGCGCGGATATGATCCGGTGTTGTGCCACAACAGCCACCAACGATATTGAGCAGACCGGCTTCAGCCCATTCGTGGATATGCTTGGACATTTCCGGCGCTTCCAGATCATACTCACCGAATTCGTTGGGAAGTCCGGCATTAGGATGGGCACTAACAAAGGTTTCCGAGAACGAAGCCAGTTCTTCAACATACTGGCGCAAATCTGCCGGGCCTAGGGCGCAGTTTAAGCCAATGGATAAGGGTTTCGCATGACGCAGTGAGTTATAAAAGGCCTCGACGGTTTGACCGGTCAATGTCCGGCCGGATGCATCTGTGATAGTGCCAGAGATCATAATGGGTAAGCATATGTTCTGCTTTTCGAAATACTGATCAATAGCAAAAAGGGCGGCTTTGGCATTCAAGGTATCGAAAATGGTTTCGACCATCAGGATATCGACACCTCCTTCAACCAGGCCCCTGACTGCATCTGTATAGGCCTCGACCAGTTCCATGAAAGTGATGTTCCGGTAGCCCGGGTTATTGACATCAGGAGAAATGGAACAAGTTCTGTTGGTTGGTCCGAGTACACCGGCGACATACCGGGGTTTAGATGGATCAGAAAACGTGAACTCATCCGCGACCTCTCGGGCCAGCATGGCTCCTGCCAGATTCAGTTCATAGGCCAGTTTTTCCTGTTGATAATCAGCCAGGGCGATGGAAGTGGAGTTGAAACTATTTGTCTCAACGATATCCGCACCAGCCTCAAAATAGGCACGATGGATCGATTTGATAATCTCTGGTTGAGTCAATGACAGCAGATCATTGTTGCCTTTTACATCACAGGGATGGTCAGCGAAACGCTCCCCACGGTAATCGGCTTCTTCCAGGTTATAAGACTGGATCATCGTCCCCATTGCGCCATCCAGCAGCAGGATTCGTTCCCTCAGGGAGCAGTGAAGATGAGCCAGTCTTTTTTCGCGATTCATAGAGTTTTTGGATCGGTGATTGTTTATCAAAACGCTCAATTTTACATTGATTTGATGTATATGACTAAAATTAACTGTAATTTCACACTTGATAGACAGAATCTTATCCAATAATTAGCCATTACTAATATTACTAATTTATAATATATGTTGCATAAAAAATTAGTGAATGCTAATATTAGAGAAGACGAATATGAACGTTAATGAAATGGAAAAAAATGCAAAGGAGGCCTCAAATCTGCTGAAGTCTCTGGCCAACCCTAACCGGTTAATGGTGCTCTGTCACCTCAGCAAAAACGAATGCACAGTTGGAGAGCTGGAAAAACTTGTTGGATTAAGCCAGTCGGCATTATCCCAGCATCTGGCCAGACTGAGAGAAGAAGAGATTGTCGAATGCAGAAGGGAAGCCCAAAGCATGCATTATTCCGTCAGGGATGAAAAGACAAAGAAATTACTAGAATCGTTGTATGAACTGTATTGTAACACCTGAAAACTTATACAAAAGCAGTTACAGAACCCATTAACAAGGAGTAAAGAGATGAACATCGATCGCATGGTTTTTGCAATTGCTGGTACTTTTATACTAGTCAGTTTAGCCCTTTCACAGCTTCATTCGATCTATTGGTTGTGGTTTACAGCCTTCGTCGGGGCAAACATGTTGCAGGCAGCTTTTACAGGTTTCTGCCCGCTCGCAAAGATACTGGCTAAGTTGGGTATAAAGTCAGGCTGTGCCTTCCAAGAGTAAACGAACATAGATGAAACAAGCAGGACTTGTCTTTACCTTTCTACTTTCACTGGCTGTTCAGGCGGAACCTGTGGTGAACTATGAGAAGGAAGCCGAAGCAGTGGCTGGCCAATTGCTCAAAGAATTGGGTTCTGCCTTAAAAAAACAGATTCAGGAAGGCGGGCCTGAACAGGCAGTAAAGGTATGTTCGGAACTGGCGCCCGAGATTGTAAACCGCCTTTCAATAGAGAAGGGTTGGAGAATCACACGAGTAGGGACGCGTGTAAGAAACCCGCTACTTGGAACCCCCGACCGCTGGGAACAAGAAGCTCTTGCCTATTTTGAGCGACGCGCAGCCGGCGGAAACGATCTGAAAGATATGAGTTACTCAGAGATTGTCGAAGAGCCTGCTGGTCGCTATTTTCGGTACATGAAGCCTTTGGTGATCAAACCCTTGTGCATGATTTGTCATGGTGAGGCTTCCCAGATTCCTGACACCATAAAGAAGACCTATCCTCATGACAGAGCAACTGGTTATCATGTCGGAGATTTGAGAGGTGGAATTGTTATTAAACGACCATTGTCTGAATGACCTCCTTATGGATTTCATGTTGTCAGACACGTGGCCCCATATGGGGCCTTTTTTATGTAATGTTGGATGTTATGATTTAGCCTGTATAGGAGTATGCGCTCGAAATTTAGTCTCTTTAAGAGGATTCTATAGATCACATTTTTTCTATAGAATAATACTCTGAATAACAAGTAGATAAATTTATTAGTTGTAGTAAACTCTCATACGATTAAACAACGATAGCAAGGAAATCCTGAACGCATGACCAATCCTGACGGGAAAAGGACGGTTCTTGTAAACCTGATCGGAATCGATCAACGCAACCGGAATGTTATCGAAATGGTCTTCGAACGGGAATTCGACAACTCTTTTTCCCTTGGGAATACAGGTTCAGCAGATCTGAGTATCGTCGATCTGGACAAATATGGTGCTGAAGAGGAATGGTCAGCACTGCAACAGGCAAAGTCTGATCAGCTTGCGGTTCTCATGTCGATAGATGAAAAACACAGGTCGCCAAATCATCTTTTTATCAAAAAACCTGTAACGATTGCTGATCTGGTTACTGCACTCAACAAGGCAAGGAATAAACTCGTTACAGGGACTTTTACACCGGAAAAAAAACAATACTCTTGGCGAAATATTTTTACTCCTCGTCTCTCAATAAAGAAAAAGAGAAGTACAGGTTCTGAACACAAGAAAGAATCAACGAAATCTGATGCCATCAGATACCTTAGTGAGAAAGGTTATCTGATTGATGAAGTCAAAAAAGCCGTATTACTAGCAAATACGGAAGGCCATGGTATCAAGCTGCAAATTAACAATCAGGGAAGTATTTTTATTGATCCGACTGAACATTGGATCAATACCGATTTAACCCCTGAAGGTTTGAAGGACCTGTGCGAGAGACCGATCGAACGCTCAGATTTTATGAAGCGTGTTTTCAGTGATCGGGAGTTTTCGAAGTATCTCGAGGAGTGGCGAGATACTCGTCTGAAACCAATAGATATAGATGCCTTTCTCTGGGATCTGGCATTGTGGACATATGATGGTGCATTACCTGCGGGTACTGACCTGAAAAAGAAAATCGTTCTCAGCTACTGGCCTGATCTGCCCCGGTTTACGCCTGTTCCGAATGCCATGCGGATTGCTGCACTTTGGGTTTCATGCCCCATGACCTTGCTTGAGACCAGCGAGGTACTCAAGATTTCTATGGAAGATGTCATCCGTTTTTACACGGCTGTGTCAAGTCTGGGATTGATCAAGGACGGAAGTCAGAACGAGAATCCCGGTAATCAGCCTGAACTGAGTAGAACAACCGTTAGATCAGAGAAAAACAAAAGAGAACTCTATCTCCGTATAATCAAATATCTCAAAGGGCAAAATTCCTGATAATGGAAATAACAAAACAAAAATCGTTGCCCACTGATTCTCATCTCGATGATTACAGAATCCAGAAATGCATTTCAGTTTCAGACGAATTTGTTACCTATCTGGCCATTGATCAACAGCTGGAATTGCAACTAATTATTACGGAGTACTTTCCTAGTGAAATCGTCTATAGAATGGATAACGGTACTGTTCATGTGAAAGAGCCGAGGCGAATTGCTGAATTTTTGGATAAGCTCAATGAGCTTCATAAACGAGTTAAAGCGAGGGTGTCTCGAAATGACAAGGGAGTCGACAATGTTATTCGTTTTCTTTTTTTCAATGGAACTGCTTATGTTGTCTCAAAATACAGTACCCGAACGGATTTGGATCGTTATCTCTCGGAAATGAACCTGACGATCCAAGGTAGTGAGTTATCGGGGTGTACAGGTAAAGACTCATTATGTCAGAAGGTAACGATCGAAAACAGTATCGTCTTTACTGGTTTTGCACGAGCAGGCAAGTCAACAGCGATCAGGTTACTGAGTGACGGTGACATGATCGATAAAGAATCAGGTCTGGCTTATGGGAAACTGGGGACCGGTAGTCTTGAGATCTATTTGTTGGAACTGTCCGCTGATCATTTTGAAAACTGTTTGAAAGCTGAACCAATGGGTTACGTCTTGCTGATCGATAACAGCAGAAAGGATCCTTTTAATCACCTTGATTATTTTCTTGACAAAATGGACGAACATCGACTGGAAAATGTCGTGATCGGCATCACACATACTGATCAATCCAGGATTCCATCGATCCCTGATTATCATCTTCATCTTGAAAACAGATCTATCAATTCACGCAGAATATGCCCTATCTTCTCTGTTGATCCACGGAACAGGTCCGATGTGACCATGCTCATCAAGGCACTTATTTACTCTCATGATCCACTTCTGTCAGACATTTTTTTTGAAGACACGATCCTTTGAAAAATATTTTTCTTCAAAGAGTTAATTCCCGCTGATTGAAGTAATTTGTTTACCGGCCGATACAGGTTGCGATATGGATTGATTCCGGGGTTTTATTTCCATGCGTGAAGACATGCTTGTTTCGATATTGAATGAATTGAATGGATCGACTGTCGACATCCAGGGATCGGCCGTTATTTCTATTGACGGATTATTGATCGCCAGTGCATTACCGACGAGTTTTGACGAAGAAATGGTAAGCGCAATGACAGCGGCAATGTTGATGCTTGGGGAGAGGACCGCCAGAGAACTACAGCGTGGTGAACTTGAGCAGGTGATTGTCAAGGGCCGTCTGGGTTATGTGATCATGGTCCGATCTGGTCCGGAATCTGTTCTTTGTGTACTTGCCCGTCCTGATGCCAAATTGGGGCTCGTACTGCTGGATGCAGCACGAGCCGCCGAAGATATTCCAAAGGTATTATGATCCGTCAGATGGAGGACTAACCACAGTCCAGTTTTGTTATCCCCAACAATTTCAGGAACTGCCGCTCATAGTAGGGATCTGTCTTCCCGGTTTTTACCTTCCGCAGATGATATTTCTCAAACATCACTTTTGCTGCATGAACCCATTTTCCCTGTTTTGCCCAGGTTACGTTTCGTGGAGGGATCTGTGGCATGGCGACAAAGGCAATACCTGAATCCCCCATATCTGCAAGGCAGATGGCGTTCCATGTTGCTGTGTGTGAAGGTTGTTTGCCATTTAGAAGTTCTGCAATATTTCCAACGGTTGCACACACCATGGATTCGATCATATACCCGGTTTTGGGCACACCCGTAGGCACAGGTGTTGTCTCGGGCGGGGCAATAGCAATGCAGACACCTGCAGCAAAAATATTGTCATACGTTGGATTCCGCTGGTATTCATCGACGATAATAAAACCTCTAGGATTGACCAGGCCTTCGATACCCATGACTGCATCAATTCCGGTAAAGGCGGGCAGAATCATGGAATAGTTGAAAGGGAGTTCATGTTTTTTCTTTGTTTCACCATTGTCATCGACTTCGGTGATAAACATGGTATTTTCTTCAATTTTGTCGATTTTTGCGTTGGTAATCCAGTTGATATGTCGATCCCGGAGAACGCCTTCCAGTAAATCCTTTGAATTGCCGACACCACCCAGTCCCAGATGGCCGATATAAGGCTCCGAGGTGACGAATGTCATCGGTACCTTGTGTCGTATTTTTTTCTTTCGTAATTCAGTATCGGCAATGAAGGCATACTCATAAGCGGGGCCAAAGCAGGATGCAAGTTGGGCTGCTCCAACAATCATCGGCCCGGGGTTCTCAACAAATTTATCCCACTCTTTGGCTGCTTCTACTGCATGATCAACGTGGCAGATTGATTTCGTAAATCCGTCAGGCCCTAATCCTGGAATTTCATCGAAGGCCAGGCGTGGACCTGTTGTGATCGCGAGGTAGTCATAGGTGACCTCGGTGCCATCTTCCAGTTCTATACGGTTTTCATCTGGATGCAGGCGTTTCGCAGCTTTGGGGATGAAGTCAATATTTTTCCTTTCGAGGTAGGGCTTTAATTCAACCTTGATGTTATCAGGTGTTCTCCAGTTAACGGCAACCCAAGGATTGGAAGGTACGAAGTGGAACGTAGGACTGTCTGAAATCAATGTCACCTGATCATTCGGTCCTGCCTTTTCACGCATTTCATAAGCGAGTGTTGTACCAGCGATTCCGCCCCCGAGAACGATTATTTTTGCCATCTTCTGACCTCCAGGATTCCCATTTTTTAATGTAGTATTGTAGTGTAAATAAATTTGTTTGCATTCAATATAAGATAGTGCTAATATAAGAAAGATCTTATATTAGGAAAGGGTAACAGAATGTCATCTAAAAAATCAAGCTGGTTAATCGATTGGGCTGTAGCGAGACCAAGATTTTTTACCTGGTTGATGGTGTTTTCCACATTTTTACTGATTATACTCGCAGCAGTGCCCAGTATCTGGCCGGAAAAGGTGCCTGCCTTACATAGCATCGAGGTTGATACCGACCCGGAAAACATGCTCCCTGCAGATGAACCGGTCCGTCTCTTTCACAATGCTGCAAAGAAAGAATTTTCGCTCAATGACATTGTTGTGGTGGGAATTGTCAACGATAAGCATCCAGAAGGTGTTTTCAATCCAGAATCATTACAACGGGTTTATGACCTGACTGAATTCGCAAAAACACTCCAGTGGTCTGATAAAGAAGGTAAACATGGTGTAGTCGAGATCGATATTATTGCGCCTTCCACGGTGGACAACATTGAGCAGGGAGGCATGGGTGTGGTCAATTTCAGTTGGTTGATGCCTCGACCACCCAAGACTCAGGAGGAAGCGCTTTCTATCCGTGAAAGAGCCATGAATATTCCTTTTCTGAAGGGAACCATGGTAAGCGAGGATGGCAAGGCATTGGCTATCTATTTGCCCTTGGTAAGCAAGCATGATTCCTATGAAGTCCGCAAGGCATTACTGGGTTTTATAAAGGAGTGGGACGGTGATGAGCAGGTACATATTACAGGACTACCTGTGGCTGAAGACACCTTCGGTGTCGAAATGTTTACCCAGATGGCAATCTCCGCCCCCCTTGCCATGCTTGTGATTTTTGTACTTCTGTGGTGGTTCTTCAGAAATTTGACACTGATTGTATCTCCCATGATCGTTGCCATGGTCAGCGCCCTTTCTACCATGGCCTTGCTGGTTATCACGGGTAATACGATCCATATCATGAGTTCCATGATACCCATCTTTATCATGCCGATTGCCGTCCTTGACTCAATTCATATTCTCTCGGAGTTTTTTGATCGCTACCCTCAAATCAGGGATCGCAAGAAGACCATCATTGAGGTCATGAAGCATCTTTTTACACCGATGCTGTTTACCTCCGTGACAACAATGGCGGGTTTTGCGTCACTGGCTTTAACTCCGATACCTCCTGTCCAAGTGTTTGGAATATTTGTTGCAATCGGAGTGTTCCTGGCCTGGTTCTGGACCATTGTCTTCATTCCTGCTTATGTGATGCTGATGCCGGAGGCAAAGCTTGAAGGGTTTGGTCAATCTGTATCGGATAGTGGAGATACTACAGGCATGGCCAAATTTCTCCATGGACTTGGAAAATGGACACATGACCATCCTAAAACTGTTCTTGCAGTTACCTTTTTGTGTGTGCTTATTTCTGTCTATGGCATTAGCAGGATCCAGATTAATGATAATCCAATCAAGTGGTTTGAGCCGGATCATCCTATCAGAGTCGCAGACAAGATCCTGAACGAACACTTTGGTGGAACCTATATTGCCTATTTGCAATACGAGGCAGACGATAAAGGACTTTCCGTGGACAGTTACATTACTGAATTGGAGCAACGCCTCGAGCAATGGAAAGCACAGGTATTGGCTGATGAATATGCTCAGGTGGAGGCTGTCTATACAAAAGCTGTTCAGCTTATGAAAGAAACCCAGGCCGAGTCCATCGAAGATTATCTGTCAAAGCTTCAAGGCAGGGTCAATGATCTCATGGATCATGCTTCTGATGAAGAGTACGATACTTGGTCCGAGCTGGCATTATTCTTTGACCGAGAGGATCAAAGAAACGAGGTTTTCAAACAACCCGAGGTACTTCGATATCTCTCCAGGTTGCAGGACTTTCTTTTGCAGACTGGTGTCGTAGGCAAGGTCAATGCTTTACCCGATATCATCAAAACCGTACATCGTGAACTGTTCCTTGGCGATGCTGATCATTTCCGTATTCCGGATAGTGTAAATGGTGTCGCGCAAACTCTGATTACTTATCAAAACAGTCATCGACCTCAGGATTTGTGGCATTTCGTCACTCCAGATTACAAGAAAAGTAATCTGATGTTGCAACTCACCAGTGGTGACAACAAGGACATGGAAAAAGTTATTGCGGCAGTAGCAGATTTCGAAGAACAGAATCCGCCCCCAATGGCCTTGAAATCAAACTGGTTCGGACTTACTTATATCAATGTGATTTGGCAGGATCATATGGTACAAGGTATGCTGAAATCATTTATGGGCAGTTTCGTCATCGTTCTGTTAATGATGGTGTTCCTGTTCCGTTCAGCCTTGTTTGGTATTCTGTCCATGATCCCTCTGACGGTAACGGTTGGCCTTATCTATGGTGTGATTGGCCTGATTGGAAAAGATTACGATATGCCTGTTGCCGTACTCAGCGCATTGAGTCTTGGGCTTGCGATCGACTATGCGATTCATTTCCTTGCACGTTCACGGGAGGCTGTACGCGAAACCGGAAATTGGCACAATGCGGTAGATGTTGTCTTTGGTGAACCCGCTCGTGCGATCACAAGGAATGTGATCATACTTGGAGCTGGTTTTCTGCCATTGCTCGCCGCCCCGCTTGTGCCATATCAGACGGTAGGCTTTTTTATCGCTTCCATACTGGTTTGTGCAGGTATTGCAACATTATTGATTTTACCTTCTGCCATGACATTACTTGAGAAGTATCTCTTTAGAGGAGAATTATCATGAAACGATTAACAGTACTTTTGATATCACTGTTTTTGGCTGCCTCTGCCATTGCTGCAGATCCCACGATCGAAGAGATCGTGAACAGGGCAAATCTTGCAACTTACTATCAAGGAAAGGATGGACGTGCGCATGTGAAAATGACTATTACGGATAGCCAGGGACGAAAACGTATGCGCAAGCTCACCATTCTGCGTTGGGATCAGCCCGATACGGATGAGCTTGAAAATGGCGCTTATCGTGGAAAGCAGAAATTCTATGTCTACTTCTCGCGTCCTGCAGATGTCAACAAAATGGTATTCCTCGTTTGGAAGAATCTAGACAAGGATGACGATCGCTGGTTATATCTCCCAGCGCTTGATCTTGTTAAGCGAATAGCCGCTTCTGACAAACGAACGAGTTTTGTAGGGTCTGACTTCTTCTATGAAGATGTTTCCGGCCGTGATATTGATGAAGATGAGCATGAGCTGTTGAAGACAACGGATAAATATTTCGTTATCAAGAATACGCCAAAAGATCCATCTTCCGTTGAGTTTGCCTATTACATGATGTATATCCACAAAAAAACGTTCCTCCCGATCCAGGTGGAATACTACGATGCGCAGGATAAGAAATATCGTGTCGCTAAGGCATTGAAGGTGGAAAATATCCAAGGTCATCCAACCGTAACCAAGGCAAGTATGGAAAGCCTCAATCAAGGTAGCAAGACTGTAATGGAATACTCCTCAGTAAAATATGATACAGGGATTCCTGAAGATATTTTTACTGAAAGGTATTTACGAAAACCGCCTAGAAAATATCTTAAATAACCATGCGTTTGTTACTTCCTGTTTTACTGATATCTTCTTTTAGCGTTCTGGCCCAGGCCGGAGAGCCAGCCCTCCCTGAAGGTCTTGAAGAGTTTGAGAGTCCATCTTTGGATGAACCTGCTCTGCCTGAAGGTTTGGCTGACGACTCAGCAGCTTCTGATGAAGCGGAACTGCCAGGAGGTATTGAAAGGGGTAACAAAATACCCACTTCAGCTCAAGAACCGGAATTGCCGGAAGGACTTGGCGAAGAGACATTAGTAGAAGAGGGTTTTGAGGCTGGTTCAGATAAGGAGGGTTTTGCCGATCTCTCCGGATTTTGGGAAGTTCGCCTTGGCACAAGAACTCAGGATGATCGTTTTGAAGACGATCGTTCGATCACAGAAACACGTTTGCAGTTTGATCTGGAGCACACTCTGGGCTTATTCAACCTTCACCTGGTGAGTGATCTTGTCTATGATGATCTGGCAGACACTCATGAAATCAAACTGGAAACCGGCCAAGGCTGGATTGATTTACGTGAGGCTAATCTCTCTTTCACACCAACGAGCTTCATGGATGTGAAGATTGGTCGTCAGATCTTGACCTGGGGCACAGGTGATCTGCTATTCATCAACGATCTTTTCCCGAAAGACTGGCAGGCTTTTTTCATAGGTCGAGACGTAGAATATCTGAAAGCCCCATCGGATGCCTTTAAACTGGCCTTTTTCAGTGGTGTGATGAACCTCGACCTTGTCTATACCCCTCGCTTTGATACAGATCGTTTTATCAACGGGAGCAGGATTTCCTATTTCAGTCCACTGGCAGGTGGTATTGCAGGACAGAATTCGGTGATCGATGCTGTCAATCCTGATAATACATTTACCGATGATGAACTGGCAATTCGTCTGTACAGAAACTTTGGTGCCATTGAAACAGCTTTTTATGCATACAATGGTTTCTGGAAGAGTCCGGGGGGATTTGATCCACTGACAGGCAAGGCTGTTTTCCCTGATCTGCGTGTCTATGGTGCGAGTCTGCGGAGTCCTGTAGGGAAGGGTATTGCAAACCTCGAGATAGGATACTATGACTCTAGGATGGACAGGAACGGTACTAATCCATTTATAAATAACAGTGAATTTCGACTGTTGATCGGATACGAAAGGGAAATCGCCAAAGAGTTGACCATGGGTCTCCAATATTATCTGGAACGTATCTCCGATTACAGTGCCTATGAGGCCAGTCTGCCGTCCGGTTTTCCGACCAGGGATCACAACCGGCACTTGTTTACTTTGCGTCTGACCAAACTGACACATAATCAGAATGTGATCTGGTCTGTTTTTGCGTATGCATCTCCATCGGACAAAGATTTCTATCTGCGTCCACACGTGACCTATAAGATCGATGATCATTGGACGATGGAAGCAGGAGGAAATATTTTTGGTGGTGAACGAGAATATACCTTTTTCGGTCAGTTTCAGGAGAATACCAACCTCTACGCTGCAATACGCTATAGTTTCTGAATAACTGTAATCGATCTGTTTTACTGCTAAGCTCTTTCCCAGTTGAATGAGTACACGTGGTTATGAAAATCCAGTGGTACCCCGGCCATATGCACAAGGCCAGAAGGGAGATAAGCAAATCTCTGTCCAAGATTGATCTTGTCATCGAGATCATTGACGCCCGCATACCATACAGCAGTGAGAACCCGGTACTTGCCGATCTAAGGAGAGAGAAACCTTGTATCATGGTGATGAACAAGGTGGATCTGGCCGATCCCGAATTGACTGAAAGGTGGCAGGCTTACTTTACACACCATTCAGAAAGTGTTTCAACATTGACTGTTTCGACTAAAGAACCAGCGAGTGTTAAAAGTTTACCATCGCTGATCAGAAAAAGTTTATCTGCACATCGAGAAACGATTAATGCCATGATTGTTGGCATACCCAATGTCGGAAAATCGACCCTGATCAACACACTGGCAGGCCGTAGTATTGCCAAGACGGGTAATGAACCTGCAATTACCAAGGCACAACAACGGATCAAACTGGGTGGTGGGATCACTCTTTCCGATACACCAGGTGTGCTCTGGCCCAATGTAGAAAACCGGAATAGCGGTTTTCGTCTCGCAGCAACCGGTGCGATCAGGGATACCGCCATGGAGTACCCAGAGACAGCTTTGTTTCTTGCGGAATACCTAATGCAGAACTACCCACTTGATCTTAAATCCCGGTATGGTCTGGATGAGATCCCGGATTCTCAAATGGAGCTTATGGAATTGATCGGGGCCAAGAGAGGTTGTCTGAGATCAGGAGGAATGGTTGATTTGGAAAAAGTCTCGCGGTTGTTCTTGATCGATTTTCGATCTGGAGCAATTGGTCAAATCACACTTGAAAGCCCTGAAGATATGATCAGGGAAAAAGCAGAGCTTGATCGGGAAAGGGAAATGAAAAGAGCTGATAAGCTTGCCCGGAAGGGAAGACGTAAACAGAGGAAATGACAGCCCGATTAGGACTGATCTTCTTTCAGTAATTCATTTACACCACGGTAATCAATCTTGCCAGTTCCCAGTACAGGAATGGAATCCACTTTAATTACTTTTCGTGGAACAGCCAGTTCCGCCACGCCATCTTTTTTTGCTTGCTCGACAAGATCCTTTCTATCCGCGTCATTATATTCGGTCAGCAGAACGATCTGCTCACCCTTTTTCTTGTCAGGAATGGCAACTGCTGCATGTAGCATATCTGGCCAAACGGTATTGGCAAGACTCTCAACACTCGTCAAGGAAACCATTTCTCCACCTACTTTAGCAAAACGTTTTGCGCGTCCCAGTATAGTGATATATTGCAGATCATCAATGGAGACGATATCTCCGGTATCATACCAGCCTGCACCCCGTTCAGTTAGGGGAGGGATAATCTCGCCATCACTGCCATGGAAGAGGTAACCCAACATGATATTCGGGCCTGAAATAAAAAAACGTCCACCTTCATTCAGCCCTTCGATAGGTTCAAGATAATAGTCCATACCAGGCAATAATCGGCCGACAGTTCCCGTTTTGTAATAATAGGGTGTATTGACGGACACTACCGGGCTGGCCTCCGTTGTGCCATACCCCTCCATGATACGAATACCAAATTTTTCAAACCAGATCCTGCGCGTGTCTGCCTGAAGCTTTTCAGCACCGGCAACCACGAAACGAAGTGTATGAAAGTCCGCCGGATGTGCATATTTTGCATAACCCGCAAGGAAGGTGTTCGTACCAAACATGACGGTGGCACCCATTTGATAGCACAACTCAGGAATAATGCGGTAATGCAAAGGCGTTGGATAGAAAAAAATCCTTGCACCTTCCATCAATGGCAGGATGGTTCCTGCTGTGAAACCAAATGAATGGAACATAGGGAGAAAGTTGAAAACCAAATCTTTCCTGTTCAGACCGATCAAAGGCCTGACTTGAGCATAGTTTGAAAGGATATTTTTGTGCGAGAGGACCACACCCTTTGGAATTCCTTCAGAACCAGAAGTAAAGAGAACTACAGCCCGATCATTCGGCTTGATACGATTAGAACGGACGCTGTACGCGATTCGTGGAAATCTGGCTTTGAAGAGGCCGGCAAGCTTCCTGAAAATGGAAATTTTATCTCTGAAATCTTCTAAAAAGATGACCTTGACAACCTTTTCCAGCGACTCAATTGTGCACTCCAGTTCTCCTTTTTCGATGAATGCTCTGGACGTATAGACCACTTTGATGAGCGCAGTTTCACAAGCAGTAACCAACCCCTGTGCACCCGCAGTAAAATTGAGCATGGCCGGAATACGTCCATAGCAATGGAGCCCCATTAACGTTACCAGATTGGCATTGGCATTGGGCAAAAGTATCCCGACACACTCACCGGGAGAGGTTTCACTCGCAATTGCCTTGCCAAGGATAAAGGCGCGGGAAACGAGTTGACGGTAGCTCATGGGCTCACGATTGATATCCTCGGCGATTATTCGTTTACCCCCATGAATTCGCATCGCATCAAGTAATGCGGTAAACAGTGTGCGTTCGGAGTCGGTGTTCATAAAGGCGACTTCACGCATGATATCTGCCATTTGCTGTGCAGCATTCACTCTGTGCGAGGAGTGCGTGTCATCTTCAGGAGAAATAATCCGTACCGGTTGGTGAATTGTCAGGCATATTTTTGGAAACCAGGATTGTTTGAGAATCTCTCTGGTATATGCAAACTTCGAAAACTGAGCACCTTCTATACCTATGGGCAGAACCATTGCTCCTGATTTTGCAGCGACCATCCCTGCGCCATCATAGATTTTCATTAATGTACCCGTTGTGGTGATTCTGCCTTCGGGGAAAATAACCGCCTTGTTGTCTTCTTTTAGAAACTTAATTAATGATTTCAGTGAATGGGGGTTCAGCGGATCAAGCACAAAAAGATCGACAAACTTCAGGAAAGGTTTGAAATACCACTTTTCATGAATCTGGGTGTTGATGGCAAAGGTAGGGCGGTGGGGTAGAAAGAGGTAGAGCAGTACACCATCCAGCAGGGAGACATGATTGACTGCGATCAGTACCCGTTCACCTGCAGCATGATAATTTTCCAAACCAACAATTTTAACCCTGAACAGAAGTTTGAAAAGCAGGCGCAAAGGAAGCTTGATGAGTTTTATCATTGAGTTATTACATCACAGTGCCGCAGCCTCCAGTATCGGCCTGTTGAGGAGAATTTTCAACTTCAGTCCAGGCTTGAGAGGAGTGTCTCTGCTGATATTGTTCCACTCGATGATCTGGCGAACATGTATATCAAAGCGCCTGGCAATCAGCCACAGTGAATCGCCATTTTGAACTCGATAGACACCATTTTCTATATCTCGGATTTCCTTTTTCTCGCCCCGTGAGGCAATACTCGGTCCGCCTGGGATGAGTAGGCTTTTACCGGAACGCAGTTTGTCAGAGCTGAGCTTGTTCGCGCGCTTAAGGAGATCGATGCTGATCCCGTACTTTCGTGCTATTGTCCAGAGTGACTCACCTGGTCTTATCTTATGGTGCTGCCAGGTAACGCGTTCAGTTTCAGGTAAATGGGCGATGGCAACCTCTAGTCTGTCTGCAGATTCAATGGGTATGAGTAATTGATGCGGGCCATCGGGATCGGTCGCCCATCGCTTGAACCCGGGATTCAGCCGTTTTAATTCACCAAGGCTGATATTCGCCAAGTCGGCAACTTTCTGTAACTGGATTTGTCCTCCTGTATTAACCTGTTTGACGACTGGTTTGGTTGGAATGTGTGGTAATTTGATTGAGAATTGGTCAGGTGATCTGACAACTCTCTGCAATGCAACGAGTTTCGGCACGTACAAGCGTGTTTCGGCTGGTAATTCCAATGACCAGTAGTCTTGAGGTCGGCCTTCGCGGATATTTTTCTTGATCGCCCTGTGAACGGTGGCACTGCCGCTGTTATAGGCAGCCAAGGCGAGCTTCCAGTCTCCAAACTCTTCATACAGTTGTTGCAGGTAGTCCAGTGCTGCTGCCGTTGATGCAAGAATATCAAGGCGACCGTCATACCACCAGTTCTGTTTAAGCCCAAAGTGTTCGGCCGTGCTTGGTGTAAACTGCCATAAGCCGGCTGCGCTGGATGAGGAGATCACGTCAGTTTTATAGCCGCTTTCTATCACAGGAAGCAGGGCGAGGAAGAGAGGCATTTTCCGTTTCTCGATTTCAGAAGCGATCTGATAGATGAAGGTTTTTGCCCTTTTACTGATGAGGTCGAAATAGAACTGATTACCTTTCAGTTTTTCGAGCTGGGTCGTGATGGCTTGATTTTCACCCTTTTCGAGAGGTTCTGATGTACGAACAAATTCCCAGATATCTTCTACCGATGATTTTTGCAGAATTGCTGGGCTATCCTGATCAACTGTGCTGACCGGTTCTTTTTCCTCATCATGATGGGCAATATAGCGGGTTCGTTTGATCGATGGCGCTTCAGCTTCTTTCTTTGTAAAAGACTCATGAACAGGAAAAGTCTGCATGCAGCCACATAATGACAACAGGAACATGAGGACCATGATCCCGAGGATTCTTCTTTTTATTTTCCAGAATAAGGAACCGGTTCCCAAAAACATGGCGCGATCCTAAGGATAAGTCGTGATGGCGTCAAGCATTAACCAAATTTAACTGTACTGCCAGGATTCCCTGTCTTGATTCATTTTAAGGTAAGATTTCACTATGAACACGAGTCAGCCGGAGTTACAACACCAGGAGAAAAAACCACCCGTTAGGTGTCGTTTGAAGCAATGGTTCAATGGTGTTTCGGGGAGCACCCTGTACAGTCTTGAAAGAAACCTCATTGAAGAAGAGCTTCCTGATCTTTTTGGCTATCATATTTTGCAACTGGGTCTGATTGAATCTCATGGTCTCCTCGGTTCAAGCCGGATTTCCCATCAAATCCTTGTTGAAATTGCACCCCAGGATACACAACATCCAGAGCACTTGTTGTGCCGATCGTCACAATTACCCATTGCTGCAAACAGTGTGGATGTTGTTCTTATTCAGCATGTATTGGAATTTGAAAACGATCCCCATGAGGTATTGAGAGAAGTAGAACGAATTTTGATTGGTGAAGGCCATCTTCTGATCATCGGATTCAATCCTTGGAGTCTGATGGGTATTTGGCGTGCCTTGCTGGCATGGCGAGATGAACCTCCTTGGTGTGGCCATTTCTACCGTGCAGGTCGTATCAGAGATTGGCTGGCTTTGCTGGGGTTTGATGTGATCAAGACACGATATATGTTCTTCAGTCCCCCTATAGGGTCTCGGTGGTTAATGAAACGATTCACATTTTTTGAAAAATTGGGAAATTATCTTTGTCCATGGTTGGGTGGCGGATATTTGGTTATTGGAAAAAAACGCCTGATCCCATTGACCCCGACACGAACAGAATGGAGGATTCGCCGCAGCCTGATCGCTGCAGGAGTGGCTGAACCATCTGCACGGATAAAAGCCGAATTGTTGCAGGATGCACTGGAAGTTAGCAAGAGTAAGGAGTTTGGTGATCATGGTTGATATGGTGGAACTTTTCACAGATGGTGCCTGTCGGGGCAATCCCGGACCAGGGGGTTGGGGAGTCCTCATGCGATACGGCAAGCATGAAAAGCGACTCCACGGCGCAGAACCATATACAACCAATAACCGTATGGAACTGATGGCCGCAATAATGGGGCTCGAAAACCTGAAACGTCAGTGCAAGGTCAGAATAACAACGGATTCGGAATATGTGAAAAACGGGATCACAAAGTGGCTGGAAGGGTGGAAGCAGCGTGGTTGGAAAACTGCTAAAAAGAAACCTGTGAAAAACCAGGATCTGTGGCAGCGGTTGGATGAAGCTGTGGCAAGACATGATGTCGAGTGGCACTGGGTGAAGGGACATTCCGGCCATATGGAAAACGAGATTGCCGATGAACTTGCCAATCTTGGGATAGATGAAATGTTACAGCAACAGGCCATAAAATGAGACAAATCGTACTGGATACAGAAACAACAGGGCTTTCCACTGCGGAAGGTCATCGAATCATTGAAATTGGTTGTGTCGAAATGATCAACCGCAAAATGACAGGGAAGTATTATCACCAATATATCTGCCCTGATCGGGAGGTGGACGAAGGTGCACTTGAAGTCCACGGGATAACCAATGAATTTCTCAGTAATAAGCCACGATTCGGTGAGATCGTCGAGGATTTCATTGAGTTTGTTCAAGGTGCCGAGTTGATTATCCATAATGCACCATTTGATATTGGCTTCCTTGATTATGAGCTTTCTCTACTGAGTCTTGACAGGAAAATAGAGGATCTTTGTAGCATTCTAGATACTTTGGCTCTCGCACGAGAACTCCATCCGGGACAAAAAAATAGTCTTGACGCGCTGTGTAAACGCTACGATGTCAATAATGCTCAAAGGGAATTGCATGGTGCCTTGCTCGATGCAGAGATATTGGCCGATGTCTATTTGAGAATGACAGGGGGCCAGGCCGATCTGCTATTTGTTAGTCATGAGCCTACGGAGTCCATAAACCAGAAAAAAGCAACGCACGAAACGAAGCAACGACCTCCACTCAAAGTGGTCAAACCCCATGATCATGAACTCGCCTTACATCAGAAACAGCTTGAACTTCTGGACAAAGTTTCTGGGAGTGAGTGTCTCTGGAAGAAACTGGAGAGTGAAATCAGGGAATGATTTCTTGATATTTTGATTCGTCAAAACCAACCAGAAGCTGGCCTTCACCCACCAGTACCGGTCGTTTGATCAATGCCGGGTAAGTGAGCATCAGGATTCTGGCTTTGGCTTCATCGAGATCGGCGCGTTCAGTTTTAGGTAATTTCCGCCAGGTTGTTCCCCGCCTATTTAATAACAGTGTCCAACCCACTTTGGCGATCCATGATTCTAGCGTTTTTTCGTCCAATCCTTGTTTGTGAAAATCATGGAAGGTGTAGTCGATAGAATGTCCGGAAAGCCATTTTCGGGCTTTCCGGACAGTATCGCAATTACTTATCCCGTAAAGCTTCAGATCAGACATCCCGCAACAACTCATTGATCCCGACCTTACCTAAGGTTTTCTCATCAACCTGCTTAACGATAACTGCGCAGTAAAGACTGTATGCACCGTCGTTTGAGGGAAGGTTGCCTGAAACGACGACGGAACCAGGTGGAATATATCCATACGTAATTTCACCGGTTTCACGGTTATATATACGTGTACTCTGGCCAATATAGACCCCCATGGATATGACAGAGCCACGTCCTACGATGACACCCTCGACCACCTCGGATCGGGCGCCGATGAAACAGTTGTCTTCAATAATGGTGGGCCCGGCCTGAATCGGTTCCAGCACTCCTCCAATTCCAACACCACCCGACAAGTGGACGTTTTTACCAATCTGTGCGCAGGAACCAACGGTTACCCACGTATCTACCATGGTTCCACTGTCCACGTAAGCACCGATATTAACGTAGCTGGGCATCAGTACAGTGTTTGGTGCGATATAACTCCCTCGGCGGGCGGTGGCAGCAGGAACAACACGAACGCCACTGGCCTTGAAGTCTTCCTCGCTATAGTCCGAAAATTTTGACGGCACTTTGTCATAGAACTTTGTATAGCCACCTTCAATGACTTCGTTTTCCCGAACACGGAAAGAAAGCAGAACCGCTTTTTTCAGCCATTGATTTGTGTACCATTCATCACCTTTTTTTTCTGCAACCCGGTAAGTACCTGCATCGAGTCCAGCGATGCATTCTTCAATTGCGTCTTTTAGTTCTTGAGTGGCTGATGCCGGTGTGATTTCGGAGATGTGTTCGAAATTTTCTTCAATTATTTTTTCTAGTTGTTCCATTTTTTCGTCTCTTAGATAGTTTCAATAAATTCTTTGATCCGGTGTGCCGATTCTACAGCCTCATCCAACGTCGAGACCAGTGCAATTCTGACTCTATTTTGTCCTGGATTATCCCCATCATTAAGTCCTTCTCGACTTCTGGCAAGAAAACTGCCTGGCAGTACGGTAACATTTTGCGTCTTCAATAGATCGGTTGCAAACTTTACGTCATCTATGGGGACTTCCGGCCAGAGATAGAAGCCGGCCGCAGGTTTATCCACGTGCAATACTGGTTGAAGGATCTCTAGCACTGACTCAAATTTTTCGTGGTATTGCCGGCGGTTTGAAACAACGTGCAGTTCATCTTTCCATGCTGCAACACTGGCAGATTGCGTTGGCAATGGCATGGCGCAGCCATGGTAGGTCCGGTAGAGCAGGAACTGACGGATCACCTCTTTGTCGCCAGCAACGAATCCAGAACGCAGACCAGGGACATTAGAGCGTTTAGACAGGCTATGAAAGACCAGACAGTTGCGATAATCAACTCTGCCTGAACTTGCAGCTGCCTGTAAAAGGCTAGGCGGAGGATTTCCTTCATCCAAGTAGATCTCTGAATAGCATTCGTCTGAGGCGATGACAAAATCATACTTATCAGATAGCTTCAGCAGTTTGACAAGCTCCTTTTGACCAAGAACGGCACCAGTAGGATTACCTGGAGAACAGATATAGATCAGTTGACATCTTTCCCAGATTTCTGCAGGAACTTCATCAAAATCAGGAAGATAACCGTTTTTTTTCGTGCAGTTCAGATAAAAAGGCTTTGCACCGGCAAGCAGTGCGGCACCTTCATAGATCTGGTAGAAGGGGTTTGGTGAAATGACCACAGGATCAGGTTTACTCTGATCAACCACGCATTGTGCGATCGCAAAAAGTGCTTCGCGCGTACCGTTAACCGGTAAGACGTTGTCTTCAGCAGTGATCGTATCATCTGGCAATCCAAAACGTTGGCATAACCATCCACGTATAGCTGTTCTCAATCCATCGGTTCCTCGGGTTGAGGGATAGGCTGCAATACTATCGAGCTGATCGACCAGTTTATTTTTTATGAAGGAGGGCGTTGGATGCCGTGGTTCGCCTATGGAGAGATCGATAGCCTTCTTGTTTTTGGCTGGCGTTACCGATTGTCTGATGGCAGCCAGTCGTTCAAAGGGATAGGGTTGTAAACGTGAGAGGTAAGGGGTCATTCAACATCCTGATCTAAAAAACGCGCATTATAGGCGATCAGGATGTTCTAACCAATCAGAATCCATCGCTGTTGGAAGCGAACATGTTCATTTTTGCTCGATTAGCTTGAAATAGGCGGGTTCATCATCACTGATCATCCGGATTGTGCCGGTAAAGGAGTGGCTTTCACCGGGTTCTAGCGAGATGAGTTCTATATTGTTTCCAGAATAGTCCTGGCTGATGGCAATATAACTTCTACCTACTTCGACGCCAAATTTATTGAACAGGATTAGCAGGCTCGAGGGTTTGATGACTTCGTTTGTATTATTATGGACAACCGCCAGATATTCATAAAGGTTTTTATTATTATAAGATGTTCGTGTGAAAATGATGCTTTTTAGCACCTGATTTTCCATTTTGTAGGGCTCATCGTATTTCAGTGGTGTGAGGCCAGGAATACGCCCCTGAACCAGACTGTCATTGTCTGCTTTGACTTTTTGTAAATCACTATGCAATTTCCCAATTTGAAAATTTGCCAGTTCCAGATCATGGGTCAGCATCTTGTTCTCAGTAGAGACACGTTTCAATGAGGCAATGGAAAGTCCTGCACCTGTGAGAAGCAGAAGGAGCATTAGGCCGGCAATAGTTCTCGTACGCCTATACTTTTTCTCAAGTTTACGGTACGCGCGTGTCCTTTTTGCACGGTTTTTGTTAAAAGGAGTGATATTCCCTAAATCCTGTTTTTCGCCCTCAATTTCCAGGCGCCCATTCTCTATGGCGGCTAAGTTTTTGCTCTCATCGGTCATGTTATTGGGAATAGATTTTGATTTGGATAGTTTTATATTACCCTATTATCAAGGCCACATCGAAGCTAAATAACCTTGATTTATCCAAGTTTACATTTGGTTATGAATGGATCGTGTGAGATCGGTCAATAAGACCTGTTGATAATCGTTACGAATTTTCAAAGGGTTCGAAAGATCGAGTCGGTCTGGTTGTATGGATTTGTTTGACCAAAATCAACAGTCATTGCTTGAGCTCTTCCTGCAATAATGAATGCGCTTAAAATTAGAATTCCTCCAATCCATTTTGAAATTGCCATTCTTTCCTCCTTAAAATTGACTAGATAGTGTTTGCAACACTACATCTTATATCGCCAGATGTGGCTGTTCCTTTAAGACTTTCTTTTTTTTCAGTAATTCCGTGACGTCCTTGGCCGGAAGTGGTTGACTGATTAGGAACCCTTGGATCAGACCACATCCTCTATCTTTGAGGAAATCGATCTGAGCCTGAAGTTCCACACCTTCTGCTGTTACAGGCAATTCCAGGCTCGTTGCCATGGCAAGAATGGCAGAGATAATGGGTGCACTCGTGGTTTCAGGTGTAATATCCTGGACAAAACTTCGATCGACCTTGATTTTGTCGATGGGCAGTTTGCTGAGATAACTGAGGGAAGAGTAGCCAGTTCCAAAATCATCCATGGCAATCCGTACACCAAGCTCTTTGATTGCCGTCAAGGTTTCAGTTACAAGCTCTTCCGAACTACTGATTGCGGTTTCGGTCAACTCTATTTCGAGCGCATGCGCAGGTAGAACATTTGATAAGAGGGCGTCCTGGATCACTTCTTTCAGATCATGCCGATGCAATTGTGCGGCCGATGCATTGACCGAAACACAGAGTTCGGTGAAGCCTTCATCGTGCCATGCCTTAATTTGCCGGCAGGCTTCCATCAGTACCCATTCGCCAATGGAGACGATCAGTTCAGACTGTTCTGCAATGGGTATGAAACGGTCAGGACTGATTAGGCCTTTTTCGGGATGGTTCCAACGGATTAGGGCCTCCACGCTGACGATCTTTCCACTTTTGAGATCAAGCTGCGGTTGGTAGTGAAGCACGAACTCATTTCGGATCAGTGCCTGGCGCATCTCATTTTGCAGATTTAACCGTTCGAAAGCTGCAATGTTCATGGATTCTTGATAATAGCTGTAGGCATTTTTCCCCTTTTCTTTGGCATGGTACATGGCCATATCTGCATTTCTGATCAGAGTTTCTGCATCGAGACCATCCTTTGGGTAGGTCGTGATACCGATACTGGCGCTGACATGTAAGTCATGGTTATCCACATGGAAAGGGATTGATAATGCCTCAAGTACTCTGTTTGCCACTGTCGCTGCTTCGTAGGGACTATTGATATTCGGCAGGAAAATGATGAATTCGTCACCGCCAAGCCTGGCCACCGTTTCCGTTTCTGAACGTGACGTAGAAGGACGGCTAAGATAATCATCAGCCCGTAGACACTGTGCAAGTCTTTCCGATAACTCTCTCAGAACTGTGTCGCCTGCATGGTGGCCGAGTGTGTCATTGATCACCTTAAAATCATCCAAGTCCAGGTACATCAGTGCCAGTGACTGTTTGTGCCGTCTTGCATGAGCCAGTGCATGATTGAGATATTCGCCGAACATAAGCCGGTTGGGTAGTTTTGTCAGACTGTCATGATATGCAAAATACCGGATTTGCTCATTTGACTGGCGGAGGTTTCGGCTCATTTCCTTGAGTGAGGCTGCGAGTTCACCAAGTTCGTCACGTTTGTTGATATCGATATTGAAACCCAGATTACCCTTGCCAATTTCCTGGGCTGCGTTTCCAAGTTGCTGCAATGGCTTGACCAAGACATATTTAATGATTAGAAATCCCAATGCGGCAAACAGAAATATAGTGATGCCAACCACGCCACTCATGCGATAAAAATAGTCACGGCTACTCTCCATGATCAGCTTCGACGGGAGCATGCTGAACATGTAAAGGTTGTCAGAGATTTTTTGCTTGTGGAGTGTGGCCTTGGTGCCATGATACTGAATTTCTTTAGGTGATTTTTTGATATTGTCCTTGATCATTTCTTCTACTTTAGGGAGATCGAGTTCTTCTCCCAGCCCAAGATCACTCGCATCTCTCAGCACATTACCAAGTTTGTCGGTAAAAAAGATAATCCCAAACTTTTCAGTCAATGCCTTTTCAATGGCTGTATCAATCACATCAATTGAAGAGATAATATCAAGATAGCCAAAAAGTGATTTATTGATTCCAGAGGAGAGGTCACCGTAGTAAATTTTTCTGGTATGAATAAAAAGTGGGTGCTTGTCATCAGGATAGAAAAAAGAAGTCGTATCTCTATGCAAGGAGGTCGTGTCAATTTTGATCTGTTTTGACGCAGACTCATTTTCAGTGGGTATGATCATGATATCGGATCCTGAAGTGTTCCGTATCCTGATCAAGATGATTTCGGGATAGACCTGTCGGTAATGCTCAAAAATTTCGGCCAGGTTGGGCATCAGGACATTATATTTTTCATAGATATTGTTGCTCTCGGTAAACTTGCGTAATATTTTCGAGTTGACCAGCATTTGGGCAACATTTTCGGTTTCTTCAATCCGTAATTTGAGATTTTTGGCTTCTTCACTCGAGAGTACATCCAGTGCCTGTAGGGCGTATTCACGTGTCTTTGACGCAATCTCGGAATAAGTGACCCAGCCCATTAGCAGTATCGGGATCACTGCAATTGGTGCGAGAATCAGTAGAATCTTTGCCTGTAATTTCAATGGCTTGCCTTTGGGTAGTTTTAATTTCTCACTCTGCACCATGGGATGATGCATTTTCAAGTCATTTTGAGTGTTAAATAATGCAATATTCAGGCCATTACTTTATGGAAAAACAGGTTGTATGGACATGATCCGTGGAAGGTTTGATGCTGATCTTCCCGGCGACTGGTATCTCTAACTCTAGAAAATCGAGTGTTTGATCACAAGCAGATAAGTAGGAAAAATGAGCGCTTTGACGATTGTTTTCAGCAATGACAAGTTGAAAATCACAAGGTTACGGATCCACCTAGGAGTTACTGTGCAAGGCATTTCTTATCCGCCAGTCGTCACCCGGTGAAGGCTTCAAAAGCAGTCTGGTTTTATTACCCTCTCTAAAGGCAACAGGTAACCCGTCTCTGAAGACAATCCGGTTCGTTTTAAGGGAAGGGCAGCGTGGCCCGGGTAACAGGATCCCCGTGAGATTCAATGGATCAGCGGCACAGATGGAATAAAGTTGGCCATTGAGTCTTGTTTTTCTTGTCACACGCAGCATTTCCAGTGCATCTGGTAGTGCAAACTGTTCGCCACTGACAAGGCTGACAAACCTTCCACCACGGATCCTACCCTGAGCTTCCATGCGGCGGTAGCAGCTCAGGAGTTCTCGCCAGGGAGGCAGATTGTGTTCGCGTTCGAGTAATCTTCGAAAAACAACTCCATAACGTTTAAGCAGTATCATGCAACAAGTTTCTACCCAATTATCCGTTTCAGTTGCGTGCCTTATCCGTGACCACCGGCCTGCATTGCTTTGACCTAATACAGTTTGCGAAACATGTCTTCTTACCCTCAGAAGGTGTCGGGATTGTCGACGGCTTTGTTTGAGATACTTTCTGATGCCAGCAAAACTGTCTGCGGTGATTAGGCCATTTGCGATCAGTTCGGCAAGTGCAGACTCAAATTGGCTGGCCAGTCCTCCAATGGCACTGAATATTTCATCTTGGAAACAAGCACCGTGTTGAGTGAAATAGTCAAGAATCTGTCGGGCGGTACCGGACAAGGCTGTTTCTTCCTGTTCATGATGTGTGGATGACGTTGAAAACCGGGTTCGATCAAGAAAAGTTAATGGGAGTGTTTTCAGGCTCGGATTTTTCTGGACACGTTGCTTGTTCTCCCGATCCTTGCCTCGAAGCCAGATGAAGCGTCCAGAAAGGCAGCACTGATCCAGCCATTCAGGTTGATAATCACGAATACGATCAGGAAGAATCGAGCTTTCCCATGACTGTGCAGGTGCAACAAAGCCTTCCAGTTGTTCGAGTATGGCGTATACAGAAGCGCTGCCTTCAAGTTTAGATTCTGGTAAAAGGTGCTGCCATTTAAAGAGGAATTGCATGAACTCTGTTATAGAAACAGGTTTAATTTCATTTCGTAACCTTTTGACTGTATAGTGGTGGATTCTGGCAAGAAGACGGCGTTCGCACCATTCTGTCTGTTGACTACCAGGAGTGAAACTTCCTTGTAATACAAACCCTTCATTTTCCAGAGCCAGCAGAGCACCCGTGATCAGCTGCTTCGGAATTTTAAGAGATCTTGCCAGTTCTGATTCAGTTACCGGCCCCAGTCCCTGCAATCGGCAGCGAATGATCTCCAACAAAGCTTTTTCTTTACCTCCCTGATTTCCGTAAAGATCTGCAAACCACCTCGAGCGTTCTTTGGCAATCCATATTTGCTGATTCTTCAGATAACAGACCCTGCCTTCGGCATGTAATTGGTACAGGAGACCTCGCCAGTTTCCTGCACCAGATAATTGAGCTTGCTCTTTGACTGAAGAGTATTTTGGCCCCTTGTGTATCTCGTCATCAGTCAGAAAACCCAGGATCAACAAGGAATCATGGAGTTCATCAGGGGTTTGCGCATCGGGCCAGGATTCTGTTCGGACCCTCTCAATGGCATCCAGATCGAGTTTGCCGATTTCGGAGGCCTCTCGTGGGTCGATCCAGCGACGACTGATGACTGCCTGTGTACGACGTTCCTCAGCAGGGGCCGGATCCAGAAAGGCATAGGGATTGGCTGAAAGGATAGCCTGTGCCATCGGTGAAGGTTCGGTAAGATCGCTTGCGATCAGCCTTTTCTGGCCAGCTTCGATCGCTTTGAGAATGCTGATCAGGGTGTCGATATCCATCGCCTCGGTAAGGCAGTCTTCGATGGTCTGTTTGACCAGTGGATGATCAGGGATCTCCCGATCACCAGCAATGTTTTCTAGGCAGGCGAGCTGCTCAGGAAAGATCACTGAAACCAGGTCTTCAGCATTCATGCGCAGGAGCCTCGCTGGCACTTTCTTCCCGTTTCTGAAACGCGGAATGGCAAAGGCGCACGTGGCCACCCAGCGCCAACGCGTGGTGAACATGGGTGCATCCAACAGGGCTTGAATAAGGATCTGACGGACGGTTGCACTGTTCAGGAACTTCCAGACATCATCGAGAGGGAAACTATGGGTTTCGCCGAGGGAAAGGACAATGGCATCCTCTGTAGCCGCTGCTTGCAGTTCAAAATTGAAGGAACGGCAGAAACGCTTTCTGAGTGCCAGTCCCCACGCACGATTGACACGACTCCCGAAGGGAGAATGCAACACCAGTTGCATACCGCCTGACTCGTCAAAGAAACGCTCCACGATCAGGGTATCCATGGTAGGCATGGCACCAAGCGCATTCCGGCTGGCATGCAGGTAGTCCACTAGCTGATCCACAATCTCAGGTTTTAACTGTAGCTCATTGATCAGCCAGTTTTTTGGATCTCCTTTTTCAAGTTGTTCCTCTATTTCTGATCGCAGTCGAGATACCGCATGAGAAAATTCATGACTGCGGGCAGGAGCTTCACCGAACCAGAACGGGATCGTCGGCGGCTGGCCTTTGGCATCCTGTACCCGTACCACACCCGAATCTACGCGCAGGATCCGCCACGAGGTATTGCCTAACTGGAAGATATCACCTGCCAGGCTTTCAATTGCAAAGTCCTCATCGAGTGTACCAACGAAGGTATTATCCGGTTCCAGCCGAACCTCGTAATCGGCAGTATCAGGAATTGTCCCACCATTGGTTATCGCTACCAGCTTCGCACCGCGGCGGGCTCTCAGACGTCTGTTGAGACGGTCATGATAGATCCATGCTCCATGGCGGCCACGTCGAGTGGTGAAGCCTTCTGCGAGCATTCCGATGACATCGTTGAATGTCTCACGGGAGAGGTTTCTGTATGGCCATGCGCGGATGACACAGGCGTAGAGTTCATCTTCGTACCATTCTTCACAGGCGACCATCGCGACGATTTGTTGCGCGAGAACGTCAAGAGGCTGATTTGGAATGGTGATTCTGTCGAGTTCACCTCGCCGTATAGCATCCATCAATGCAACTGCTTCGACCAGTTCATCTCTGTTTAATGGGAAAAGCCTTGCTTTGGGCAGGCCGCCAACGGCATGGTTAGCACGTCCTGCTCTCTGCAGAAATGTCGCTATGGAACGAGTGGACCCGAGCTGACAGACCAAATCGACATTGCCGATGTCGATACCCAGCTCCATGGAAGCCGTAGCGACCAATGCCTTGAGTTCACCGGATTTCAGGCGCTGTTCTGCATTCAGCCGTTGTTTGCGTGAAAGGCTGCCATGATGAGAAGTTATGTTGTCCTCACCCAGATGTTCAGTCAGGTGCCGTGCAACGCGTTCAGCCATCCGGCGTGTGTTGACAAAAACCAGGGTTGTCCTGTGTTGTTCGATTAGGTGGATGACCTTTTGATAAACCTCAGTCCAGACCTCACCGGACATTATGGTCTCAAGTGGCGAGTCGGGAACCTCGATTGCCAGATCGCGATCCTGTTGGTACCCGGTATCGATGATCTGGCATTGATCGGCTTTGCCTGAAGTGAGGTAGTTAGCGACCTCTCTGATAGGGTTCTGGGTGGCTGAAAGTCCGATACGGACCGGTGAGTTACCGGTGAGAGTGGACAACCGCTCCAGACTCAGTGCCAGATGTGAACCTCGTTTACTGTTGACGATGGCATGAACCTCATCCACGATGACCGTCTTTACCGTACGGAGCATCTCACGACCACTGTCACTCGTGAGCAGGATATAAAGCGATTCAGGTGTTGTTACCAGGATATGTGGTGGCAGGCGGCGCATACTGGAACGAACGGACTGTGGAGTATCGCCGGTGCGCACCATGGAACGAATCCCGAGCTTATGGCCACCCAGTTGATTTTCGATTCCCTCCAGAGGTACTCGCAGGTTCTTTTGAATATCGTTGCTCAGTGCCTTGAGCGGTGAGACATAGAGCACACGGGTTTCATCGGGTAGCCCGCTGGCAAGGTCGTCGCGAACAAGATCATCGATCGCAGTCAGAAAAGCAGCCAATGTTTTGCCAGAACCTGTCGGCGCAGCGATTAACGTGTCAGAATGTGACTTGATCGCGGGCCATGCCTGTAACTGACAGGTGGTTGGCTCGTCAAAAGCATATTTGAACCAGTCACTGACTGCTGGATGGAAGAGTTCTAATGACACAGTACAATGATAACATTTTCACTCGTGAAATAACGATGCGTCCCATTGGCTATGTGAAAACCGAGATACCGGATAAAGATGTTTCTAAAAGGCGGGCTGAGATGGTCTCAGAAATCGTCATCGCTGATCAATGGCAGGACGCGCTTACCGATATTGAGGCGTATTCACACCTTTTTGTTCTTTTCTGGATGCATAAGAAATCGGATAATGTCATCGAACAGCGTGTCCATCCAAGAGGCGATAAAAATCTGCCATTAACGGGGGTGTTTGCGACACGTTCAGGCAATCGCCCGAATCCGATCGGTCTAGCCGTTGTGGAATTGCTGCAACGGAAGGGTACTCATATCACTGTCCGGCGGCTGGATGCATATGACGGGACACCCATTCTGGATCTAAAACCCTATGATGATTATGATGTTTTTCAATCGATTCGTGTTCCTGAGTGGTGGGCCATGCGATGCAGAAAAAAATAACCATTACTGCTGTACTCTTGGTTTCGTCAGCACTGGTACTTGCAAAGCCAGTTGATGGAAAGTCTTTTGATGACTGGACCGTACGCTGTGAGAAACATCATGGGCAAAAAAGCTGTTTCATCTATCAGAATCTCGTCCTGCAGGGTGCCGGTAGCCGACTTCTGCATATAGCCGTGGGGTATCTTCCCGGGGAAAAGCAGGTGCCTGTAATCCTGGTTTCTATGCCGCTGGGAATATCCCTACCCCCCGGTGCCAGCATTCGTATTGATGATAATGAACCCATACGTTTTCAGATCGAACGCTGTGAACCTCAAGGTTGTCGTGGTGGTTTTAAGCTCAGTAAGGAGATGCTTAAGATGTTTAACCAGGGCAAAACGGCCACGGTAATCTTTCATGACGGTAGACGGAAAGCGATTGAAGTGCCACTCTCTCTGAAAGGTTTTTCCGAAGGGTTGAAATCCCTGCGAAACCAGACTTAGAGGTAGACGTTCGCTGTTTACAAGATAATGAAAAACAATTCAGTCCCGCCTATATCACTTGCCTTATTGAAAGATCCGTTTCATTGCCTTGCCTTTGGATTTGGCACAGGTTTTGCACAAATAGCACCAGGTACGTTCGGTACGCTTGTCGGACTCCCTTTGTATCTGGCCATGCAACCATTGCCGCTTTTACCGTACTGTGTGATGACGGCCATATTATTTATTGTCGGCATTTGGATCTGTGACCGCGCAGCCAGGGAATTGAGGGTCCATGATCATCCTGGTATCGTCTGGGATGAGGTGGTCGGATATCTTGTAACAATGACTCTGAGCCCCCCTGAGTGGGGCTGGATGGTATTGGGTTTTATCCTGTTTCGTATATTTGATATTTTCAAACCTTGGCCGATAAAGAAGATTGATCAGAGGATCTCAGGTGGCTTTGGCATCATGCTGGATGATCTGATCGCTGGTGGCTTTGCATTGGCATGTATGCAGTTACTCATTCATGTCGGCAGCATGAACATTTTTTGAAAATAGCAAGGAAAGAGGATTCGGAAACATGGAAAATGAACAGAGCAGATACTGGGACAGGTTCTCGGTCCGTCTAATGGCTTTTTCCATCTTTTTATTAATGATGTCAACCTCGGTATTCGCCGATGTATATAAATACGTTGACAAGAACGGTCATGTTTATCTTACAGATCGGCCCGATCATAAAGGCTATAAACTTTTGGTAAGGACCTGGAAGGGCTGGCAGGAGAAGAAAACGAATTATGTTGATTTAAAAAAACGGCGAAAGAAATACGAGAAGATCATCAAGACTGCTGCAAGAAAAAATAAACTTCCAGATGCCCTTGTTCACGCTGTGATTACGGCTGAGTCAGCCTATAACCCCAAGGCCAAATCACGTGCTGGGGCCGTCGGCATGATGCAGCTGATGCCTGCAACAGCTGAGCGTTATGGAGTGAATAATCGCAAGGATCCTGAACAAAATATTGCAGCTGGAACACGGTATCTACGTGATTTGCTGGAGATGTTCGATAATGATTTGAAACTGGCGTTGGCGGCTTATAATGCTGGAGAAGGTGCGGTCATGAAATATGGCAATAAAATCCCACCCTACAAGGAAACACAACATTATGTAAAAAAAGTTCTGAAATATTACAAGAAATACAGTTCAACACTATAAAAGCAAGGCAATGGTTCTTTAAGTTTGTCGGCCCTGGTTCAGGTTTTGCGGCCCCGATAGATGAGGTTGGAACGTTTCTTTCTTCCGCTCTTTTTATTCAAGGTGGATGCAGTGGATACTTTTTGTCCCCGATAGGTCAGATCGGGCGATGCAGGCGCTTGGTATTCGTCTGTTGGTTTGTCCTCTAGTTTCAGCATTTTCATCGCCAGATTGGTGACCAACTTTAGAGAGACGAAGTTGACCCCCGCATCGCCCAGTACAGCGAGAATGAAATCCATATCTTCCTTGCGGTGACTTTTTCTGAAATAGAGGTTTTTTTTGTCAAATTTGAGAATGAAGTCCGAACAATTTTGAAAGTTGTCTGCGATGACATCGTACATCATCAGAATACGCTGAGGGAGTTTCTGTAGCATGGCTTGATCCGTGTATTGTGGCATCTGTTCAAAATAGACCTCGCCTTCGAGATCAAAGACCAATAGGCCTTCTACTTTGGGCGTATCAAGGATGGCATCAATGGTTTTTTGAAAGCTCATGATTTCGCCGTTTTATACTTGGCCAGGAATTCGTTAGGGTTAGTGTCTTTATCGAAAAGGATGCCTACGGTTTCCTTTCTCCCGGGCATACAGACTGCGGTCAGCTCGTCACAGACGATGTGGATCTCATCCAGTTTCTCCAGGCCAAAAGTCTCTCCGATCAGTTCGGTGATTTGGTTGAAGTAGATGAGGACTTCACCAAACCGTTCAGCAATTTCGTCCGAGGCGACGTTTTGCGTGCCGTCATTACGGATTGCGACCCAGCCCTGAATCGCAGGGTGGGAAAGTAACTGACTTTTGGTCTCATTTTTATTGATATTTTGAACTTTACTCATGCTGTCAGCATAAACCTTATTCGTCTGTGACACAGCCCTCAGAGGCGGTTTTTACGGTTTTTATAAATTTATACAGAGTGCCACGGGTAACCTTGTAGGGTGGTTGGACCCACGCTTTTCTTCTTTTATCCATTTCCTCATCGGAAATTTCAAGATCAATGCGGTTTGTTTCTGCATTTATGGTAATCAAATCGCCATTTTCAACCAGTGCAATGGGCCCACCTTCCTGCGCTTCAGGGACGATATGGCCAACGATGAAACCGTGTGACCCTCCCGAAAAGCGGCCGTCAGTCAGTAACGCAACATCGGCACCGAGTCCTGCGCCCATAATGGCCGACGTGGGGGTCAGCATTTCAGGCATTCCAGGTCCACCTTTTGGTCCTTCATAGCGAATGATGACGACATCACCTTTTTCGATGGCCTTGTTTTCCAGAGCAGCCAACATCTCTTCCTCTGAGTCATAAACCTTCGCTGGGCCACGAAACATCAGTCCTTCCTTGCCAGTGATCTTGGCCACAGAGCCGCCGGGAGCCAAGGAGCCCTTCAAGATACGAAGATGTCCGGTTGGTTTAATCGGGTTATCCAAGGGTCTGATGATTTCCTGGTTTTCCTTCAGCCCCGGAAGTTCCGCCAGATTCTCGGCTATGGTTTTACCGGTAACGGTCAAGCAGTCTCCGTTGATCATGCCTTCTTCAAGCAGGAATTTCATCACCGCGGGTGTTCCGCCAATCCGATGTACATCTTCCATCACGTATTTGCCACTTGGCTTGAGATCCGCAAGAAAGGGTGTGCGATCACTGACCGCCTGAAAGTCATCGATGGTGAGCTCAACATCAACGGAGCGGGCCATGGCGATCAGGTGCAGCACTGCATTGGTGGAGCCTCCCAGGACAGTCAACAAGACCATCGCATTTTCAAAGGCTTCCCGGGTCATGATGTCACGTGGCCGGATATCTTTCTCCAGCAACAGGCTGATGGCTTCACCTGCGAGGCGGCATTCATCCAGCTTTGCCGGGTCTTCGGCTGGGGTTGAAGAGCTGTAGGGCAGGGCCATCCCCATGGCTTCGATGGCTGAGGCCATGGTATTTGCAGTGTACATGCCTCCGCATGCACCCGCACCTGGACAGGCATTTCTGACGATTTTCTGTCGGGTCTCCTCGTCGATGTGCCCGCTGATGTATTCGCCGTAGCTTTGGAATGCAGAAACGATATCTAATGTTTTGCTGTTGCAGTGTCCAGGTTTGATTGTGCCACCATAGACCATCAAGGAGGGGCGGTTCAGGCGACCCATGGCGATCATCACGCCGGGCATGTTTTTATCGCAGCCAGGGATCGAAATATTGGCATCGTACCACTGAGCAGACATGACGGTCTCGATGGAGTCTGCGATGAGATCACGGGACTGCAGCGAATAGCTCATACCTTCGGTACCCATGGAGATTCCGTCACTGACACCGATTGTATTGAAACGCATACCCACCAGCCCAGCAGCGACGACACCCTCCTTGACCTTTGCCGAGAGATCGAGCAGATGCATATTGCAGGGGTTGCCTTCGTACCAGACACTTGCTATACCCACCTCGGGTTTGTTCATATCTTCTTCGGAAAGGCCGGTTGCGTAGAGCATGGCCTGGGAGGCACCTTGTGATTTGGGTTGGGTAATTCGTGAACTGAATTTGTTCTTCTGAGTCATAGTTTCAACTTGTCAAGTTTCATTATTGTGAAAACCGGCAGGATACTATAAGCCTGTTGAAATTTCAGTTTTTCGAATACACTGTGCAACCATGCATGATACTCTGCCTTTTTTGAAAACTACCGACTTCCCTACCATCCGCCGCGGGATGCTCGAGTCCTTGCAGGTCAATCTGGGCTATCGCTGTAACCAGACTTGCCTACACTGTCACGTCAACGCAGGCCCAAGAAGGACGGAAATGATGTCCCGCAAAACGGTCGATGCGATCATCGATTTTTTGCGACGTGGAAGGATCCAAACCCTGGACCTGACAGGGGGGGCTCCTGAAATGAACCGGTATTTCCGTGATCTTGTAACTGCAGCAAGGGAAATGGACATCACCATTATCGACCGCTGCAATCTGACCATCCTCCTGGAACCGGGGTATGAGTCCCTCGCCGTGTTTCTGGCGGAAAATGGTGTTGAGATCAATGCCTCCTTGCCCTGTTACCTGGAAGAAAATGTGGATCGGCAAAGGGGAGATGGTGTTTTTACCACAAGTATTCGGGCGATCAGAAGGCTCAACGAACTGGGGTATGGCCATCCTGGAACGGATCTCAGGTTGAATCTTGTCTACAACCCCCAAGGCCCGACCTTGCCGCCATCCCAGAACTCACTCGAGACAGCTTATCGACAACACCTGCTTGATAACTACGGTATTCATTTCAATCAATTACTCGTTATCACCAATATGCCCATCCAGCGCTTCGGTAGTACCCTGATCAGCAAAGGTCAGTTCGAATCCTACATGCAACTGTTGCGAGAAAACCACAAAGAGGAAAATTTACAGTCTGTGATGTGTCGCAGCCTGTTGAGTGTGGACTGGCAGGGCTACGTCTATGATTGTGACTTCAACCAAATGCTGAAGATCCCGATGCCGCACGGGAAACGTCATATCAGTGAAATCAAGGTCGAAGAGACAGAAGGTATGCCAATCACAGTCCTTGATCACTGCTATGCCTGCACGGCCGGACAGGGCAGCAGCTGTGGAGGTGCCCTGGATTAGAAAAAGGAAAAAGTGATAAATATGAATAAAGAAGCAAGTGTACTTGAGCGTTATTCCGAGGGTGCGCAGGAACAGCAACCGGAACTTTGTTGCCCGGTGGATTATGACCGATCGTTGTTAGCTCTCCTGCCGCAAGAGATCATTGAAAAGGATTATGGCTGCGGAGATCCCTCCCGCTATGTGAAAGAAGGGGACGTGGTGCTCGATCTAGGCTCAGGATCGGGCAAGATCTGCTATATGGCGGCTCAACTCACCGGTGAGGCCGGACGAGTCATCGGCGTCGATATGAATGATGACATGCTTGACCTGGCACGCAAGTACAAACCGGAAATGGCAAAGAAGCTGGGATCTGATCGGGTTGAGTTCCTCAAAGGACAGATCCAGGATCTGGCACTGGACTTGACCGCGACAGAGGCGTACCTGGCTAATCATCCGGTGACCGATTTCCGCAGTCTTAGCGAGTTTAAAGCCTGGCAGGAGAAACAGAGAAGAGAAAAACCATTGATCCCATCGGATTCTATCGATCTTGTGGTTTCCAACTGTGTGCTCAACTTGGTGGATGATCAAGAGAAACAGCAGATGATCGAGGAAATTTTCAGGGTGACAAAACCAGGTGGCCGAATCGCCATCTCAGACATCGTCAGCGACGAACCCAGCCCGGAGAGCATGAAAACTGATCCCGAACTTTGGAGTGGCTGTATTTCCGGAGCCATGACCGAGCAGGCGTTTTTGCAGGCCTTTATCGATGCCGGTTTCGCTGCCGTCAAACTGGATAAGTGGGGTAATGAACCTTGGCGGACGGTTGAGGGCATCGAATTCCGTGCGGTAACGGTGACGGCTTGCAAGCCAGAAAACAGCAAATGCCTGGACTATGGCCATGCCGTGGTCTACCGTGGACCCTTCCGTGAGGTGCATGATGACGAAGGGCATGTCTTCCCTCGTGGTGAACGCATTGCCGTCTGTGAACGAAGTTACCGGCTGTTGATGGGTGGTTTCTATGCGGATCAGTTCATTGGTATCGCCCCTAGAAAGCAATCTTCACCACGCGCCTGGTGTCATCCTTCAGGCACACGTCGATCACCTGCAGAAACAAAGGGTGGTCGTCATGAAGGTAGTACCAGTGATGCATCATGTTGTTGAGCCTGGTCTGAAACATGCTAATCGAGGGTCCTGAACTTTCCATCATTCTCCCGGTATGGAATGAAGAACCGTTGATCGGAGCGTGCCTGTTCAGACTGCAATCGCTCCGCAAACGGGGCGTGGAGATCGTTGTTGCCGACGGGGGCAGCAGCGACAGAACGGTCTCTCTCGCCGAGCCGCTCTGTGATCATCTGGTTTGCTCGACGAAGGGACGCGCCACACAGATGAATACCGGGGCAAGGGTGGCAACCGGCCGTATTCTGCTTTTTCTGCATGTGGATACGGAACTCCCTGCCAATGCCTATGAGGAGATCCTTTCTGCCATGGAGTTACCGCATCTTTGGGGGCGGTTTGATGTGAAGCTCACCGGTTCGCATTTCATGTTCCGGTTCATTGAACACATGATGAATCTGCGATCCGGTCTGACTGGGATCGCGACGGGTGATCAGGCCATTTTTGTCACCAGGGCCGCCTTTGAGCAGGTGGGTGGATTCCCTGATCAGCCATTGATGGAAGATATTGAGATAAGCCGAAGGTTGAAAAAATTGGCGTTCCCGGTCAGTCTCAAATCGCGAGTGATCACCTCCAGTCGCCGTTGGGAAGAGAATGGCATCTATACAACTGTTCTGTTGATGTGGTGGTTGCGTTTTCTCTATTTCATAGGGGCACACCCGCGGGTGCTGCATAAGATGTACGAAAAAAAGGCTCAGGCTTGAGAGAGGATTCCCTATGGATATGAGCTATCGCCTAGGTGCTTTTCTCGGCATGTTTTTCATTATCGCCCTATGGGAATTCCTCAGCCCACGGCGAGATGAAGATCAGCAACGTAGCCGGCGCTGGCCGGTGAATCTTGGATTGGTGACCTTGAATTCGATTCTAGTCAGGTTTACGGTCGGCGGGTTGATCTATCAAAGTGCCCTGTTAGCCCAACAAAATCATATCGGCCTATTGAACTGGGCTGGAAGCGGCAGTGGCTGGAATTTGGTCATGACTTTGATCATGCTCGATCTCACCATCTATGGCCAGCATGTTGCTTCTCACAAAATCCCCTTGCTGTGGAAATTGCATCAGGTACACCACACGGATCCTGTTTACGACACGACCACTGGTGTTCGTTTTCACCCACTGGAGATCTTTTTCTCCTTGGGAGTGAAGGTGGTGGCTGTGTTTTTGATTGGAGCGGATCCATTCGCAGTGATCCTGTTTGAAGTGATTTTGAACACCAGCGCTGTCTTCAATCATGGCAATATCGCGCTTCCTCTTCATGTGGATCGTTATCTGAGAAAAATCGTCGTGACGCCTGACATGCACCGTGTGCATCACTCGGTCTATCGAGAGGAGACCGACAGCAATTACGGGTTCGCGCTTTCCGTTTGGGATCGGCTGTTTGGAACATATCGCGATCAGCCCCGTGACGGGCATGAGAAAATGCGTATTGGTTTACCTTATGCCAGAGGGAAAGAGGCTATCACCCTGTCAGGTGTCATCACCATGCCCCTGCACTATCCACCCAAATGAGGTATCCAGACTCACGGATACTGATCTTTTGCAAGGCACCGGTTCCCGGCAAGGTCAAAACCCGGCTTTTGGAAACACTCCGCCCGGAACAGGCCACTCGACTGCATGAACACCTTGCCATAAAAACTATCGAAACCGCCATTGGCAGTGAACTCTGTCCTGTGGAGATCTGGTGTCACCCCAACCCTGATCATCCTTTTTTCCAGAACCTCTCCGGGGTTTCAGCGTTCTACGCACAAGAAGGGGAAAATCTGGGTGAACGTATGTATGGCGCCTTGGTTTCCGTACTGGAGCGAGCTGATGCGGCAGTTCTCATCGGTACCGATTCACCTTCATTGACACAAGGGCTTTTGATGCAGGCATTGGCAGCACTCCATGCCGATCATGATCTCGTCATCGCTCCGGCAGAAGATGGTGGTTATACTCTCATTGGTATGAAGCAACCTGTTCAGTCATTATTTGAAGATCTCCAGTGGGGTACAGCTAAAGTCATGGAACAGACTCGGGAGAGAATCATGAAGGCTGGTCTCTCATACCTTGTACTCCCATTGCAGTGGGACGTAGATGATCCACATGACCTTCGACGTCTGATTGACCTTGGCGAGTTTTCGATTTAACTTTTTTCGTTATGATAAAACACTGTATGAGATAAATAATTTATCAAGCCTGTGAGCTGTGGCTCAGCCACTATTTGCCATGATCCGTTATTCTAGTCAGAAATCTGAATCCAGTCAGGGATAACAAGGTGGCCATTCTACAATTACTCTTCTAGGGTATCCCATAACAACATATGGAAGGCAATGGGTTTTTAGAAATTGATAACCGGTAAAAGATGAGTTCGATTGTGCCTGGGTCGGAAAACGGTTTGGATAAAGACCATTTGTGGTCATCATAATCATGGAGAATACTAATTTCTGGTAGTAGTTATCGTGTAGGAAGAGAGCAAGGCATGACAATGCCGGAGCGTGGTATGTGAATTGATCAGCATCAAAACTGGCCCATTGAGCTATGTCCATGGAAAATTAACAATAAGATGTCAGGATATCAAAGATATTGAATCATCATGGCGATTGCTGGAGGACCAGGAGGGTATCTCTGTCTATCAGTTTTGGGACTGGTATCTTGCTTGGTATCAGGACCTTGCTGTTCCAAGGATAGCGCAAGGAATTTTTCACCGGTTTTAATAACAGTCTTTGATGCAGAACAAACGGTTGCTGTTTTCCCTTTCTGCCTTCGGATTTGTAAAGGAATACGTATGCTTTCTTGGATGGCAGATAATCATTTAATTATATAGAACCTTTACTTGAATCGAGAAAGATTTCTCTTACTTTGGAATAAAATCGAACAATTGATACCCGAGTATCATGTACTCTGGTTACAGAATCAGCGGACAGAGATCTTTGGACTGACCACACCATTTCAATGAATTGGGAATCTACCATCAGCTAACTCAAGTCACTTACTTGTATTTGAGGAACATAACTGGGATGAGTTGCTAAAGTCTTTGCGCAGAAAATCGACACGAAAAAGGATGCGAAATGAAGAAAATCGTCTCAAAAGGCAAGGGAATTTGATGTGGAGATTTATTGATCAACCAGACGAGCTTACCCATAATCTCAATATACTTTTCACTCAAAGAGAGGAACGATTCAAGGGTCTCGGGATAAATGTTGAAAAAGAGATCAGGCAATACAGAAGATTTTACGAAGGCTTGCTTAGAAAATCGATTGATGAAAAAAAACAATACTTTATCCCTCATGGTGATTGAACTGGATAACGTGGTATTGGCGACATTGTTGATTGGAGAAAAGAATGGTGTTATTTATCCGTTGATCAATTCCATGATGAGTTCTGTGACCATCGTTGGTCAGCTGGCGATTATCTTCTGCGTTTATTGATCCAGGAGGCGTGCCGACGGAAAATAAAGCATATCGACTTTGTTCTGAGTGAAGACCATAATTACAAGACTGCGTGGTGTAACAGTCGGATCGATATTTTTGAAACAATTCACGCCAATGGCTTGATTGGGAAGTTGGCGGTCTTTCTGATCAAAAATAAAATCAGACTAAAAAGAAAAATCAAACAGTCACCTAAGATGTGGAAAGCCTACGCTATACTCAGAGCCAGATTATCAAGCTGGAATAACATGAATGCAAAAAGATAGAGTGTTCAAAAACTGGACGTATAAATATACATCAGACTTTCTCCATGGACTTATGGTAGCCGGGCATAATCTCTGTTCACTCGATATCTTTTCCGATCAAAAACTTGAGAAACTTATTGAATTACATCCAGATTCCTTGTCCATGGTTTATGCCATGCCTGACAAAGTGAGTACTTAGGATAGTTTCCGTGAGGGTGACTTAAGGAGGACACAAGGCAAGGATTTAATTACAGCCGTTGGGGAAGGGCGGTTGTGGGTACAACTACTGAAACTCAATTCGATTCATCCCGAGTTCAAAGAGCTCAAAAAACAGATCGTCTCTGAACTCAAGACAAATATCCCTGGGCTGAAAATTTTCGGTTGCCGTCTTTCATTATTAATTTCATCGCCACAGATCCATGTTGGATATCATGCTGATATTCCTCGTAATGCACTGTGGCAGATCAGGGGGTGATAAGAGAGTTTATGTCTAGCCTGTTGAAGAGAAGTATATCTCGACAATAGATCTCGGAGGTGTCTATCTAGGAGAAACCCAGGATGTTATCCAATACAGTCCCGAACTTGATCAAGATGCAACCGAGATCCATCTCAGGACAGGAATGATGGTGACGTGGCCAATCAATGCACCCCACCGTGTTGAGAATACAAGTGAGATCAGTATTTCATTGGTGATGGAATATTTTGAACCTGTCGCCTGGTATCGCTATGCTGTTTATTACACCAACGGAATCATGCGACGCCGATTTAGTTTGGCACTTAAATCGATAAGGACATCAGGTCCTGTGTTGTGGATGAAAGCGATCTCAAGTGTGAGCTTTAAATTATCCAAAATACAGAAAAAACATCAACACAGACGATATCTAACTTTCCGAATCGATCCTCAATCCGAATTTGGCTATTCGGATATCCCAAAGACTGTCAAGGATTACTGATTAGTCAAAAATTTTTGAACAGGGACCAACTTTTGTTCATTTTCATTACAGACAAGAATATTTTCATTCTGGTACCAGTCTCCAAGAACGATCCGAGTGGTAGGTTGTCCATCCAGTTCGAAGTGGTGTATGGCTGGCCTGTGGGTGTGACCATGAATCAGGCGATGGACGTGATGTGTACGCATGAATTGCTCGACTGTTTCCTGTTCCACATCCATGATGACAGGTATTTTATCTTTCATCGCTTCCTTACTCGCAGCACGTAGCTGCTTTGCCATGGCAATTCGTTCTTGGAGTGGTTTCTCCAGGAATAGTTTCTGCCATTCAGGATCGCGAACGATATAGCGAAATTTCATGTATTCCGTATCATTGGTACAGAGTAGATCGCCGTGCATGAGAAGCGTCTTTTCACCATAAAGCAAGACGACACTTGGATCTGGCAACAGGGTTGCACCGGTTGCCTCCTCGAATTTATCGCCCATCAGAAAATCCCGATTGCCATGCATGACGAACACCCGAGCTCCTGCTTCGGAAAGTGATCTCAGAAGTGAAAGTATTTCAGGGTTGGGTGGAGTACTGTCATCATCACCGACCCAATATTCGAAAAGATCGCCAAGGATATAAAGTTTGTCTGCATCTTTGGCTGGGCCCGAGATAAACTGTCTGAACAGTTCCAGTTTCTCGGGCCTGTCAGTGCTCAGATGCAGATCAGAGATAAATAGCGTTGTCATGTTATTTACGTCTCTGAAAAGATTATTCCTCGACCACTTCTGCTTTTGTGATCACGATGTCTTCTTCTGGGACGTCCTGCATACCGTGCTTGACTGTGGTTTTGACACCTTTCATTTCGTTTACCACATCCATACCCTCGATCACTTCCCCGAAAACACAATACCCCCAGCCATTGGGCGTCTCACTGGTAAAGTTGAGAAAATCGTTATCAGCGACGTTGATAAAAAATTGGGCGGAGGCCGAGTGTGGATCCATGGTTCTGGCCATGGCTATGGTTCCAGTTTTGTTGGGCAACCCGTTATTGGCTTCATTTTTGACAGTGTTCGGTGCCGGTTTTTGCGTCATATCGGGAAGATGACCACCTCCCTGGACCATGAAGTTATCGATGATTCTGTGAAAAATGGTGCCATCATAATGGCCAGATTTCACATAAGAAACAAAATTCTTCACTGTCTCCGGTGCTTTTTCTTCATCCAGTTCGAGCAAAATATCACCCAGGGTGGTTTCCAGTTTAACTTTCATTGCTTCTTTCCTTTGTTTTTTCAATGAGATAGGCTTTTTCTATGAGGCCGCTGGTTTGAGGTACATCGGTACCGAATGGACCTTTGACTCCTGTGGGTACCGAACTGATCTTGTCAGCCACATCCATGCCTTCGACGACCCGACCGAAAACGGTGTGCCCCCAGGCACGCGGGCTGGGTTCTGAATGGTCCAGAAAAGGGTTGTCCACGGTATTGATAAAGAACTGGACCGTCGCAGAATGAGAGTCACTTGTCCGTGCCATGGCAAGGGTCCCGCGGAGATTGGAAAGACCATTGTCAGCTTCGTTCTTGATGGGCGGATGGGTTCTTTTCTGCTTGAGTATTTTATTAAACCCATCGCCCTGGATCATGAAACCTTCTTCAACATAACGAAGAAAGTTTTTCATCGTAACCGGGGGTTTTTCGGCATTGACCTCCAGTTCGATAGTGCCAAGCGTGATCTGGCATGCGACACTGGGACTCTCCTCCGCTTGTGCAGTTAAACACAGACAGGTGAAAAGACCGAAGATCCAGCTGAGAAAAATATTTTTTATCAAGGTTCCTGCTCCAATATGGTTTATGGAATAGGCGGAATAATGTAACATGCGCTGCCTGTGTGACGCTATGAGAACGAGCAAGAAGTGCTACAAATCTACAATACTCTGACCAGAAAAAAAGAGCCGCTTAGAACCATAGAACCAGGCAAGGTAAAGATCTATGTCTGTGGTATGACGGTGTACGATTTTTGTCATATCGGTCACGCTCGGGTGATGGTGGTGTTCGACGTGGTCGTCCGCTATCTACGCTACCGTGGATACGAAGTCACTTACGTGCGTAACATTACCGATATTGATGACAAAATCATCACCCGAGCCAATGAAAACGGTGAGAGCATTACAGAACTAACCCGCCGTTTTATTCATTTCATGAATGAAGATACCGAGGCACTAGGTGTCCTTCGGCCCGATCACGAACCCAGGGCAACAGAACACATTGGTGAAATCATCGCCATGATCCAAAAGCTGATCGAGAAAGAGAAAGCGTACCGAGCAGAGAATGGCGATGTCTATTATGATGTCAGTTCCTTTGAGGGCTATGGCAAACTCTCCGGTAAGAATATTGAGGATCTGCGTGCGGGAGAACGGGTAGCAGTAGATGAGGCAAAAGACGATCCGTTGGATTTTGTGCTCTGGAAAGCGGCCAAGCCGGGAGAACCGAGCTGGGACTCACCATGGGGACCCGGGCGCCCAGGCTGGCATATTGAATGTTCCGCCATGTCCACCAGCCACCTTGGGGCTAACTTCGATATCCATGGCGGAGGACAAGATCTGCAATTTCCGCATCATGAAAATGAAATTGCCCAGTCAGAGGCTGCCACCGGCTGCCATTTTGCCAACATCTGGATGCATAATGGATTCGTTCGTGTCGATGATGAAAAGATGTCCAAATCTCTGGGTAATTTCTTCACCATCCGTGACGTTCTGGCGCGCTATCCTGCCGAAGTCGTGCGTTATTTCATCCTTACCAGTCATTATCGGAGTCCGCTCAATTATTCTGACGAGCACCTAGATCAGGCAAAGGGAGCGCTCACTCGGCTTTATACCGCTTTGCGCGGGATCACACCAAAAGAGGTTGCAGATGGAGGCGTATATGAAAAGCGTTTTCAGGAAGCAATGGATGACGATTTCAATACACCGGCGGCACTCTCTATCCTGTTTGATTTGGCAAGGGATATCAATTCCAACAGAGATACTCCTGAAAAGGCCGCTGAGCTGGCAGGAATCTTGAAAAGACTGAGTGGTGTATTGGGCCTTCTGCAGAATGACCCTGAGCATTTCCTGCGTGGTGGTTTCAGCGCGAAAGCATCCCTGGATGAAATGGAGATTGAGGAATTAATCGAACAGCGCCTAAAGGCCAGAGAGCGAAAAGACTGGAACGAGTCCGATCGGATCCGTGATCTGCTTGCTGAAAAGGGGATCCTCCTTGAGGATACGCCCCAAGGAACAACTTGGCGCAGAAAGTGATTTTTGTATTGACGGGCGCAACGTCCGTGCGTATCATTCCCAACCTTCGTCAGGCGGGGCATAGCGCAGTCTGGTAGCGCATCTGCTTTGGGAGCAGAGGGTCGGGGGTTCGAATCCCTCTGCCCCGACCAATACGAAAATTCCTGACTGGAAATACAGTGCGCCTGTAGCTCAACCGGATAGAGCACCGGCCTTCTAAGCCGGGGGTTGCAGGTTCGAGTCCTGCCGGGCGCGCCAGCCGTCCAGGCCGAGTGACTTGTCCCGGTTTTGGAGTCATACTAAAATTGCTACTACAATGGTGAACGTAGCTCAGTTGGTAGAGCCCTGGGTTGTGATCCCGGTGGTCGTGGGTTCGAGTCCCATCGTTCACCCCATTTTCCTTTGACTAGAATCGATGGGTCATTAGCTCAACTGGTAGAGCACCGGACTCTTAATCCGTTGGTTCGGGGTTCGAGTCCCCGATGACCCACCATTTCTGTTTTTGCCGTATTTCATGCCGTCCCAAGGAATTCACATGGCGGTATTTCCCTGATTGCAATCACGCTTGTGTAACCAGGGGAGAAAATTCAACGGCCTTACCCGTAAGGAATTCTGCTTCTATTGGGACTCTGATCACAGTAGGTACAGAGGAATGACCTCAATGGACGCTGGGCAAAGACAGATCGGCGGTGGCCTATCGATGACGCCATCCAGAATAGGAGATGCATAGTTAGGAATTTCTTCTGACTAGAGAAGGAGTTACGAGAGGTTATCTTTTATCCAATCTGCAACGCTTGCCAAAGCCGTTTCAAGCCCGGCTGGATTATCCCCCCCAGCCTGGGCCATGTCAGGCCGGCCGCCACCTTTGCCACCTACTTGCTGAGCGACGAAATTGACCAGCTTCCCGGCGTGGATCCGGTCGGTGGTATCTTTGGTTACACCTGAGACCAGTCTGACCTTTCCACCATGGACACTGGCCAGTACGATTGCGGCCGTTTTGAGTTTATTCTTCAATTGATCCATTGTCTCACGCAGCGTATCAACGTCGGCACCTTCAAGTCGGGCAGCAACAACTTTTATCCCATCAACGTCAATTGCATTCTCGATCAGATCAGAACCGGAAAGACTGGCCAATTTACCTTTGAGCGATTGCAGTTCTTTGTCGAGTTGACGACTCTTCTGCATCAGCTGTTCGATCCTGGATTTCAGTTTGTCAGGGGATGTTTTCAACAGCGAAGCCAAGTTCAGCAGGGTTTGCTCTGTTTTCTCGACATGATCCAGGGCAGCTTCTCCTGTCAGGGCCTCTATCCTGCGTACACCTGAGGCGATTCCGGTTTCTGAAACGATCTTGAAAAGGCCGATATCACCGGTTCGATGAACATGGGTGCCACCGCATAGCTCGATCGAAAATTCCCCCATGCTGAGAACGCGTACTTCATCGTCATATTTTTCGCCAAACAGTGCCATTGCACCGGATTCAAGCGCCTGCTTTATTGACATGATACGGGTTTCTACAGGGAGATTGCTGCGGATCTGTGTATTCACAAGGCGCTCGATTTCCCTGAGTTGATCTTCGGTCACAGGTTCTGGATGGGAGAAATCAAAGCGCAGGCGATCGGCGGCGACCAGTGAACCCTTTTGCAGAACGTGTTCACCCAGTACCTTGCGTAGAGCGGCATGTAGTAAATGTGTGGCGGAATGATTGCGTGCGATAGCTTGTCGAGAGACTTTATTCACAGAGGCCTTCACACTGTCTCCCGTTTTCAAAATACCGATCTTGGCCGTACCGTAATGCAGATGCACATCATTTTGTTTACGAGTATCCGCTACGGAAAAAATACCATTACTACCCTGGATGGTTCCCTTATCACCAATCTGGCCACCGGATTCGGCATAAAAAGGTGTATGATTGAGTAAGATGATAGCAGTCTCACCTGCGCTAATCTGATCGACCTGCCGACCATCCTGATAGATTGCGATGACAGTGGCATCCTCTTCCAGAGTCTGATAGCCAGAGAAATTGAACTCAGTATCAATGGGGGAGAGATCAATCTCCCCGGCATGAGCCTCCTGCGTTGAGGCAAACTGACTCGCAGCACGGGCACGTTCTTTTTGTGCCTCCATGGCCTTGTCGAACCCATCATGATCCAATGCCAGACCACGTTCTCGGGCAATATCTGCCGTCAAATCCACCGGAAAGCCGTAGGTGTCATAAAGCTGGAAAACAACTTCACCGGGGATGGTTTTGTCATTCAGTTTGGAAATCGTCTGTTCGAGGATTTTCAAACCCTGTTGCAGGGTTTCGTCGAAGCGTTCTTCTTCCTGTTTCAGTACTTTCTCCACATTGGTCTGTGCTTTTGCAAGCTCAGGATAGGCATCACCCATCTCTTTTACGAGGGGAGTGACCAATTTATGGAAGAAGGGCTCTGTCAGTCCCAGTTTGCTTCCATGACGGATCGCCCGGCGAATGATCCGACGCAGAACGTATCCACGACCCTCATTGGAGGGGACGACACCGTCGGTGATAATAAACGCACAGGAGCGGATATGGTCGGCAATGACCCGTTGCGACATCAATCGGTCTCGATCGTACTTTTCTCGATCAGGGAGCAGATTTCGAATCGCCTTGATCAGATTCTGAAACAGGTCGACCTCGTAATTGTTGTGTACCCCCTGCATGACGGCTGCGATCCGTTCGAGTCCCATACCGGTATCGACAGAAGGCCTGGGTAGAGGATGTAATGTACCGGATTCATCCCGATCAAATTGTGTAAAGACCAGATTCCAGATCTCGATAAAGCGATCACCATCCTCATCCGGACTGCCGGGCGGTCCGCCAGGGATTTCCGGACCGTGATCATAGAAAATTTCAGTGGAGGGGCCACAAGGGCCAGTAGGGCCCATACTCCAGAAGTTATCCTTTTCATCACAGCGTGAGAAACGATCAGGTGATACCCCGATTTCGTCGAGCCAGATTTTTGCTGCCTCCTCATCATCGGTATAAACCGTTACCCAGAGTTTCTCTTCGGGAAGATGAAGGACGCGAGTGAGAAATTCCCAGGCATAGTTAATTGCTTCGCGTTTGAAATAATCACCAAAGCTGAAATTGCCCAGCATTTCGAAAAAGGTGTGGTGGCGGGCCGTATAGCCAACGTTTTCGAGGTCATTGTGCTTACCTCCGGCACGTACACAACGCTGTACAGTAGCTGCACGTGTATAGGGGCGCTTGTCCCTGCCGGTGAACACATCCTTGAACTGCACCATACCTGCATTGGTAAACAGCAGGGTAGGGTCGTTGTGTGGTACTAAGGGGCTGCTTGGGACAATTTCATGATCCCGTTGTTTGAAATATTCCAGAAATGCCTGACGGATTTCTGCTGCGGTTCTGGGCGTATTTTTGCTCATTAAAACTCTTTCAGTTCCTGTCGTATCTGGTCAACGGTAAAACCACGATATTGCAAGAAGCGAGCCTGCTTCGCACGTTCCTGATAGTTCCGTGGGACTTTGCTACCGAATTTTTTTACCCTCACTTGGGTGATCAGTTTTTGCCATACTTTATCACGCGGATCTAGATACTCTTCCTGGAGTTCTGTGCTGACGCCTCTTTCTTGCATTTCTTTCAAAATGCGGAGCGGGCCCTGGCCTTTTTTTTGACGCAAATGGACAAAGGCTTCAGCAAATCGGGCATCACTCTGCAGTTTTTCTTCTGTCAGGCGATCAATGACGGACTCAATCACATCTTCGGGGAATCCTCGGCTGGCAAGCTTGGCAGCCAGTTCTTTACGAGTGTGTTCTCGTCTGGCCAGCAAATCCATGGCTTTGTGGCGTGCCTCAACGATAATATCAGCCAACGAGTTCCTCAGTGTCCGTACCGTTATTGTCGTCAGCTGCCGGGGTATTTTTTGGCAGCAACTTTTCGCGAATGGCTGTTTCAATCTGTTGCGCGATCTCGGGGTTTTCTTTGAGAAACACCCGTACATTATCCTTGCCTTGGCCGATGCGTTCGCCGTTGTAGCTGTACCATGCTCCGGCCTTGTCAATGAGACCACATTTGACACCGAGATCGATGATTTCGCTTTCTCGTGAGACTCCCTCGCCATAGAGGATATCGAAATAGGCTTCCTTAAAGGGTGGCGCAACCTTGTTTTTCACTACCTTGACCCGTGTCTCGTTGCCAATAACCTCATCCTGTTTCTTAATAGCACCGATACGTCGGATGTCGAGCCGGACAGATGAGTAGAATTTGAGTGCGTTACCACCAGTGGTTGTTTCAGGGTTGCCGAACATGACACCAATCTTCATTCGGATCTGGTTGATGAAAATCACCAATGTATTCGAACGTTTGATATTGGCAGTAAGCTTCCGCAGTGCCTGGGACATCAGACGTGCTTGCAACCCTACATGATGATCGCCCATGTCGCCTTCGATTTCGGCCTTTGGAGTAAGGGCAGCGACGGAGTCAACAACCACGATCTCGACGGCACCGGATCGCACCAGCATATCGGTGATCTCCAAGGCTTGTTCACCGGTGTCCGGCTGAGAGACCAGAAGGTCATCAATATTGACGCCGATCTTCTCAGCATAGACCGGATCCATCGCGTGTTCGGCATCGACGAAAGCTGCAGTGCCACCTCTTTTCTGGATCTCTGCCACGGCATGCAGGGCGAGTGTGGTTTTACCGGAAGATTCAGGGCCATAAATTTCGATCACACGGCCACGCGGCAGACCCCCGACACCCAGTGCGATATCCAGTGCCAGTGATCCACTCGGAATGGTCTCGACGTTGATGGATTGACCGTCACCCAACCGCATGACCGATCCCTTGCCGAATTGTTTCTCTATCTGGCTCAGAGCTGCACTCAGGGCCTTTTCTTTTTGTTCATCCATCAAATTCCACACTCCATCAGTATTCTTCAAATTCAAACATACATTATCCCATAAAATCCCATGACTGAATAACCCTGTATTTGACGCCTTCTGGGTGGGTATGAGATTCGATCAGATTGAAATTTCTGACCAACCAGGGGATGGGGTCAAAATGAAACGGGTTGACAGGATGTTTCATCTTGCGCATCAGGGTGACGTGGAATCTGAACGGACGATCATTCGGGGTGTAACCACAGTGTTCGATCGCCTTGTTTAGATCGTTCACCAGTTTGACCAGTTGTGTTGGCGTTTCACTGATTCCAAGCGAGGTCACCTGTGAACGCCGCCACCACTCCCTTGTGTCCAGTAGGAGGTTGAAAGGGTGTACTTTGAGCTGGCTGGCAGCCTCAATATAGCATTCCACTCTGTCTTCAGGGATGCTACCAAGAAATGCCAAAGTGGCATGCAGGTTTTGGGGTGAAACCTTTTTGCCCGTGTCCGGGAGTTTGGCCATAACGTTGACGATTTGCCTTCTTACCAGATCGTCGGGGCAAAGAGCAAAAAACAGGCGCGGCATTATTGATTGATCTCAATCAGTCCGGCAAGTGCGGCGATGACGGCTTGTTCACGAATCGATTGGCGATCGCCTGAAAAAAGCTGTTTCATTGCTCGGGTGCCTTGTTTGTTCGACCATCCCAGCCACACAGTGCCCACGGGTTTGGCCGGGCTTCCTCCGGTTGGTCCGGCGATTCCGGTAATGGCAATACTGACATCGCCATGGCTGTTCAGTAATGCGCCCTTGGCCATTTCCTTGACGGTTTCTTCACTTACTGCACCATGCCGTTCCAGAGTTGAGGCCTTGACACCCAGCATTTCCTCTTTTGCCTGGTTAGAATAGGTGACAAATCCACGGTCGAACCAAGTGGAACTCCCGGGTATGGAGGTGATGGCCTGAGCAACCCAGCCACCGGTGCAAGACTCTGCCGTAACCAGCACCCACCCTTTTTGTGCAAGGAATTCACCGGTTTTTTGCGCCAGATCATGTATTTTTGCAGTCATTTTCGCTTTCATAGGTTATGCTTTCCTTCGATCATACCAATGAAACGATCAACAATGACAGACGAATTAGAAGAAAAGGTCTGCATCAGCAAGACCCGGGTCAAAAAGGAGATGCAGGCACTGCGCGATCTGGGCAAGGCGCTGGTGCCTCTGACACCAGCACAATTGGATAAGATCCCAATTTCTGCGCCACTACTAGATGCCATACTCGACGCCAAACGATTCAAAAATAAGGCGCTGAAGCGCCAGATCCAGTATATCGGTGTGTTGTTACGAGAGGAAGATGCCGATGCTATACGTGACGCACTTACGCAGCTGCATAAGCCACACAAACACGATGTCAAGGCATTCCATGAGATTGAAAAATGGCGTGATGGGTTGATTACCGGAGAAGAAGGTATGCTGGACAAATTGTTTGCAAGATTTCCTCATCTCGATCGTCAACACATTAATCAACTCATTCGTAATACGAGAAAAGAGCGGGAACTGAATAAACCACCCAAAGCTGCGCGAGCACTTTTTCGTTATCTGCGGGAATTGGCTCAGGAAGAATAACGATGGGACAGGAAATCGAATCTGCAATCTTTCAGGAAAGTGATTTCGAAACTTTTTACCGCCGGCTCGAGGAAGAGACCCGTCTTCTCCAGGAAATGATGCACTCAGGTACATTCTCCAACGATGAGTTGACCACCGGTTTTGAAGTAGAGGCATGGTTGATCGATCATGACATGCGGGCTTCGCCCTCCAATGAATCTTTTCTCAAGGAATTCAATGAACCCCTTGCGTTTCCCGAACTGGCGCGGTTCAACATCGAACTAAATACTGTGCCTGTAGAGATAGGATCAGAAGTTCTGACTGGACTTTCCAAAAATCTCAAGGAAATATGGCAGAGGACGGCTCTGGAGGCAGATAAGTCCCAACTGGAACTACTTATGATCGGAATCCTGCCCACCATCGAAAAGGCGCTGCTCAATATCGATAACATGACTCGTCTCAATCGTTACCGCGCTCTCAATGAGCAGATCCTGCGTACGCGTGGCGAACCCATTCACCTCGATATCGTAGGCAAGGAGCATTTGAAATATGATCACAACGATGTGATGCTGGAGTCAGCCGCAACCTCTTTCCAACTTCATCTCAAAGTACCCGTGAGTGAGGCTGTGCGTTACTATAACGCGGCTATCATGACCTCGTTTGCTACGGTGGCTGTCTCTGCAAACTCCCCATTCCTGTTTGGGAAAAACCTATGGGAGGAGACCCGGATACCGCTGTTTGAACAGGCCGTGGAGACAGGTGGCTATCGGGATGCGGCACATGGCCCACTGCATCGTGTCAGTTTCGGTACGGGGTATGCACGGGAGACCCTGTTTGAATGTTTTCAGGAGAATCTCGAACACTATCCGGTGCTGCTTCCCCGCCTGTTTGATTCACCCCTAGACAGGTTTGATCACCTGCGCCTTCATAATGGTACCATTTGGCGTTGGAACCGGCCGTTGGTTGGTTTTGATGAGAACGGTTCACCTCACATCCGGATCGAACACCGTGTCATACCCTCTGGGCCGTCCATTGTCGATATGATTACCAATGCCGCATTCAGTTATGGCCTGATCGAGGGATTCCGCCAGGCATACAAGACGCCTGTGCTCGCCTTTGCCGAAGCCAAGGATAACTTTTATCAGGCAGCAAGGCATGGCCTGGATGCCAGCATGATCTGGAAAGGGGGATCCAAGGTCAGCCTGGCCAAGTTACTCCTCGATGAATTGATCCCTCTTGCACGTGAAGGGTTACTGAACCTCGGCGTTACGAGGACAGATATCGATTTTTATCTTGAACTCCTTCATGAACGTGTCTGCTCCGGCCAAACCGGCGCAAAGTGGCAACGAGGTTTCATTGAGCAAAACCCCGGGGCGTTTGCAAACATGACGGCAGTTTATCTGGCGCATCAAAAAACGGGAGAGCCTGTACATACCTGGAATTTGAAATGAGTGATGACACGCTGATACAAACGGACAGGTTGCCAGAGGGATTTGTCGATTGTCCCGCACATGAGTTATACCGTATCATGCCAGTACCTACCCTGATCCATCTTGAGGGGAGGGTAGAGCAACCGTTGTTCGTCTCCATTCTTTTGCACGGAAATGAGACGACTGGTCTGAAAACCATCCAGGCCTTGTTGAAAAAATATCAGAACAAAAAACTGCCACGTTCCCTTTCGATCTTTGTTGGCAATGTCACAGCAGCACACAAAGGCATGCGTCGTCTTGATAATCAGCCCGATTTCAACCGTATCTGGCCTGGTACTGTTCAACCAGAGAGTAAAGAGACCCGGATGGTAAGGCAGGTCGTGGAGGAAATGGCTCGTCGCAAAGTGTTTGCCAGTATCGATATTCACAATAATACGGGACTGAATCCCCACTATGCCTGTGTGAACAAGCTTGATCATCGGTTCTTGAATCTCGCCAACTTGTTCAGTCGACTCGTGGTTTTCTTCATTCGTCCCCTTGGGGTGCAATCTGCCGCCTTTGCCCGGCTTTGTCCTGCCGTGACGCTGGAGTGCGGAAAACCCGGACAGGCCCACGGTACCAAACATGCGCTGGAGTTTTTGGATGCCTGCTTACATCTGCAAAAACTGCGTGATCATCCGGTGACTCCCAGCGATATCGATCTATTTCACACTGTTGCCCAAGTGAATATTCGTGACCATGTCGATTTTAGCTTCAATGGTGACGCAGCAGTTCTGAAACTGGATGCGGCGCTCGATCACATGAATTTTACCGAGGTCCCTGCAAATACTGTCTGGGGCGAAGTAGAAGATGATCGGTGTATGCCATTGATTATCCGGAATGAGTTCGGTGATGAGGTTACTAATGAGTTTTTCAGAGTGGAGAATCATCTTTTAATATCGACCAGACCGGTTATGCCGTCCATGCTGACACTGGATGAAAAAATCGTTCGTCAGGACTGTCTGTGTTATCTGATGGAGAGAATGGACGTCAGGGAAATCTAATCTTCTGTTACAGCAAACCATTCGAACACTTGATCCCAGAGAACATTCTGCATGTGATCGCGAAAAAAACCAAAGTGGCCGACTGATTTCATCCTTAGATCAGAAGGTTGCAGGATCCGATGTTCAATTTTGGCCGCAGGATACTGGGAGAGCAGTGCATCGACTGCTGAAGGTGGTGCAAAACTGTCATCGGTAAAGGTGTAGGCACAGATTGGAATGGAAAGTGAAGAATAACGGCTCAGCTCAAGACCGTGTTCTTCAGCGAAAAGATAATCCTTGCTCCTGCACCATTCCGCCCATTGCCGAATAACACCAGAGGGAACATCACCTGATCCCAGTCCTATTTTGTGGGCAGGGAAATAGCTTTTCCCCCGGTTCAATGCCGGCAGCATAATATGCCAGAAAAAGGCAAGAAAATATCTGAAAGGGCTCTTGTAATATCGCCAATATCCACTGGGCGATGTGACCAGGATGATTCCATCAATCGCACTAGAATGTTCTGCCAGTCCAATCAGTTGCCCTCCTGCACTGTGACCGATGACATAGATCTGTTTCGGATCAAGCTCGGTCAGGGATTTCTGCAGAATGGCATTAAAATCGAAACGCCCCCAGTGTTCCAATAGGATACTGGAACCATCGATCTCTGCATCATATGATTCACCGATACCCCGGTAGTCATAGGTAATGATGGCATAACCGTGATTTGCTGCATAGGTGGCAAAGCGGGCATAGTATGATTGTGGTACAGCCAGGGCAGGATTGATAATGATAATGTTTTGCCCCTCTGGGTGGTTTACATAAAACAGTCGGCCTTTCAGTACATAACCGTCTCCACAAACAACATCGATTTCCTCTATCTGCATATACTGAGAACCGAATGATATGAGTAAAACCAGTATAACCCACAGTATCCGGTAATTTCATTCAGGCTGTATTAAAATAGGTCCCTATGACACAGTTGAATGTATTTGATGAACCTCTTGAGGAATGTTCCACAAGTCCTTTGACCGGGTTCACCCGCACTGGTTGTTGTGAAACCGGGCCCGAGGATTTGGGTTCCCATACCGTCTGCATTCAGGCGACGAAGGAGTTTCTCGAATTCAGCCGGTTTCGTGGAAACGATCTGAGCACACCTCTACCCGAATTTGGGTTTCCAGGTCTTCGACCCGGTGATCGCTGGTGCTTGTGTGCGGCACGCTGGCTCGAGGCATTGGAGTTTGATATGGCTCCAAGAGTCTATTTGCGTGCGACGAACAAGGAAGCACTTGAGATTATTCCATTCAATGAACTGAAAAAATACGCACTGGATTTGGAATAGCTCGTCCTCTCATGGCCCAAATATTACTGACGACTCTCAATGCACGCTACATGCACACCGCATTCGGTTTGCGCTATCTCTATGCCAATCTTGGAGATCTTAAATCCAAAACCAGAATTATCGAATTTACTATTCATGAAAGGCCGATCGATATTGCGGAAAAACTACTTCAGAATCAGCCTCAGATCATAGGTTTCAGTATTTATATCTGGAATGTGAAAGAAACGACACAAACAATTGCCTTGATCAGGGAGATTGCACCCGATGTCACTGTCATCGTGGGTGGTCCTGAAGTCAGTCACCCACCTGATCTACCTTCGGTATGTGATCTGGTGAATTATGTCGTCACTGGCCCTGGTGAGATCACACTGCCTCATCTTTGTGCGCAAATACTGCGTGGCAAAAAAACCACGGGAAAGGTCCTCCACGGTGAGATAGTCTCTCTTGACCAGCTTGAGATGCCCTATCAATTCTATACGGATGAAGATATCCGTAACCGCCTTATCTATGTTGAGGCATCGCGTGGATGCCCATTCAAGTGCGAGTTCTGTCTTTCGTCACTGGATAAAACTGCCAAACCCTTTGAACTCGAGAAGTTTCTGAAGGAGATGGACAAGCTGTATCAGCGTGGTGCCCGGAACTTCAAATTTATTGATCGCACCTTTAATCTAAAAATCGATAACAGCATTCGGATTTTGGAGTTTTTCCTCGACCGTATGAGTGATGATCTCTATCTTCATTTTGAAGTAGTGCCGGATAACCTCCCAGATCGACTTAAAGAGACGATCCGTAAATTTCCACCCAATTCGCTTCAATTCGAAATCGGCATCCAAACCTTTGATCAGCAAATCCAATCTCGTATCAGTCGCAGACAAAATAATGAAAAAACCTGCGAGAATCTGAAGTGGTTAAAGGAAAATACCAGTGTTCACATTCATGCCGATCTGATCTTTGGTCTGCCGGGCGACTCACTTGAAAACTTCGCCAGCAGTTTTGATCAACTGATCACTTTACACCCTCAGGAGATTCAGGTTGGGATATTGAAGCGGCTTCGGGGTGCTCCGATCAATCGTCACATCAAGGATTATCAACTGCGTTTCAATCCGGAAGCGCCATACAATCTCCTCAGTAGCCATGAAATTGATTTCATGACCATGCAGCGCATGAACCGTTTCGCCAGGTTTTGGGATATGATCGCGAACTCCGGACGATTTTTGAATACGGTCCCTGTGATTCTCGGCGATGACCCTTTTTTTCGTTTTCTGCGGCTCAGTGATATTTTATACGAAAAGGCTGGCAGTACCTGGAAAATTGCATTGAAACGACTGTTCGGAATGTTGTTTGAGATCATGACGGAAAACCTTTGCATTCCTGTTACCGACGCCAGGCGGGTCCTCGATAAGGATTATCGGCGTTCAGGACAAAAGGGTCAGCCAATGTTCATCAAACCTCTTCTAAAATCTGTTCCTGGAAAAGGGGCTGCCAACAAACGGCAACAAAAGCATTACCAGTGAATTCTTTAAAAATGGAACCATCATGAATAATCTGAATCCACAACCAACGAGACAACCCGGAGAAAAAAGATTTGGCTGTTTGCAGGTCACTATTCTATTGCTGATCGGGATGGCCCTTGCGGCCGCGATGACGTTTTTCGTTCTCAAACGGTATATCTTTCCTTCCGAATTCGCCCCGACGACCCTAAACGATCAGGAAGAGAGGATTCTCGAGAAGAAACTTGACTGGCTCGATAAACTTGGATTTAAAGATGTCCAGGTGACAGACAAGGAGATCGAAATCAGAGAAGGGCAAGAGGTTCTGGAGCCTGAGCCTTACAGTGAAGAGAGTGCCCGCCGTGAAATCGATTTTACCGAGAAAGAGCTCAATGCTATGCTGGCGAAAAACACTGATCTGGCCAGAAAAGTCGCCATTGATCTTTCCGATGATCTGGTCAGTGCCAAAATTCTCGTTCCTGTCGATCCTGACTTTCCCATCCTTGGTGGCAAGACCTTAAGGGTCAGGGCCGGTCTCAACCTGGCTTACAGGATGGGTAGACCAATAGTGATGCTCAAGGGGATCAGTATCATGGGGGTACCTATTCCCAATGCTTGGCTTGGAGGCCTCAAAAACGTGGATCTGGTTGAAGAGTTTGGTACTGATGCAGGTTTCTGGAAAAGTTTTGCTGCGGGCGTCGAATACCTGGAAGTCCGTGACGGGAGACTCCATCTCAAACTCAAGGAATAAATCTCCATGGACATAAGGCTCTTCCTGACGATTTTCACCACTGTTTTTATTGCTGAACTGGGTGACAAGACCCAGCTCGCGACCATGTTGTTTGCGGCCGACAGGGAAGTTAGCAAGTCGATGGTATTCGTGGCGGCTTCTGCAGCACTTGTCGTTGCATCGGCTATCGGTGTCATTGCCGGCAGCCTGCTTTCGGAGTTTATCAATGAGGAGTTCCTGCATTACCTCGCCGGTATCGGATTTGTTCTTATTGGGATCTACACGCTCTACAGAGCGTGACCCGGTCTGTAGGAAAAGACACTAAAGCGAGGTTTTGTTCGCGCGGTTTATGTTAGGAAGCCTAGAGATCCTGCCCATCTGTTTACGAACAGTATTCCCCACTTCATCGTGATGCTTCATTGAACCGATCGAGTTCAAGTTATCGTGGTTTCTGACGCTCCATAGATATATGAAGGTTTCCATTGAACAAAAGTGGAATAAAAAATGCTTGTCAAACCACACAGAACGAATTGTCTGTTTGTTTTACACACAATAACGATGACAGAGGAAAGATATGTCCAATTTAATGCAGTCTATCGATGATCGTACCAAGCTTGCAGGTACCAACAGACTCGAGGTTCTTCTTTTCAGCCTCGGCGTTGACAGGGAAACCGGACGTAATGAGGTCTTTGGGATCAATGTATTCAAGGTTCGTGAGGTCATGCATGTGCCCGAAATAACCAGGGCACCGGATATGCCGAGGGGTGTCGAGGGAATGGTAAGCCTGCGCGGCATTATGGTGCCTGTAATCAATCTACCAAAATTTTGTGGCATGCAGACCGAGGATGGTACCGAAATCCTGATGATCACGGAGTATAACAAGCATGTACAGGGGTTCCTGGTCAACAAGGTGGATACCATCAAGCGCCTCGATTGGGATGATGTAAAGACACCACCACCCATGATCGCTAACCGGATGGGAGGCCTGGTCACAGCCGTTGCAGAGCTGGAAGATGGCACTTTGGTGATGATCATGGATGTAGAAAAAGTACTTGCAGAAACCGTCTCTTTCTATGCAGAAGATGAGATCTTTGACGGAATCGAGGCAAACGTATTCGATCAGGAGATCACCGTATTGTTCGCTGATGATTCCAAGATCGCCCGTGATCAAGTCAGTTCCACACTGGATCATCTCGGTATCAACTATATCAGTGCAAACAATGGTGCAGAGGCCTGGCGAAAACTAAAGGAGATTGCCAGGCAGGCAGAAGCTGCCGATAAGTCTGTATCAGAAGTAATCCAGGTCGTCCTTACAGATGTTGAAATGCCAGAAATGGATGGCTATGTCTTGACCCGTAGAATTAAGGAAGATCCCCGGTTCGCAGGTATTCCGGTAGTGATGCATTCATCCCTGAGTTCTGAGGCCAACAAGGCACTTGGCGAGGGTGTAGGAGCTGATGCCTATGTGCCCAAGTTTCAGCCGGTTGAATTGGCGGCTACATTAAAAAATGTGATCAATGGCGTAAATGCCTGAACGAGAAATACGGAAATCGCCCGGATTTGCCCCGGGCGTTATCCACCAGAAATTGCTGGAATCAGGTCTATCTGATCGCCCTCATGAACCTGCCTGTCGAATTCATTTCTTTCTATCCGTTGCTCGTTGAGGAATACCAGTACAGCTGGATTGAACTCCGAACTGTCTTGCCATAACAATTTTCCAAGTAGAGGGTATTTAATGGATGCCGATCGCAGGCACTCCAAGAGAGTTTCTCCTTCTGCAAGGAGATCACCCTGGTATTTAATGCAATCCGATAAAGTTGGATGAAGCCGAAGATGAATATTCAAAGCCTTTTCATCTCCTTTTCAAAAAAATCCCAAACCTCATCACTCAGCCGGCTGAAAAAATCACGGGTGATAAAAGGTTCCCGTCTGAGCGCAGGGTTCGGATTGTCAAAGACTTGAGAGGGTAACGTATATTCTTCTCGGCGATAACCCTGTTTTCTTTCCAAGCGAAGTGCTCTTGCGAACGAACGAGAGACAGCATCATTCAGCTCATCGCTAGTAATATCAAGCCCACACACTTTTTTCAAGACATCGATGACTTCATCCACGTTCAACATAGAAAACTTGCAGATGCCGATCAAATCATCCCGGATCTGGTTAATCCCTCTCTCAGTAATGGCACGCTTCCAGTAGTCGATTGATGTGTCACCTTCGAGTGCATAAAGCATGTAGGTGCCCATTGACATATGACCACCGGCAATTGCCCAAGGGTAACCTGGGTTTGTATCAGGGAGATACGCCGGAAGCTCCAGACCTTTGACATGCATGGCATAACCTGTGTCTCCTAGGGATTCTGATAAGCGTTTGACACCATGACCGATCGCAGGAAGTTGACCTTTTCCAGTTAGAATCACCAGTTCCTTTATCTTTTCAAAGTCACCGAATTCAGCCCCATTACAAATCGGTGTACTGTGATGACGCTGGTTGTAGTCAAGTACATAAGCGATAGTTGCGCCAAGCGAGATGGAATCCATTCCAAGTTTGTCACACAAGGAAACGAGCACCGCTGCTTGGGACGGATCGTGAATCCCCAGATTGGTTGACAGCAGGTTCAGTGGTTCATAATCGAATTTCGCAAGGAATTTACCCCTGTTGCCATCGGACTGCTTTTCATAGACGTTCTTATGGCAAGCAATAGCACATTTGAAACAGTTCTCAGCCTTGATCATATATTGACGTTCGACGGTTTTCCGGAACATCAGTTTAGGTGTGTTATCTCCCTTCGGTCGGAAGTTGTCCTGAGGAACAAAGTGGAACTTCTCAAGTGCCTCATAGTTGTACCAAGTACCACCCAGACCACCTTTCTTTTTTTCTCGATACTTGCGTGAGCCTGGTCCGGATACGATATGCTTGTTGAGTTCCCTGATCTCGGGTGTTGGTTTTTCTTTTGGATCCGTTGCTTGGACGATAATACCAATCAGATTCTTGCTTCCCATAACGGATCCCATACCGCCACGGCCCGCCCAACGGCATTTGTCATCGCCCGTTTTGAGCAGGTTTTCTGTACTCAAGCCAACGGCGCCGAAATAACATTGATCGAAATGTTCCCCTGCAGGCCCAATGACAGCAAAGTGAGACTTTTCATAGCGTTGTTGTAACCATCTGATCTTTTCGTAGCAGGCAAGACCTAGCAGCGCATTCTCAGCTGAAACAAGCGAGATCGCAGGTCCGTTCCCGGTTTGCCTGAGTTCAAGTAATACCGGTACCTCAGATTTCCCTTCGAAGATCAGTTCATCTATTCCTGTCCAGCGGAGTTTAGAGCCGAACTTGCCGCTTGCCGCAGACCACATGGTGGAAGGCAGACCGCGACTGGATGCCTTAAGCGGGCTGTAAGCGGAAAAATAGGTGCGAAGCCCAGTCATGACATTCGTGCCTGTAAGAATCCCTGTATTGACGATTAAAGGGTTGTGCGGAGAATAGGCATCGGAAATATCATATTTTTCTAGAAGCTGAAACGCGCGGGCAAAGCCGCCAAGCACATCCTCTAGATTCCGGCAGGTAATTTGCTCGGTTTTGATCGAACGGTGGGTCAAGTTGACTGTACATCGTATGAAATGGTGGTTTTGTGAGATAAAACCTGTTTTTTTTGCCGAATTTTTCATATATTGCTTGCTTAATTATGGGTTAACCGTTCCAGTTTCGAGCGATCCGTTGTTTCAAAAGGCGGAATAATATCATGCAAAAAGCCATCCATCGGCTGTTTTAAAGTGATTTATAACCTGACTCCATCTACTCTGATGCTGAAATCCCTGTCATGCATTTTGACCCCTGCCATTACCTCCTGATCCAGACTTTGTTATGATTCACATAATGAGTAGGTTTATCCCTCAAAAAAAGGAAATGTTCTCATGTGGTTAAAGGATGCCCCGTTGATCAGAGAAGATGAAAGGGCAGATGTCAACCAGGAAAGTCTGGATCGGATTTTCACGATCCCTGAATCCAATGGTGCAACGTTAGCACGTATCGAGAAGGCGATTTCAAGTAATCTGGACGGGTTTCTGAGAGAGCATATCGTTGCCGAAGAAAAGCCGATGCCGGAAATCGAGGAAGAGTTCTCTTCGGTTGAAATCACTGAAAAGCCATTTTACGTTTCCGCCTATACCGATTTTATCCTCAAGCACCTGGTTGCCCAGTCTGTACATACCTCTTCCCCCGGTTTCATCGGCCATATGTCATCGGCACTGCCTTACTTCATGTTACCCATGTCGAAGATCATTACTGCGCTTAACCAGAACATGGTCAAGGTGGAGACTTCCAAAGCATTTACACCGATGGAGCGGCAAGTGTTGGGCATGCTGCATAATCTCGTTTATCAACGAGATGACACATTCTACAAAAAATGGCTGCATAGCCCCGATCATGCACTGGGTGCATTCTGCTCTGGTGGAACTATCGCAAATATCACCGCATTGTGGGTTGCTAGAAATAACATTCTGGGTGAAAGAGCAATTTCCAGAAAAGGACTTCACGGTGCGATCCAAGAAGCAGGAATCAAGGGGCTGGTTGTACTGGTTTCTCAACGTGGTCACTATTCACTTCTCAAAGCCGTCGATCTTCTCGGACTTGGGCGTGATAATCTAATTACTATCCCAACAGACAAGCATCACAAGGTTGATGTGTCTGTCATGCATGACCGGGCTATGGAATTACAGGATCAGGGATACAAAGTTTTGAGTGTAGTGGGTATTGCAGGGGCTACCGAGACCGGTAGTGTTGATCCTCTCAAGGAAATCGCCTCTCTTGGCAAGCAACTCGGTTGTCATTTTCATGTTGATGCAGCATGGGGTGGGCCTACACTCTTTTCTGAGAAATACAAAGGGTTACTGGAGGGGATCGATCATGCCGATTCTGTAACAATCGATGCCCATAAACAGTTCTATGTTCCAATGGGTGCAGGAATGGTTCTGTTCAAGGATCCAAATGCCATGCGCAGTGTGGAACTCCATGCCGAATATATTATCCGTCGCGGTTCTCGTGATCTTGGCCAGCAAAGTCTTGAAGGATCACGGCCTGGCATGGCGTTACTGGTGCATGCAGGGCTGAATATTATCGGTCAGAAAGGCTATGAAATGCTTATCGATCAGGGGATTGAGAAGGCAAAATATTTTGCACAAATCATCGAGGAACATGATGACTTTGAATTGTTGGTGCGGCCTGAATTGAATATCCTCGGTTATCGTTTTGCTCCGAAATGGGTACGTGAATGTCTGCAAAGTACCGATAATGAAACAGCAAACTGGATCAACGAAAAACTGGATTTTATCAATAAAAACATACAGAAAGCCCAACGTGCAGAAGGAAAGACTTTTGTTTCACGTACGCGTATCGGATTCGAAAAATATAATGGTTCCCAACTTGTTTACTTCCGGGTAATTCTTGCCAACCCACTGACCAAACAAGCTGATTTACACAGGGTATTAAGGCATCAACTAAAATTTGCGGGACATGAAATTGCACGACAAATTCTTTCAGAGATAAAAAATCGTTGTGGTTAGGAATTCTTCCCTGGCGTTTGATCCCTGCAAATAAATTTCATCAAGTACTATCTTTCCTGGTTGAATAGGAGTAAAGTTGTCAATGTTACATTCTATCTTGGTTCATCTCAGAAGTTCTTTTCAAGTATTTCCTGTTTCAACCTCGTAAGATTTGTACATCCACTATATATTTTTAATCTTCATATGAGGAATTAACATGACTACAGGAACCGTTAAATGGTTTGATGAAGCAAAAGGCTTCGGTTTTATAACTCCAGATGATGGCAGCAAAGACGTATTTGTTCATTATTCTGCAATTGCCAGTGAAGGTTTTCGTACATTGAATGAAGGCCAGCAGGTCTCATTTGATGTGGAAAACGGACCTAAAGGACCTCAGGCATCCAATCTTAAGGTCTAGAACCTCTTAGTTCTAATGTAAAAAACCCGCGTTATTCCGCGGGTTTTTTTATTCATTGCAAGCGAGGAGGTTTTTAAGGTGAAAAGAATATTTATTGGCAGCTTGCCATCTTCAACGACAGAAGAATCACTTACTGCATTATTTTCACAATACGGGAAGGTACGTTCAATCGAATTGGTGAAAGATCTATTTTCAGGTCATTGTAAAGGCTTTGGTTTTCTTGAAATGGAAGGTCATGAAGCGCGTATTGCTGTTTCAGAACTCAATGGAAGATCCTTTGAAGGTAATCTCATCAGGGTCAAGTTTGAAGATCCCAGAAGCAGAGGAAAAAAGAGCAGGCGCCGTCAAAATAAGTAAACGACCAGTTCTCAATATTCACAAGCCCAGCATTCGTTTAAGGGTCCTATCCTTGTCAATAAGGTGATGTTTTATTGCAGCTAGTACATGAAAGACAACCAGCGACATTAAAACAGAAGCCAGGATTAAGTGGGTTTGTGTGGCTATGAATTCGAGATTTTCAATACCGAGAACTTCCGATAGATTGAAGGTTCCATAGGGAGAATAGGGATCGGAAGTTGAAAGAATAATAATGTTGCCCACGATACAGACCAATAACAATAGAAGGTTGAGCAGCCCATGGGTAATGGTAGCGATCTTTTTCTCCACTAATCCATGATTCTCAAGCGGGGGAGGGGGTGGGGTAATCAGATGCCAGAAAAAACGGACCAGCAATAGAAACAGAGTAAAGGTTCCTAAGAGTTTATGTAGCCAAGGTCCAACAAGATACCAAGGATGACCTGGTTGCAAATCGACCATCCAGAGGCCTAGTGCGAACAGTGAGATGCAGAGCAGGGCAATTGACCAGTGAAGCGTTATGGTGAAAAAACTATAAGATATATCGTCTCCGTTCTTGGCTGGTGATTCGTTATATTCATCCATAAATTATACAGGTAGCAGCGCGGCAGAATAACCAACTCTGGGGATGATTTTAATCAGCGGTTCGGTCTTCATTTACCAAATCATCCAGCCCTTCCGAATAAGGACTGATGGTGGATGCTTCCTGTTTCATATCAGGTTCGGTATCTGTTTTACTCCTCTCAGAAACAGATGGTTCAGCAGAGCCAGGTAACGCTAGTGGAACAATGGTTTTTGCAGAGTGTTCTGTAACAGTATCAGAGGTATTATCCTCAGCCTCTTCCTTGCTCACCGATTCAGACTTCTGTTTACCTTGCTGTGTTTGGCGCTTATTCCCACGATTGCTCCTTCGAGTACGTGGGCCACGTTTTGGCCGCTCGGCACCACTTGCAGAGGTTTTTTGCTTGTTTTCCTCAGCAGTACTGTCTTCCTGATCGTTTTCTTTCTGAGGTTTTTTTGTTGCTACCTTTTTTTTAGACGTCGTTGATCTCTTCTTTTCAGAACCCTGAGCACCCCGGCTTGATGTTTTTTTCTTTGTTTGCCGGCGTTGTGACGTCTTTTTCCTTGCGACGGTTTTTTTGTTTTCTTCTTCGCGTTTTTCCTCTTCATCGCTACCGGCTCTGAAAAGGCTCGCGAACATACGTTTCAGAAGACCACCATCAGACACTTTCTTTTCCGTTTTTGTCGGTTCGGGTTTGGTAGTGCGGCTGATTTGCTGAACAGCTGCCTGTTCTGCAACAGGTTTTTCAGTAGAAAATGAGGGCATCTGATTCTCCTCTTCAATAGAATCGACCATTTCATAGCTGGCTTCATCCTTCCAGTCTGATGATTGAAGTACTTGTTTGCGGATCCTCTCCACCTTGTAATGGGGTGTTTCAAGTTGAGGATTAGGTATCAGCAGAACCTCAATTCCAAGGCGTGATTCTATATTCACGATCTCTTCGCGTTTTTCATTGAGCAAAAAGGTTGCTGTATCTACGGGTAGTTGGACTACGACTCTGCCGACGCCTTCTTTCATTGCTTCTTCCTGGATGATCCTTAATAGAGAGAGACCCAAGGAGGTCGTACCTCGTATCGTCCCAAGGCCACTGCAGCGTGGGCAGGTTTCATGTGTACCCTCAATGAGAGATGCACTGAGGCGCTGGCGCGACATCTCCAGTAAACCAAAGCGTGAAATCCGACCGACCTGTACTCTGGCACGATCAACCTTTAATGCTTCCTTCAAGCGATTTTCTACCTGTCTTTGATTTTTTGCGGCCATCATGTCAATAAAATCAATGACAACTAATCCCCCAAGATCACGTAGTCTGAGTTGCCGGGCGATTTCTTCTGCCGCTTCGAGATTGGTATTCAATGCAGTTTCCTCGATATCACTTCCCTTAGTCGATCTTGCTGAATTGATATCGATTGTCGTCAGGGCTTCTGTTGGTTCGATGACGATTGATCCCCCTGAAGGAAGCCGAACTTCCCGACTAAACGCGGTTTCGATCTGACTTTCGATCTGATAACGTGTAAAGAGTGGGGTTGGATCCTGATAAAGCTTGAGTTTTCGCAGATTATGCGGCATTACCTGCTGCATGAACTCGACAGCTTTATCATAGAGTGTCTTGTCATCCACCAGGATTTCGGCAATGTCATTACGGAGATAGTCCCTGATAGCACGAATAATGACATCCTGTTCCTGATAGATCAGGAAAGGAGCTTTACGAGACTCCGCGGCTTCTTCAATGGCCTTCCACAACTGTTTAAGATAATCCAAGTCCCACTGCAGTTCCTCAGTTGCCTTACCGACACCGGCTGTACGCAGGATCAACCCCATTCCCTCAGGAATATCGAGTTCACTCATAGCTTTTTTAGATTCTTCGCGGTCGGCACCTTCAATCTGACGGGATACGCCTCCAGCACGTGGATTATTTGGCATGGCGACGAGATAGCGTCCGGCAAGACTGATAAACGTGGTCAATGCTGCGCCTTTGTTACCGCGCTCTTCTTTTTCTACCTGGACGATCAGCTCCTGTCCCTCTTTGACCACATCCTTGATATTGACGCGGCTGCCACTTGATGGCTGTTTGAGATAGATCGATCGCGAGATTTCTTTCAGCGGCAGAAAACCATGTCGTTCTGCGCCGTAGTCGACAAAGGCAGCTTCAAGGCTGGGTTCAATGCGAACAATTTTTGCCTTGTAGATATTTGATTTTTTTTGCTCTTTCCCGGGGGATTCGATATCCAGATCGTATAGTTTTTGCCCATCCACGAGGGCAACGCGCAACTCCTCAGGTTGAGTTGCGTTGATTATCATGCGTTTCATTGTATATTCCTTTTCAGGCGCTCAACCTGCTTCGATCAAGACTGTTTCTTAAAACTGAAGGAAATGCATCTCGATCTGTCTAATCAAAGGGAGCGCTGTTGCAATCACTCGTCTTATTGATAGAGACAGAGTGACTGATAAAAAACCTGTGTTTCTCTATAAAATATCAGGACGAATTCTGGTCCTGTTTGTTCAGCGCCACCAGAGGATTTCGGAACATGATAAGCCGTTATTATCGGAACAGAGGCTTATTACCCTTGATAGACGACTGATAACAAGCTTATGATGATAACAAGCCTGTCTCTCATCAGCAACAACCCTTCGTAAAATACGATAAATTAAAGAAAAAATCAGATATGCCCTCCGGAGAAACAAACTTCCATCAGGTTCAGTACCTCACTATCGATGCCGATCATGCAGGGCGTCGCGTCGATAACTTTCTTTTCAGTTTCCTGAAAAATGTGCCAAAAGGCCGGATCTATAAAATGTTGAGGAAAGGTGAGGTACGTGTTAACAAAAAACGCGTTTCGGCCAATTATCGCCTTGCCCAGAACGACAATCTCCGAATCCCTCCTGTTTTCTTAGAGGTGAGATCAAAGCCCAGAATCCCTTATAGAGTCGTTGAGCGACTCGAAACTTCTGTGCTTTACGAAGATGATACATTGCTGATCATCAACAAGCCTTCCGGCATACCTGTTCATGCTGGCTCTGGCTGCGAATATGGGGTGATTGAGGCAATCAGGACGATGCCCAAATATACAGAGATCTCTATTGAACTTGTCCACAGACTCGATCGGGAAACCTCAGGTTGTCTAATATTGGCAAAAAAACCCACCATCCTACGTTATCTTAATCGCCTGAGCAGGGACAATCAGATTGAGAAGCATTATCGTACCTTGGTTAAGGGCAGCTGGAAAGGAGGCCCGGTGATGGTTGATGCCCCATTGCTGAAGAATGTTTTGCGTGGTGGTGAACGTATCGTCAAGGTGTGTGAAGAGGGAAAGGACGCCTATACACAGTTCACACCTGTGCAACAATTCAGTAATTCAACTTTGCTGGATGTTGACCTCTACACAGGTCGTACTCACCAGATTCGGGTACATGCAGCCCATTTGGGGCAACCGATCGCTGGTGATTCCAAATATGGGGCGTCCGATTTCAATAAAGAAATGAAAAATCTCGGACTCAGTCGTTTGTTTTTGCATGCCAGTCAGGTAAGTTTCGCCCTCACAGAAAAGAAATATGTTCATGTTGAAGCTCCATTACCTGAAGAACTGCAAAGAATCCTCGATAAATTGTCCTGATTCCCCGGAACCCTAACCGATAATGCTGAGAAATCTGCTCGTTCATGTATCACGTTATTCACTTGCAGGGCTTGCAGGGACTTTTGCCGGGTTGATCTCATTTCCAATCCTGACACGGATGCTCTCTGTGGGGGATTATGGATTGCTCAGCCTGATCATTACCACAATCTATTTTATCTCAGCATTCGGCAAGGCCGGTTTGCAGTTTTCCATTGTTCGGTACTACGCCGAAGCCGTTTCAGGTAAAGGTCCCTGGAGTCTGGACAACTATTATTCAACGATTGTCATTGGCATGCTGGGTACGGGAACTCTCGTAACACTTCTATGGCTATTCTTCGTTTTCATACTCCCCGAGAGTATCTGGAACGAGCCAAGGCTCAGGGGGCTTTTTATCATTACCGCAATTCTGGTTCTGGTGGAGGTCGCAATCAGCATGATCTCAGGGATTCTCCAGGCAAGACAGCTCAGTGGCTGGTTGAGTATCTTCAGAGTAGCAGAACGTTACAGTATCCTGATGCTGATCGTCTTTATACTCTATTTTGTCAGCCAGTCTCTGGAAGGCGTTTTCTTCGCTCGCATGACAGCACAGATCTCCATCATTTCTGTACTTGCGTACTTTGTGTTGCGAAATGCTCCTATCTCATTGCAGGCTTTTTCACCTTCGATGATGAAAGATATGCTGATCTACGGGATCCCTTTACTGGGTAACGAACTGGTTTATACCATTCTGAGCCTGGGCGATCGTTATATCATCCAGTGGCAACTGGGATCAGAACCGCTGGGAGAATATGCTGCTGCATACAATCTTTGTGAATATGTGAAGATGATGTTGGTTATTTCCTTGTTTCAGGCTATTCGTCCGATGTATTTCAAGCTCTGGGCCGAAAAGGGAAAAGCAGAAACACAGGTATTTGTTGAAAAATCTCTCTATTTCTACCTGTTGATCTGTTTTCCTGTGGTTGCAGGCGTTTCCCTGATTGGGCCTGCGTTGCTTACTCTTCTAACTTCTGGAAAATATTCTGAAGGTGCGGTCGTTATTCCTTATATCATTGCCGGATTGATGGTTTATGGTGCTCATTCCATGCTTGGTGCCGGAATCATGATAAAGAAATCATCTGTACTGGTTTGGATTACGCTGGCTGCAGCCATTGTAAATATTGTTCTCAATTTTATCCTGATACCGTATTTTGGTATTGAAGGGGCTGCCATAGCCACATTACTTGCCTATCTTTTGATGACAGTGCTGGAAGCCAGCTACAGCCAGAAGATCCTCCCTGTACTCTTTCCGGTCATGGCTTCTGTCAAGTTTATTACACTCTCTCTCATCATGTACTTTTTGCTCAAACAGATTAATGTCGGAGGAATATTGACAACAATGCTTGTTCAGATACTTGCAGGAGGTATACTTTATACGGTGATGATCCTGATCACTGACAAGCGATCCAGAAAGATCATCATGGAGCGTATCAGGTATTAAATGTCTTGTACCAAGAGTGATACACGGGTCAGGGCCTGTTTAGTCATCCTCATCCCGCAAATTTAACCCTTGAATTCTCTCTCATTCAGGCCATGCACCATCTCCGATGGTTGGAAGGTTGTTCCGTTATCATAAAAAAATAACATCGGATGTCTCCCTGTCACCTTTTTTAACCTGATGTATCAATTTGATACTCGATCTTTAGAGAGCCGGCATGTAAATTCACCCTATAAAAATTAACGGGCTCCTGTGTGAAAGGAATCATTGATCAACAACTATTGGAGAAAATGAATGGCGAGTGAAATGTTAAAAGGAAAGGTTACAGACGGTACGATCTGGTATGCCAAAGATCTGGAAGATGATTCGTCCTGGCTCCATACCCTGAGTGAGGATCAGCGACAGGAGGTCACGACTGCGCTTCAAATTGCAAAATCAAAAGGAGCGACCGTAGCAAGCATCAAGAAAGAGGATTTCCCCCTGCCACATTTGGGCCAGTTATTCTCCACGATGCGAACAGAATTGGACAAGGGATATGGTTTTTCAGTCCTGAGAGGCATGCCCATCGAGGGTTTGAGTATTGAGGATATCGAATTACTCTATTCCGGAATAACAGCCTACTTTGGAGAGAAATTCAATCAGGATACAAAAGGTACATTGATCGACCATGTTGCTGATCGAGGAAACGATTACTCCGATATTTCAGTACGCGGTTATACAACAAATGAACAACTCACACCCCATTGTGACTCGGGAGATCTGGTGGTCCTGCTTTGTGTTCGTCCCGCAAAAGAAGGCGGGATGAACAATATTTCCTGCACAATGGCTGTCTATAATGAGATTGTTGAAAATCATCCTGAATATCTGGAACCCCTGTATCAAGGTTTTCATTACAATATCCGCGGTAATGGCCCTATCGGCCCTTATCAGGACATTACCAAACACAAGGTGCCTGTATTCTGTTACCACGATGGCATGCTGAGTTGCCGATACAATCAAAAGGCCATTTTGACGGCTGAAGAGTTGCCTGGTGTCGAGCCATTAACCCAGCTCGAAAAAGATGCCATCAATTATGTAGCTGAACTGGCAATGCGGGACGATATCCGATTTGATGTTCATCTCGAGGCTGGTGATATCGCCTTCTTGAACAACAATACTGTCTTACATAATCGTGACGCATTTGTTGATTATGAAGAACCTGAGAAAAAGCGCCTCTTATTAAGACAATGGGTCAATCTGGATGGTGCAAGAGAACTGCCTCTTGAATTTGCCGATCATTACAATACAGGTCCCCGCCGTGGTCCAGCGATCCATGAAGAAGTGGAAGGTGAAAGGATACGATAATTCAATTTGTTTGTGTCCTTAAAAGTAACAGGGTCTTCATTGCGTATGGAGACCCTGGACTTCAAGCCAAGAATTTAACCCAGAAGAGAAAAAATGAACGCAAAAACCACTCCAAAATCTGCACAAATGAACCCGGGGCCCGGATTCCGGGTTCGCCTTGATTTCAAAAGGCCTGATCCAGAAATCGTAGAGCAATATCGTCAGTTTGAAACGCCGGATATCTCGGATATGCTCAACAGAATGTATGCACTTCATACTGGCATACGCAACATGTCGAATAACGACAGTATCTGTGGTCCTGCATGTACGGTAAAGGTTTTTCCTGGTGATAATTTGATGGTGCACAAAGTACTCGATGTCGCAAAACCAGGTGATGTGGTTGTGATCGATGCTGGTGGTACCAAAAGTAATGCGGTACTTGGTGATCTCATCTCTCGAAAGGCTAAACATCGCGGTATCGCAGCATTTGTTATCGACGGGCTCATTCGGGATCTGCCAGATGTTCGTGGTGTAGGTCTACCGGTTTTCGCAAGAGGCGAGACGCCGATAGGGCCTCTACATCGTGGCCCTGGGGAAATCAATTACCCGATTTCCTGTGGCGGAATCGTTGTCAATCCTGGTGATATCGTTGTTGGTGACTGTAGTGGGATTGTCGTTGTGCGCCAGGAGTTTGCTGAGGCAACACTCGAAAAACTCTATGTACAACAAAAAGCACTTGAGTCCTATGTGGAAGGTGTCAAAAGGGGAGAGTTCTCCAATCAATGGGTTGATGACTACCTTGAATCTGTCGGTTGTGTCATTACGGATAACTAGGCTTGGCCTTTATCTATGCTGAAGAAGTTGAAAAAAGGATTTTTCCTCGGGCTTCGTTCCATAGAGCAAGGACGCACCGTTCTGTTCAGCAAGGATTGGCGTCTCCGTAATCAATTTGAAAGGCCCCGGTCGATATTTTTTAATCGCTATTGGAATAATGTTGCAGAAGGGGTAGGGGCAGAGATCGACTTTGTTGGATATGGTTTTTTTCGACTCAGACGAGACGGAAAAACCACATTCGTCCGCCAAGGTGAAGTGATGCTTGATGATCATATCACTTTGAATATTGCAGGAAACAAGCCTTTGGTCCATCAGTTGCTAAAAGAGCAGGGCTACCTAGTGCCTGAATACGTGGAATATGATCTTTCCACACTCTCAAAGGCCAAGGAGTTTATGAGGAAATGCGGTGGGAATTTCGTTGTCAAACCTGCCAGCGGTGCTGCGGGGGGGTGGGGGATAACGACAAAAATCAACTCCGCGGTCAGACTTTACCATGCCTCATGGAAGGCCTCTGCCTTCTCAGGCAAGCTGATAATCGAACGTGAACTGCCCGGGAAAAATTACCGATTGCTCTATCTTAACGGCGAGTTTGTTGATGCGATCAGACGTGACTCCCCAGGAGTTACAGGTGACGGCAAGAGCACAATAAAGGAACTTATCGATAAAGAGAACGCGATGCGATTAAACAGTAAAATGCCCTATGCCCTGTCTCCCTTGACAGTCGATCTTGATTGCAAATATACACTGAGTGATCGAGGGCTTTCCTTAAACCATATTCCTGCCGATGGTGAAAGGGTGGAAGTGAAGACAACTACAAATCAGTACTCACGTCATGAAAATCATTCAGTACTGGACGAAATTCATCCTTCGATAGTTGATTATGGCCGGAAAATTTCTAATGCCATCAATGTTACCTTTTCGGGTGTCGATGTCATGATCGAGGATTGTACTCTTCCTCTCAAAGAGAGCGGTTGTATCGTCAACGAAATTAATACAACACCTGGCCTTCATCATCATGCTCTTGTCTCTGATCCTGAGAAGGAGGTTCCTGTTGGGCAGAAGGTTATCGAGTATATTTTTTCATCTCAGGCACAGGAATAAATAGAAAAACATGGCTGGCTCAAAACCGACACCTGTATTGATACTGGGCGGACAGGAAAATGCAATCTGTCTTGCCCGTGGCTTTGGTAGAAGGAATATCCCTGTTTATATTTCTGCCCCAGTCAATTGCTATGCATTCAATTCAAGGTATTGCTCAAAGCAATATCCGGTGCCATCAAATTCGGTCGCAGATCTGTTTTGGGAAGAATTGTTACTGTCGGATAGTCACCCTGAACTGAAGGGTTGTGTAATTATGGTGGGCAGTGATGTGGCTCTTGAGTTTGTAGCACACCATAAGGAAGCTTTATCAGAACGCTATCTTCTCGATGATCATATCCCGGAGTTGCACCTCAATATGCTTGATAAACGGAAAACCCTCGAATTGGGTAGTAAAGCGGGTTGCCCTGTGCCTGCTTTTCATGATGTCACGGAGATCGAAGATGTCGAAAAAATAGCCAAAGAAGTCATGTATCCGGTGATGATCAAGCCACTGCATTCGCATCTCTTTCAGCGGCACTTCAAATGGCGTAAATACCTGCTTGCGAATAATCGAGATGAACTTATAGCAAATACACGCAAAGTGTTGAACAAGGGCTTGCAGGTGATGATCACAGAGCTTATTCCTGGGCCCGATGATCTGCAAAGTGCTTATTTTACATATATGACTGATACCGGCGAAGAGCTGTTTGAGTATACACATCAGATTGTGCGCAGAAATCCAAAAAACGAAGGTAGCGGTTGCTTGCATATTTCCAAATGGTTGCCGGAAACAGCTGAAATGGGAAAACGGTTTTTCAAGGGGATAGGATTTCGTGGCATGGGGCATATTGAGTTCAAGCGTGATCTCAGGGATGGCCAGTTGAAGATTATCGAATGTAATCCCCGCTTCTCAGCCGCACAGGCCATTGTGCTCAAGAGTGGCTTGGATATGGCTTACATTATCTATTGTCATCTGACCCAAAGAGAACTCCCCCTCGATCGAAGCTATAAGGAAGGGGTGAGACGCTGGCTTGTTCTGCATGATATTTTCGCTTTTATGGAATTGCGGCGCTTGGGAGAAATCACATTTACTGACTGGATAAGGAGTATCAAGGGACCGCCATTGGTCTTCCCTTACTTCAGCGCATCCGATCCGATGCCTTTTCTGATGCGCATCAAGAATGACTTGGGAGAAGGAATCAGTCGGAGATTGCAATTACCATGGAAGAAGTGAAACGTGCATCGCTTGAAGAACTGACGGGCTTTGTAAACAATGTTCTCAAAGCCGTCGATGCTGACAATGAACAGGCAAGAGTTTTTACCGAGGCCCTGATTTGGAGTGATCTCATCGGTCGACCAACACATGGTGTGTGGCGGTTACCCGCATATGCCAAAAGAATTGCAAGGGGATTGATCAAGTGCCCGTGTCAACCTGAATACGATCAACTGGATTTTGCCGTAGCTGTAATGGATGGGGATGAAGGACTTGGTCACTATCTTGGTCACGAGGCAATGATCCATTCCATTGAGCTGGCAAGGAAATTCGGAATCGGTGCTGTTGGTGTAAGAAACAGCAACCACTTTGGCACAGGTGCCTATTATGTCCACTTGGCCGCTGAACACGGAATGATGGGGGTGGCCGTAAGTAACTCGATTTCAAAGGTTGCACCCCATGGAGGTATCAGAGCTGTCTTTGGAACTAACCCGTTTGCTTTTGGTGCACCTCGTAGCAATGGTAAAAGCATCATGCTTGATATGGCAACCACTGCCATTGCTGGTGCACAGGTGATGAGATACGCAGAACAGGGAAGGGCATTACCGGAAGGAATTGCTATTGATCCAGAAGGTAATCCAATCTTGGATCCTTCAAGGGTTGATGAAGGTGTTCTGTTGCCCTTTGGTGGTGCAAAAGGATATGGACTGACTCTGATGATCGAAATTCTCAGTAGTGTTCTGACTGGTGCGATGTTCTCGACTGGTGTCAATTCCATGTTTAACAACTTTGAAGAGTCGGGTAAAAACGGGCACTTCTTCATTGCCATAGATGTTTCACGATTTATGGATCTAGACTCTTATTTTGAGCGTATTGAGGAATTGCTTTCCTTGGTAAAAAATTCGGGGAAGGAAAAGAACAATGTCATGATTCCTGGTGAGGCTCGCTGGGAACAATACGAAAAAAACCTAGAATTGGGTGTCCCCCTTGATGACTCAACAATTAAAGCTCTTCAAGGCTTGGCAGATCAGTATAGAATACCGGCTGATTTCTTAGCATAGGGGTAACTTAATGACTGATATTCAGAACCAGAATAATCCAGGTACACGACCCAGTGAAAACTGGGAACGTGAGGCCATTCTTAAACTTGCGAATGCATCACTCAATGAACAGAAAAAGGCCCGTCGTTGGGGTATTTTCTTCAAGCTCCTGATGTTCTTCTATCTTTTTGGCATTATCTGGCTTTATTCACCAAAGAACTGGAAGCCTGTGTCAGGTATTGGCAAGGCCCACACTGCACTCGTTGAACTCAAGGGGGTGATTGCTTCAGACTCGGAGGCAAGTGCTGATGCCGTGATTGCCTCACTTCGTCGTGCCTTTGAAGATGAGCAGAGTAAGGGTGTGATCCTGCGTATCAACAGTCCGGGAGGAAGTCCTGTCCAGGCAGGTTATATCAACGATGAAATTAAACGCTTGCGCAAAAAATTTCCCCAAAAACCTCTTTATGCCGTGATCACGGATATATGTGCATCAGGCGGATACTATGTCGCAGCAGCAGCAGACAAAATCTATGCAGACAAGGCAAGTCTTGTTGGATCGATTGGTGTTTTGATGAACGGTTTCGGCTTTGTAGAAGCCATGAAAAAAGTGGGTGTCGAGAGACGATTGATTACGGCTGGTGAGCACAAAGGTTTTCTTGATCCTTTTACCCCTATTAAGCCTGTGGAGATGGAACATGTAAAAAACATGCTTAAAGAGATTCATCAACAATTTATCAATACAGTAAAGGAAGGACGTGGAAGCCGTCTCAAGCAAAATGACGACATCTTCAGTGGTTTGATCTGGACTGGCGAGAAAGCCATAGATTTGGGCCTGGTGGATGCTCTAGGTAGTAGCAGTTATGTTGCCAGAGAGGTTATCGGAGCCGAAGATATCGTCGACTACACCAATCGTGAGCCGTATTTTGAAAAATTAGCCAAAAAACTGGGGGCTGGAGCGACTGCTCAATTGCTTGGGACGCCGGGATCTCTCTGGTTAAGATAAGACATCGATTCCTTCAGACTTCAACATCTTAACCAACCGTATCAGGGGAAGACCGATCAATGCCGTTGGATCTTCCCCTTCCATTTTTTCGAACAGAGCAATTCCCAGCCCTTCAGATCTGAAACTTCCAGCACAGTTAAAAGGCTGCTCCTTTGTGATATAACCCTTGATCTCTTGCGGTGAAAGTTTACGAAAATGGACGGTGAAAGGAACAAGATCAAGCTGATAACTACCTGTTTCCGAATTTAAAAGGCAAATTCCGGTCAAAAACACAACCTGCTTGCCACTCGCACTAGAGAGTTGCTTGACGGCGTTATTGAAATTCCCTGGTTTACCCAGAATCTGCTCTCTTTTTCCTTTGATTACAGCAGCTTGATCTGAGCCTATAATCAGAGCATCTGTATGATGGGAGGCTACCGCTCTGGCTTTTTCCAGAGAGAGCCTTCTGACCAATTGGTCAGGATCTTCGCCAAGCATCGCAGATTCATCGATTTCAGGTGATTCTGCTTGGAAACCGAGCTTTAGTCTTGCAAGAAGCTCGCGACGATAGGGTGAGGAAGAGGCAAGAATGAGTTTGGGAGTATCAAGGTGGTTTGTCTGGTTTTTGTTCATCTTATTATTTTATTACCAATTCGACGAATGATCCCCTATAATGTGCGCCGCTTATGGTGAACCCGATTCCAGAGCAGATAGACCCATTCGAATTAGCCAGGCATGGCAAGAGCGTGACCGGCGAGTTTATGGTTGCCGATATGGATCGTTTGGTTGCCAGTCTTGATGACAGCACTGGATCCGTCACCTTTAACCTGGATTTCAGGAAAAAGGAGGATGGCATGGTTGCTACGGGTAAAATCCGGACAGAAGTCAAAATGATCTGTCAACGTTGCCTGAATCAGATACCGGTGCTTGTTCAGGGTGAAGTCTATCTGGAGTTTGTGGTGGGTGCAGAAACAGAAGGTCACCTTGAAAGTGAGGGATACGAAACCGTTTCAGTGATAAATGGTTCACTGGTCCTGCAAGATCTTGTTGAAGACGAGGTGCTTCTGGCATTACCCTTTTCACCCATGCACAATGTGGGGGAATGCCCCGCTGATACTATAGTTGAGAAATTACAGGAACAGGGCAGACCGAATCCATTCGCAGTTTTGTCCAGTCTTAAAAACAAGCAGGAGTAATAAATGGCCGTACAACAGAACAAAAAAAGTCCTTCCAAGCGTGGCATGCGTCGTTCTCACGATGCACTGAAAGCGAAGGCTTTATCGACTGATCCAACCACAGGTGAAATACATCTGCGTCATCATGTAAGCCCTGATGGCTATTACAAGGGTCGTAAGGTCGTCAATACTGAAGAATAGTTTCGGGCTCGATTAAATCCTAAGACCGCCGATTTTTCGTCACCTATCTATTAGAACCTGGATGAAAATTGCAATTGATGCTATGGGAGGTGACTTTGGACCAGAAGTCACTGTCCCAGCAAGTCTTCACGTCTTGAGGAATCATCCTAACCTTAGCCTAATCCTGGTTGGGAAAGAGGAGATCGTATGTCAGGAACTGGAAAAAGAGGAGGGGCATGATGCTTCTCGTATAGAAGTACATCATGCCTCCGAGGTGGTGGAAATGGACGAGTCCCCCTCACTCGCCTTGAAACGAAAAAAAGATTCGTCCATGCGCATAGCGATTAATCTTATCAAAGAAGGAAAGGCAGACGCTTGTGTCAGTGCCGGGAATACCGGTGCGCTCATGGCAACAGCACGGTTTGTTCTACGCATGTTGCCTGGAATCGACCGACCAGCGATCTGCAGTGCCATGCCTGGAATCGCAGGTAGTTCACATTTACTCGATCTTGGTGCCAACGTTGATTCCAGTGCAGAACAACTTTTCCAATTTGCCGTAATGGGTTCCATCCTCAAAAGCGCTGTAGAAAGTATCAACGCTCCATCGATAGGCCTGCTCAATGTCGGTGAAGAAGAAATCAAGGGTAATGAACGTGTCAAAAACGCCGCAAAGTTGTTGACGGAAAGTAATCTTAATTACATGGGATTTGTCGAAGGAAATGATATTTATAAAGGTGAGATTGATGTTATTGTCTGTGACGGATTTATGGGCAATGTTGCCTTGAAAGCCAGTGAAGGTGTGGCTGAGATGTTGACTACCTTTGCCAAGGAAGAATTTTCCCGCTCAATTTTCACAAAGCTTGCCGCCCTCATGAGTCGTCCCGTACTCAATGCCATCCGTAAACGAACCGATCCTCGCCGTTATAATGGAGCCAGTCTCTTGGGACTAAAAGGGATCGTTGTGAAGAGCCATGGTAGTGCGGACAAACTCTCCTACGCACATGCGATTGAAGAAGCGATGAAGGAAGTTGAAAAAAGTGTTCCAAAACAGATCGAGACACAGCTTCATGATCATCTGGAGTTATCAGCGTGATCTACTCGAAGATTGCCGGCACAGGGAGCTACCTCCCAGAAAAAATACTGACCAATGAAGAGCTTGCCAAAACAGTCGATACCACACATCAGTGGATTGTCGAAAGGACCGGTATCTACGAACGTCATATTGCAGCGAAAGGTGAGACCAGTTGCGACATGGCAGCGCAGGCCGCACGTAAGGCTATCGATGCCGCAAACCTCAAACCAAATGATATCGATCTGATTGTTTTCGCCACCACGACACCCGATCGTATCTTTCCCAGCACTGCCTGTCTGTTACAAAAAAAACTGGGAGTTCATGAGTGTCCTGCGTTTGATGTACAGGCCGTCTGTACTGGTTTCATTTATGCACTTGATATTGCCAGACGATTCATCCAGACAGAGGGAGCACAAAATGCATTGGTCGTTGGATCAGAAACACTTTCCAAGATCGTGGACTGGACTGATCGTGGGACCTGTATCCTCTTTGGTGACGGAGCTGGTGCTGTGGTTCTCAGTGCCAGTGAAGAGCCTGGCATTTTGAGCTCACATATTCATGCTGATGGTAATTTCGACAGTCTTCTTCAAGTACCAGTAGGCGAACAATATATCACTATGCAAGGCAATGAAGTCTTCAAGGTCGCAGTCAAAACTTTGGGTCGTATCGTTGATGAGACGTTGGAGGCAAATGACCTTGGAAAATCTGATATTGACTGGTTAATTCCTCATCAAGCCAATATCCGGATTATCCAGGCAACAGCAAAAAAACTTGGTCTGAATATGGATCGTGTCGTCGTGACAGTCAATGAACATGGGAACACTTCTGCAGCCTCTGTTCCTCTCGCCTTGGATCATGCAGTTCGCAGAGGACAAATCAAGCCGGGTGAATTATTATTACTAGAGGCCTTTGGAGGAGGGTTTACCTGGGGTTCGGCATTAGTGAGATTTTGAGATTATGAAAACAGGATTTATTTTCCCTGGTCAGGGTTCACAGTCAGTCGGAATGCTCTCTGAACTGGCAAACACCTACGGAATCGTCAAAAAGACATTCCAACAGGCATCTGATGTACTCGGATATGACCTCTGGAAACTGGTCAAGGAAGGCCCAGAAGAACTCTTGAATAGTACAGAACGAACCCAACCCGCATTGCTCACGGCCGGTGTCGCTGTCTGGCGAATTTTGCAAGAGAAGGGTGCCACACCTACTGTCATGGCAGGGCACAGTCTGGGAGAATATACAGCACTTGTATGTGCAAATGCCATTGATTTTCATGATGCAGTTTCACTGGTTGCTGATCGCGGACGTTTCATGCAGGAAGCCGTCCCTGCAGGAAAGGGCGCCATGGCAGCGATACTCGGCCTTGCTGATCCAGATGTCGAAGACATCTGTGAAAACACTGCGCAAGGAGAAGTCGTCTCTTGTGCCAACTACAATGCTCCTGGGCAGATTGTAATTGCCGGAGAAAAAACTGCCGTTGAGCGGGCTACAAAAGCACTGAAGGAAGCAGGTGCCAAACGGGCACTCGTTCTCGCGGTCAGCGTACCATCTCATTGTGCACTTATGAAACCCGCCGCAGAAGCTTTACAATACAGACTTGAATCGATTACGGTCAATTCTCCTTCTATACCCGTCATCCATAACGTCGATGCCAAGACTCACTCCGATGCCGGTGCCATCAAGAAAGTTCTGATCGAGCAACTTTATCAACCTGTCCGATGGGTGGATGTAATGAAGTCCGTCAATGCGAGTTCCGATCAGGTGATTGAAGCTGGGCCAGGAAAAGTACTGGCTGGGCTCGCTAAACGAATCGATCGTTCGACAATCTGTTATCCGATTTTTGATCCGACAACGTTGGAAAAAGCGTTATCATGAAACTGCAAAATCAAACTGCGTTGGTAACTGGTGCAACACGTGGGATTGGTCAGTCAATTTTATACAGGCTTGCCGAAGAAGGGGCGTATGTGATTGGAACCGCTACTTCAGATGCAGGTGTAGAAAAGATTGCCAATTTCATGAAAGAAAAAGGGTTCCATGGCAAGTCCTATGTATTGGATGTTTCTGATCCAACCTCGGTAACCGAGCTGGCAATAACCCTCTCTGATGAAGGAAAGTCACCCACCATTCTGGTCAACAATGCTGGAATTACTCAGGACAATCTTTTGATGCGCATGAAAGATGAAGAATGGGATGAGGTCATTGAAACCAATCTTACCTCAATTTATAGGGTCAGTAAGGCTTTTCTGCGCGGGATGATGAAGGCCAGATACGGTCGTATTATCAATATTGGTTCGGTTGTGGGTTTGACCGGCAATCCTGGTCAGGCAAACTACTGTGCCGCAAAAGCAGGCATGCTTGGATTTACTAAATCCCTGGCTCAAGAGATAGGGTCTCGTGGAATTACTGTCAATCTTGTGGCTCCGGGATTCATCGAAACAGACATGACCCGTGAGCTTGAGGAAACCCAAAAAGAGGCAATGCTCGCCAGGATCCCTGTCGGCCGATTTGGTGAGGTGAATGATGTCGCAGCTGCTGTTGCCTTTCTTGCCTCACCTGAAGCAGGATTTATTACTGGTGAAACATTGAACGTAAACGGTGGCATGTATATGCCATAACATTATGTTTCTACTGTTTTATTTGACAAATCGGATTTTGCTCACTTGCAACTTGCAGCAAAATCCATAAACTACACAGGCTCGCAATTCTAGGATTGCGATTCGATTTAAACTGGAGGAATTTCCAAAATGAGCAGTATAGAAGAAAGAGTCAAAAAGATCGTTGTAGAGCAACTTGGCGTTAAAGAGGAAGAAGTGACTCCCGAGGCCTCTTTTGTTGATGACTTGGGTGCAGACTCGCTTGATACCGTTGAACTGGTTATGGCTCTTGAAGAAGAATTCAAAACTGAAATCCCTGATGAAGAAGCTGAAAAAATCACCACTGTTCAATTAGCTATCGATTACATAAAAGAACACGTCTCCTGATTCAAGGATTTTGTTTTACAGGAAGGCCGTGGCACGACTTGATGGCACGGCCTTTTTCATTTTCTGCTAAAATGAAACCCATTCTGATATCTCAAGTTGCCAGTTGGAGGGTGATTAGACAATCAATGGTTTTAGACTGGAAGGAAACCAGATAAAACTAAAAGTACCACGATAACCGCCATACATAATGAAGAAAAAACGTGTTGTAATTACTGGACTCGGTCTTATCACACCTGTTGGTAATACCGTTGAATCCTCCTGGGGAGCCATTCTTAATGGGAAAAGTGGTGTTCGGCCGATCACCACTTTTGATGTTTCGGATTATTCCACACGCTTTGCGGCAACCGTTGTCGATTTTGATGTAACAGAGTATATGTCGACCAAAGAAGCCCGTAAAATGGATACTTTTATTCACTATGGGATGGCCGCTGGGATTCAGGCATTCAATGACTCTGGAATTGAAGTTACGGAAGATAACGCAGAACGAATTGGTGTTTGCATAGGTTCTGGGATCGGTGGGCTTGATGGTATAGAAAGGACTCGGGACAAGATCATCAATAATGGCCCAAGAAAAATTTCCCCTTTTTTCATTCCCGGCAGTATCATCAACATGATTTCTGGAAACCTCTCGATCAGGTTCGGACTCAAGGGACCAAATTATTCTATCGTGACGGCATGTGCTACTGGAACACACAGTATTGGTGATGCAGCACGTTTGATCGAATACGGTGATGCAGATGTCATGATCGCAGGCGGTGCTGAGATGGCAACCACTCCATCTGGACTGGGAGGTTTTTCTGCAGCCAGGGCACTTTCTTCACGCAATGATGATCCGGAGGCTGCCAGCAGACCTTGGGACAAGGATCGTGACGGATTCGTACTTGGTGAAGGAGCAGGGGTCCTGGTACTGGAAGAGTTTGAACATGCCAAAGCCCGTGGAGCTAAAATCTATGCAGAACTGGCTGGTTCTGGTATGAGCGGTGATGCTTATCATATGACAGCACCCTCAAAAGGTGGTGAAGGGGCAGCTCGATGCATGCTGAATGCCTTGCAGAATTCCTGCATCAACCCGGATGAGGTTGATTATATCAATGCACATGGCACATCCACACCAGCAGGGGATGTTGCTGAAACACAAGCTGTGAAAACAGCATGTGGAACGCATGCCTATAAACTAGCTATGAGTTCTACAAAATCAATGATCGGACATGCACTTGGTGCAGCAGGGGGGATTGAAGCTGTCTATACCGTGCTTGCTATTCATGATCAGGTTGCCCCACCCACGATCAACTATACAACGCCCGATCCCGACTGTGATCTCGACTATGTGCCCAATGAGGCCAGAGAGATGCCGATCGATGTTGCTCTATCCAACTCATTCGGCTTTGGAGGGACCAACGGTACTCTGGTCTTCAGAAAGATCTAAAAAAATGAACATGGCAGCACCGGTTGAACAGGCTGTCTTGATAAATGGTGAACCCTCCAGTTCGCTTTCTGTACAGGATCGAGGACTGCAATACGGGCATGGGCTGTTTGAAACAATTGCGATTAGAAACGGCCAACCACAGCATTGGGAAAAACATGTTGATCGGTTGCTGAAAGGCTGCCGGCAATTAAAAATCAAAACTCCCGAACTCTCACTATTGCACAGTGAGGTCATTCAACTCGCAGTTGACAAGGAGAGAGCCGTCATCAAGATCCTCTATACCGCTGGTACAAGTGGGAGGGGATATCGAATTTCTGAATCCCATGAACCAAATCGTATTATTTCTCTCACTCCCTGGCCAGATTATCCAGATGATAATTACCATAACGGCATTACTATCCGGCTATGTGCTATGCGTCTTGGAAGAAATCCTCATCTCGCTGGCATCAAACATCTGAATCGACTTGAGCAGGTGCTGGCGCGATCGGAATGGAATGACTGCGGGATTAGTGAGGGGTTGATGCTGGATACTCAGGGTTTCTTGATTGAAGGGACGATGAGTAACGTATTTTTTGTCAAGAACAATACGCTTTGTACTCCTGGCCTGGAACAATGTGGCATTGCAGGCGTCATGCGCGATATCATCCTTTCACTGGCTGAGAGTCTTTCGATCAAGGTCTATATTGATGAATTTACACCATCTGATCTTTTTCAGGCAGATGAGGTCTTCATGACCAATAGTCTGATCGGAATCTGGCCTGTCAGTAAAATTGTCGTTGAAGAGAATATCTATTTCGATTCACCAGGTAAAATTACACGCCGATTGCAGAGGCAATTAAAACATAATAACTACTCATGATTAGAGTCTGTCTTTCAATTTTCTTCAGTGTCATCCTGGCCGGATTGATCTTTGCCGGGTGGAACTATCTTGAGCTACAAAAGACGCTGGAACAACCCATGGTTACTGTCGGAAATACGTCTGTAAGTTTTGAAGTCAACAAGGGAGATTCCATGAAGGCTATTGCCGAAAAACTCAATACAAGCGGACTCTATGACCATCCAGAAATCCTTCGGCTGGCTGCCCGAAAAGCCGGTCTCGATGATCAGATTAAGGTCGGGGAATATGCGATCAACACAGGTATGACACCCCTTGATTTTCTCGACATGATTACACAGGGACGAGTTGTTCAACATCGCGTGACCTTTGTCGAAGGTTGGACATTCAAACAGATGCTCGCAGCTCTTGCAAAGGAAAAAAGTCTCAAAAAAGAACTGACTGGACTATCAGATGAAGAGATTATGAAGAAATTGGGCGAGCCCAATGTCAATCCGGAAGGCAGGTTCTTTCCTGACAGTTATTTCTACACTTCCGGCTCCAGTGATTTGGATATTCTCAAACGTTCATATGAGGCAATGGAAAAACTGGTTGATGAGCTATGGAAACAAAGGGACAAGGATCTGCCCTACAAGTCGCCTCTAGAAGCCATGACCATGGCATCGATCATCGAAAAGGAGACTGCCAGTGATGACGAACGGGCTGAAATTGCCGGTGTCTTTGTACGCAGGTTGAAAAAAGGCATGAAGCTTCAAACAGATCCGACCGTGATCTACGGAATTGGAAGGGAATTCGATGGTAATCTGACAAGGAAACATCTGCGAACCGATACCCCCTACAACACCTATACACGAACAGGTTTGCCACCAGGCCCCATCGCCATGTTTGGCCGGGCCTCACTAGAGGCAGCTCTCCATCCGAAGCAAGGAAATACACTCTATTTTGTTGCCAGAGGGGATGGTAGTCACCAATTTTCTTCCACGCTTAAGGAACATAATGAGGCTGTCAGAAAATATCAGCTGAAGAAAAAATAATGACCGGCTTTTTTATTACACTGGAAGGAATTGAAGGCGTTGGCAAAAGTACGCTAATGGATTTTGTTGCCGACTGGTTGAGGCAAAAGGGAAGAAGGATTAAATTGACGCGTGAGCCCGGCGGTACAAGGGTTGGTGAGGCGATCAGGAAACTGGTTCTCGACAATGCCCACAACGGTATGGTAGCAGATACCGAGTTATTGCTCATGTTTGCCGCTCGTGCTGAGCACCTGGATAAGGTCATTAGGCCTGCGCTGAAAGCAGGAAAGGTTGTTCTTTGTGATCGCTTCACAGATGCAAGTTATGCCTATCAGGGTACAGGACGCGGAATTCCCTTTGATCGGATAGCTGTACTTGAAAAATGGGTTCAACAGGATCTCAAACCAGATTTGACATTATTGTTAGATGCACCGGTGAAGATCGGCCTTGCACGTGCTGCAAAACGCAGCGAAAAGGATCGGTTCGAATCCGAGGCAGTCACCTTTTTCAATGAGGTCCGAACCAGTTATCTGAAAATTGCCGAAAAGGAGCCGGGACGCGTAAAAGTGATCGATGCATCAAAACCGCTGGAAGAGGTGAATCAGCAGGTTCTAACCATTCTGGAAAGTGAAATTGAAGTCTGACTCTTCATCAGTCTACCCATGGCAAGCGCCCGCATGGCAACTGATCCAATCCATGAAACAGACTGACAGGTTGCCTCATGCCTTGCTGATCCATGGTTCAAAAGGTACGGGGATTAAACACTTTGCAAGTTTAGTTTCAGCATCGTTGTTGTGCGAAGAGCCGCTTGAAAACGGCAAGCAATGCGGAAACTGTAAATCCTGCCATCTTTTTATTGCTAAGACGCATCCGGAGTTGTTGGTCGTTCAGCCAGAGGAAGAGAACCAAGCAATCAAGGTAGAACAAATCAGGGAAGCAGTAACGTTTTCACAGCTACAAAGCCACTATGATCATAGAAAAATCATCCTCATACACAAGGCTGAGGTAATGAACGACAATGCTGCCAACAGCTTACTCAAAACATTGGAAGAACCACCAGGTGAGACACTCATCATTCTTACCAGTAGCTATCCTTCCCTTTTACCCATAACTGTACGCAGCCGATGCCAAAAATTAAAAATTTCAGCTTCACCGAGAGAAGTCAGGGAATGGCTTGAGGGAAGGGCAGAACCAGAACAGGTAAATTCCATTTTGGCCTCCGGTTCGGGACCATTGGTATTCGAAGAGTCTGCCACACTAGAAAATTTCCCGAATCGATCCGATTTATTGAAGGATCTGGAGAATATGGCGTCAGGCAGTCAGGACCCCTTGATTACAGCTGGAAACTGGGCAACAAAAGATGTAAACGAACTGTTTATCTGCTTGATGACCTTACTTCAAGATACAGTAAAATTAAAAACTGTCGATAACATAGAAAGTACGCATGTCGTTTCTCCAGATACATATCTGAGTAACTGCATAATGAAAATATCCAAACTAATTGATATAAAAGGACTTATGCGTGCATATGATAAGGCTTTTGAATGCCGAAAACTATTGGCGCGTAATACAACGGTGAAACCCTTGACAATATGCGAGGAATTCACTCTTGAATGGACAAGATTAGGTAAAGGTTAAATGACTCAGAAAAATGCAAGACAAGGTATTCTGTCACTTTCAATTCGTGATAAAAGCTCTCTCTATGCATCCTACATGCCTTATGTGAAGAATGGCGGTCTGTTCATTCCGACTTCCAAACCCTACAAACTGGGAGATGAAGTATTCATGTTGCTTACTATTATGGACAACAAGGAACGTATCCCGGTGGCAGGAACGGTTGTCTGGATTACACCGAAAGGTGCACAGGGTAGCAAAACACCGGGTATAGGTGTTCAGTTCAGTAGCCTGGATAAAGGTGCAACACAAAAGAAGATTGAAACGGAATTGTCAGGTGCTGTCGGCTCTGATCGCCAGACACACACAATGTAAGAGGGTGCAGATCTCTCGGACAACAGAAGACGGTTACCAATTGGGTCATTACAGAATATACTTGCAGCTTCGTAACTTATGAAGACAGAAATGATCCATCCCCAATTAATTGACTCTCACTGCCATTTGCCTTTGATCAAATTGGAAGGAGGGCTTGAGGCTATTCTAAAAAATGCACAAAAAGAAGGAATAGGACATATTCTCTGTGTATCCGTTGATCTCGAAACCTGGCCAGAAATCAATGAAATAGCAAATAAATATGATAATGTTTATGGTTCGGTAGGCGTACATCCCAACACAGAACTTGAAACAGAAATCACTGTAAAGGAACTAATACAACTCGCTGAAAACAATCCAGGGATCATCGCGATCGGTGAAACCGGCCTTGATTATTATCGTAACAGTGACGACCTAGCATGGCAGAAGGAACGTTTTATTAAGCATATTCAAGCAGCCAGGGCTGTCAATAAGCCCTTGATCATCCATACACGTGAAGCTGGAGAAGATACCGTCCGTCTACTACGTGAAAATAAAGCCGATGAAGTTTCTGGCGTAATGCACTGTTTTGTTGATGATTATGAGATAGCAAAAAAAGCGCTTGATCTTGGGTTCTATATTTCCTTCTCAGGGATTGTGACTTTCAAGAATGCAAAACAGGTTCAGGAAGTCGCAAAACGAGTTCCATTGGACAGGATTCTCGTCGAGACCGATTCACCTTATCTTGCTCCGGTTCCTTTCAGGGGGAAAACTAACCAACCTGCCTATGTGAGACATGTAGCTGAGTTTGTCTCAAACCTTCGTGGCATACCCATGGAAAACTTGATCGCAGCCACTACCGATAATTTTTTCCGGCTTTTTCAGCACGCCATACCTTGATTTCCTCCCGAAAGATTAATTCGCATAATGTATATTATGTTAAATAATATATTTATTCTAAAGTGTAGCGTTGTTTGTTTTATTCATCTTCAGGTACTATATTTACTATTGAGGGCTGACGCATGGAAAATCGCCTTGGCCATGCAGACGATCGGTCTCTGATCCTCGATGGGGAGTGTGTAGGCGTACCCCCAGCCCTCATTCATTTTATTTCTCCCCAGATTATTTTGTATCTTTCTTTTTGTTTCAGGTTTTGTGAGTCAACTCTTCCGGCGGACCAGACCCCCTTGAGACAAAGAACGGAGTTCTTGAAAAAAATGTTTTTATTTGCCCGAAATTAACGTGTTTTTTTTAAATTCAATCTCTGTTAAGCAGGATTTTATTATCAACAAATCAGAGAATCCGCTAATACGATGTATGGTCACCATTTGTTACAAATGGTAAACTTTAGCCACTGTTCACCAACGTATCTACAATAACTACAATTTGGAGGATGAACATGATTAATCACGTACTAGGATTACTCATAAATCCTGTCATACAATGGAAGAAGATTCGTGAAGAAGATCCATCCGTTCAGAAATTAATGATCCCCGTTTTGATTCTTGCAGCGATACCACCTGTTGCAGGCTATATCGGAACAACGACTCATGGCTGGAGCATCGGCGCGGGTGAGCCGGTGATGCTGGAGCCTGGTAGTGCGCTTGTTCTTACTATCCTTTATTATCTGGCCATTCTGGCTGCCATTTTCTCTGTCGCTTTGATGATCAAGTGGATGGGGAAAACCTACGGTGCAGATCAGCCCTTCTCTAGGTGCCTAGCCCTATCAGTCTATATACCGGTCCCGATGCTGTTGATCGGCATTGCTCAGCTTTATCCCATTCTTTGGTTGAACCTTGTTATTGCCTTGCCTGCTCTGGCCTATACGATCATGTTGCTTTACACTGGGGTTCCTGTTCTGATGGAAATCCCGAAAGAACGAGGATTCTTGTTTTCAAGTGCAATTGCAGGTTTCGGTATGATTGGCTTGGTTGGTATGCTCGCTGTAACGGTATTTCTTTGGGGTATTGGACTCGGGCCTATATTTCAATCCTGATTCTAGGTTATTTGCGTCTGGCGACGATAACACCATCTCTTATCGGGTTGATGAAAGCGTCGAAGTCAGGATCATTGAATATCATATGATTGTGCTCTTTAATGGCTTCTGTCCACCCTGGGACAATATCAGTAAATTTATCCACAGCTACACGACCGTGCCACAGCACGTTGTCGGCGATATATAGGCCACCGGGACGGATTCGTTTTCTGGCCAGTTGCCAGATTTCTGGGTAATCACCTTTGTCCACATCATTGTAGCAGATATCAAATTGTCCCTTGGTCTGTGAGAAGATTTCTTGAGCATTGCCCTGATGGAATTCAACTCGATCCCATAAACCTGATTCTTTCAGGTATTTTTCAGCTTTGTTCCTGTTTTCTCCATCACTGTCACTACAGATAACCTGCCCTTCTGTGCCCACCGCCCGTGCGAACCAGTACGCTGAATAACCGAAGCCACTCCCAAATTCAAAAACGTGTTTTGCAGCAACTGTTTTCGCGATTGTTTCAAGAAAAATTCCTACGAGGCGACCGACAATAGGAAAATTCCTTTCTCTTGCAAGTTGCTCCATACTCTCGAGAACTGGGTTGCTCATATTTGCTACAAGACGGAGCATGTATTCTTCAATTGCCGGATCGACCGGATGGAGAAAAGTGGGATTGTTCTGGGTTGGTGATTTAATTTCAGTCATGTCAAACTCCTGCGCAATACGCTGATTTGACTCTCAATGGCAAGCAAAATTCATACTATCAATCAACGGCCAAACAGACTACCGTTTTTACTTCAGGAAACAAAGATTCAGCCTGTTTCTCACCCTGTTCTAGATGAAGCTGGTGTCTCTCTCTCGATCAAACGCGATGACCAGATCCATCCGATCATATCAGGTAACAAGTGGAGAAAACTCAAATATACGCTCGATCATGCTCTCTCAATGGGGTTCAAACATCTGATCAGTATGGGTGGCCCATGGTCAAATCATCTGCATGCTCTTGCCTTTATGGGTCATCAGATCGGGATCAGAACAACAGGTATTGTTCGAGGAGAAGTAAAAGAACCGGAAAATCCATGTTTGGCGGAAATGCGTCAATGGGGAATGGAAATAATTTTTGTCAATCGAATTGAATTCAGGCAGTTGCGACAGTTTCATCACTATAAATCAAAACCGGGCGAACAGTATCATGGTTACTGGATTCCAGAAGGAGGTGCTACACGGTTTGCCATGGCGGGTATCCGGGAACTCGTAGCAGAGATTAACGTCCCATTCGATACGCTTGCAGTAGCTTGTGGAACAGGGACGACCCTGGCTGGTGTCGCCAGTGCCCTGCCCGCCCATACCGAAGCTCTGGGGATTGCCGTTTTGAAAGATGCCGGGTTTCTCAATCGTGATGTCGAGGCACTCCTTGGTGAATGGAATACCAGAAACTGGTCCATTAACCTGGACTACCATTTTGGTGGTTTTGGCAAGGCTGATGATGATTTACTGAAATTTATCGACGAATTTGAGAAGCAGACAGACACTCCTCTCGACCCAATCTATACAGGGAAGCTGTTCTATAGCCTTCTGGACATGGTTAGGAAAAAACAATTCACTGCTGGCCACAGGATCATCGCAATCCACACAGGGGGACTGCAAGGCCGACGCGGTTTCCACTTCAAGACTGAGTAAGAAACCTCTGTTTTGCATCTTTTGTTGAAATAGCTTTTCTCTTTTGCTCCGGAATTGGTTACAATACGCCGTTTTTTTGAACCGGCGATCAACGGAAGCAATCGAGGTTGGTCTCCAAGTCTAATTTATCTACTACATTTAACAATTTGAGCACAATTATGACTGATCTATCGCTTTATCGAAACATTGGTATTTTTGCCCACGTGGATGCGGGCAAAACAACGACTTCCGAACGTATTCTCAGCCTGACGGGCAAAATTCATAAAATTGGAGAAGTTCACGATGGTGAAGCGACTACCGATTTCATGGAACAGGAACGTGAGCGAGGCATTACAATTCAGTCAGCTGCCACCAGTTGCGAGTGGAAAGGTCATCGACTGAATATCATCGATACTCCAGGACACGTGGACTTTACGATCGAGGTTTACCGTTCACTCAAGGTTCTCGATGGTGGCATCGGTGTATTTTGTGGTTCCGGTGGTGTTGAACCACAGTCTGAAACCAACTGGCGCTATGCCAATGAATCTGAAGTTGCTCGTATTATATTCGTCAATAAACTCGATCGCATGGGAGCAGATTTTTACCGGGTTGTTGATCAGATCAAAAATGTCCTTGGTGCCAACCCGTTGGTGATGACGCTCCCGATAGGTATTGAGGATGATTTCGTCGGTGTGGTTGATATTTTGACCAAAAAAGCCTGGATATGGGACGACTCCAGTGATCCCATGAACTATAAAATTGAGGATGTACCTGCCGATATGGTCGACAAGGTCGAACACTACCGCAGTGAACTTGTCGAGACCGTAGTCGAGCAAGATGATGACGTCATGGAAAAGTATCTGGAAGGTGAAGAACCGGATATCGATACACTCAAACGTCTGATCAGGAAAGGTACTATAGCACTTGATTTCTTCCCAACCTACTGTGGATCTGCATTTAAAAACAAAGGAATTCAGTTGGTTCTGGATGCTGTGGTGGACTATCTGCCCAACCCTACTGAAGTCAAGCCCCAACCTGAAATTGACCTGGAAGGTAACGAAACAGGTGAATACGCGATCGTCGATCCGGACCGACCGCTCCGTGCCCTCGCGTTCAAGATTATGGATGATCGTTTTGGGGCACTCACCTTCCTCCGTATCTATTCCGGTCGCATGGACAAAGGAACTACTGTCTTGAATACAGCCACCGGAAAAACCGAACGAATTGGTCGTATCGTCGAAATGCATGCCGATGAACGTATCGAGCTGGACAATGCACAGGCTGGTGACATCGTTGCTGTTGTTGGCATGAAGAATGTTCAGACAGGGCATACACTCTGTGATCCAAAATCACCAGCGACGCTTGAACCCATGGTTTTTCCGGATCCGGTTATCTCCATCGCAGTCGCGCCGAAGGACAAAGCAGCTTCAGAGAAGATGGGAATTGCACTGGGCAAGATGATGCAGGAAGATCCATCTTTCCGTGTCATGACTGATGAAGACAGCGGTGAAACCATTCTCATGGGCATGGGTGAGCTTCATCTCGATATCAAGATTGATATCCTCAGACGAACACACGGTGTTGACGTTGAAGTCGGAAAACCTCAGGTTGCTTATCGTGAAACGATCACTCAGCGTATCGAAGACAGCTATACACACAAGAAACAGACCGGTGGTTCGGGTCAGTTTGCTAAAATCGATTATATAATCGAACCCGGTGAAACTGGCAGTGGGTTCCAGTTTGAATCGACCGTAACAGGAGGGAATGTGCCGAGAGAGTTCTGGCCGGCTGTCGAGAAAGGATTCCAGGGCATGATGGAAGAAGGTGTGCTCGCCGGCTTCCCCGTTCTGGATGTTAAAGTCACATTGGTTGATGGGGCTTTCCATGCGGTTGACTCTTCTGCAGTTGCATATGAGATCGCTGCGAGAGGTGCATTCCGTCAATCCATGCCAAAAGCGGGTCCACAGTTACTGGAACCGATCATGAAGGTCGATGTCTTTACACCGGAGGATCATGTGGGCGATGTCATTGGCGATCTAAACCGTCGACGCGGTATGATCAAATCTCAGGATGCCGGACCAACAGGGGTACGCATCAAAGCAGACGTTCCACTGAGTGATATGTTTGGTTATATTGGTGATCTGCGAACAATGACTTCCGGTCGTGGTCAGTTCTCGATGGAATTCTCGCACTATTCTCCATGTCCGAAGAATGTTGCAGATGAAGTGATCAAGGAAGTTCAGGAACGAAACGAGAACAGCTAATCTCGCTCTTTCGTCTTTAATAATAATATAAAAAACACCCACCAACACACAGATGGTGGGTCTTTTTTATTTATTACAAAACACACGCATTACTCATGCTCGCTTATTATTATTTTGCGGAAACTGGATTCAGATCCGCTCGGTACGATGAAGCCGCCGGTTAACCTGATGATGATAAAATTTTGTCAATAAAGGGCGAATGAGAGGCAGGTTGATCAAATATGCTAGAAATTTTAACTTTGGGATTTGCTTGAATAGCAGGATATAAGCATCCAGTTCAGATACGATTTTCCCATTCTTGTCTCTGACATGGAGTTCTCTTAATGCCCGATCAGGATCGATTCCTTCTTCACGGAGTGCTTGCTCTTTTCCGGTAATATCAACCCAGTAGATCGCTTTACCTGCTTTAGTTGCTAGTTTTTCGTAAAGGTTGCGGTCCCTGATACAACTGGGACATGCACCATCATAATAGACGAGAATTCTTCCTTGCTCCTGGTTCATATGACGTCCTCAGGATAAGGGTATTGGCCAATACCTTATTTTACGATTTTGGTGAATTTTGATCCTTCAAGTGTCAGGTTGTACATCAGCCCCTTGTTGTTGAAAACGAACCCGGCGATAGGATCGTTAATATCGATGGTATTGATATCTTCTCCAACACCCCACTAAACAATGGCAACCGATCCATCCACGCCCACTTTCCAGCCAACACTTTTTCTAAAGTTCCGGAGCGCCTGTTTAGTGAGAAAGATTAAAACGATGGATTTGGACTGGGCGCCCAACTGGAATCCAAGAGACACTCCTGTAGTACTGTAGTATTCGACGGTTTTCCTCCAATTCTAAGTGCGCCTTCACCGTATTCGCCGCCAACTACAAACCCGGCTTTTATGACATTGGGAAAACCAGAACGCCCTTAGCTTTTTTCAGAAATTCTGCACCAGCATTGTTCTCTTTTCTAAATCGATCCAGTGTTGCATTGACCCCGATTTCAATTTTAGTTGCAGTCGCAGCAAATACAGTCCCAGTCCATGAAAGTGCAATAATGATACGAGAAATAAATTCTCACTCTCAGCATGAGTTATGTCCTCATCGGGATGGATATGTATTCGGTAAATTTAATACTTGTTTTAAGCTTAGTCTATTCTTAAGGATCAGGATACTGGAATTTCAGTGTTCTCGGGTCGCATGGAATTCGATCTCTGGCCAGCGTTCAATGGCAAGGTCAAGATTGACACGCGTTGGAGCAAGATAGGTCAGGTTTTCTCCGCCATCCAGTGCAAGGTAATCAAAGGCTTTGGTTTTGAATTTCTGCAAAACGGTATCATTGCTACACGTGACCCAGCGAGCGGTTGCCACTTGCACATTATCAAATGCACACTCGACGTTATATTCATTTTTCAGGCGCCAGGCAACAACATCGAATTGGAGAACACCAACAGCACCAAGAATCAGATCATTGTTATTCAGGGGTCTAAATACCTGGGTGGCGCCCTCCTCGCTCAACTGAATCAATCCTTTCAATAACGCTTTCATTTTCATCGGATCCTTGAGAAGGACTCGCCTGAAAAGTTCGGGTGCGAAATGGGGAATACCGGTAAATTTAAGATCTTCACCTTCGGTGAAGGTATCACCGATCTGGATAGTACCGTGATTATGAATACCAATGATATCACCCGCCCAAGCATTATCGGCTTGTTCACGCGCTCCTGCCATAAATGTCAAAACGTTGGATAGCTGTACCTCCTTGTCAATCCTTACATGTTTGGACTTCATGCCTTTTCTAAATTGGCCCGAGCAGATCCGCAGAAAGGCAATTCGATCCCGATGTGCAGGATCCATATTTGCTTGTATCTTGAAAACGAATCCCGAAAACTTGGGTTCGTCAGGCTCAACAATTCGGCTTACAGCCTGACGATGAACAGGGGCAGGAGCATGTTCGACAAAACAGTCAAGCATCTCCTCAAGACCAAAATTGTTCAGTGCGGTACCAAAATAGACTGGAGTTTGTTTGCCAGAGAGAAAATCTTCCTTGCTGAAACCATGGCCTGCTCCTTCGATAAGCTCGATGCTTTCACACAGATCCTCATGCAGGCCATTGATGCTCTCGATCAACTCCTGATTCTGCAAGCCTTCAATATATTCAGCTTCCTTGCTGGTAGGTTGATACAGGCGAGTCCTGTCCTGTTTGATCTGATAGATACCTTTGAATTGCTTGCCCGAGCCAATTGGCCAGGTGACGGGCGCACACTGGATTTTCAGAACGCTTTCCACTTCATCAAGCAGGTCCAATGGATCCTTGCTGTCACGATCGAGTTTGTTGATGAACGTGATGATCGGTGTATCTCTAAGGCGGCAGACTTCCATCAGCTTGATGGTGCGTTCTTCAACGCCTTTGGCAGCATCGATCACCATGAGTGCGGCATCTACAGCCGTCAGGACGCGGTAAGTATCTTCTGAGAAATCAGCATGGCCTGGTGTATCCAGCAGGTTGATGATGCAGTTCTTATAGGGAAACTGCATGACTGATGACGTAACGGAAATACCACGTTGTTTCTCGATCTCCATCCAGTCAGAGGTGGCATGGCGTGAACTCTTACGCGCTTTGACCGTCCCGGCTACCTGAATGGCCCCGCCAAGCAACAACAGTTTTTCGGTAACCGTGGTTTTTCCTGCATCCGGGTGCGAGATAATCGCAAAGGTACGCCGCTTTTCAATATCGGTTTTCAGATCAGACATGGGTAGTTTCAGGGTTCAAGAATCAGTGGTTATGACGGATCCGGCCTTCCAGTGTGACAAAAGCTATTGCGTTGTCTTTCTCGTCAGACAAGCTCAGATGGCAATGCCGGATATTAAGTTTCTCGGCTTCGTACTTGGCCTGATCAGTAAGAATAAGGACAGGTCGCCCAATTTCATTGTGATCAACCCGGATCTGTTTGAATGTAATTCCGTTACGGAGTCCGGTCCCCAGTGCCTTGGCGAAAGCTTCTTTGGCAGCAAACCGTTTGGCGAGAAATCCGGCCTTGTCAGGGGAGGAATGGTATTCTTTGAGCTCACTGTCGGCCAGAATTTTTTCTGCCAGTTTATCACCAGAGCCATCAATACTTTCCTGTATTCGTGCTATCTGAACGATATCGACACCAATTCCAAAAATCATAGTCTTGCCTCTCGCATCAGTCGCTTCATTTCCCTGACGGCTTCTGTCAAGCCAGTGAACAGTGCCCGAGCGATGATGGCATGTCCTATGTTCAGTTCGTTTATCTGTGGTATTGTCGCAATAACTTCAACGTTATGATAATTGAGGCCGTGGCCCGCATTTACGATCAATCCGGCTGCAACACCCTGCTCGGCAGCAAGGATAATCCGTTTCAGTTCCTCAATACTCCCTTCTCTTTCCGAGCAATCAGCATAGTGCCCTGTGTGGATCTCTATTGCTGGAGCTCCTAATTCTGCTGCCATGTCGATCTGCCTTGGATCGGCATCAATGAACAGTGACACTTCGATTCCTGCATCGGAAAGTCGTTTACAGGCTTCACGTATTTTCTTGCGATGAGTAATCACATCAAGGCCGCCTTCCGTAGTCAGTTCTTCACGTTTTTCCGGGACTAGGCAGCAATGGGCTGGCCGGATTCGCTCAGCTATAGCGATCATTTCATCCGTGGCGGCCATTTCAAGATTCATACGTGTCTGCAGGACTTCACTGAGAAGCTCAACATCCCGATCTTGAATATGACGGCGATCCTCCCTGAGATGCACCGTAATACCATCAGCACCGGCCTCTTCTGCCATGATCGCAGCCTGGACGGGATCAGGATAACGTGTTCCACGAGCCTGTCTTACCGTCGCAATATGGTCTATATTGACACCAAGAAAGATGGGGTTTGGCATAAAAACGTGATCAGCTTTGAATAAACACGCTATTGTACTCAGTATGGTGTGTTCTTTTCTACCCAACGAGCACCTTTGTTTGTCTTTTCTTTCTTCCAGAAAGGTGCAGTATGTTTAAGATCCTCGATCATGAACCTACAAGCCTCAAATGCCTCCTTCCGATGAGCAGACCATGCAGCAACAAGGACAATCGGGTCATTGGGAGATAAATCCCCCGTTCTGTGTATGATGAGGGCATCTACCAGGTTCCATCGATCAATTGCATCCAGACAGATTTGTTCCAAGTGTTTTTCGGTCATTCCTGGATAATGTTCCAGCGTCATCCCTCGAACTTCATTTTCTTCATTGAAATCCCGCATGGTTCCAACAAACACTGCTGTGCCGCCATAGCAACCAGATTTGAGTGTTTGTTGGTACTCTGACAGTATCTGCCATGGGGCAAAGGGCTTGTCTATAATGGCTATTTTCATGACTATCCACCAGTAACAGGGGGGAAAAAGGCAACTTCATCATTGTCTGATACGTGATCATCATACCTTGCGTATTCCATATTGATGGCGATGAGAATCTTTGCTGGTATTTCCCTGTTACCCGTTACCTGTTCCCAGATCTCTTCTACCGTGAGCCTGTCTTTAGACTCAACCAAGACCTCGCGCATGCCGAGTTGCTCACTGAGACTTGCGAAAAACTTTACCGTGATTGCCATAAATTTGAATTATAATCCATTTTCGGACATCAAAGGTTTTTTATATGAGCAAGTTCACACACTTCAATTCCGCCGGGGAAGCACATATGGTCGATGTCGCAGACAAGGCGATAACACATCGGGTTGCGAAAACACGTGGGCGTATCCTTATGAAACCAGAGACACTTGATCTAATCCTGCATGGAGAAAATAAAAAAGGAGATGTACTCGGGATCGCCCGTATTGCTGGCATCATGGCGGCTAAAAAGACAGCAGATCTCATCCCTCTTTGCCACCCTCTGTCGATTACTCATATTCAGGTCGATCTAAATCCAACTAAAGACGAACCCGCGATTGAATGTATTACGACAGTAGAAACTGACGGGAAAACCGGTGTAGAGATGGAAGCATTGACAGCGACACAGATTGCCTTGCTGACGATTTATGACATGTGTAAGGCGGTCGATCGCGGAATGGTGATCAAGGATGTTTGTCTTCTCGAAAAATCGGGCGGAAAATCCGGACACTGGTTACGTGAAGATCAGGACTGATGGATATTCTTGATCATCTGATTACACTGCCATGGCTCCTGATAGGCCACCTATTCTTCTGGCCTATACTCATATTTGCAGGATTGACAGCACCCTGGAACAAGGTTTCGGGCAGGATGAAACATATATGGCCTGGTCTCTGTGCTGGCTTGCTCATCATGTGGCAACTGAAAGCAGGACTCGCCCAAGGTATTTCCATTCATCTTCTCGGTGCCACATTGATGACAGTTCTTTTCGGAAGACAACTTGCGATCGTTGGAATGAGCGTTGTGTTGGTCGGAACCTCACTCATCATGACATTCAATGGCTACGATAGCTGGCTGGCGTTGGGCCTGAACGGGATAATCTCCATCCTGCTGCCTGTCTATATCAGTTATCAGATCGTGCGGCTGGTCTTTCTCTACCTGCCACACAACTTCTTTATCTATATCTTTCTGTCAGGCTTTGCCAATGCCATGTTTACGACGGGAGTGGTGGGGGTTACAAGTACTGTGATACTTCTTATGACCTCAACAATGGACAGTAACTTTTTGCTTCACAACTACCTGCCAGCCTACCTGTTGATAATCTTTCCAGAGGCTTTTATCACAGGCGGGGTGTTGACACTCTTTGTTGTTTACAAGCCGCAATGGGTTCTGTCTTTTGACGATGACCTCTACCTGAAAAAGTCCTGATCAAATAGCACATATAAGGTTATCCAAGCCACTGGAAATTCATTGCTGAATTATTTTTCGGGAGGAAACATTCAAAAAACTGAAGTTACAACTTGTCAGAGGATACAAAACGAAATGTGCAATTTCGCATGATGTGACCGATCCTAGAATAAGTTTCAAGTAATTTAGATATTGGCTTGATAGATCAGGCTTTTCTAAACCGGATGTGTCCTCGCCGGTATTGAGCAAGTGCGCGTTTGGCTGCCGGAATACCAAAATCGAGAGCCAGTTGATAACAATGCATGAGCTCTTGAGCATCACAATTTTCAAGAGAAAACGTGCCCAAGTTAAGGAAGTGAGACAGGTTTTCGTGCATTGCGTCGTTTGAATATTGATCGAAACCTGAGCGGCAGGAGGTCGTTTCAGCGTCATTCTGAGCGGATAACAACTCAGAAACAATATCATAAGAAATACTCACTCACCGCATCCTCTCTGTTGGATTATTATTGTAGATGAAGAATATCGCACACAAGTTAATGTGGTCAAGGGTATACCCGACCACAAGATACAGTGGATTGACCCTGCTTTCAGACTGTATATCCTGTGGATGAGAATTATCCGAAATAAATTTGTATCAAACTTACATAAACTTATCCCGACTAGATAACAATGAACATTAATCCACGCAAAACGGCCGTGCATGTACTCATTCAGATTACTGATTTACACATTTTCACAAATCCTGATGATGAATTTGATGGTGTGAACACTGCCAATTCCCTGAAAGAAGTGCTGAGATCAGTAGAAGAAGAATTTCCCGAATTTGATCTCATGATTGTTACTGGCGATCTAGTCCAGGATAGGGAGCAAAAGGCCTATGAGAATATGCTAAAACTAATGGGTTCCGTGACAACCGCCCCTGTCTATTATCTGCCTGGCAACCATGATGATCCTGAACTGATGGAGTTTCTGCTGAGAGATCAGTTTAAACCACAAATCGATGAGCTTGATAACTGGGTAATTTTCTGTCTGAATTCATACAAAGCGGGAACGCATGGAGGCTTTCTGAAACAACGGGAGCTCGCCTGGTTGAAAGATGCTTTGAGCCATTCTAAAGACAGACACGCCTTGATCTGCCTCCACCACCATCCTGTGTCAATAGGCAGTCCCTGGATGGACAGTATGATGTTGGAAAACCCGGAAGATTTTTTCAATGTTGTGGACCAGTTTAGCCACATCAAAGGAATTGTCTGGGGGCATATACATCAAGAGTTTACCGCTACCCGGAATGGGGTCCAGATGTTGGGCTCGCCTTCTACCTGTGCCCAGTTTCTACCTGCAGCCAAGCAATTTGCCATGGACGTCAAACGCCCGGGTTACCGCTGGTTGGAGCTGCATGCTGATGGCCATCTGGAAACAGGGATCCGACGAATAGTTCAGGACGTTACCTGATCCCGAAGATAAACCGGGCTGATTCGGTCAGCACTGACAATCTCCCCTTGATCAAACTGTTGTTTGGCCAATGGGACAATATCCATGGCATTTGGATAGCGATCGGGCTCGATCGAATTGACAAAATCTGCCAGATGTTGTTCCAGTATGGGTGCATGATTTTTCCAGCCAGAGGCTGTTACCGTCCAATCTCCATCAACAAGAGGTACCTCATCCGGTTTGCAGATACCCTCTTCCAGTACACGTTTCATGCCACCGTCTTCACGAAGAAAATAGCCCCAATAGACCTCATTCATACGTGCATCGATCAGACTGAGAATTTTCCTGGAATGTTTCTCTCGCCAACACCCTTGGGCCATGGCTGCCAGCGTAGATATCTGCGCTACCGGCAGATCGCTTGCCAATGCCATTCCCTGAACTAGCCCTGTTCCTATCCTTATTCCAGTAAAGGCACCTGGTCCACGTCCATATGCCAGCAGGTCCAGTTGAACAAGATGAAGACCTGCCTCACTCATCAGTTCATCGATCATGGGCAGGATCAGTTCTGTGTGCCGCCTGGGTGCCAACTCAAAGCGGTGGATGACTGTATCACCAATTCCAATCGCTGCTGAGCAAGCTTCGGTTGACGTTTCGATGGCTAAAATTTTCATGGTGGAGACTATAGAGAAAAACTGAGACGGTGTCGCGTTTTTTTCAAAAAAGAAAAATAATCAGTAGTAGTTGGGTTATAATGATCTGATATGTTTCGACCAATAGAATTTAGCATTGGCCTGCGCTATACGCGGGCCAAACGCCGCAATCATTTTATCTCGTTTATTTCACTCTCTTCCATGCTGGGCGTTGCCATTGGTGTAATGGCCCTCATTGTTGTGCTCTCGGTAATGAATGGTTTTGAGAATGAATTGAGAGACCGGATTCTTGGGATGACCTCGCATGCTACTGTAGTACAACCTGGTCAACCACTCCGAAATTGGGAACAACTGGATGAGATTCTTAAACATCAGCCCCACGTTCTCGGTGTTGCCCCTTTTATACGAACACAGGCGATGTTGACGAATGGCGGTAATGTTCAGGGAACATTGATCAGAGGTATTCTTCCTGAAAAGGAACCCGAAGTTTCTGTTGTTGGAGAAAAATTGGTACAGGGGAAATTAAACGACCTTAAGCCAGGAAGTTATAATATTCTGCTTGGTTACGCTCTGGCTAATGCCTTACGAGTGAGTGTGGGAGACAAAGTCACCATCGTTGCACCACAGCCAAATTCTACACCCGCGGGAATAGTCCCTCGGCTCAAGCGATTTAATGTCGCTGGAATCTTCAAGATTGGTATGAATGAATACGATTCAGCACTCGCAATCATACATCTCGAGGATGCAAAAAAACTTTTCAGAATAAAAGACGGTGTCAGCGGGATCAGATTAAGATTGGATGACATGTTTAACGCACCTGCCATCAGTCGCCAAATCGTCAGGCAGTTACCTGGGAACTACGGCGTCATTGATTGGACTCAATATCACAGTAATTTCTTCAAGGCACTAAAGCTGGAACAGACCGTAATGGCAGTTATTTTGACACTGATCGTTGCTGTGGCTGCTTTCAATATTGTTTCTACTCTGGTCATGGTTGTTACAGACAAACAGGCGGATGTGGCTATCCTTCGGACACTGGGAATGACGCCAGGCAGCATTATGTGGATATTTATCGTCCAGGGGGTCGTCATTGGGATGATAGGAACGATTTTGGGAATCATCGGAGGGGTCTTACTGGCCCTCAATGTTGAACGAATCGTGCCATGGATCGAGGAAAGATTTCATACTGAATTTATGCCGGAAAACGTTTATGTAATCAGTGGCGTCCCCTCAGAGTTGCAGTGGAATGAGGTCATCAATATCGGGCTTGTTGCGTTTATTCTGTGCTTGCTGGCCACCCTCTATCCAGCTTGGAGAGCCGCTAAAACTCAGCCTGCGGAGGCCCTGAGATATGATTGACCACTTGCTGGCCTGCCGTGGTCTAACCATGACCTTTAACGAAGGTGGATTACATGTTGATGTCCTTAAAGGCATTGATCTTGAGGTCCATGCAGGGGAAAGTGTGGCAATTACTGGTGCGTCAGGATCTGGTAAGAGCACATTAATGCATCTGCTAGGAGGATTGGATCTGCCTACATCTGGGGAAGTGATTGTTGATGGGCAAAGAATGCATGAATTGAGCGAATCCAAAAGAGGTAAATTACGCAACCGGAGCTTGGGATTTGTCTATCAGTTTCATCATCTCCTGCCTGAATTTACCGCTGAGGAAAACGTGGCGATGCCGCTACTGATCAGAGGCGAAAGTATCAAGGAATCCTCAGGTTATGCACGTGCTATTCTGAAAAGTGTTGGACTCGAAAAAAGGCTTAATCACAAACCAGGAGAACTTTCAGGAGGTGAACGTCAGCGTGCTGCCATTGCAAGAGCGCTGATCACAAAACCGAAATGCCTGTTGGCAGATGAACCTACGGGAAATCTTGATCGCAAGACGGCGAATCAGGTCTTTGACTTGATGATAGAACTGCAACGCTCCATGAATTCTGCACTATTGATCGTAACCCACGATACAGAGCTTGCAAAACGTATGGACAGGGTATTGAAACTTGAGGATGGCGTTCTCAAAAAACCGTAAGCCAGACATGGAAAATGCAAGACTCACACACTGTCAGCTATCAGCTGATCATGATCGACCCATAGCACACGGGTTATTTTTTGATTAATGGGCAGTATGATGAGGTAAGTTTACCGATATGATCCCTCTCATATTCCCTCATGTGATTTCATTCCAGAACTTTTCAAGACGTTTATCGGACACAGTAATACTCGTTCCCAACTCCTGGGCGAAGAGCGAGACGCGGTATTCTTCGAGCATCCAGTGAAAGCGCTCATGCGCTGAGGTTTTGGTGTTGATGCTCGTGTACAGATCCCAAAACCGGCAGACACTGGCGGCAAGTTTCTTGTCTTTCACAGGATCCCGCTCTGCCTTCTCCAACCGTACCTCGATCGCCTTCAGATACCGCGGAAGATGCTGCAGCCAGTCATCCGGTGTCTTGAGGATAAACCCGGGATAAATCAGTTGATCCAGCTGCTGCTGTATCTCCTGAACGATCGCCAGCCAGGCCATGGGGATCTGTCCTGAAAGACGTTTTCGGATCAGGTGATATTGGGTCAATGTCTCCATCAGCACTTGGCACAGGGCATTGGCTGTGGAGACTAGCTCTCCCCTGCCCTTGTCGAGCCGTGCATTAAACTCATCCTCTGTATAGATCAGCCCCTTCCCGGCCAGAAAAACCCGATCCACAATCGCTTGCAACAGATCTTCTTTCAAGGCGTCTTTTTTACCCGCAGGGGCAAATAACATGGCCATCTTTTCGAATTCGGGCAAGTTTTTCTGCATATATCGCATCGATTCACGCAAGACCAGTCTGATGATTCGGATCAGACCGTACCGGTGCCGTTCTCTGGCCTTCTCTGCGGTATCCAGAACTTGAATATCAACACAGTCTCCCTGATCCACCAGGGCAGGATAACCCTTCAAGGGCAACCCGTCTCGTTCTGTTTCCACCACATCAGGCAGGTCACCGAAATCCCAGGAGGTGAGGTTATCGCGCTCGATGGTCCAAGCCACCTCGGCAGAAAAAGACTGCTCGATCTCCTCCACATGCTTGCCTTGTAAGCAGGCCAGATCACGCCCTGTTGACAATTCATGACCATGGGCATCGATGACCCGGAACTTCATCCGCAAATGATCGGGCAGCTTTGACAGGTCCCAGGCATCGTTGGGGATCTCGATGCCGGTCATTTTCTTCAGATGCCGGCCCATGGCCCCAGTCAGGCTGCCTTCTCCGTAAGGCAATGCATTGAAACAGGCCTCGGCAAAGTTGGGCGCCGGTACAAAATTGCGGCGCAAGGATTTTGGCAGAGAGCGAATGAGTGTGGTCATCTTTTCCTTAATCAGTCCTGGCACCAGCCATTCGAGGCGCTCAGTGGGTAACTGATTCAATACCGCGACTGGCAGAGTCAACGTCACTCCGTCGTCACTTGCACCCGGTTCAAAATGATAACTCAGAGGCAGCGACATGCCAGACAATTCGAGTGCGTCCGGGAACTGTTGTGTACAGATAGTCTCGGCCTCTTCACGGATCAGAAAATCGCGATCAAAAAACAGGAACCGCGGATCTTTCTTTCGGATTTCACGGTACCACTTACCAAAGCTGTGGATATTATGAATATGCTCCGGAATGCGCTGATCATAAAACTCGAATTGCGCCAGCTCATCCACCAGAATATCCATCCGACGGGTTCGGTGCTCCAGGTCCTCAACTTCCGCAATCAGACGCCGATTGTGTTCCAGAAAGTCCAGACGGGCATGTGTCTCGCCCGCCGCCACCAGAGCACCAAGAATAAACAGCTTACGTGCCTCTACCGGGTCTATGGGGCCGTAATTGACCTTGCGATCGGCAGCAAGTATTAAGCCGTAGAGTGTGATCTTCTCCAGGGCGAGCACACGACCCGCCTTTTTGGACCAATGGGCATCGGAATAACTCCGCTTTACGAGGTTACCTGCGGCCCGGATCACCCACTCCGGTTCAATCCTGGCATTGATACGGGCGTAGAGCTTGGATGTTTCCACCAACTCAGCACAGAGCATCCACTTTGGCTTGCGTTTGAACTGCCCGGAGCCAGGAAAGATAAAAAACCGGATCCCCCGGGCACCTAAGTATTCATTCCGTTCCGACAAACGGCCGACATTCCCCAACAGGCCACTCAACAATGCGGTATGTATGGCTTCGTAGGAGGCCGGATCATGGTTGAGAGAGAAACCCAGATCAGCAACCAACCTCTTGAGCTGTGCATGGATATCCAGCCATTCCCGCATCCGCATAAAGTTAAGAAAATTCGTTTTGCACAGCTTTCTCATCTTATTCTGAGACAGATGCTGGCGCTGTTCCTGATAAAACGTCCACAGATTCACAAACCAGAGAAAGTCGGAATTTTCATCCGCAAACCGTGCATGGGCCTCTTCCGCGGGTTGAAGTCTATCCATTGGTTTGTCGCGTACATCCTGTACACTGAGTGCGCTGGCGATGATCAAGACCTCGCTCAGGCAGTGCAAGTCGTGGGCGGCGAGAATCATGCGGCCAATCCGTGGATCCACCGGCAATTTTGCCAATTTGTGGCCGATTTTCGTCAACCGCCGGCGATCATCCACCGCACCCAGCTCTTCCAACAACCGATAACCGTCGCGGATATACCGCTCTTCCGGTGGCTCAAGGAAGGGAAATGCCTCAATCTGCCCAAAGCGCAGTGCGGACAACTGCAAAATCACTGCAGCGAGGCTGGTTCGTTTGATCTCCGGATCGGTAAACAGGGGACGTGAGACAAAGTCATCTTCTGAATAAAGCCGGATACACACGCCCTCACTGACCCGTCCGCACCGCCCCTTGCGCTGGTTGGCGGAGGCCTGTGAGATTTTTTCGATGGGCAGGCGTTGCACCTTGCTACGCGGGCTGTAACGGCTGATGCGGGCGTAGCCCGGATCGATCACATAACGGATACCGGGTACGGTCAACGACGTTTCCGCGACATTCGTGGCTAGAATGATGTGTCGTTTTATATGCGGCTGAAAAATCCGGTTCTGTTCCGCCGTGCCCTGCTTGGCATACAGAGGCAGGATCTCTGTATTCCTCAATTTTTGCTTGCGCAGTGAATCAGTAGTCTCCCGAATGTCCCGTTCTCCGGCAAGAAAAATCAGAATATCGCCCTGATCGATACGGGACAACTCGGCCACCGCATCCAGTATCCCCTGCTGCAGATCTTTCTCTTCGCCATTTTCTGTGGCTGTCTCCACAAGAGGCCGGTAACGTACTTCCACCGGATAGGTGCGACCAGAAACCTCAATGATGGGTGCATCATCGAAATGCCGGGAAAAACGCTCAGGATCAATTGTCGCCGAGGTGATGATCACCTTGAGATCAGGCCGTTTGGGCAACAGCATTTTCAGATAACCCAACAGAAAATCAATGTTCAGACTGCGCTCATGGGCCTCATCAATGATCAACGTATCATAGGCATTGAGAAAACGATCACCTTGGGTTTCTGCAAGCAGAATGCCGTCCGTCATCAACTTGATATACGCCTTCGGCCCTACCTCATCCCGAAACCTTATCTTATAACCTACAGCCTGACCCAATGGGCTATTCAACTCCTCGGCAACCCGGGCCGCAACAGTCCGTGCCGCAATCCGGCGTGGCTGGGTGTGCCCGATCAACCCGGTAACACCTCTTCCCATCTCAAGACAGATCTTGGGCAACTGTGTGGACTTACCTGAACCAGTCTCACCGCAGACGATCACCACCTGCTGGTCCGCAATCGCCGCTTTGATCTCACCACAACGAGCCGTGATCGGAAGCGTATCAGGAAAGCTTGGGACAGGCCGATCACGCCTACGCTGCTCCACCTGTGCGATCGACGCATCGATGTCCCTCAACAAGGCCTGCACCCCCGGATCATTCTCATCGAGAACCTGACCTTTCGCCAAACGCTGTCCCCGGCGTTTGAACATTAGACGATCCACCTGCAACGTGTGCTGCAAGCGGCACTCAAGCTGTTTCAATTCCATTGCTCAAGAACACCTCAAGCCAAAACAAACCGGGGAATATAACAGAAATATACTATTGATGTGGTGTGTAGGAACGATTCCCACAATAGCCAGAAGTGGAAAAACGGCCCCAATTTATAGGTTATGTTCGAGAAGACTTCCATGAACAGTAACTGAAAAACAGGGCAATCTTTTACAGCATTTCCGTTCTAGTGAAAGGTATCTGACAGGCGCAGTTTCTTAAAAAACTAACTTGGATGTAATTTCTTGAAAAATACTTACAAAAAAAATAGAATGATTGAAAAAACAAAAAAGTACATATTCAAAATGAAGCATATTCTGTTCTTTCAGCCCACCTTGCATCTAAAAAAAAGGGGGGGGGTAATTCATTACGCTCTTATTCTTGTTTTTACGATAGTTTTATCGGCTCGTACGAGCGCAGAGAATGTAAGCTTTCCTCTGTTAAAATCACCTTATGTGTATGTGGCTCATCAGACCAGCCGAGAATGTTTTAGTTCTTTGGAAGCAGTAAAGAATCTGCTTTTGTCTGCAGGACCTCATGGTACACATGTTTGTCAGCCTTTGACAGTGACAAAATCTGATCCGTGGATAGCCTTGCCAAATTCTGATTGGTCCGGATGCAATACATATCCAAAATCAGGCATGATTAGCTATTACAAAGTTACCGAACCGAGAGAAAAGAAAATTTTTCATACTGAATTCGGTGTTTATTATCCTGCTCCAAACTGTGATATCCGCACTAGTAGCTTCCGTGCAAACCGATTTAGAATTGAATACTGCCCTCGTGGTTCATACTATAACTCTATACCTTTTCCTTCATGTTATGCACCCATCCAATACAGATTGATTGAACCAGCCAGCAATTTCCAGAGGTGTAACCAAGGGGAGGGAGAACCGTGTAATCCTGCAAACGGTGAAATGTACCATACAGAAATCGATTATAGACCTGGAGGAAGTTCAACACTCATATTCAAAAGGTTCTATAACACTTCAGGTGAATACATCACTGGTAAAGGGAATGGTATCGGATGGCGTAATACCTATTCACGCCGAGTTGGCGAAGAACCGGTTTATTGGCAAAGAAAACACATGGCCGCCAATTCATCAATCAGGTCTGGACGACAAACCTCTGGAGCCTACGATACTCCCGCGCAAGCCTGCACGCAAGGGTGGAACGAGATCAAGTCATCTGTTTTTGATGGCCAATTTGTCAATTCGACACCAGTTCTGCTCAGCAGTGGCACTTGCAAAGTAACCAACGGAGAACAGACTGCGTACTTGAGAGTGATTCCTGTACATAGTGCTGCTCGCCCAAACTATCCCTCCGGCAGCTATCTCGGCCTTCTCTTGCAGAGTCAGGTGATGACCGTCAGTCGCCCGAATGGTAGAGTTTATTTTTTCGAAAGAACGGGAAATGAATGGAAAAGCCCTATCAACCCTGAGGTGATTCTGGAGGGAACATCTACGGGATGGCGCTTTACAGATCTAGACGATACGGTTGAAAATTTTGATCGTCAGGGAAAACTCATCTCTATAAAAAAACGTGGTGGGTCTACCCAGACACTCAAATACGATCTACCTCTTTCGGAAGGAGGGGACAACGATCCGGATACGTTAGACCAGGTTATCGATCAGTTTCATCATACATTAAACTTTTCCCGTGACAACGAAAAGCGGATCATTTCCATAAAATCATCTGACGATATAATCCACTATGCATATGACGAAGCTGGCCGGTTAGTCACAGTAACCTATCCTGATCAGTCAATACGTAAATATGTCTATGAAAATATAGACTTCCCATTTCACTTGACAGGAATTGTTGATGAAAATGGTGATCGCTATATCTCTTGGAAATATGACAATAAAGGCCGGGCTATTCTTTCAACACTTGCAGAGGATTCGGAAAAGGTCGAATTTGCATATAACCCCGATGGTTCCTCTACTGTAACTGCTAGATCAGGGAGCAACAAAGTTGCAACTCGTAACTATGTTTTCCAGTCGATCAATGGAATTAAAAAAATTACTCGCATCGAAGGTGATCGCTGTCCCAACTGCCCTGGTAACCATATGCAATCTCGTACATATGATTCGATGGGTAACCTGACAAGCTTCCATGATTGGAATGGGAATAGGACTACTCTCGAATACAATTCTCGAAGACTGGAGACCAAGAGAATTGAAGCTGCAGGAACTCCCAATCAACGCAAGGTCATAACCCAGTGGCATATCAGCTATCGAGTTCCAATTAAGATCGACGTGTATGATAAAGAAAATAGACTATTGAAACGTACTCTATTCGATTATGATGCTTCAGGGCGAATGCTTCATCGTACTGAATCCGATCTACGAACTGGCCATATACGTACCACATCCTACTCCTATGAAAATCGTACACAAAAAATCAGAAACATCGATAGACCACGAACAGATATAAGTGATATTACACACTTCGAGTATGATCAAACTACGGGTAACCTCATCAAAGTCACCAATGCCTTAGGCCACGTGACCACGTTTTCGAACCACGATGCCCATGGGCGACCACAAACGATCACTGATCCCAATGGTCTGATCACAACGCTGACCTACCATCCTCGAGGCTGGTTGTTAAGCCGTACTGTTGATGGCAATACAACGACGTTTGACTACGACAATGTCGGCCAGTTGATTAAGCTGACTTTGCCCACCAACGCCTTCATCAGCTACAGCTACGATGCCGCTCATCGTTTAACCGATATTACCG
>Ga0256841_1000029_pt1 | contig 174476 bp, 161 predicted proteins | sample 356308metaG_FD_185971 | JGI IMG/M metagenome (GOLD analysis project Ga0256841, IMG submission 185971) | Hydrothermal vent microbial communities from Mid Atlantic Ridge, Atlantic Ocean - 356-308 | ecosystem: Environmental > Aquatic > Marine > Hydrothermal vents | place: Atlantic Ocean: Mid...
CCAACCGCTTCATGGGCGGCTCCAAGGAGATCAAGCGCATCTTCAACGCCTTCTTGAAAAAGTGGTGCGACCCGAGGAACCATGCGCTGAAGGTGGCCAACTTCGAAGAGTTTTCGCAGACCACGGAGGAAATGTTCAAACTGGTGCTCGACCGCATCCAGGACGAGGTGGAGCACCTCTATCCGCTCCTCCGCCAGGTGCGCGGCGACAATCTGCGCGCCGCCTGAGCGACAATTCGTCCCGAAGATCTTTCGACGCACCCCTCGTCCCGCCCTCTTTCTCCCGTCAGAAGTGGGGCGAGGGGTGCGTCGTGGGCGTTTCTTACTCTGGGTTCCTGTTCTTTCCCCCGCGCAAATGTGACAAAGTAGAGCCATTCTTCACAAGCCGGCAAACGGGCCTCGACCGCAATGGAAAAAATCCAGCCCCAAAAGGTGGACGAGCACACCTGGCTCGTCGACACCGGGCTCAACCGACCGGGCCACACCGCCTGCTACCTCGTGGAAGCAAATGGAGAACTGGCGTTCATCGATTGCGGCGCCTCCACCTCGGTGCCCCGCCTGCTCCATGCGCTGGAGGAGCTGGAGCTGAGGCCGGAACAGGTGCGATACGTTCTCCCCACGCATGTCCATCTGGACCATGCCGGAGGCGCCGGCCGCCTGCTGAGCCACTGCCCCGACGCCACCCTCGCCACCCATCACAAAGGGCTGCCCCATCTGGTGGATCCCGGCAGGCTGCAGGCGGGCGCCATGGCGGTCTACGGCGAAGCCGCCTTCCAGCGCCTCTTCGGCGACTTGGCGCCGGCTCCCGAGTCCCGCTGCCGGTCCCTGGAGGAGGGCGACACCCTCCCCCTGGGCGACACCGCGTTGCAGTTCCTCGACACGCCCGGCCATGCCAACCATCACGGCTGCTTCTTCGATCCGCGGGGCGCCAACCTCTTCACCGGCGATGCCTTCGGCCTGCGTTACCCCGAGTTGGACGCCGCCGGAAAACCTTTTCTCCTGGCGACCACCACGCCGGTGGCATTCGAACCGGATGCCTGGAAACGCTCTTTGGAGAAGATGATGGCCTTGAACCCGCACCGCGCCTGTCTCACCCATTTCGGTCCATTGGAACGGCCGGCCCGTTGGGCGCCCCTCCTGGTCGAGAGTCTGGAGGCGCACGTGGCCATCGCGCTAGCCGAAGAAGCCGATCCCAGGCCGGGAAGAGAGGCCCGGCTGCAGAGCGCTCTGCGCGATCACTTTCTGAAAACGGCACGCCAGCGGGGGCTGCTGCTCGATGAAGCATCGCTCGACGCCATTCTGGGAATCGACATCGACCTCAATGCCCAGGGCCTCGACGTATGGCTGGCCCGGCGCGCGAGAAAGCGCGAAAAAAGTTTATAATGCGCCGCTTACCCGAGAGTCAGTCCGACCAGAGCATGCAACAGTATCCCACCGACGACCTGCGAATCCGCGCCATCAAAGAGGTGGTGCCGGCGCGTACCCTGCACGAACGCCACCCCATCACCGAGACGGCGGCGCGCACCGTGTTCGAAGCGCGCCAGCAGATTCACCGCATCCTCCATGGCGAAGACGACCGTCTGCTGGTGGTGATCGGTCCCTGTTCCATCCACGACCCCGACGCCGCCCTGGAGTATGCGCGACGCCTGCTGGAGCAGAAAGAGCGGCTGGCGGAGGACCTGCTCATCGTCATGCGCGTCTATTTCGAGAAGCCGCGCACCACGGTGGGGTGGAAGGGGCTGATCAACGACCCCAACCTGGACGAGTCCTTCGAGATCAACAAGGGACTGGAGCTGGCACGCAAGCTGTTGCTGGAGATCAACGGCATGGGGTTGCCCACGGGCACCGAATTCCTGGATCTCATTTCCCCCCAATACATCGCCGATCTGATCAGCTGGGGCGCCATCGGCGCGCGCACCACCGAGAGCCAGGGCCACCGCGAGCTGGCCTCGGGACTCTCCTGTCCGGTGGGCTTCAAGAACGGCACCGACGGCACCATGCGGGTGGCGGTGGACGCCATGCGCGCCGCCGAGCGGCCCCACGTATTCATGTCGATGACCAAGGAGGGGCGCTCCGCCATCTTCGCCACCACCGGCAATAGCGACACCCACATCATCCTGCGGGGCGGTCAACGCCCCAACTACGACGCCGAGTCGGTGAACATCGCCGCGGAAGAGATGGAACAAGCCGGACTCACGCCACGCCTGATGATCGACTTCAGCCACGCCAACAGCCGCAAACAGCACGAAAAACAGTTGGAAGTGGGGCGCGACGTGGCGGGTCAGATCGCCCGCGGCGACCTGCGCATCATCGGCGCCATGATCGAAAGCCACCTGGTGGGCGGCCGCCAGGACCTGGTGCCCGGCAAGCCTCTCGTCTATGGACAGAGCATCACCGACGCCTGCCTGGCCTGGGAAGACAGCGTGCCCTTGCTGGAGCAGCTGGCGGAAGCGGTTCGGGAGCGGCGCGATCAATAGCAACCCGCCACGCCCGGCGGCGCGCGGTCACATCTCGTCGAAACCCGCCTTGCGGAACCACTCTTTCGCCTTGTCGGCGTCGGCCTCCACGCCGTTGCCCTGCTGATACATCATGGCGAGGGTGGTCATGGAACCCTGCAATCCCTGTTCCGCCGCCTTCTCGAACCACTCCACCGCCTTGCGCGGATTCTTGTCGGTGCACTCTCCTTCGAGATACATGAAGCCCAACCCATGCTGGGCCAGCGCATGCCCCGCTTCGGCGGCCGCCTTCATGTACTTGTAAGCCATGAGCGGGTTCTCCACCATCCCCAGCCCGTTCTGGGCCATGATCGCCACCCGGTACTGCGCTTCGGCCTCCCCCGCCTCGGCAAGCGGTTCCAGCAATTCGGCCGCCTGCACGAAATGTTTGGCCTCGAAGGCGGCGATGCCGCTGCCGAGCGCCATTTCACGATCCTGAGCGTCCCGATCTTCGGACATGGTCACAACTCCACGGTTCTCTATGGTTCAAACTGAACGCATTGTAGCCCAGGCCACGAGGAACCATTCACGGGCAGGCGCCAGGGAAAACCCCAATTGCACCCACGGCGCGCAGACCCTAGGCTGAAAGTCATGAAAATCCTGGAAACAAAGGGACTTGGCAAAAAGGTGCTGGCGCTCGTCCTGCTTCTTCTCCTGACGCAGGTATCCGCCGCCGGCCCCGACCGCACGCCGGAGCAAAAGCGTTTCCTGCAAGCGGAGAAGGCGCTGTCCAAGCAACAGTGGCAACGTTTCCGAAAACTGGCCGATTCGCTGCGGGACTACCCCCTCTTTCCCTACCTCGAGTATGAAGCCCTGATCCGGCGGCTGGAGAGGGCCTCTTCCGAAGAGGTGCAGGAGTTCCTCCACCGCCACGCCGACACGCCCCTGGCCCAGCGCTTACGCTCCCGCTGGCTCGACCTCCTCGCCAAGCGCGGTTCCTGGACCCAATATCTCCGTTTCTACGAAAAAAACGACGGCAGCATCACCCGGCAGTGCCACTATCTTCACGCCCTCCTGCAGACGGGCCGAAAAAAGCAGGCGTTCTCTGGAGCGAAACGGCTTTGGCTGCACGGCCGTTCCAGGCCCAAAGCTTGCGATGCGGTATTCCGCGCCTGGCGCAAATCGGGCGGGATCAGCGTCGCGCTGGTGTGGGAGCGGATCGACCGCGCCATGCGCTTGGGTGAAACGCGCCTGGTCCGCTATCTGAAAAAACTGCTGCCGAAAAAGGATCACGGCTGGATCGACCTGTGGCTGCAGATTCGCCACCAGCCACAGCTGGCCCTTGCATCTGAACGATTGAAGCAGGCGCACCCTTTCCGCGACCGCCTGCTCGCCTATGCGGTGATCCGCCAAGCTAGGCGCGATCCGCTGGAGGCGCTGGCCTTGTGGGAGCGGCTGAAAAAGCGTTACACCTTCGACGAAACAGCCACGCGGCGGGTCGTGCGCGCGCTCGTGCGGAGGCTCCTGCGTGAAGAGGATCCCGCCGCTTGGCGCTTTTTCGAGCAGCTCCACAACGGCGACGCCGGCCTTCAAGAGACGAGGATCCTCGCGGCGCTCTATCGAGGTCGTTGGGAAGAGGCGTGCGCCTGGATCACCCAACTCCCCCAAGCCGAACGGAACACCGAGCGATGGCGCTACTGGAGAGCGCGCAGCCTGGAGCAGTTGGGCAAGCGCAAGGAAGCGGAAACGATCTACCGCCGCCTGGCCGCCGAGCGCAGCTTCTACGGCTTTCTCGCCGCGGACCACGTGGGAGTTCCCTACAATCTGGCCCACGCGCCCGCGCCGGTGGGCGAAACGCTCATGCAAAAAGTGGCCCGCAAGCCCGCCATCGTTCGTGCCCGCGAACTGATCGCATTGGAACGCTGGAGCGACGCCCGCCGGGAGTGGCGCTTCGCCACCGCCCGGATGTCGAAAGCGGAAATCATGGCCGCCGCCAAGCTTGCCCAGTCGTGGGGATGGAACGACCAGGCGATCTTCACTCTGGCGCGCACCGGCTACTGGGACGATCTGGAGTTACGTTTCCCCTTGGTTCACCGGGAAACGGTGGAGCGGCAGGCGCAAGAACGGGACCTCGACGTCTCCTGGGTGTTCGGCGTGATCCGCCAGGAGAGCGCTTTCAACGCCACCGTCCGCTCCCGCGCCGGCGCCATCGGGCTGATGCAGTTGATGCCGGCCACCGCCCGCTACGTAGCGAGAAAGCTGCTCGGCCTGCACCGTTCGCCCAGCCGCCATGACCTCGTTCAGCCGAAAGTGAACATCCGTCTGGGAACCACCTATCTCTCGGACGTGCTGGGCCAGTTGGAACAAAATCCGGTGTTGGCGACCGCTGCTTACAACGCCGGCCCCCACCATGTCTCACGTTGGCTGCCGGACCATTCGCTCGATGCCGATTTGTGGATCGAGCTCATCCCTTTCGCCGAAACCCGCAACTATGTGAAGCGGGTCTTCACCTACGCGGTGATCTACGACCGCCGGCGCAATAAAGAGATCACTCGACTTTCCCAACGGCTGCGGCCAATTGCCGGTTCCAGCCCCCAGCGCACTGCCCAGCAGCAACACAACCGTCAGGCGACGCTGTAGCCCGATTGCAACAGAATCCGGGAAAAAGCGGTTCACATGGCCGTACACGGCACGGCCAAGGATGCATGACAGCACGCCATTGAAAGTGGGAGCTAAACGGTGAAAATTAAAGCAGTCCGGCACGATATCCAGCTTGCCCCAAACTGACTGGGTCCGGGTGATTTCGAGGGGACCCAATCCCCAGGCGGTTCTCAGGCCACACCCACCTCTGGTTCGGGCAACTCACCGCTTTCCATGCGGCGCCGGAGAAACGCCTCGATGCGCTGCTGCTTCAGACTCTCCTGCGGATCGAATTCGCAATCGAAACGAAAGCTGTCCTGGGCGAAACGGCGGCAGAACACCAAGCGGCAGAGAATCTCCACTGGCTTCTGCAGGCCGGGAAGGGGAAACTTCATCCACACGCGGACCCCGTGAAGAGCGCCGGGCGCACGCCGTCCAGAGGGCATAAGGCGCATGCTGATCTCCTGCCCGCAGCGGAAACGGAGACCATCTTCAGAGAGCTCCTCCACCAGGACACGGGCGTTCTCTTCGCCCACGCGCTGGACCTCTCCCCACAAAGCGGTCTCCATGCGGATTCTACGGCTGTTGCGGAGTGATTTCATGGCGGATCACCTCGAAAAAGAGAAATCATCTCTTGCCGGCCAGAAGATGGCGAATTTTCCTGGCCAGCTCCGGGGAAGCCACCACTTCGTAGAAGCGTGCTCCCTTACCCCAATCCGTGGCCATCGGCTCCCTGCCATCCCAACTCCAGACCGGCGCCTCTCGTACCACCAGCCACCGGCTCTTACCCAAATCATCGGGGAAACGTCCCAAATGGTAGCGTTCGCCTTCGATGCCGAAGGCAGATCCGCCCTCCACAACCTTCAGCGCCATCTCCTGCCGGAGGCGGGTGAAAGCGGCTTCGTCCAGTTCAATTCCGTTTACATTGTAGCGGCGCAGTTGCGCCCTCTCTGAGACAGGGTTAGCAGTTTCCCGCACCAGAACCTCTGCGACGCCCCATTCGACGGATTCTCCGCCAGGCAGCAGCTTCACGCAAGCTGGGGGCAAATCCGAGGAGGAGAGCCGATCCGCCCGGTGGATGGCAGGCGAAATGGTGATGCGGCGGCCCTCGTCGAAGAGATAGGTGGGCGCCTTCTCCTCAAAGGCTACGCCCACCCCCAGTTCCAGCTCCGGCAGGCCCTGAACGCGGTTCTCCCGATTGCGACCGGCCACCAATGTAATGAGCTCCTGGGCCAGGCCACAGGCGCGCGCCACCAGCAAGCCGTCACCATCATCCTTGTCGGCGATCATGAGAATGGCCGCGTCGCCCTCGAGAAACACCTTTTCCGCACTGAATACCTTGATCAAGGTATTCAAAGGTTCGAAAAGATTCTGAGTGAAATAGGTGGCAGGGTTGATGCCCACCCGCTCCATGTCGGCGATCAGCCGAGTGGAACCGCGCAGATCAGCCTTGACGATCACATGCGCCCCACTCCTCCCCTCTGCAACCGCCCCCGGCGTGAAGTCCTGGAGCAAGCCGTTGGTGCGGGACAGCCGTATCTCTTCTTCCGCTTCGAGCAACCGGAAGTCGTTCATGGCGTGATAGGCCTCCCACGCCAGCTTCAGATCCCGCCGCAGTTCTGCATAGCCCTCCAGCGCTTGGAGCAACCATCGCCTGCGCCGGGAGGGCGACGCTTGGCGAAGCTCTTTGCGGGCATCCGAAAGGAGGGCCTGATACGCTGCCAAGTTGGGAATCTCCTCCAGCTTTTCCAAGGCCACTGCCAGTTCCTGCCGGCTGCGCCGTCCCAGGAGATAATCGAGGATCAAGGAAGGACTTCCCCGCCGCCCCAGATTGGGATAGATCTTGCGCAGGCGAATGCTGGCCAGCAACGGCTCAAGTAATGCCTCCTGATCGAGATTGCGCTCCACCTCTTCGAACAGCGCCTGCTGGAAGGCCGGCCAGCGAGAATGCCGCCAGGGGCCGACTCCTTTGCCCTTGCGATCGCCCCCCAGCAACCGTACCAGATTCACGGGCTTGTCCAGCCAACAGAGACGTCCGCCGCGAAACTCCTCTTCCAGCAGAACACGCCGCAGACACGCCTCCACCTGAGCGTATCCCGCCAGTTCCCCCATGTCCCGCCGAAGCGGCAGAGATTTGAGCGCAGTGGCGTCCAACGGCGGCGGCAGATCCACGCAGTGCGACGGCAGCCATTCCCGCAACGGCTCCAATACTGCTCTTTCCATCTCCCGTAGGCGATCGGCGTCGAGCAGGACCAGGGGGTAAAGCTCCAAAAAATTCTCTTCGCAACCCAGTTCACCGAGCTGCAGCAGAGGATTGAACAAGAGCTCTTCCGCCACCGGCCAGGAGAGTGCCAGAATGCTCTTGCGGCGCTTCCGAGCCACTCTGTCCAGGCTGTGAAGAATGGCGAGTACGTCGCGGGCAGCCAAGTACCGGAGGCGCGAACGGCAACGGCGAAACTGGTGCATCCGCTCGGCACGCGAAAGCGCGTCTATACCCACCACAGTGGAGAAGGGGTCCTCTTCGCCTTCGCTCCATGCCGTAATCTGCCGATCCAGTTCCAGAAGGATTCTTTTGACCACGGCCAAGTGGAAGAGTTGGAATAGATCCCGACGCACAAGGCGGCGCGCGCGTTGAGCCGTCGCCATGGCAGCCGTTCCGTAGGCCTGTTGAAACCGGCTCGCCGCCTCCCCCGAATCCAAGACGTTCGCGCCGCCGATCTGTAGCGTCCGCATCCGCTTGGCCAGGCTCACTCCGACAAGATCGACGATGGCGTCCTCGAGCGCTTCCCCCAGCCAGATGTCGACACGCGCTCCGTCCAATCCCCGTGGAAACCCCTCCAGCTTGATGGGCTTGCGCCGGGGCACCTTGAGATGCTCCAGGAGAAACCGGGGAGAAGGCCGCCAGTTGGTGATCTCCAGGAGTGACAAAGCTTCCTCCTCAGACTTGGGCGAGGATTCGATCCTCGGCGTCGAACCGTTCGGCCAGCCGTTCTCCCAAAGCGGAGAGGTGCTGTTCGAGACGAGCGAGCCCTTGGGCCGGATCGGAAGCCTCGTATCGGTCGTTGAACTCCAGCGCCACCTCGTCCGCTCCCAGGATGCGGGGCTGGAGCTGTCGCAGCGCTTCGCGGGCGGCGGCGTTCCGCTGGCCCGATTCCAGGATCAGGGGTTGCAGCTCGAACTGCCATAGAGAAGCATAGTCCATGAGCAGCTGACAAAAGCGCTGCAGCAGCCTGCGGCGCGCTTCAATGGCCGTCTTCTCGTCCATACCCGCCAGGGTGCAGAAAGCCGACAGCAGCTGCCCCCGCTCCTGAAGAAGCTCTTTCACAACCGCGTCGAGCCGTGCTTCCGGTGCAGTGATTTCGTTCACCTGTCACGCCTCACACTAAGGACCTTTCGAACGGGGCCGAGGGGGTTCCGCACCCGCCGGGGCGAACAAGAAAGCTGCGCCACGTCGCTGTTGGAGCGCTCCCCCGCGGTCGTGTTGGCCTATAATCGCAAGGCGATGCCGACATTGTGCAATAGACTCTGCCTGATGCTGCTACTCGGCCTTCCCCTCCTGGGCCGGGCTGCCGATCCCGCGCGCGCCGACGCCTTCCTGGACATGATGCGCTCCATGTTGAATCTTTACGAGATGATGCAGCTCTACCAAGAGTTCTCCTCCTGGCGGAACCGGGTCCCCTCTGCGCCGCCTCCGTCGGCCTGGATCCCCTCCCCCGATGGTTCAACCTTACCACCCTTTTCGCCCCAAGGCATCCGTCAGCTCGACGGCGCCTGGGTCAGCAACACCAAGCTGCTCTTCGCCATCCGCAACGGCCTGGGGCGCATCTACTGGGCCAAGGACAAATACCGCGATTTCGACATCGAGGTGCTGCCGCCGCGGCTGCGCCTCACCGACCGCAAGACCGGCCAGAGCCAGGAGTTCGAAGTGGCGCTGCAGGGCGACCGCATGGTGCTGCGCGACAAAGAGGGCCGCCTCGCCCTGTTCAAGCGGCTCCATTTCAACCAGCGGCGCTGACGATCAGGCGCAGCCCCACCGCCAGGAGCACCAGAGCGAAGAAACGGCGCAACCGCGCCACCGGCAGAGCGTGGGTCAGACGGGCGCCCAGAGGAGCGCAGAGCACGGCGAAAGGGGCCATCACCGCCACGGCGGGCCAGTGCACATAGCCGTGGACGTCGGCTCCGAAATGGACGAAACCCGCCGCGCCCGCCAAGGCGATGGGCAGTCCGCAGGCGGCCGAGGTGGCCACCGCTCGGGGCAGCGGCCGGCCGCGCCAGTGGAGATAGGGCACGGTCATGGTGCCGCCGCCGATCCCCACCAGGCCGGAGACCAGGCCGATGAGCCACCCCACCGGCAGCAGGCTCCACCAAGCCGCGCCCCCCCGCCCTTCCGCCGGACGAAAACCGCCGGCCATCTGCGCCGACACCGCCAGCAGAAAAAGGCCGAACACCCCTTTCAGCCAGGAGGTGCTCATCTGCGCGGCCAGCCAGGCGCCGCTCCAGGCGCCGAGCATCAACCCCGGCGCCAACCACCCCACCAGCGGCCACTCCACCGCTCCACGGCGGTGGTGGGACCAGAGCGAGGCGATGGAGATGGGAACGATGGCGGCCAGTGAGCTTCCCACCGCGGTCTGGGCCAAATGGGCGGAATCGAACCCCTGGTACCCGAAAAGCACCAAGAGGGCGGGCACCATCACCAGGCCGCCGCCCACTCCCATGAGCCCGGCAAGCAGACCGGCCAGCACGCCGGTCGCGGCGTAACCCGCCAGCGAGATCCCCATCACAGGAGCACCAGGTTGTCCCGGTGGATGAGCTCCTCCTCGTCCCGGTAGCCCAGGATCGCCTCGAACCGGCTGCTCGGCTGGCCGAGGATGCGGCGCGTCTCCTCCGACGAGTAGTTGACCAGGCCGCGCGCCACCTCGCCGCCGGCCTCGTCCACGCAGGCCACCACCTCCCCCCGCGAGAAGCGCCCTTCCACTGCGCGAACCCCCACCGCCAGCAGGCTCTTGCCGCCTTCGCGCAAGGCCCGCACGGCGCCCCGGTCGAGCACCAGCCGGCCACGCACCTGCATCTGCCCGGCCAGCCAACGTTTGCGCGCGGCGTGGGGCTCCTGGCTCGGCACCAGCAGCGTGCCCACCCGCTCTCCGCGGGCGACGCGCTCCAGCACCTTCGCTTCGCGGCCCGAGGCGATGACGGTGGCCGTGCCCGATCGCGCCGCCACCCGCGCCGCGCGCAGCTTGGTCGCCATGCCCCCCCGCCCCAGCCGGCCACGGCTGGAGCCGGCATAACCGTCCAGGCGGCTGTCGTCCACGAAGGCGTGCTCCACCAGGCGGGCCTGCGGATTGGTACGGGGATCGGCGTCGAACAGGCCCGGCTGATCGGTGAGCAGAATCAGCAGATCGGCTTCCACCAGATTGGCCACCAGCGCCGCCAGGGTGTCGTTGTCGCCGAAACGGAGCTCTTCGTTGGCCACCACGTCGTTCTCGTTGACCACCGGCACCACCCCGAGGTCGAGGAGGGTTCGGAGGGTGCTGCGGGCGTTGAGGTAGCGGCGCCGGTCGGAGAGGTCGTCGTGGGTCACCAGCACCTGCGCGGTGCGGCGACCGCGGCGCTCGAAGCAGCTCTCCCAGGCCCGCACCAACCCCATCTGGCCGATGGCGGCGGCGGCCTGCAGCTCGTGCAGCGCCTCGGGCCGCCGCGACCAGCCCATGCGGCACATGCCTTCGGCCACCGCGCCGGAGGAGACCAGCACCAGCTCGTGGGGCGCCGCCTCCAGCCAGTCGGCCATCTGATCCACCCAACCGCGCAGCGCCTGGCGGTCCAGCCCCTGTCCTTCGTCCGTGAGCAGCGCGCTGCCGATCTTCACCACCCAGCGGCGGGTCTGGGGAATGTGGTCGCGCCGAATCATGAGGCGTGGATCGGATCGTAGGCCCTTTCGTCGCTCTTTTGCGACTGCTCGCGCCGCTCCGACTCCAGGCGCCGCGCCAACGCCCGCACCAGGTCGTCCACCCCCTCCCCGGTCACCGAAGAGACGCCAAAGACCGGACCCTCCCAACCGAGTCGCTCCACCAGTCGCTCCCGGCGCGCGCGAAACTCCCTCTCGTCGAACAGATCCTTTTTGGTCAACACCAGCCACCGCTCCCGCCTGAACAGCTCCCCCCCGTATTTCTTCAACTCGACCTCGATGCGGCGCACCTGTTCGGCCGGATCCACCGTCGCGTCGAGCGGGGCGATATCCACCAGATGCAACAGCAACCGGGTGCGCGAGAGGTGCTTGAGGAACCGCAGCCCCAAACCGGCCCCTTCGGCGGCCCCTTCGATGACGCCGGGAATGTCGGCGATGACGAAACTGCGTCCCGCTCCCAGCTTCACCACGCCGAGATTGGGATGGAGGGTGGTGAAAGGATAGTCGGCGATCTTGGGACGGGCGTGGGAGACCCGCGCGACGAGGCTCGACTTGCCGGCATTGGGCATGCCCAGCAGGCCCACGTCGGCCAACAGGATGAGCTCCAGCGCCAGCGTGCGCCGCTCGCCCGGTGTGCCCTCGGTGGCCTGGCGCGGCGCCCGGTTGGTGCTGCTCTTGAAATGGATGTTGCCCAGGCCGTGTCTGCCGCCCCGCGCCACCAGCAGCCGCTGCCCCTGTTCGAGGATCTCTCCCACCACCTCTCCGGTGTCCAGATCCTTCACCCGCGTTCCCACCGGCACCCGCACCTCCAGATCGGCCCCCTTGCGGCCGGTCATCTGCCGTCCCATGCCGTTCTGGCCCCGTTCGGCGCGATGCAGACGCTGGTGGCGGAAATCGACCAGGGTGTTGAGCCCTTCGTCCCCCACCAGCCAGACGCTGCCCCCATCCCCACCGTCTCCGCCGTCGGGGCCGCCCTTGGGAATGTACTTTTCGCGCCGGAAGCTGACGCAGCCGTTGCCGCCGTCTCCGGCCTCCACCTTGATGATGGCTTCGTCGACGAATTTCATGACGAAATCTTACCTCTACTCCGTCGGATTGGCGCGGGGTCGGATTGACAAAGCGGAAACGCCTCCATCGGCGGCGGGTCGATACGAAAAAGCCCCGCGGCTTGGCGGGGCTTTCTTGCGCCGGTCCGGTGATCCGGATCAGGCGGGCACCACGCTCACGTACTTGCGGTTGCGCGGCCCTTTCTTTTCGAATTTCACCACCCCGTCAGTGAGCGCGTAGAGCGTGTGGTCGCGCCCGCACCCCACGCCGACGCCGGCATGCATCCGGGTGCCGCGCTGCCGCACGATGATGTTGCCCGCCTTCACCCGCTCGCCGCCGAAACGCTTGACGCCGAGGCGCTTGGATTCCGAATCGCGACCGTTGCGGCTGGAACCGCCTGCCTTCTTGTGTGCCATCTCTATTTACTCCTTCAACCCGCGTTGATGCCGGTGATCTCGATCTCGGTGTACTGCTGGCGGTGACCGCGGCGCTTGAGATGATGCTTGCGCCGCTTGAACTTGATGATGTTCACCTTCCTGCCCTTGCCGTGGCGCTTGACGGTGGCCGCCACCGAGCCCTCCAGATAGGGCGCGCCCACCTTCACCTCGTCGCCATCCGCCACCAGGAGCACCTTGTCCAGCTCGATGGAAGCGCCCTCTTCGGCATCGATCTTCTCGACTTTCAGGGTCATGCCCTCGCTCACGCGATACTGCTTGCCCCCGGTCTGTATAACGGCATACATCGTCTGCATGTCTCCGGAATGTTTCTGCCCATTCGCCAGGAGATCGACGCCCCTGGCGGAAAGAGGCGAGATTCTACTCGTTCGAAAAGAGCACGTCAAACCAGGAAGCCGGACGACCGCCTGAACAGGCCCCTCCCGGTTCGAGGGGCGGGAAAAGGGTGCGGGGCGTCCGAGGCAAGGATGCCGAGGCCGAGCCCACAAGGATGTGTTCACGGCATCCCCGACACCCTTTTCCCGCCCCTTGAACCGGGCGCCCCGGCGACTCAAGATCCGATTCATGCGATTGCCCCGAGCCAGAAAGCCCGGGACGGCCGAAGCGCGCGCACCTCTCTCCTTTTCCCGGGATCCCCGCTGCGGTACCCTAGTCGGCACCGAGCTGTACGAGAATCCCGCGACCTCAATGGACCTCACCGCGATCCGGGCGCTCATCGCAGACGACCTGCGCGCCACCGACCTGCTCATCCTCGACCGCCTCCAGTCGGACGTGGTGCTCATCAACCAGATCGGCCACTACATTGTCAACAGCGGCGGCAAACGACTGCGTCCCATGATCGTGCTGCTGGCCGCCCGCGCCCTGGGCTACCAGGGGGAACGGCACATCGAGCTGGCCGCCATCATCGAGTTCATCCACACCGCCACCCTGCTGCACGACGACGTGGTGGACGGTTCCGAGATGCGGCGCAGCAACGAAACGGCCAACGCGCTCTGGGGCAACGCCGCCAGCGTGCTGGTGGGCGACTTTCTCTACTCCCGCTCTTTCGAGATGATGGTGGCGATCGACCGCATGCGGGTGATGGAGATCCTCTCCCACGCCACCAACCGCATCGCCGAGGGCGAGGTGCTGCAGCTGCTCAACTGCAACGATCCCGACACCGACGAGGCCGCCTACCGCGAAGTGATCCTGCGCAAGACCGCCACTCTCTTCGAGGCGGGCGCCCGTCTGGCGGCGGTGATCAACGAAGCCGCGGAGTGCGAGGAACAGGCGCTGGCCGACTACGGCCTGCACCTGGGTCTGGCCTTCCAGATGATCGACGACGCTTTGGACTACGGCGCCTCGGACGCCGACATTGGCAAGAACCTGGGGGACGACCTGGCCGAAGGCAAACCGACGCTCCCCCTGATTCGCGCCATGCAGCAAGGCACGCCCCAGCAGCGCGCTCTGTTGCGCGAAGCCATCGAGAAAGGAGGGGCGGAGCGCATGGAAGAGGTGATGGAAGCCATTGAATCCACCGACGCAATCGCTTACACTGCCCGCCGCGCGCGGGAAGAGGCCGATCGGGCGATCGAAGCGCTGGAACCGCTTCCGCCTTCCGCCTTCAAGAACGCCTTGGAGGCGCTGGCCGATTTTGCCGTGGACCGCCCCATCTGACCGGCGATCCCGGCGCCTCGAAAGCCGGACCCCACCGCCGCTCGGATCTCTTCGAGCGAAGGTCCGGCCATTCGCGCTCTTCCCGACGAATTCGGAGTGTAGCTCAGCCTGGTAGAGCACCGCCTTCGGGAGGCGGGGGCCGGAGGTTCGAATCCTCTCACTCCGACCATTTCAACGTTACGGAGACAAGGCCGGAAAAAAGGCTCTTTCGCCGTTTTTTCGCACGATAGGTCGTGCCACGACGGAAATCCCGCCACCCTTGCCACGCAGACCGACCACGCCAGCGAACGTGAACAGAACGGATAAAATCTTCATCTTCCAGCCCTCGACAAAGGAGCGGGCGGTCGCTCTTTCGCCATGAGTCTTCCCGCCTTTCTGCTCATCCTCGCCGGCGTACTGCTCAACGCCATCGCCCAGCTGGCGCTCAAGGCGAGCGTCAACGGCATGGGCGAGCTGAGCCTGACGCTGGACACCGCCATCCCGCTCTTCACCCGCCTGGCGGCGGAGCCCTGGCTGTGGGTGGGGCTCTTCTGCTACGGCATCAGCGTGGTGGTCTGGATCCTGGCGCTCTCCCGAGTGGACGTCACCATCGCCTACCCCATGCTTTCCATCGGCTACATCGTCAACGCCCTGGCGGCCGGCCCGCTCCTGGGCGAGGCGCTGACCGCCCAGCGGATGCTGGGCATCGGCATCATCGTGGCCGGCGTCTTCATCCTCTCCAGGTCCTGAGGCATGATCCCCTTCACCCGGCCATCCATCGGCGAGGCGGAGATCGAGGCGGTCACCGAGGTGCTGCGTTCGGGCTGGATCACCACCGGCCCACGCGTGCAGGAGCTGGAGGCAACCCTGGCCGACCATCTCGGCGGCGGCGTCCAGGTGCGGCTGTTCAACTCCGGCACCAGCGCCCTGGAAGCGGCGCTGCTGGCCCACGAGGTGGGCCCCGGCGACGAGGTGATCGTGCCCGCCATGAGCTTCGTGGCCACCGCCAACGTGGTGCTGCGGGTGGGCGCCAGGCCGGTCTTCGTGGATGTGGACCTGGTGAGCCGCAACCTGGACGCGGAACGGGTGGCCGCGGCTCTCACGCCGCGAACCCGCGCCGTCATTCCGGTCCATTTCGCCGGCCGGCCGGTGGAGATGGATCCGATCTATCGGCTGGGAAGGGAACGAAACCTGCTCATTCTGGAAGACGCCGCCCAGGCCATCGGCAGCCGCCAGGGAGGACGCCCTGTGGGCGCCAGCGGCAACCCCGTCTGTTTCAGCTTCCATCCCAACAAGAACATCACCACCGTGGAAGGGGGCGCCCTGGCCTGCGCCGATCCCCATGTGGTGAAGCGGGTGGAACGCATCCGCTTCCACGGCATCGAGCGCGACGCCGAAGGGCTGATCACGGTGCCCGAGTGGGGCGGCAAGATGAACCTTCCCGACGTGGGCGCCGCCCTGGGGCTGGTCCAGCTTACGCGGCTGGAAGACTTCAACGAGCGGCGGCGCGAGCTGGCGCAGCGCTATCTGCAACGGCTGCCCGACCATCCGGCCCTGCTGCTTCCGGAAGAGGCGGAGGGCCACAGCTGGCACATGTTCTGCGTCTGCCTGGACGCCGGGGCGCTGGGCATGGAGCGCCCACAGGTGATCGACTGGTTCCGCCGGCGGGAGATCGGCCTGGGCGTCCACTATCCGGCCATGCACCTCTTTCCGCTCTACCGCCGCTTCGGCTACGGCGAAGGCGACTTCCCCAACGCCGAGCGCATCGGCCGCCAGACCCTCACCCTGCCCCTCTTTCCGGCGCTCACCGACGCCGAGCACCAACAGGTGTGCGACGCTTTCCACGAACTGCTGGAGAACGGCGCATGACCACGGCGAACGACCAGCCGGCGACCGCCCCCGAGATCTCCATCGTCATTCCCGTCTACAACGAGGAGGCGGTGCTCCAGAAGCTGTTCGAGCGCCTCTACCCGGTGATGGACGGCCTGGACCGGAGCTACGAAGTGATCTTCGTGGACGACGGCAGCCGCGACCGTTCGCCCGCCCTGCTGCGGCAGATGTACCAGCAGCGCCCCGATGTGACCCGGGTGGTGCTGCTGCGCGCCAACGCCGGCCAGCACGCCGCCATCCTCGCCGGTTTCGAGTACGCCCGCGGCACCTATGTGATCACTCTCGACGCCGACCTGCAGAATCCGCCGGAAGAGATTCCCAAGCTGATCGCGCAGATGGACGCCGGCCACGACTACGTGGGCAGCATCCGCCGCAAGCGCCACGACCAGAAGTGGCGCCACTACGCCTCGCGCGCCATGAACCGCCTGCGCCGCCGCATCACCAACATCGTCATGACCGACCAGGGCTGCATGCTGCGCGGCTACCACCGCGACATCGTTCGGGCCATCCTCGACTCCCAGGAGAACCACACCTTTCTGCCGGCTCTCGGCTACCTTTACGCCGGCAACCCCACCGAGGTGGTGGTGGAACACGAGAAGCGGGCGGCGGGGGAGTCCAAATACTCTCTCTTCAAGCTCATTCATCTCAATTTCGACCTGATGACCAGCTTCTCCATCGTGCCCCTGCAGCTCTTCTCCCTGGTGGGCATCGGGGTGTCGCTGGTCTCCCTCGCCTTCGTGGTCTTCCTGGTGGTCCGGCGGCTGATCGTCGGTCCAGAAGCGGAAGGGGTGTTCACCCTCTTCGCCATCAGCTTCTTCGTCATGGGGATCCTGCTCCTCGCCGTGGGCATCCTCGGCGAATACGTCGGCCGCATCTACGTGCAGGTGCGCCACCGCCCCCGTTTCCTGGTGGCCACGGTGCTGGAACAACGGCCCGAGGAGCGGAAGGAGCCGTGAACGACCGCGCGGTGCTCTTCGCCTACAACGAAATGGGGGTGCGGGGCCTCGAAGCCCTGCTGGCGGGCGGCATGGAGGTGGCCCTGGTGGTTACCCACGAGGACGACCCCTCGGAAAACGTCTGGTTCGGCAGCGTCGCCGAGCTCGCCCGGCGCAACCGCATTCCGGTGATCACGCCGGCGAACCCCAACGAGGCGGAGACGCTGGAGCGGATTCGCCGCCTCCGTCCCCACTGGCTCTTCTCCTTCTACTACCGCAACCTACTCGGCCGGGAACTCCTGGAGCTTCCGGAGAAGGCGGCTCTCAACCTGCACGGCTCTTTGCTGCCCCACTATCGCGGCCGGGTGCCGGTGAACTGGGCCGTGCTGCACGGCGAGCGGCGCACCGGCGCCACTCTGCACCGCATGGTGGAAAAGCCGGACGCCGGCGCCATCGTCGATCAGCAGGCGGTTCCCATCCTTCCCAACGACACCGCCATCGAGGTGTTCCACAAGGTGGTCTGCGCCGCCGAGATGGTGCTGGAGCGGACCCTGCCCCGTCTCCTGGCGGGCGACTGGAAGGAGACGCCGCAGGAGCTGGAGAAAGGGAGCTATTTCGGCGGCCGCAGGCCCGAGGACAGCCGCATCGACTGGTCGGCCGGCGCCTGGTCCATCCACAACTTGGTGCGGGCGGTGGCCCCGCCCTATCCCGCCGCCTTCTTCGATCTCGACGGTCGCCGGATCCATCTCACCGGCAGCTACTACCGGGGGGAGGCCGCCGCCGGCCCGGCGCCGCGCCTCTACTGGGAAGAGGGCGCCTGCTTCGCCGACTGCATCGACGGCGAGCGCTTCGAGGTCACCGGCCTGCTCCTGGACGGTACCCCTCTGGACCAGACCGCTTTCCAGGAGCGCTTCGGCGAATCACTGACCATTTCCATTTGAACCAAGCTACAGGAACCGAAAAAGTGAACGTATTGATTCTGGGCGTGAACGGCTTCATCGGCCACCATCTCTCCCGTCGCATTCTCGACACCACCGACTGGAACGTCTATGGCATGGACATGCAGTCCAACCGGCTGGAGGGCATCCTCGACCACGAGCGGTTCCACTTCTTCGAAGGCGACATCACCATCAACCACGAATGGATCGAGTACCACGTGAAGAAGTGCGACGTGGTGCTGCCGCTGGTGGCCATCGCCACCCCGGCCACCTATGTCACCCATCCGCTGGCGGTCTTCGAACTGGACTTCGAGGCCAACCTGCCCATCATCCGCGCCTGCGTGAAGTACGGCAAGCGGGTGCTCTTCCCCTCCACCTCGGAGGTGTACGGCATGAGCCCCGACAAGGAGTTCCACCCCTACGAGTCCAACCTGGTGCTGGGTCCCATCAGCAAGCCCCGCTGGATCTACTCCTGCTCCAAGCAGCTCATGGACCGGGTGATCGCCGCCTACGGCCAGCAACACGGCTTCGACTACACCCTGTTCCGCCCGTTCAACTGGATCGGCGCCGGCCTCGACAGCATCCACACGCCCAAGGAGGGCAGCTCGCGGGTGGTCACCCAGTTTCTCGGCCACATCGCCCGCGGCGAAAAGATCAAGCTGGTGGACGGCGGCCGGCAGCGGCGCAGCTTCACCGACGTGAGCGACGGCATCTCCGCGCTGATGAAGATCATCGAGAACCGCGACGGCATCGCCACCGGCAAGATCTACAACATCGGCAATCCGGGCAACGACCTCTCCATCCGCGAACTGGCGGAGCTGATGCTGGAGATCGCCCGCGAGTTCCCCGAGTACCAAGCGGGCTTGGAAAAGGTAGAGCTGGTGGAAGTGAGCGCCGAGGAGTACTACGGCAAGGGGTATCAGGACGTGCAGAACCGCGTCCCCTACATCGGCAACACCATGGAAGAGCTGGAGTGGAAGCCCGAGGTGGACATCCGCGAGATCCTGCGCAAGATCTTCGACGCCTACCGCACCGAGATCGCCGACGCCGGCGCCCTGCTCGACTGACGGCCGGCCCGCCGTGCGCGTCACTCTTAAGGTGGACGTGGACACCTACCGGGGCACCCTGGAGGGGGTGCCCGCTCTGCTCGATCTGTTCGAGCGCTGGGACGTCCGCGCCACCTTCCTCTTCAGTCTCGGCCCCGACCACACCGGCAGGGCCATCCGCCGTATCTTCCGCCCCGGCTTTCTGAGCAAGGTGCAGCGCACCTCGGTCACCGAGCACTACGGCTACAAGACGCTGCTCTACGGAGTGCTGCTACCGGGGCCCCACATCGGCCGCAAGGCCGGCCGCATTCTGCGGGAGGCCCGCGAACGGGGCCACGAAGTGGGCGTGCACTGCTACGACCACGTCCGCTGGCAGGACTTCGTGGCGCGCCGCGACCACGACTGGACCCGGCGGGAGCTGGAGCGCGCCATCGACGCCTTCCGCGAAGCGTTCGGCGAGGACCCCCGGGTGCACGGCGCCGCCGGCTGGCAGCTCAACGACCAGGTGCCCCTGCTGGAGGCCGAGCTCGGCTTCCGGTACGCCAGCGACACCCGCGGCTCCCACCCTTTCCTGCCGAAGTCGGACGGAGAGCGCCCCGTCTGTCCCCAGCTTCCCACCACCCTGCCCACGCTGGACGAACTGCTCGGCCGCGAAGGGCGCACCCCCGACAATCTGCACCAGGCGGTGCTGGCCGAGTGCCGGCGGCCACTGCCCCACGGCCATCTCTACACGCTCCACGCCGAGCTGGAAGGAATGAAGCTGCTGCCCGTGATGGAGCGGCTGCTGGAGGCCTGGAAGGCCGAAGGGGCGACGCTGGGCACCCTCGAAGCGCTCTGGGAGACGCTGGAACCGGACTCCCTGCCGGTTCACCCCATCGTCATGGGCCCCCTCCCAGGCCGCGCGGGTCTCCTCGCCCTGCAGGGGTGAGGGGTGCCGCTCAATTCAAGAAATGGCGCCACTGCTCCTTGTAGAGCGCCGTCTCCTCCAGCGCCGGCGGCAGCATGAGCCGCACCCCTGAAAAGAGATGGCCCGCCCCGGGGGCTCCCCAGTGGCGCAGGCTGGGGCGGCGCAGCCTCGGCTGGGTGTGCAGACAGCCGCCGCGCAGCGCCCGGCTCTCCGCGTCGAACGGGCTGGCCATCTCCCCGTTCACCGGCCTTTCGTAGTCGGCGTAGGGCTCGGGAGCGTTGGCGCACCACTCCCACACCCGCCCCACCTCCTCCAGGCCGCCGAGGCGGGCGGCCGCCTCCCAGTGGTACTCGTGCGGCAGCACGGCGCCGCGGAAGGCCGGGTCGGCGCTTCCCAGCCAGTGGGCGAAGGCTTCCGCTTCATACCAGGAGACGCCGCTCACCGGCTGGTCGCCGAACAGCGGCATGGGTCCGTTGAGGCCGATGGCGTACCAGCGACCCTGATCGTCGCGGCGCCAGTGCCAGGGGTGGAGGCGTTCGCCCTTCCAGCGCCAACCCGCCTCGCTCCAGTGGCGCTTCTCCCGGTAGCCGCCCGCCTCGATGAAGGCGAGCCAGGCGGCGTTGTCCACCGGACGGCGCTGGATGCGGAAATTGCGCAGCTCCACCAACTGCATGGGCTGTTCGTTGTCGAACACCACGCCGTCACGAGCGCCGATGCGGTAGTGGCCCTGGGGAATCTCAAGCGCGTCGGCGGCGGGCAGCGCGGCCCGCAGAGGCTGCTCCGCCCGATACTCGCCGCCCCGCGCCACGGCGCGGGCGTGGCGCACCGAGAGCATCCGCTCGTAGAGGCGTCCGTGAACCTGCACCAGGTAGTCCACGATCCAGCCGTCGCGCAGCCAGGGATGCTCCGGCAGGCGGCCGGGATTGGCCAGCAGGCTGAGGTGGGCGTCCTGCACCTCCATCGCCCAGTTGAGCAGATGGTCGCGGGGCGGTAGCAGCGCTTCCTGCTGCGGCGAGGGCAGCTCGGTCTCCGCGAAGATGTGGCGCACCCGCCGCGCCAGATCGTCGTCGCCGGCGATCTTCTCGCGCAGCCAGTGGAGTTCGAGATAGACGCCGCGCCCCAACAGCCAGCCCATGGAAGGAAGATCGGAACGGTAGCGCCGGTTGACCTCGGCGGCGGGGAGATCCTGAACCAGCTGGTCGAGAAGCTCGTGCAGCCCGGCGAGAGCGCCGAGGCTCTGGGGGTCGATCATGCGCCGAGCTCGGGCGTCTCCGCCGTGACCATGAAGACCACCCGCTCGGCGATGTTGGTGATGCGGTCACCCACGCGCTCGAGGTGGTGGGCGATCCAGAGCAGGTGGGTGGCGTGCATGTGGACGTCGGCAGCGGTCATCAGGGTCATCATGAGGCTGGAGCAGGCGGCTTCGTCCAGCTCGTCCACCTCGCAGTCGTGCTCGGCCACGTTGCGCGCCAGCTCGGCGTCCAGATTCTCGTAGGCCTCCATCACCTGGGTGAGCATGGTCTGGCAGAGATCTCCCATGGCGGCGATGCGGTCCATGGGGCCGGAGAAGTCGGTGGCGTCCATCGCCAGCACGATCTTGGCGATGTCCTTGGCGTGGTCGGCGATGCGCTCGAGCTCGCTGGCGATCTGCAGGCTGGCCACCACTTCCCGCAGGTCGCCCGCCTTGGGCTCCAGGGTGGCCAGGATCTCCAGGCACTCCTGCTCGATGATGCGCAACAGGTGGTTCTGCTGCAGGTCGGACTCCACCACCCGCTGGGCCAACACCGCATCCTGGGTCTTGAGCGCGTCCATGGCCTGCTCCAACGCCTTGCGCGCCCGATCGGCCATGGTGAAGAGGTTCTGGTGCACCTGGCCTTCCGCGCGGGCCAGCAGTCGATGGGGTGTGGTCATGGAGTGGATCGCCCAAATCTGACAACGGCGATGGATTCTAACATGGAGGACGCGGAGTGCCCACGAGGCCCTCGCCTCTTTCAGGAAGCGCGTGGACTCCCGGCGTCCGCCTCCCTCACGCCTGCTTGCCGCCCCCCAAGCACGGCGGAGAATCGGGCGCCTTGCCGCCCTTGGCGAACCACTCCTGCGGCGTCAGGGTATGGAGCGCCAGGGCGTGGATGCCGCCGGCCAGCTCTTCCGCCAGCACTTCGTTCACCTGGCGGTGGCGGCGGACCAGGGGCACGCCCGCGAACCCTTCGCTCACCAGGGTCACCTTGAAATGGGACTGGGCACCCTCGGGGACGCGGTGCATGTGGCTCTCGTCCACCACCTCCAGATGGCTCGGGGCGAAAGCGGCGCTCAGCTTCTGTTCGATGATCGCTTTTCGGTCCATGACAAGACTATGGAGCAGCCGCGGCGGGGAATCAACGGACAGATCGTCGGGTTTGAAAAGCTTCAGCGGGCGCCCCAGAAGGCCGAATCCCGGGCCAGGAACTCTTCGTGGGGAATGTAATGGGAACCGTCGCAGGAGAAGTTGAGCCCCACGATGCCGTTGAACAGATTGATGGAACCGGCGCGCAGATAGATGGTATCGTCGGCGAAGCGCAGCTCCCGAAAAGTGTCCAGGATGGGACGGATCCTGCCGCGAGGAATGAGCGCGTCGGCCGGATAGGGGTGGTGGGCGTAGGCCAGGCAGATGTCGGGATCGGTGAGCTCGTCGATCTCGATGAGCTGGTAGCGGTAGGGGTCGTCCAGGAACCAGACGGTGGCGCGGCTCGACGAGAAGTGGATCTCGAGCTGATAGACGCCGTGTTCGGTGACCAGCTCCTCCAGCACCGGCAGCACCAGGTCGATCCGCTCGTCCATGCGGCTCTGGATGCGGCACTGCTGGAACACCTGGGCGCGGATGGCGGGATCGCCCTTGATCTGCCGCCAGCGACCAGGCTCGGTGTAGAGATCCTTGGTGATGGGCAGATCGCGCAGGTCGAAATCTCCCCCCAGATAGCCCACCTGCTCCCCGTCCACGTACACCTTCTGCAGCGCCGTCACCGAGGGGCGACGGGCCCGCTGGCTGATGTAGGCGCCGGAGAGAAACATCTCCTTGTCCGGCTCCAGCTCCAGGAAATAGGGTCGCTGGGAACGGTCGCGGCCGAAATCCTCCTCGATGAGCCCGGTCTGGGCCGCGTTGGCGCTCACCTGCAGCCCTCCCGGATCGGTGGCGTAGAGAAAGGTGCAGTAGGGAATCTGGCGGATGCTCTTGAGCAGGGCCTGGTCGAGCGCCGCCTTGTCGTCCCAGACGCGCGCGCAGCGCGCCGCCGCCCGCCGCATGGGGTCGAGCAGCATGTTGTAGAGGAGCGTCCTCTGGCGCAGGATGCGCTGTCGCAGCAGCGACTCCGGCACGGATCAGCTCCCTTTGGCCGGGCCGGGGCCGAACCCCGGGAAGGGGGTCACGTTTCCCTGGTCGCCCGTATCGAAGATCATGTTCTGTCCCCGCTTCTCCACTTCGTCGATGCGGATCACCGCGTGCATGGGCACCAGGATGCGTCGCGTATCGGCGAACTCGTCCTTGAGGCGCTCCTCCGAAGGATCGATGACCACCGAAGTGTGTTCGCCGAACAGCAGCCCCCGCACCTCGACGAAGCCGTAGAGATCGGCCTGGGCCACCTCTTCCGCATGCAGCTGGTAGACCTTGCCCTGATTGAAGAAAGTGACGCGGAAGATACGCATCGCAAATTACGAAAAGATGACCGATGGCCCGGATTATACCCATCCACCGTCGCGGCGGATCTGCGATAATGCCGGCATGAACCTTTGGAAGAGACTGGAAAGGCTCGAGCCCGGAGAAGGAGTGCCGTTGTCGGAAGCGCTGGCGGCCCTGCCCTGGAACGCCGACGGCCTGCTGCCGGCCATCGCCCAGCAGCACGACACCGGCGAAGTGCTGATGCTGGCCTGGATGAACCGCGAGGCCCTGGAAGAGACGTTGAAAGCCGGCCGGGTCTGCTACTATTCGCGCTCGCGCCGCCGCTTGTGGCGCAAGGGGGAGAGCTCGGGACAGATCCAGCGGCTGGTGGAGATGCGCTTCGACTGCGACGGCGACACCATCCTGCTGAAAGTGGACCAGACCGGACCGGCCTGCCACAGCGGCCGACGGAGCTGCTTCTTCAACCGGGTGGAGGGCGACCGCCTGGTGGTCGCCGACGAGGTTCTCATCGACCCGGAAACCCTCTACGGCAAATGAGCGCCATGCTCCGGATCGACCCCATACCCGCCTTCGAGGACAACTACATCTGGCTGTTGCGGCAAGCCGACGGCGAAGGGTGCGCGGTGGTGGACCCCGGCGACGAAGAGCCGGTGATCCGCCATCTCGAGCAGCACGGGCTGAAGCTGGAGGCGGTGCTGGTCACCCACAAGCACGGCGACCACGTGGGCGGCATCGCCGGCCTCAAGGCGCGCTGGCCCGGCGCCCGGGTGTTCGGCCCGGCGCACGAAGCGGTGAGGCATCTCGACCGCCGGCTCGGCGAGGGAGACCGGCTGGAGCTCGCCAACCTGGAGCTGCGCTTCCAGGTGATGGAGGTTCCGGGCCACACCGAGGGGCACATCGCCTATCACGGACACGGCCTTCTCTTCTGCGGCGACACCCTCTTCGCCTGCGGCTGCGGCCGGGTTTTCAGCGGAACCTTCGAGCAGTTGAGCGACTCCCTGCGCCGGATCGCCGCCCTGCCGCCGCAGACCGCCATCTATTGCGCCCACGAATACACCCTCGACAACATCGGCTTCGCCAAGTGGGTGGAGCCCGACAATCCCGCCCTGCTGCGACGCGAAGCGGAAGAGCGGAAAAAGCGTGCGGAGGGCCGGCCCACCCTGCCCTCCACGCTCTCGCTGGAGCTGGACACCAACCCTTTCTTGCGCACCGCCGAACCGGCCGTGGTCGCCGCCGCGCGACGCTGGGCCGGCAAGCCGCTCGACGGCCACCGCGAGGTGTTTCGGGCGCTGCGCCTCTGGAAAGACCGGGAGTACGACTGACCACCATGAAGATCACCATCATCAGCGGCAGCCACCGCCTCCATTCCCAAAGCCGCAAGGTGGCGGACCACATCCGCCGCACCCTGCTGGAAGAGCAACTGGCCGACCAGGCGGAGACCTTCAGCCTGGAGGGCAACCCCCTCCCCTTCTGGGACGAAGGCGTCTGGAACGCCGATCCCGGCTGGGAGGAGCGCCTCGCCCCCCTGCGCGCCCTGCTGCGCGAGAGCGACGGCTTCGTGATCGTCTCCCCGGAATGGCACGGCCAGGTGCCGTCGGGGCTGAAGAACCTCTTCCTCCTCGTCGGCAAGCAGGAGGTGGGACACAAGCCGGCGCTCATCGTCACCGTCTCTTCCGCCGACGGCGGCGCCTATCCGGTGGCCGAGCTGCGCATGAGCAGCTACAAGAACAACCGCATCCTCTACATTCCCGAGCAGGTGATCGTGCGCCACGTGGAAAAGGTGCTCAACCCCGATCCCGCCGACAACGACCCGGACGCCGACGGCTACTTCCGCCGCCGAATCCTCTGGTCGCTGAAGGTGCTGCGCGCCTATGCCGAGGCGCTTGGCCCGGTGCGCGAGAGCGGCGTGGTGTGGAGCGACGAGTTCGGATTCGGCATGTGAAAGAGGGAACCCCGGCCGCGCTCCGTGCGACCGGGGATTTTGATGCCGCCACGGCCGATGCCTCGCTTCATCCGGACCTCCCTGCCCGACCGCCCTCCCTGGCGGCCCGCCCCGACGGCCCTGTCATCCTACCTCTCTGCCGGAACCCCTCCCAGCAGCCGAAGCCGAAGGGGCTGTAGGAATTTTCCGACGCCGACCGGCGCTCTTCCACGGCGGCGGTTTCGCGCAGATGCGGCGGCGGCAGTTGTGGCATCATTACGCTCATGAAGGCCGCCGCGGACAACAACCCCTCTCTCACCATCATCCTTCCCGCCTACAACGAGGGAGGGGTCATCGGCGCGGTGGTCGCAAAGCTGGCGGCCGATTTTCCCCATGCCGAGCTGCTGGTGGTGGACGACTGTTCCACCGACGACACCGCCGCCCGGGCCGCCGAGGCCGGCGCGCGCGTGGTCTCGCACAAATACAACATGGGCAACGGCGCCGCCATCAAGACGGGCGTGCGCCATGCCAAGGGCGAGATCCTGGTATTCATGGACGCCGACGGCCAGCACCGGGCCGCCGACGTCCAACGACTGCTGGAGAAGCTCGACGAGGGGTACGACATGGTGATCGGCGCCCGCAACGCCAAGGGACAAGCGGGCAAGCGGCGCCTGCTGGGCAACTTCCTGCTCAACAAGCTGGCCTCCCTCCTCACCGGCCAGCGGATCCTCGATCTCACCTCCGGCTTCCGCGCGGCGCGGGCGGAGATCTTCCGCCAGTTTCTCTATCTGCTGCCCAACGGCTTCTCCTACCCCACCACATCCACCATGGCCTTCCTGCGGTCGGGCTACTCGGTGGGGTTCATCCCCATCGAGGCCAGGCGGCGCCAGGGCAAGAGCAAGATCCGCCTGCTGCGCGACGGTATCCGCTTCCTGGTGATCATCATGCGCATCACCACCCTCTTCTCGCCCATGCGGGTCTTCTTTCCGGTGAGCCTCTTCTTCTTTCTGGCGGGAGTGACGCGCTATCTCTGGTTCTATCTGGAAACCGGCAACTTCTCCAACATGGCCGGAGTGCTGCTCATCAGCGCGGTGCTGATCTTTCTCATCGGCCTGGTGTCGGAGCAGATCACCGCCCTGCACTACGGCTTCTCGCGCAGCCAGTGCCGCCCGCCCGAAGACTCCTCCATGGCGGAGTCCGAATGAACGACACCGACCGCCGGCCCCGCCGTGATTCGCACCGACAAAAGATGACCACCCCACTCGACGAAGATCGCCATTGAACGCCACGCGACCAAGAGCGACCCTCCTCGTCACCCGCAACTTCCCCCCTCTTCTGGGTGGCATGGAACGGCTCAACCTCCACTTGGCCGAGGCCCTGGCCCAAGAACGCCCGGTGCATGTGGTCGCGCCCGAAGGGGCCGCGGCCCACGCGCCCGCCGGGACCCGCGTGCATGAAGTGCCTCTGAGGCCCTTGTGGCGCTTTCTCCTCGCCGCCGCATGGAAGAGCGTGGCCCTGGCGCGACGCCATCCGACCGCCCTGGTGCTGGCCGGCAGCGGACTCACCGCCCCCCTAGCCTGGACAGCGGCAAAGTTCACTGATGCCCGGTGCGCCGCCTATCTACACGGCTTGGACATTCAACCGCCCAGCCGACTCTATCGCTTTCTGTGGCGCCCCTTCCTGCGCCGCCTGGACCGGGTGGTCGTCAACAGCCGACCCACCGCCGGGCTGGCCGAGAAGACCGGCATCACCGAGTCGCGCATTGCCGTGGTCCATCCCGGCGTGGCCCTGCCACCGCCCGTCGAAGAGGAAGAGCGCCGCCGCATCCGCCAGCGTTTCCACCGCCGCTTCGGCCTGGACGACGGGCCGCTGCTCCTCTCGGTGGGCCGCCTCACCACGCGCAAAGGGCTGCTGGAATTCGTGAAGGAGGTGCTGCCGCTGGTGGCCCGGCAGCAGCCAAACGTTCAACTGGCCGTCATCGGCGACACGCCGAGCGACGCCCTCGCCGCCGACGCCCAGACGCCGGAACGGATCCGGGAAGCGGCCGCACGCCACGGCCTTGCCGACCGCGTCCACTTCCTGGGCCGATGCAGCGACGCGCAACTCCAAGCCGCCTACCGGGCCGCCGACCTGCACGTCTTTCCCATTCGCCGAATCGTGGGCGACCCCGAGGGATTCGGGATGGTGGCCATCGAAGCGGCCGCCCACGGTCTTGCCACCGTGGCCTACGCCAGCGGCGGCGTGGTGGACGCGGTGTCCGACGGCGTGTCCGGCCGATTGATCCCGCCGGGCGAGTCCGCGGCTTTCGCGCAAGCCGTGCTGGAACTGCTACGGAACCCTTTGCCCCGCGAGCCCATCGAGAAGTTCGCCGGCGGCTTCGCCTGGGAGGCGTTTGGAGCACGCATCCGCAATGCCCTCTTTTCCTGATTTTCACAACGTTTTCCGCCCGCCGGCCTCCATCCACGGTGCTAGAATGTGGAGCATCGCTTTCGTGAATGCCATCTCCCCTCTCAACGGGAAGCGGGCTTTCCCATGTGCCTGAACCGAAAACAGAACTCCAGCATTTCTATCTGGCGGAGCACCGATTCAGCCAGGCCACGTACCACCGAGCGCGTCCGCCAGCAGATAGAAAAACAAGAACCCGCCAAGCGGGCGGATTCCTTCATCAGCCGCCGCGAACACCTGCCAGACAGGCAGCACGAGCAGCGTAATCGCATGCTGCATGAATGCATTGACGATCCAACGGTCCTTGCGGAAGTGCTCTGGGAAGTTCGCCGTGGCATGCAAGAGTTGGCTGCCGTCGCGCAAACGGTGGCCGAAACTGTTCGAAGCCAAGGATGAGCGTGAATCCCGCCGTTTGGTTTCCCGCAGTCCGCTGCGGCACTGGTACCGATGTATTCACAGAACGGCTGGTGAAAGGTCTACAGGAACGGGGCATACGTTGTGAAATCACTTGGCTGCCGCACCACAGTGAATACCTTCCTTGGCTACGGCAACGACCCGTGCCACCAAGATGGGCCAATGTCGCTCACATCAACAGTTGGCTGCCAAAAAAATTTATCCCCTCCAAAATTCCTGTGGTAGCCACGATTCACGCCTGCGTCCATGACGCCTCTCTCGCTCCATACAAAAACACCTTCCAGCACCTGTATCATCTGACTTGGATTCGGCATGTAGAACGTGAAGCAATCGAAGCGGCAGATCTCATCACTTCCGTCAGCCATTACACAGCGTGCAAAACAGCAGAAATTTTCCATTGCACCGGTATCCAGGCCGTCCTCAATGGAACCGAAATACCAGAACCCCCTCTCTCCAAAGAGCTTCGTAACCCCCATACCCCTTTTCGAGTTCTATATGTGGGAAACTGGTCGTTACGAAAAGGGGTGGATCTTCTCTCCCCCATTCTGGAACGACTCGGCCCTGATTATGAATTACAGTTCACTGCGGACAGGAAAGGCCGGGAAAAGACTTTCACCATTCCTTCCAATAGCACAAACCTGGGCCGCCTCGCTAACAAACAGGAGATGGAGAAAGTCTACCGCCAAGCCGACGTGCTGCTCTTCCCATCCAGACTGGAAGGATTACCACTGACAGTGCTGGAAGCCATGGCCCATGGACTGCCGGTGGTGGCGGCGGATTGTTCCTCACTTGGAGAAGTGATCGAACATGGAAACAATGGCTTTTTGTGCAGGAAGGACCAGGTGGATGATTTCGTCAGCGCCATCCGCAACCTTGCAGGAAACCTTCAGCTTTGGCGGAACATGGGACAGTCCGCATATCTCACGGCAAAAAACCGTTTCAACATCGAACGAATGATCGATAGCTACCTGACTCTCTACCGCGGAATTTTGCAACGCGACTTCCGCGTCGGCTTCGGGAAATACAGCTGATTTACGAGGTGATCACAAAGAAGAAGTGAAGGAGAATCTTTCCAGAAAACCGTAAAAGCGTCCCCCATAACGAAGATGCAGCAGAGTAGAAACGAACAGATCGAGCTGTTGGCGCATATTGCGAGGATATTTATCCTGGTACCTAAACTTCCGATATTCACCAAAGACTCGTGGCCCCAAACCCGATGCCCGGACGCACAGCCTGAACCATTGCTCTGTCACCAGCTTCTGGGCTTCATCGTTTCCATCGAAATGGGCGGCGAGCCGTTCAAGCCAGTTACGAAAGTCCCTCAATCTTTCAAGACTCTCGACAGGAAGCGGATAGCGCACTAAGCCATGCAGTTCCCTTTCCCTGTCGTCTGCCACGATGTCGAACAAATCCAATGCCTTGCGTCGAATGGCTGCTGCTGTCTCAAGTTGCTCCTTCCGATAAACTTTCGATACCTGACTGGAATGGACTCGATACTTCAGCTGAACTTCTGGAAGATTACCCATCCTGAAATTCCGTGCAAGACGCAGAGCAAGATCATATTCTTCCGCATGGCGGGCTACCTCCCGGTACCGTACTCCCCCATCCAACACATGCCGCTTCATCATCAGGGTTGGGTGGGAGAAAGGAGTCTGAAACAATAAGCCTACCCTAAAAAGAAAATCGTTCGTCGGATACCGAATTAGGCGTTTACGGGAAGGACCGAGCAATTCGATCCAGGTGCCGCAAAAATCCAACCTTTCCCTTTCCATGTATGCGATTTGCCTTTCGAATCGCTCCGGTAATGAAATATCGTCTGCATCCATTCTGGCAATAAAATCACCCGTAGCCATCTCAAGCCCCCTATTGAGCGTCCATATCAAACCACGGTTTTTCCCGTTCCTGATAGGAATGATGCGCCGATCTCGCTCTGCAGCTTCTTCGATAAGGCGCCATGAATCATCCGAAGAACCGTCGTCCAGCACCAGAATTTCGAGTCTTCTCCAGGTCTGGCGCTGGATGCTCTGCAACGCTTCCCGCAAATATTCCCGCCCGTTGTAGACAGGGATTACCACAGATATCAGCGGCTTTTCAGCACATGCATTATCAGACATTGCTTCGACCGACAAACTCGACAAACTTTAAATTATGAAGCATCTTCGCAATCCAACCAGCACGTCAGATCCCGTCCAAGCAGACTAGACAGTTTTTCCACATCGCTCCTGAAAAATCTGGCCATCTCTTTTATCAGCTCATCTGGAACAGCATCTGGAGAGGCGTTATTCACCACATTGTGCCGATTCATGAACTGATGAATCCCCAAACCTCGATGGATTCCGAGGCGTCTCTTGAGATTTCCCAATTTCAGCACCACCGCTTGCAGTCGAGGATATTTATATTTTCGCCTCCTGTTTATTCTTTCAAAAGAACACTTGCCATCGTCCGGCAGGCCGAGAAAAGAGAGAACGTCTCGGTAGGATCTGGCAGTATCCTTTTTGAAATCGTCGAAAATGATAACATGCAGATTCTCCGTTGAGACCCTATCCAGCAAACGCTCGAAATGCTCTCCCAACATACAGGCTTCCCTATAAAACAGCATTTTTGGCTCAATGCAGATCAATGGTATCTGCTCGCCGTTTCGCCTGAGGGTTTCGAGAGCCCAGGCCCGCTTGAATTGCATCTCATCTTCATATCCATCGTGGACATTCTGTGCATGGAGGGCAGGTGCCATTTCCAGCGGGTTTCGCAGCATTACGATAAATTTCGCGTTTGGGTTATAGGAGAGGATATTGTCGATGGCACAATTCGACTGCAGATAACGGGTGGAAGCATCCAACCGATACTCGGCTTTCTTTTTCCCCCCCGCAAACAGACTTAAATAGTCCTCCAGACGGGTAACTGCCCTGTTGGCAAAATCGGCATTGAAATAGCCCGGTTCCTTTAGGCTTGCCAGACAAATTTCTGGATGATCCGCCAAGTAGTGTGACATGGCGGTCGTTCCAGCCTTTGGAGCCCCCACCAGAAACAGATTGACTTTGAAACCAGGAACTGTCATCTCCTTACCGTCATGAAAATGCCAATCATGAGCAGCTCTGCTGCATAAGTCGCCAGGACCGCACCTTGCCAACTCCAGAGAGCGATCATCCAGGCATTCAATGCCACATTGGCCACCGCCCCCATGCCGACCACCCCGGCGACACGCCTCTGGCGGTTGGATGCCGCATGGGCCCGCTGAAGAAACAGTCTGAACAACCGTACCAATGGCAGCCACGCCAACCATCGGATCACCGCCACAGCTCCTTCATATTGTGGTCCGAGCACCATGGTTACCATAGGGGCGATTGTCCACAATGCCACCCCAGCCACCGCCCCATACAGTGAAGGGAGGGGTAACACTCTGCGCACAAGAGCAAAGGTTTCCTTCAATCCCCTTTGTCCGACTCGAAAGAAATCGGGGCCCATCACTGAAAGCAGCGCATTCAGCGGCAATAAGATGAGATCAGTCACCCGGTAAGCCGCCGAATAGGCCCCCGTCGACCCCAGGTCGGTCATTCTTGCCAACATGGCCTTGTCGATATCCATATACACTTTGCCGGCAGCACCATTGAATGCAAACGCCCACCCCTCCTGCAAGGTCGTGCCCACCCGTTCCCAGTTCGCTCTCAGCCGCGCGCCCGTGTCTTTGTGTAATTTCCAAAGAAAAAATCCCGCCGATGAAAAAGTCGCCAACAGATAAAAAACTGTCCAGATCCTGAGCGCCTCACTGCCCGAGATGCCTTTCCATCCCAAAAAAAGAAGAAACAAGGCCCCTACCAGTCTAGGAACCATGGGATAACCCACGACACGCGCAGAATTCCGATGATCGTCGTGGGCCTGATAAGCATGGATGATGGAAAGCAGTATGGGCGAGAAACAGATTTCCGCCACTCCGATGGATCCGATCACAAGCCAGTCCGCTTCTTCACCTAGCACCAGAAAAACAGAGGCCGAATAGGCGATCAAAAGAAAAGGCGTTGTCGCGGCCAGCGCCCCTAAAAAACCCTCCCAGGCAAGATGAAACGCCTCTCCCTCTCTTGCTGTATCCCGCAAAACCAATGTGGAACCTCCCATGGCCGACAGGCTGCCGAACATGACGGCCAACGCAAGCACTGCAGAATAGGCCCCGTACTCATTCACGCCAAGCACTCGCGCCACGATAACGAAGACGATTACTTGCCCCAAAGACCGTAGAGCCATGGCTGCCGTCATTGCCATGGTACTGCGAGCCATTTTTCCCACGGCAATCGTCGTCATCTTCCCAAGACTGGACAAGACAGGCCGCAATTCGAAATGTTTGGGTTCAAGGCGCGATCCATTCCCGATAACCGGTTCTTGCAAGGATTTGTGACGCAAAACTCGTACATTCCAGACGCAGAAGGCGAATTCCTGACTCGATCAAAGGTTCCTTACCGCGAAAAAGTTTATCTTGGTTGATTCACTTGTAAGCTCGAACCCAGTTGAGGCCGTCATACAAGATCCTCACTCCTCGCTGATTTTTTTGCGAATAAGAAGGCACCGCGATCTTTTGGAAATACCCTTGTGAACCTGTTTATCATTCATCGCCACCACCATTCCCCTTCTGCAGATCTTCAAGAATGGCATGGCGCAAATGGCGATACTCGTGCTGATAATATCCAATGTGGCGCAGCCATTTTCGTCGCAGCTCCGACAAGGGCCACCACGCCGGCGGCAGCGCCTTGGGAAACCACTCCAACAGGTCCAGCGCCTGTCGCAGTGCACCCGCGGTGGCCAAGCGGGCGCTCAAAGTCAACACCGTCTCCTCGGTGGGATGCAGCCGCACGGCCTCTCGGTAATGTCGTAAGGCTTGCTCGTAGTTCTTGCCACGCAAGGCCACTTCAGCCAGCCGCGTCTGCAAAATTTGCCGCCATGCCGGATTGGAAGCACCGGCGAGCGCCGACTTCAACCATCCTTCCACTACAGAGGACGAAAGCGACGAACAACCGCCGGATACGGCCCGCTCCAAAGCCTGCTCCAACTGATAGCGGGTAACCGTTCCAAAATCGGGAGGATGCAGCACCATAGCCCGCATCCGTTTCCACACAGCAGGCTCCAGACTACCGGCTTCACATTCCAAGAGAAACAAATTGACCCACGCGCCAATGTCACGAGGCTTGATCTCCACCGCCTTTTTGGAAAGGCGACGCGCCGCCTCGACGTTGCCCGTTTCCAACCACCTTTGCGCCAGCAAGGTCTGCGCGCGGGCAGATTGCGGCGCCTGTTGCGCCCAGCTCTGCGCTTGCAGAAATGGACGCCCCCACAAGCCGGCTCGCAGCAAAGTCTCCACCGCCAGAATCACTAGGATTGCCGCCACCCACTTGTAGCGCCCACCACTGGCAGGCGGGCCGCCGAGCCAATCCGCCACCGGGAAGAATAGAAAGACCGCAGGCAGGTAATTGCGGTGTTCGAAGGCCAGCTCCAGAGGAATCCAGCTCGATTCCAACAGATGTCCGAGCAGAAAAAAGCCCAGGCTCCAGGCGATCAGGGGCCTCGAGGCCCGCCATCGCCATGCCAGCCATGCCAGCCCCAACAGGGCCGCCACCCCCAATCCCCCCGTAAATGGCCGCAAAAATCCGGAGGAAGGCTGCACCGCGTCTCCCATGAACAGCCCAGCGGTGTACGGCCGGGGCAGCCACAACTCGAGGAGGTAATCCCAAAGCACCCGCCCCTCCGTCCACAACCGCTGCGCCAGGGTGAATTGTGGGCGGCCACCAACGCCCGTGAACAGATCGGGCAGATAAGAGACCAACACGCCGACCACCAATAGCGCCGGCAACCAGACCACCATCGCCCGCCACACCCGGTATCCGATCCCGGCGGGCGATGGCAGGGAACGCAACAGCGTCTGATCGAGCCAAAAGATGAACAGCGCCAGCAACAGCGCATTCTCCTTGGAAAGGCCACCGAGCACCAAAGCGCCGCCCACACCCAACCAAAGCCACGCGAGCCCCACTCGTCGCCGCTCTTCGGCCAGCGCTTGCCGGCCATGCACATAGCAGAGAAGTCCCGCCAACACGAAGGTTGTCGCCAACATGGTCATGCGTTGCACCACATAGAGGGTGGTGGAGACCCACAGAGGGTGCAACAGCCAGATCCCTGCTCCAATCAGCGCAACACTGCGCGCCCGATCAGGCCTCCACCCAGCGGCACGTAACAAACGGAAGGAGACCTCCCACAACAAGGTGGCATTGACCAGGTGGAGGACGACATTGGTGCGTTTGAACAGCAGGGGATCGGCCGGCCACGTCTGGGAATCCAACAAAAAACTGGCCATGGCCACCGGCCGACCGGTGGCGGAAGAAAAACCCGACAAGAGATAGGTGAGCAGGCCCGGAAAATCGTGGATATCGCCGAAACGGCTGATGGCTTCCAGGTTTTTCCAGTCGTCGAACAGAAAAGCGCCATCCAGTCCCGGCCGATAGATCAGCCAGGCAGCGACCAGAAGCATGCCCCAAATCACCTTGGAGACCAGACGGGAATTGCTCACCGGACCTTCCTGTAGGGGTTCCGCCAAGGGCGGCCGAACACTTCCGCATAGAAACGGCGCAGCCGTGTAAAGGATTGGAACGGAGGGTGGAACCGCCCAAGCTCCGACAACCGTTCGATGGCATAGGCGGCTTCTTTTTCATGCCTCAAAAAAATCAGAAGCTCCGCCAGATTGGACCAGTAGTCGGGATTGCGGGGAGCCAAACTCACCGCTTTCTGCATGAGCCGAAGTCCCAACGGGCGATCTCCCGCAAGGTTCACTGCGTAGTTGGCATAGAAAGTCGCCAGGTAGGGGTCTCGCGGATGGTGTTCATAGGCCCTTTTCACGACCCGCCCCAATCTCGCAGCGTCGTAGCGGCACGCTTCCTTGATCCGGCAACTGATCAGCGCATAGAGAGAATTGTAATCCTGTTGAGACAGCTCGCCCTGGACTTTCTCTTCCAGCGCCTGCCACCAATGATCCTTCACCGGAATCCCATTCGTCGAGGAAAAATAGACCGCAGCCTGGGCTGGCAAGAGCCCGGAACCGTCCAATCGGTCGGCATGCTCCAGCGCCTGCATACCCAGCTGGTACCTTGGGTCCTGCACCCCTCGCGAAAACAGGAGCAGGGTGTACCCCAGCTCGTAATTGGCGCGTGGCGATGCAGGGTGCTGGCTGGCAGTGGTCATGGCGAGTAACAAGGGGTCGCCCCAAGTGGCCGCCCGCACCGCCGTCAGAAATGCGGACAAAGCGATGAACGCCACGGCAAAAACCAGACGGACCGTCTTCATCGGCAACCGGATGTCTTGAAGCAATCCGAAAAGAAACAGAAAAAGACCGATGGAGGCCACATAGTTCCGGTGCTCGAAGACCAGTTCCAACGGTATGACGGTGGAGGTGAGCACGTGGGCCGAAAAGAAGAACCATACGCCCAGGGCGGCGAGCGGACTGTGCCGACGTAAACGGTACGCGGCGACCAGAACGACCAGGATGCCCAGGACGGAGGGCAGGGTGGTCCAGGGTTCGATCCAACCGTGCGAGACCGGATAATCGTCGTGATAGAACCCCAGAGGCTCCAGCCTGGGCACCAAGATCCAGCCAATGTAGTTCCATAGCACTCTTCCTTCGGTCAGCACCCGCTCGCCGATGCCGATCCCTCTTCCGGAATCGCCAAAGAGGACCTTTCCAAGGATCCAGGTTCCTCCCAGAAGGCCCGGGAGAACCAGCAGCGCCATGAACAGCGGAACCAGACTTCGATCCAATTGCCCCCTGCCATTGCGAAAACGAAAGACGAACACCTCCAGGAGAAAGGCGTAGAGGGGGGTCAGGAACGCGCTCTCCTTGGCGAAGCCGCCGACCAGGATCCCAATGAGCAATCCCGCCCAGCAGAGCTGCACCCCTCCTTCCTTGCCCTGCAATATTCGCTGCCGGCCCGCCACATAGAGAAGCAACCCCGCCAAGGTGAAAAGAGCAGCCAGGCTCTCCATGCGCTGCACCACATAGAGAACCCCGCTCAGGTTCACCGGGGCCAGCAGCCAAGCCAGCGAGACGAGCGCCGCAAGACCGTGGGAACCTCCCTGCCACTGCGTGCCCGCCGTTGCCCGCACGCTGAAGGCGAGGCGCTGCACCAGCAGGAACAGCAAAATTCCGTTCAACAGATGAATGGCCAGATTGACCGCCTTCATGGCCCATGGGTCGAAGCCGGTCAGGGCAATCTGAATACCGAAACTGAGCATCGAGACGGGGCGCTTGGTGGGTCCGGAATCCATCCCGGCGAGCACCTCCCACCAGTCTCCCTTGCCGTGATACAGATCGCGAAAAGGCTGGTGATCGACGATGTTGGGGTAGTCGTCGAACAAAAAACCTCCACCGAGGCCGGGCAGATAGACCAGGGCAGAGAGAAGAAGAGCGAGGAAGAGGAGAATCGCCCACTTCCATAAAGGCGTGGACAAAGAGGGCTTGGTCATTGGACGGCCATCGGCTGGAAGCGCCCTTTCACCATCCGTTCAGACCGCCCCTAGCGACGGCAAACGTCCGGCAGGTAGCGATTGTCGATGGTGGTGGATTTGCAGGCCCACTCCACGCTGCCGCTGGTGGAGATGGCGGACAACAGCAGCGTCTTGCCGCTGAGGAAGTTGGGATTGGCCTGCCGGCCGTAGGTGATCTCGATCACGCCGGGCGAGGTGCCGACATCAACCTTGGAAGTATACTTCCCAATGATGGAAGCAGCGCTTGCCAGACCGGCGGAAGCATTGGTGGCAGGAAAGCGGCCACGATTGCTGAAGAACTCGGAGACCGCGGTCTTCGCCCGAAGCGTCAGATCGAGCCCTTCCACCACCTGGCTCCGAACCACGTACGCCTGGTAGGCGGGAATGGCCACGGCGGCCAGGATGCCGATGATGGCCACCACGATCATGAGCTCGATGAGCGTGAACCCCCCGCTTGGTCGGCCGTTTCCCATCGCTGGCACCATGTAAGGTTCTGAAAAAAATCCTTTTGCTGAAACTCGAGCCCAAATCGAATAGGGGGCCCGCAGGCCCCCTTGGTTGTCGCCTCAGCGGCAGTTCGTGGGCAAGTACTTGTCGGCAATGGTGGTGGACTTACAGGTCCACTCCACGCTGCCATTGTTAGGAATCGCGGAGAGGATGAGGACGCTCCCGCTGAGATTGGAGTTGGCCTGATTGCCGTAGGTAATCTGAATCTGGCCTGCGGTTGCTCCAACGTCCACCTGGCTCACATACTTGCCTTTGATGCTGGTGTTAGTGGCGAGACCGGCCGAAGCGTTGGTCGAAGGCCAGCTGCCGGTATTGTTGTAATACTCGGCCATGGAGGTTTTGGCGCCTGCGGCCAGACTCAAACCTTCCGACACTTGCGAGCGGATGGTGTAATCCTGATACGCCGGAATGGCGATGGCCGCCAGGATGCCGATGATCGCCACCACGATCATCAGTTCGATGAGAGTGAAACCGGACTGTTGTTTCATGGGTAGTCTCCTTATCTCGATTAAACGAAGTTCTATCTAAAAGTAGTGAAAAGCGGCTTCCTGCACGCCGGATCGACTGCATTTAGACGCTGCCACACCACCAAGCAACTACCGTGCCACTATTTTTTTATGGTCGTAACCAGCTGTTTTAACGAGCTTTCCTTACCCGGTTCCAGATCGGGGAGCGGCGGGAATATCTGACGCTTTTTGTCAATTGGTGACAGAATCGCCGCCACTATCCGGACACGGGCCGCTTTCCTGGCGCTCGGCTGGGATGGGGGTTGGACTTTTTTTTCCATTCCGCACAAAATGGCCCCAACCGTCTGAAATCTGGGGGAGGAAGCTTTGCCGTTGGATGCTGTCCAGACCAATACCCTGAAAGGGCTGGGGCGTTTTCTCGTCAACAGCGGTCTGCTGACCGCCGAAGTTGCGGCCCAGGCCATGGAAGCGGCCCAAAAAGCCGGCCTGCCGCTCCTGAGCCACCTGGTAAACGACGGAACGCTGAACGCGCGGGAGGTGGCGGTCCTCGCCCAACAGGAGTTCGGCCTGCCCCTGCTCGATCTGGACGCCCTCAACCGCGAAAACCTTCCCTTGAACCTGGTGGACCAGGAGCTCATCGAAAAGCACCGCCTGGTGCCCATCTTCAGGCGCGGCCAGCGTCTCTTTCTGGCCACCTCCGACCCCACCAACCAGGACGGCATCAAGGAGTTCCAGTTCCACACCGGCCTCTCCATCGAAACTATCCTGGTGGAAGAGGACAAACTCGCGCGCCTCTTCGAAGAGATCTCCGAAGCCCAGGACAACGCCCTGGACATGGACTTGGACGAAGACCTGGACAAGCTCGATTTCGACGTAGGAGAAGAAGAGGAGGCCAAGGAAGACAGCAACCAGGAGGTGGACGAGGCGCCGGTGGTGCGCTACGTCAACAAGATCCTCATCGACGCCATCAAGAGCGGCACTTCCGACATCCATTTCGAGCCCTACGAAAAGAGTTTCCGCATCCGCTTCCGTCAGGACGGCATGCTCTACGAGAAGGCCAGCCCGCCGGTGAACATCGCCCACCGCATCTCTTCTCGCCTGAAGGTGATGGCGCGGATGAACATCGCCGAGCGGCGGGTTCCACAGGACGGCCGCATCAAATTGAAAGTGTCGAAAAGGCAGGCCATCGACTTCCGGGTCAACACCTGCCCCACGGTCTATGGCGAGAAGGTGGTGCTGCGGATCCTCGACTCCAGCGCCGCCAAGGTGGGGATCGACGCCCTCGGATTCGAGGAGGACCAGAAGGAGCTGTTCCTCAAGGCCATCCACCGCCCCTACGGCATGATCCTGGTCACCGGCCCCACCGGTTCGGGTAAGACGGTCTCCCTCTACACCGCCCTCAACATCCTCAACAAGCCCGAGGTGAACATCTCCACGGCGGAAGACCCGGTGGAGATCCAGGTGGAAGGGATCAACCAGGTGAACATCAATACCGCCACCGGCCTCACCTTCGCCGAGGCGCTGCGCGCCTTCCTGCGCCAGGACCCCGACATCATCATGGTGGGCGAGATCCGCGACCTGGAGACCGGCGAGATCGCGGTGAAAGCGGCCCAGACCGGCCACTTGGTGCTCTCCACCCTGCACACCAACGACGCCCCCCAGACCCTCACCCGCCTGGCCAACATGGGCATCCCGCCCTACAACATCGCCTCTTCGGTGAACCTGATCATGGCCCAGCGGCTGGCCCGGCGTTTGTGCGAAAGGTGCAAGACGCCCGAGGAGCTGCCGCGTGCCGCGCTGCTGGAAGAGGGCTTCACCGAGAAAGAGGTGGATCAGGGGCTCACCATCTACAAGCCGGTGGGGTGCGACAAGTGCACCAACGGCTACAAGGGGCGGGTGGGCGTATTCGAAATCCTTCCGGTCACCGACGCCATCGGCCAGCTCATCATGGAAGAAGGAAATGCTATCCAGCTCAAAGAATTGGCCTTGAAGGAGGGCTATTATTACGATCTGCGTACCGCCGGGCTGATGAAGGTGAAAGCCGGAATCACCAGCCTGGAAGAGATCAACCGGATCACCAAGGACTAACACGGAATGGCCACCAAAGCCGCGGCACTGAAGAAAAAACCGGAGAAGACCTACGAATTCGCCTGGACCGGCACCGACCGGCGCGGCAAGAAGATCAAGGGGGTGATGCGCGCCGCCAACGACGCGTTGGTGCGTGCCGACCTGCGCCGCCAGGGGGTCACCCCCATCAAGGTGCAAAAGCAGTTCCGGCTCTCCTTCGGCAAGCAGAAGATCACCCCCGGCGACATCGCCGTCTTCTCCCGCCAGTTGGCCACCATGATGAAGGCCGGCGTGCCGCTGGTGCAGGCGCTGGACATCGTCGGCAAGGGTCACGCCAACGCCGCCATGCAGGAGATGATCCTTACCATCAAGGCCGACATCGAAGGCGGCACCTCGCTCACCAACGCGCTGCGCAAGCATCCGCTCTATTTCGACGACCTCTTCTGCAACCTGGTGGAGGCCGGCGAGCACGCCGGGGTGCTGGAGACCCTGCTCGACCGCATCGCCACCTACAAGGAGAAGACCGAGTCCATCAAGAAGAAGATCAAGAAAGCGCTCTTCTACCCCACCGCGGTGATCGTGGTGGGCATCATCGTCACCGCCATCCTGCTCATCTTCGTGGTGCCCACCTTCGAAGAACTGTTCAAAGGCTTCGGCGCGGAGCTGCCGGCCTTCACCCAACTGGTGATCGACCTCTCCCGCTTTATCCGCGACTACTGGTGGGCCATCTTGCTGGGACTGGCGGCCACGGTGATCATCCTCTCCAACCTCTGGAAGCGTTCGCCCAAGTTTCGCGAAATCATCGACCGCGCCATGCTCAAGGCGCCCGTCTTCGGGCCCATCCTCAACAAATCGGCGTTGGCCCGCTTCGCCCGCACCACCTCCACCATGTTCGCCGCCGGCGTTCCCATGGTGGAGGCACTGGATTCGGTGGCCGGTGCCACCGGCAGCATCGTCTACGGCAACGCGGTGAAAGAGATGCGCGACGACATCGCCACCGGCCAGTCGCTGCGGCTGGCCATGGAGCAGCAGCGTCTCTTTCCCCACATGGTGAAGCAGATGGTGGCCATCGGCGAGGAGTCGGGCGCCCTGGACGAAATGCTGGGCAAGGTGGCCGACTTCTACGAGGAAGAGGTGGACAACGCGGTGGATTCGCTCAGCAGCCTGCTGGAGCCCCTCATCATGGCCATCCTCGGCGTCCTGGTGGGCGGCTTGGTGGTGGCCATGTACCTGCCCATCTTCAAGCTGGGTTCGGTGGTTTGATGCTCGACGCTTTGGGCCACCCGGCCCTGCTGTTGCCCAGCGCCTTCCTGCTGGGGCTGGTGGTGGGCAGCTTTCTCAACGTGGTGGCCTACCGCCTGCCGCGCCGCATGGAGGCAGAGCTGGAAGCCGCCTGCCGCGAGCGGGCCGGCGAGCCGTCCGGACAGCCGGCCAACGCTTGGTTCGGCCTCAAATATCTCATGGTGCCGCCCTCGAGCTGCCCCCATTGCGGCCATCGCATCCGCCCCCTGGAGAACGTGCCCCTGTTGAGCTGGTTGCGGCAGAAGGGGCGCTGCAGCGCTTGCGGCGGCGCCATCTCCATCCAGTATCCGGCGGTGGAGCTGCTCAGCGGCCTGCTCTCTCTGGTGGTGGCGTGGCGTTTCGGCTTCACCCCGCAGGCCGGCGCGGCGCTGCTGCTCACCTGGGCGCTGATCGCCATGAGCGTCATCGACATCCGCGTGCAGCTGCTGCCCGACGTGCTCATCCTGCCACTGATCTGGCTGGGGCTGCTGCTCAACCTCGACGGCCTCTTCACCGACATCCACTCCGCGGTGTGGGGCGCGGTGGGCGGCTACCTGTCGCTCTGGTTCGTCTTCCACCTCTTCCTGCTCATCACCGGCAAGGAGGGAATGGGCTATGGCGACTTCAAGCTCTTCGCCCTCTTCGGCGCCTGGCTCGGCTGGCACTACCTGCCCCAGATCCTGCTGGTCTCCGCCGCGGTGGGCGCCGTCACCGGACTCGCCCTGATCCTCGTTCGGGGGCGGGACCGGAACCTTCCCATCCCTTTCGGACCCTATCTGGCGGCCGCGGGCTGGATCGCGCTCCTCTGGGGCGAGGAGATCAACCGCGGCTACCTCAAGTTCGCCGGCCTCTGATGCCGTTCCGGGTGGGCCTCACCGGCGGCATCGCCAGCGGCAAGAGCACGGCGGCCGAACGCTTCGCCGAACTGGGCGCCGAGGTGATCGACGCCGACCGCATCGCCCGCGAGCTGGTGGAACCGGGCACGCCCCTTCTGGAACGGATCCGCCGGAGTTTCGGCGAAACCTTTTTCGACGCCGAAGGACGCCTCGACCGCCGCCGGCTGCGTGAACACATCTTCGCCCACCCCGAGGAGCGGGCGCGCCTCGAGGCCATTCTGCACCCCGCCATCCTGAAAGAGATGGAACGCCGCGCCGCCGCCAGCCGGGCGCCCTATGTGGTGCTGGTGATCCCGCTCCTGGTGGAAAAAGGGCTGCAGGAGCGTGTGGACCGGGTGGCGGTGGTGGACCTGCCAGAAGCCGACCAGATCGAGCGGCTCCGCGCCCGCGACGGCACCGACCCCGAACAGGCCCGCCGCATCCTCGCCAGCCAGGCCGGCCGGGCCCAGCGCCTGGCCGCCGCCGACGATCTCCTCGACAACAGCGGCTCCCGCCAGGCGCTGCGCCAGGCGGTGGACGCACTGCACCGCCGATACCTGGAGCTGGCGAACCGCTGAGCGGCCCTTTCGAGGTGACAACCCGGGCGAACTGGAGGAAAATGGCCCGACACGGCGCGGTCGGGTTCCCCTTTTGCACGATACTCTCCTCTTCGAACATCCGCTAAACGAACGGACGCGGACGCTCCTGCGGCTGGCGCGCCTGTTCGACCAGTTCCAGCGCCATATTCCCGAGAAGAGCGCCTGGAGCCACCGCGTGGCGGTGCAGGCGCTGGTCGACATTCTTGCCATCCTTTCCCGAGCCGACATCAAGAGCGAGCTGATCAAACAACTGGACCAACACGCCAAATCGCTGCAAAAGGTGGCGCTCAATCCCGAGGTGGACCAGGCGCGGCTGCAGCGGGTACTGGCCGACCTCGAACGCACGGGCAACCGGCTGCACGGGGTGAACGGCCAGCTGGGCGCCGGCTTGCGCAAGAACGAGTTTCTCAACAGCATCGCCCAGCGGCTGACCATTCCCGGCGGAAGCTTCGAATTCGACCTGCCGCAGTTCCACTACTGGCTCAATCTGCCGCCACCCGAACGCGTCCAGCAGCTGGAGAAATGGCAGCGGGAGATCGCCGTGGTGCAGGACTCGGTGGAGCTGCTGCTGGGGCTGCTCCGCCACAGCAGCCTGCCGCGTCAGCAGGTGGCGCCGCGGGGCACCTTCCAGAAGGGGCTCGACCCTCAGCGGCCGGTGGAGATGATCCAGGTGGCCGTGGATCCCGCGCTGAAGGTCCACCCGGAGATCAGCGGCAGCAAGCACCGCCTCTACATCCGCTTCCTGGAAAACCCCGACGGCGAGCACGCGGTGGCCACCGAGCAGGACGTGCCCTTTTCTCTCAAAATCTGCGTGCTGTGACGGTCAGGAAACGGGAATTCAAAGAGCTGGATTCCGGACCTCCGCTACGCTCCGTCCGGAATGACGACAGCCGAGCCTCCGCTACGAGGCCACCGGAAATGACGACAGCCGGGCCTCCGCTGCGAAGCCGACGGGAATGACGACAGCCGGGCCTCCGCTGCGAAGCCGACGGAAATGACGACAGCCGGGCCTCCGCTGCGAAGCCGACGGGAATGACGACAGCCGGGCCCCCGCTACGAGGCCGCCGGAAATGACGACAGTCGGGCCTCCGCTGCGAAGCCGACGGGAATGACGACAGTCGGGCCTCCGCTGCGATCCGCCGGAAATGACGACAGCCGAGCCTCTGCTGCACTCTGTCCGGAATGGTGAAAAAGGGAAATTCTCTCTTCACCATCCCCCAACCTCGTCATTCCCGCGAAGGCGGGAATCCACCACCACCTCACCCCACCAGCCCCACGAGAGCCGCGATTCTCCCGCTTTCCGATCCACCTTTCGTCATCCCCCTCTCCAACCCCATCATTCCCGCGAAAGCGGGGATTTACCCCCCCCGGCTTTCGAATCGGCATAAGCCACCGGCCTTCGGGTCGGGAGCTGCCTCTTTCAATCACCCCTCCTTCACTTCGAACTGGGGCTCGCGGTAGAAGCGGATGACCTTGTCGCCGTAATCGAGACAACCATGAGCCTTGCGAATCTCCAACACCCCCCGCACCTCATCCTCGCGCACCTGGGCCTTCTTAGCGATCTGCGCCGGCCCCACCCGAGCTACACGCACCCTGGAATTTTTTCGGTCGGGCACCGATGAGCGCCACAACTCCTCCAGCACCTTCTCCACCCGGCGTCCTTGCGGCGCAAAGGCCAGAGCCATGGCCAACTCGTCGGTCTGACGGATCCGCTGTGCGAAATGGGCCAACAACTGATCCATCTTCTCCGGCTGCTCGCGCACCACTTGCAAAAGCCGTTCACGCTCGATGGAAATGAGTTCCGTCGCGGTGAGCGCGGTGGCCGTGGCGGAGCGGCGCTCGCTGTCGAAAATCGCCACTTCGCCGAAAAAAGCACCGGGAGCAAGATTGGCCAGCACCATCTCGTTTCCTTCAGGGTCGGTACGGCTGATGGAGATCCATCCGTCGTCCACCACATAAGCGTGGCTGGCCACTTCTCCCTGGCGGAACAAAACTTCTCCCGGCTTCAGCAATACCCGCTCCAGCTCCGGCGCGAATTCATCCAGCCAAAGCCTCCCCTCCCGGCTGCGGACGCTGTTGAAGAAGCGCCAGGCAAAACCTTTTTCGAACTGCGCCACTATGGGCAGAAGATAGTCCCCGATCTTATCGTGGTACACCGGCTCGGCCACGGGCACGAAACCCAGCCGCTCATAGATGGAATAGGTATCCGGCCGCACAGCGCCGATCACGTGGGAGACCCCCCAACCGTACATCAGCCCTGCTGCCTCCTTGAACAAGGCAAGAATCACGTTGCGCCGATTCCGGTATCCTTTGCGAATCGCCAACATGCTTCCGCAAACCAGATTGAAGGGCTTCTGCTGGGCAACCTGCTCCTCTTGCAGACGGCGGCGCAAATCACTGAAATCGAAGTGGGCCTCGGCTGGTAGTCCGAGAGGGCCGTCGCGATTGATCCGCATGGTGGCCACGGCCAGATCGTCGTCGTAGGCAACCACGCTGGCCGTATCCGGTACCGCGTCAAAATGGTCGACGATACGGGGATTGTCAGGATTGGCAGCGAACTTGCCCCGTTCCTCCACATAGACTTCGTAACGAAGCCGAAAAACGGCATCCAATTCCTCGGCGGTGCGCGCAATCTTCAATCGAATGGCCATCTGTTTTTCCCGCTCTCTGGGAGCCGTCACGATTGGGCGCCGGCTTGCCGACCGCGAAAGGTACTCCATTGCGAGCCCCTCCCTCCGAGGGAGGGAGGCCGGCGGACCTTTTTCCCTTCCAACAGCTTGCCGAATCGGAACGCGATACTACCTGCGCACGGCCAAATAAATTTGACCGCTTCGCCTTAAGTGAAGTTCCTGTCCCTAGAAAATAAGAGGGTAGTGCTCCACGAAATTGACCATAACCCAAAAAAGAGGCCGCTTTTGCGGCCTCCTTCACTGATCCACTCTTTTGTGGAAGCTATGATCCGATTCGCCCCTTGAGAAACCTCCGTTTCAACGGCCCGAGATGAGCAAAATCGACCTGGTCACCGCCTATCACGACTATTTCCGCCTGATTCCTGCGGATACGGAAGCGTTGAAACGCGAAGTCTACCGTATCCGCTACGATGTCTATTGCATGGAATTGGGGTGGGAATCTCCCGAAGAGAATCCGGGGGGGCTGGAACGGGATCGGTACGATCCCGTTTCCCACCATTGCCTGCTGGTGCACAAGCCCAGCAACCAGTTTGCCGGTTGCGTGCGGCTGGTTCGCGCCGTGCAAGATCCGCAGCACCCCGCCATCCCTTTGCAAGAACACTGCGGGCCTTCCCTGGATCGCAGTCTCATGGATTTCGACTCGCTGGACCGCACACGATTTGGCGAAATATCCCGCCTCGCCATCCGCGCACAATTCCGGCGCCGCACGGGTGAACGGAACAGCCCCAATGGCGCAGAGACGGGCAACTTGGTGATCCACCCTTCCCAGCGCCGCCGATTCCCTCATATCGCCCTGGGGCTCTACCTGGGGGCCGCCGCCGTGGGCCTTGCCGAAGGACTGGATGGGGTCTTCGCCATGATGGAGCCACGCCTGGCGCGCCACTTGCGGCTCACCGGCATCCATTTCCGGCAGGTGGGTAGCGTCATGGAGTACCATGGACCTCGGGCGCCCTTCTACATCGATCGCGCGGGACTGTTCGACAACCTACGGCCGGAACTGCTCGAGCTGCTTCACGCCATCGAAGAAGACCTTGGGCTGCCAAGCGCAGTGCAACGCTCGGCGCAAGGATAAAGACATTCGTCCAATAAACTTGCCGCACAGCGGAGTTCACCAGCCATTGCCTCCGCAGGCTCTGGAAAAAAACGGAAGTTCCGCCAAAAAAGCCGACCCCACCGAGTAGATCTCAGTGGGGTCGTCGAAACACAAAATCGAATGAAAAATTACGCGGTTTTGCGGCACCTGTAGCCGATACCGAAGAGGCCGAACGCCATCAAAGCGAGAGCGGCGGGCTCAGGCACGAAAACAGGTTGGGTACTGATGGAAAACCCAAACTGCACGGTCGTCGCAGCTTCTTCATCTGTCCGCCACCCCTGACAACCAGCGGCCAGGCCCAGGGCGGTGCACTCTGCATCCAACAGCTGACCGATGGGTGAGGCGCCACCCTGCCCATCGGTAACCAATATGCTGGCGAGATATTGATTGCCATCATAGGTAAATGGCAGATTCAGGGTGGGAACGGAAACCAACCCAAACAGATCGCCACAGGGTGTGGCGGTTCCTCCCGCACAAGGACCGGCATTGGGGGTCTCGAGAAACTTGAAAACAAAATCGATCGCGGGGGCATCAATCGAAGGCCCAGGGTTGGGCAGCACTGGAGTCAGCGTCAACGTGTCGTGGATCGTTCCTCCTTGCAGTGTGGCAAAAAGACCGGAAATGGGATTGTTCCAATGGGTGATGTTGATACCGACGCCGATTTCACTTCCTGAGGGAGTGCCGCCGCCAATGTGCGTGTCGACAGAGCCGGTCGCCGGCCCTCCGCCCGTAAGCGTTCCCGTCGCCCCATTTCCGATCGTCAAAGCGCTCCGGTTGTCCGAAGGATTTGAAGAGGGGTTCTGGAAATCGCCTCCAAACGCTCCCCATGACAATTCATAATCGGGACTTCCGGACACACCGTTTGTGCTCCCGCTGCCATTTCCAAAGGATGCTGCCGTAAAGGTCGCATCGTTCGAATAACTCCACTGCGTAACGATGGCGCCGGCCATACTTGCTCCTGACGCCACCGTCAAGGCGCAGGCGGCCAGCGTTGCCTTCAATAGACTACCTCTCATAACGGCTCTCCTCATAAACTTACGGATCGAGAGTTCCAAAAAACGGAAATTTCATCCGGTCAACCTCATACGCTGGAGGCCAACCTTGTGGAATCCAATGCATAACCAATGCCACTTATTTTATTTGATTGATTTTCCGCATATTTTTTCTTCCAACCCGCATCTTGCCGAAAAATTTCTTTCCACTTTGGCACAAATTGTAAAAAGCATCGACACCCAAGAAAGAGGATTATTCAAGACACCCGTTGGGGAAATCTTGTGTCAGGTCAAGGCTCACACCTTGCGCCCGCTGGCCGACTCGCTACTCGGCCTGCAAAACCCAAAAAGCCCCGCCGACATGGCGGGGCTTTTTCTCAGGACCCTGTTTCGCAGAACTTCAGGTCATGCGTTTTTCATCAGGCAGCCTTAGCGCCCTTGCTACGACGGCGCGCGGCACCCATGCCCAGCAGTCCCACGCCCAGCAGCGCCAGTGCGCCCGGCTCGGGAATGGAGTCTCCAAACATTTCAGCCGTACCCACGGCCATGCCATTCTGCTCCTGGAAGCTGGTGGTGTACCGGAAATCGGCCAATCCGCCCAGATTATCCGCGATGGTGTTAGTGTCGAAATAGATTTGAGCCGCACCGCCTGCCACATCCCACAACCCGGAACCAAATCCTCCCGCATTGCTACCCAGGGTTCCGTTGGTGATGGTACCAAACAGGTCACCCGTCCGCGGGCTTCCGGCATCTCCCGTAAGGCTCACCTTATTGGTATGGCCGGTCAAGCTGAGAAAGAGCCCGCCATCCGACGCCGAGGCCAAGTTGCCCACGGTAAAATCAGGAGTCGAGTCGGAGAAGATATCCAGGGTTCCGTTGCTGAAAATTACGTAATCGGGAACTGCATCACTATCGACATCCAGAACGTCCTGAACCGTATACTGCCCCACAAAGGTCAGTTCACCGGACGTGAAACCCCCTGCTCCGTTGATCTGGTTAACGATACCATAGAAGGTGAGCGTGTCGCCGGGGTTAGCCACGAGGTTCTCAAAGACGGACTGCTGGCTCGAAAAATCGAGCGGCGCGTTGGGATCCCACGTCACCCCCATTACGGTGACAGCCGATGCGCTGGCCGCCATGCCACAGAGCGCCACTCCTGCGATCGCTCCCGCTACTTTCCTCTTCATTGTCATGATTGATCTCCTGCTTCGTCGTCAAAATTGGGATTTTGGAACTTCGCGGAGAAACTTGCAGATACCATGCCAAAAAAAAATTCTTAAAAAAAAACAAATACTTGAAAATTTATCCCAAGTATTCCCCAGCCCCCCTGAGCACGAAATGTAAAAATTGCCGACACCTGAAAAGCAGAGCTACGCCAACTCGCAATGGCGTGCAGTAAAATATTTTATATAGAGTAGCTAGCTCCTTTTCGTCTAGGCCTTGCCAATCACGCCGTGCTCCTCCAAACTACCGGACTCCTTCTCAGGGAAAACTCCGCTCCTGAACCGGACCATTCCCCCAGCGACGCATAGAAAAATCTACGCAACACATTGAAAACGAAGTGAGTTATTCACGACCTGGGTAAACCTGTTCAATTGACCCACCCTTAATCACCCCCCTTTTCCGTGTCTTGATCGATGCCCACGACGAGTTTTCCTCCAGCCATTCCTTTGGCCAAGGCAGGACATGCTGCCCCTTCGGCGGACAACTCTCAGCCCTGGCATTTTTGGTGGAACGGAGAACGGCTGGGAATCGGATACGACCACAAGCGCGTGGACGGCCGCACCTTTGCCGCGGACGATCCAGCCACCCTCCTGGCCATGGGCGCGGCCATCGAGAATATCGTAGCGGCAGCGGAAGAACTCCAAATTCCTCTGGATTTGGAGCTTTTCCCTTCCCAAGAACGGTTTCCAGCCCCTTGCTACGCAGCTTTTCGTTTTCATTCCGAAGCCGTCTGCCCGCCACTACCCGAACAGCTCCCTTTGCTCCAGCGCCACACCAATCGTTTTCCCTACCGCAAAGAACCGTTGCCGAACACCGTGAAACGCAAGGTGGAAGCGCTGCGTGAAGAGGAAACGAAAATTGAACTTTTCCAGGATAAAGAATCGCTTGAAAGGATACACGGCCTTGTCCGCATGGCTTCCCAGATCCGGTTTCAAACCCGGGAGGTTCACGAGTGGCTGGCCGACTGTCTGCGATTTTCCGCCGAAGATGTAAAAAAAGCTGACGGCCTGGATGTTCGCACCTTGGCCCTTCCCCCTGGCGGGGATCTTTTCCTTCGATGGATCGGCGAGTGGAAACGAATGGAGCGCTTGAACCGCCTTGGTCTTTATACGTTGATGGCGCGCGCCGACGCGGCCCCTGTTGCGAAAGGACCCGCGATAGGGGTCATCAAAGGCCCCAAAGGACGAGAATCGTCGCTTGCGGCGGGCCGGCTATTGGTTCGGGCTTGGACTCTGCTCAATGAGGCGGGGCTCGCGGTCCATCCTTACTATGTGGTCTCCGACCAACTGCATCGCTGGTCGGAGAAAAAAATTCCAGAGCGCCTGAAAACGGCTGCCGGAAGTCTGGTAGAGGAAGCCCGCTCTTCGTTCGCGCTTGGAAAGGACGAAACCCTCTACATGCTGCTGCGCATCGGTTATCCCACCCGAGAAGCCCCCCGTTCCCGGCGCCTGCCACTGGAGGCGGTGTTCACCGACCTCACCGCCCGCCGGTGACCCGGCAAGCTAGCGCCGGGCCTTTCTCAGTTTTCGCCGAGCGACGGCGACGCCCACCCTCTGCAGCGGATTGCCGTTGCCCCCGGGCCGCCAGGTGATCTTCATGCGGTTGCGGTAGGCGTCGAAGTGCAGCCCCCGAGGGGCGGTGATCACCTTTCCGCGGCCCAGCAGAATCTTGAGGGCCTGGGTGGCCGCCACGCCGGCGCACAGCTCGCAGGCCATGGGGGTGGAGGGGCCCTTGTGAGCGTCCAGGTTCACCCGGGAGTCGTCCACCAGGTAGCCCGCCTGCAACATGGCGGGGGAAAGGCCCAGCAAAAAGCGCAGCAACTGCTCCTCTTCAGGCTGCCCCTCGAGGCGAAAATACTCCTCGAAGGTCATCTTTCCGGGCAGAAAGTTGAGCAGGGCCACCCCCATTCCCAAGGGCGCGGCGGTGACCGCGGGAATGCCCTTTTCGGCGCAAGCGGCGAAGACCGCCCGGCGCGCCTCCAGGGCGAAGAAATCGAGCCCGTCCACGTAGAGATCGACCCCCTCCAGAAAGGCTTCCAGGTTGCCGGCGTTCACGCCCCGGGGAAAGGCGCGGATCTCCAGCTCGGGGTCGATGTCCCGGGCCAGCTCCTCCAGCACCTCCACTTTGGGGCGCCCCAGGTGGCGCATGGAGGCACCGGCCTGGCGGTTGAAATTGGCCAGCTCGAAGGTGTCGAGATCGGCGATGTGGAAGCGGCCGATGCCCAGCCGCGTGAGGGTGAGAAGGTGGCTGCCCCCCACGCCTCCCAGGCCGGCGATGGCCACGCGCTTGGCGCGCAACCGCCGCTGCTCGGCCTCGGTGACCCAGCCGATGTTGCGGGAGAAGGCTTCGTCGTAATGGAATGATTGAGGCATCTCGTTCGTTCGATCAAGAGGAGGCGTGGCGTCCAAAAGCGCGGGCCGCGCCCCTCGCTCAACCCAGCAACCCTTTGTACCAAGCGAGGGCCAACCCCGCCAGCAGGAGTATCAGCAGGCCCAGCCACCAGAGCCAGCTGTGGCCCCTCTTCTCTTGCAGAAAAGTGGGCACCTCTTCCTCCGGCAGCGGGAAAAAGGGCTCTTTTTCGGCGTTCTGTCGCTCCTCCTCCCCTGAGGCGGACGGCCTCTCCTCCTGCCCCGGCTCCGCCGAAGAATGGGGGACTGTCGAATCCGGCGACGCCGAATCGGGAGGAGCCGCTTCCGGCGTCGGCTCCCTCTTCTCGGCCCGGCGCGCCCGCTCCGGCGCGGCAGGAGGCTCCACGGGTGGCGTGAAACGGGGAGGCTGTTCGAACCTGTCCTCCTGGTCGAACACGGCGTCAGCGGTGACGTTGAGATCAGTGAGCCGCTCCACGTGAAGCTCTGCCACCACCAGCCGCGCGTCCTCCACGCCCAAGCGATGTTTGCGTTCCACCGCTCCGTGCAGCAGCAAGCGGCCGCAGATGAGGTTGATGCGGCGGGGGATGCCTTCGCTGAAGCGGTGGATGATGGGAAAGAGCGACTCGCTCAACAGTGGATCGTGGCGCCAGCCGGCCTGCTGCAGCCGGTAGAGAACATACTCGCGCGTCTCCTCCTCGTTCAGCGGCTTGAGGTGACAGGCAGCGATGATGCGCTGAAAGACCTGTTCCATGTTCTTTTCGTGCACCAGCTCTTGCAGATTCTCCTGCCCCACCAGAAAGATCTGCAACAAGGGCTGGCCGTTCTCGTTAAGGTTGGTGAGCAGCCGCAGCTCCTCCAGCGCGGCAGCGGAGAGATCCTGGGCCTCGTCGATGATGAGCAGGGCGCGGCGGCGCTTCTGGCGCTCGCGCCGGAACAGGGTGGTCAGATATTGGAGGGTGTGCGCCTTGCCGCCGGGAGGGACGGACATGCCGAAAGCGTGGGCCACCATCTGCAAAAGATCCTCCGCCTCGAGCTGAGGGGTGACCAGGGTACCCACGCTCACCTGGGTACGAGGCAGCGATTTCACCAGATCGCCGATGAGAGTGGTTTTGCCGGTCCCCGGCCGGCCGGTGACCATGACGAACCCCTCCGCCCGGTTGAAGGCGTATTGCATGTAGGCCTTGGCGCGGGCGTAGCTTCGGTGCTGAAAGCAGAAGGCCGGATCCGGACTCAGCCGGAAAGGCTCGGCGATGAGGCGGTAGAAGGTTTCGTACATGTCCCTGGCGTGAGCCCCGAAGGGCGGCTCCGAAGCGGGAAGTCTACCGGAAACGGCGGCGAGCGGCCACGCAGCGGGGACACACCCCATAACGAACGAAACTTGGAGGCGTTTGCTCAAGTATAATAAAAAAGTGAGAGGCTAAAGGTGGTGGTGCGTCCCCCAAAGAGAAGGGGAAGCATGGATTTTTCCCCGCCGTTGCGCGCAGCGTGGCCCGGTTCCCGGAAATGAAAGGGAAATTCGTTAAAGTTGACGGCCCAATGAACAGATAGATTAGGGAAAGGTAACCTCAGGAGCCACGACCCCTCATGTACGAGAATTTCTACGGATTCAAAGAAGAGCCCTTCCGCTTGAGCCCGGACTCGCGGCTCTGCTTCGAGCACTCGAGCTACCGCAAGGCCAAGGCCTACATGCAGTACGCTCTGCACCGGGGCGAAGGGTTCGTCATGGTCACCGGCCGGCCGGGGACCGGCAAAACCACTCTCATCGGCGATCTGGTGAACGGCCTGACCCGGAGCAACGTGGAGTTCTCCCGCCTCACCTCCACCCAGCTGGAGGCCGACGACCTGTTGCGGCTGGTGGTGCTGGACTTCGGCATCAAGAGCGCCGGCGACAACAAGGCGATGCTGCTGCACAAGCTGGGGCAGTATCTACAGCGGCTCCACCAAGAGGGTCGCCGCCCGCTGCTCATCATCGACGAGGCCCAGGATCTCTCCGCCTCGGCGCTGGAGGAGCTGCGGCTGCTCACCAATCTCCAGCTCAACAACCAACCGCTGCTGCAGATCTTTCTGGTGGGCCAGGAAGAGCTGCGCGACCTGGTCCTCTCGCGGCAGCTGGAGCAGCTTCATCAGCGCATCGTGGCGGCCTGCCATCTCAAGCCGCTGGACGAAGCCACCACGCGCGACTACGTCCTGCACCGGTTGCATCATGTGGGATGGGAGGACGATCCCCGGCTCGAGGAGCGCATCTTCCCCTATGTGCACAAATACAGCCTGGGCATTCCACGTCTGATCAACCTCATCTGCAGCCGGCTGTTGCTGCACGGCATGGTGGAAGAGTTGCACCAGCTGGGCGAGGAGGAGATCCGCACCGCCATCGAGAGCCTGGCCGTGGAGCAACTCCTGCCGGTGAGCCTCATAGAAGAAGGCCAGGCGATCCGCGCCTGACGAAGCATCGATGACTGACGCTCTTCCCGCGAAGCCGGCGCCATGAGCATCGAGCTCCTGAGCCATCTGGGGGCAGCGGCGGCCTATGGCCTGCTCACCTTGCTGTTGGCCGTCTCTTGGCACCGCCGTCGCATCACTCTGCTGCTCACCCTCGCCGCCGGCTTCACCGCCCTCTGGGCCCTGACGGTAGCCGGAACCCGGCCGCTCAGCCTGCCGCTGGTCTTGGCCCAGCTAGCGGAACTGGGGCGGGATCTTTTCTGGTGCCTGGTGCTGGTGCGCATCCTCCGGCAGCGGGCCACGGCCTCGGAGCTTCCCACCCGCCGCTGCGACCGTTGGCAGGGGGAACTGCTGGCATTGGCGGCCGCCGACTTGCTTCTGTTATTGGCCTCCGCTTTCGCAGCCGACGCTCTGCCCGCCTGGATGCTGGTGGAGGCGCCCCTGGTGGGATGGCTGATCTTCTCCCTGGCCGGCCTGCTGCTCATCGAACAGCTCTACCGCAACGCCGACCCTCACGAGCGCTGGGCGCTGAAGCATCTTTGCCTGGGGCTGGGCAGCCTTTTCGCCTTCGACTTCTACCTCTACTCGGAGGCCCTTCTCTTCAAACAGATCGACCTGGAGCTGTGGCAGGCGCGCGGTTTCGTCGACGCCCTCGCCGTGCCGCTCATCGCCGTCTCCGCCGCCCGCAACGAGAGCTGGACCCGCGGCATCCACGTTTCGCGGCAGGTGGTATTCCACTCCCTCACTCTGCTCCTCGCCGGCGCCTATCTGCTGGTGATGGCCTCGGCCGGCTATTTCATCCGTCGCTACGGAGGTAGCTGGGGCGGCGTGCTGCAGGCGGCTTTTTTCATGGCCGCCGCTCTGCTGCTGCTGATCCTGCTCTTCTCGGACACGCTGCGGGCCCGCATCCGCGTCTTGCTGAGCAAGCACTTCTTCAGCCACAAATACGACTACCGGCAAGAGTGGGCCCGCTTCACCCGCACCCTGGCGCAGGGAGAGGAACCGGTGCCCGAGCGGGCCGTTCGCGCCGTCGCCGCCTTGGTGGACAGCCGGGGCGGATTGGTTTGGATGAAGCGGGGGGAGCGTTTCGAGCTGGCCGGCCAGTGGGGCATGGATGCGCCAGACCCTCTCCCGGTGATCGAGGCGGAGGATCCGCTGGTGCGGTTTCTGGAAGAGAGCGGGTGGGTGGTGGACCTGACCGAATACTCGGCGACCCCCAGCCTGTACCAGGAGCTCCGACTGCCGGCTTGGATCGAAGGCATCCCCCACGCATGGCTCGTTGTTCCTTTGGCGCTGGGCGAAGCGTTGAAAGGCTTCCTCATCATCCGCCATTCGCTGGCCCGTTCCAAGATCAACTGGGAGGATCGCGACCTTCTCAAGATGGCGGCCCGACAGGCTGCCGCTCATCTGGCCCAGCACGAGGCCGACCAGGCGTTGGTGCAGGCCCGCCAGTTCGAGGCCTTCAACCGCCTCTCCGCCTACATCGTCCACGATCTGAAGAACATCCTGGCGCAGCAGTCGCTGATCGTCTCCAACGCCGAAAAGCACAAGCACAACCCCGCTTTCGTGGACGACGTCATCGACACGGTGCGCAATTCGGTGGAACGCATGACCCGTCTCATGGAACAGATGCGCAGCGGCATGCGGGGTAGCCGCCCGGCGGTGCTGGATCTCGGCCGTCTGCTCCAGGAAGTGGCGCAGCGGCGCGCCGCCCACCGCCCTCCTCCCCGGCTGGAAACGGCCGGCGAGCCGCTCTGCGCGGAAGCCGACCGGGAGCAGCTGGCCACGGTCTTCGGCCATCTGGTGCAGAACGCCCAGGAGGCCACGCCCGACGACGGCCGGGTGACGCTGCGTTTGTTTCGGGAGGGGGAGCGGGCAATAATAGAGGTGGAAGACACGGGCGTGGGGATGGACGCAGCCTTCATCAAGGAGCGCCTGTTCAAGCCTTTCGACTCCACGAAGGGGCTGACGGGAATGGGCATCGGCGTTTTCGAGAGCCGCGAATACCTCCGCGCCATCGGCGGCGAACTTCAGGTGAGGAGCATGCCCGGGAAAGGAACGCTGTTTCGCGTCCTGCTGCCTTTGCGCCCTTGCGGAGGGGAAGAAACCGGCGAGCCACGAAATGAGGAGTAGCGTGTGAGCGATTCCAGCAGACCGCTCCTGGTGGTCGAGGACGATCCGGGGTTACAGAGCCAGCTGCGCTGGTGCTTCGACGGCTTCGACGTGCAGGTCGCCGGCAACCGGGAAGAGGCGATCACCCTGCTGCGCCGCTTCGAGCCGGGGGTGGTGCTCCTCGACCTGGGACTGCCCCCCGATCCCGGCGGCGTCACCGAAGGGCTGGCCACCCTTCGCGAGATTCTTTCCCTCGCCCCCGAAACCAAGGTGATCGTGGTCACCGGCGACAACGACCGCGCCAACGCGGTGAAAGCCATCGCCATGGGCGCCTACGATTTCTATCAGAAGCCGGTGGAGGCGGAGATCCTCGCCCTCATCGTCGAGCGGGCGTGGCACGTCCATGAGTTGGAGCTGGAAAATCGTAAGCTGCAGCGGGGCAGAGGAAAAGCTCTGGTGGGCGACATCATCGCCACCAGCCCGCAGATGGTGCAGGCGTGCCGCATGGTGGAAAAAGTGGCCCCCACCGACGTCACCACTCTGCTCCTGGGTGCCAGCGGCACCGGCAAGGAGCTCTTCGCCCGCGCCCTGCACGAGCTCAGCCCCCGCGCCAAAAAGCGCATGGTGGCCATCAACTGCGCCGCCATTCCCGCCAACCTGCTCGAAAGCGAGCTGTTCGGTTACGAGAAGGGCGCCTTCACGGGCGCTCACAAGCAGACCAAGGGCAAGATCGAATACGCCGACGGCGGCACCCTCTTTCTCGACGAGATCGGCGACCTGCCTCATGAACTCCAGGCCAAGCTGCTGCGGTTTCTGCAAGAGCGGGTGATCGAGCGGGTGGGAGGCCGCGAAGAGATCCCGGTGGACGTGCGCATCATCTGCGCCACCCACCAGAACCTCTCCCGTCTCATCGAAGAGGGCCGATTCCGCGAGGACCTCTTCTACCGGATCAGCGAGATCACCATTGAGATTCCACCGCTGAAAGAGCGGGAGGGAGACATCGCCGTGCTGGCCCGGGCTTTTCTGGATCGTTTCAACGCCGAACTCGGGCGCTCCATCAAAGGATTTGAACCGAAAGCGCTTGAGGCGATGGAGCGACACGACTGGCCGGGCAACGTGCGGGAGCTGGAGAGTCGCATCAAGCGGGCTGCCATTCTCGCCGACGGTCGCCAGATCGGTGCCGCCGATCTCGGTTTGGTGGAAAAACCGGGGGAAGAGGGCCTACCGATGAATCTCAAGCAGGTGCGGGAAGAAGCTGAACGAAACGCCATTCGCCGGGCCCTCGCCCACAGCGGCAACAACATCACGGAAGCAGCAAAAGTGTTGGGCGTAACCCGCCCCACCCTTTACAATCTCCTGGAGAAATACGGATTTCGGTGAGGCGGTCATTGGGCACGTTGCACTTTGCCCAACCCGCGCAAGCTTCTTACGGATAAGTGTCCAAAGCGCTGTAGCCATCATCCCCCTATAAACAAGCTGCGCACCCTGACTGTTGGCTTGGTTTTTGCTTGTATCTTGCTAGAGTCAAGGATTTGAACGACCTGCCGATCACCAAGCTGCAACCAGTATCGAAAAGAAACGGGGCTGAAGAATAGCGGCGGCTTTCATGGAAAAGAAAAGGTTCACCGACAAAGAGCTAGTCCCTGGTGAAGCGCCTCTCCTGGAAAAAGAGGCTTCCCTTCTCGTTGGAGCAAGGAAATTGCCGAGATTCCACTGCTGCAAAGGCAAGTTCCGGCTGTTCGGCCACTATGTGCACGCGCAATTCCTACTGCTGCTGGCAGTAGAGTTTCTGGCGGTGCTCATCGCGAGTCATTTGACGCTGAAAACCGCACTACCTTTTCTCTATCCCGTTCTGATGCCGGCGCCTCCGCGAGAGACGCTACTGGCATCCGCCTTTCTCATGGCCACCATGATCGCAGTGGGGCTCTACGACACCCGGCAACGGGAGCAATTCGCCGGCATCGTCTTCCGTCTGGCCACCGCCTTTCTCCTCTCCACGCTGATACTCTGGGCGTGGTATCAGCTCTATACCAACAATCTCTGGGACGTGAAGCGGCATGCGCTGTTCACTCTCTCCGCATTGGTGGTGCTGACTTTCACGCGTCTCCTTTTCTACCGTTTCGTTGATGGCCGGGTTCTGTTGCGACGCATACTGGTGCTGGGAACCGGCAAACGCGCAAGCTACATCGACCGGCTGCGGCGCAAGTCCGACAAGAGGGGGTTTCAATTGGTCGGGTTCGTGCCGCCTCCTTCCTGCGAAGCCATCCACGTGGACAGCAGCCGAATTCTCGATACAGGCAAAACGTTCTGCGACTTCTCCCTGGCCAAGGAGGTGGACGAAATCGTCATTGCAGTGGATGACCGTCGCCAGAAGCTCCCCATTGACGAACTTCTCGACTGCCGCATGAGCGGCATCGAGGTCACCGACGCCATCGACTTCTTCGAGCGGGAGATGGCGCTGATCCATCTCGACCTGGTGCAGCCGGGTTGGCTCATGTACGCCGACGGGTTCAAACGAGACCTGCTGCGGGATCTGGTCAAACGCAGTTTCGATCTGCTGGTGAGCTGCACCCTGCTGCTGCTCTCGTCACCCATTTCGCTTCTCGCCGTACTGGCCATCTATCTGGAGGACCGCGGCAGCGGCGGCGTCCTCTACCGGCAGGAACGAATCGGCTTGAACGGGGCGCCTTTCGAAGTGCTCAAGTTCCGCAGCATGCGTCCCGACGCCGAGGCGGACGGCCGCGCCCGCTGGGCGCAGAAGGAGGACCCCCGCGTCACGAGAGTGGGCAAGTTCATCCGCAAGTACCGCATCGACGAGATTCCCCAGCTGTGGAACGTGCTGCGAGGCGATATGAGCCTGGTGGGCCCACGGCCGGAAAGGCCTCATTTCGTCTCGCGCCTGATGGAGATCAACCCCCTCTACCGCGAACGACACCGCGTAAAGCCCGGCCTCACAGGATGGGCCCAGCTCTCCTATCCCTACGGCTCGTCGGATCAGGACGCCATGCAAAAGCTCCAGTACGACCTCTACTACGTCAAGAACGCCTCCCTCTTCTTCGACGTGCTGATCCTCATGCAGACGGTGGAGGTGGTGCTGTTCCGTAAAGGAGCACGCTGATATTCCTGCCCCATTGATGTGGTAACCTTCTGAAACGGAAAGCCGTCCGGCTCACGCGCTTTTTTGGAAGCAAGTATCAAGGAGAACCGCAATGAAGACCCTCGCCCGCATCCTCCCGATCGTGGTCATTGTCACCTATCTCACCGCCTGCAATGCAGGCTCCTCGGATGCGGAGCATCTCAAAAAAGCTGAAGGTTTCATCGCCACCCATCAAACCAATGCCGCGGTCATAGAACTCAAGAACGCGCTCAAACAGAACAAAGACAATGCGCAGGCCCGGTTTCTCTTGGGAAAGCTCTCTTTGGAAATGGGCGATCCGGCCAGCGCGGAAAAGGAGCTGCGACGAGCCCGCAAGCTGGGCGTACCAGCTCCGAAGGTTCTTCCTCTGCTGGCTGAGGCACTGCTCAAAGAAAATTCTCTCGACAAGCTCTTTGAACTCGACCCGACGGATCTTCCCACCGACTCCCGTGCCCGTGTGTTGGCTATCCAAGGCATGGGAAAGCTCTACAAAGGCAACAAGAAAGACGCCGGAAAACTGATCCACCAGGCGATGGAGGACTATCCTGCTGCCAGTGAAGTACAACTTGCCGAAGCCAAACTGTTCGCGGCCACAAGTGAGACGGACAAAGCCATCGAGACCCTCAACCGCCTACTGGAGAAAGATCCGAAATTCTCGGATGGTTGGAACGCTCTGGGCTCCCTTTTGCAATTGAAGCATGACCACCAGGGTGCCGTGCGAGCCTTCTCGAAGGCCATGGAGGCAAACCCGAATGATCTGGCATCCCGCCTTGGGCGGGCCATGAGCTTGGTTCAACTGAAAAAGCTTGACCAAGCCCAGCAGGATCTGGATCAACTCAAACAGGTGGCGCCGCAGCACGCGGGCGTCAACTACGTTCAAGGCCTTCTCTATCTGGACCAGAAAAAAGTGGACGAAGCGTTGAGTGCCTTCGAACAGGCGACGACGGGCAACAACATAAATCCTGCAGCGCTCTATTTCCTGGCCGCCATTCACTTGGCAAAAAACAATCTTGAGCAGGCGGACAGTTATGCAAACCGCTTTCTGGCACTGGCACCGGCAAACATTGCAGGGCGCAAGCTGGCCGCCCGGATAAAGCTTCGGCTCAACCGATTTGCAGACGCTCAACAGCTGCTGGTTCCCATAGTGGAAGAAAGAAAAGACGAGGAGGCCATGAACCTCCTCGCCACCGCTCTCATCAAGCAGGGCAAAACAGGAGAGGCTATCGCCCTACTAGAGAAGCTGAGCCGACTCAAACCCAAGTCGGCAACCGCCCAACTACGCTTGGGGGCTGGCCTGATGCTGGAGGGTGAAGAGAAAAAAGCTGCCACCTACCTGAAGAACGCCGCCAAGCTGGCACCCGACAATCCGCAAGCTGAAATCCTGCTTATCGTTAACTTGTTGCAACAGAAAAAGCTGGACGAAGCCATTGCAGCCGCGCAGAAATACCAACAAAAACATCCAAAGCAAGCCGCCCCATACAATCTCCTCGCAAAACTCCAGCTGTTCACCGGAGACCGGCAGAAGGCAATGGCGTCCTTCGAACAGGCAACTCGGCTGGAACCGGGCAACCCCGAGGCACTGCTGGCACTGGCTCAGTTGGAGATTCATGAAAAGGAGTATGACAAGGCGCGGAAACACCTTGAAACCCTGTTGCAGCACCATAAAGGCAACTTGGCGGCTTTGATGCAGCTTGCCAAGCTCGACCTGCTGGATAAAAACGAGGAAAAAATGGTTTCGCGGCTCGAGGAGGCCGCCAAAATCAATCCGAAAGCATCCGCACCACGGCTTACACTGGCGCGCTACTATCTCACCAAGAACCAACCAGAGCAGGCGTCTCTGCAACTTGAACAGCTGGACAAAACACAGCGTCACAAACCGGAAGCATTACGGATCAGGGGCATGATCGAACTGGCCAACAAATCCTTCAAACAGGCGAAAAACACGCTGAAAGAACTTGCCACGGTCGTTCCCAAATCGGCTGAGGTCCATTTCCTTCTCGCCCAGGCCTATGCTGGCCTGAACCAGAAGGAAAAGATGGAACAGGAACTGCAGGAAGCCATCGACTTGAATCCCAATCTCCTGGGAGCACGCATTGTCTATACCCGGATGCTGCTTCAGGAAAGAAAGCTGGAAAAGGTCCACGAACAACTGGCTGTACTCAAAAAGACAGCGGGAGATCGGCCCGACGTGATGAGGCTGGAAGCGGGACTGGCGATCATGGAAGGCGACCCCCGGAAAGCGGCAAGCATTTACGAGCGCCTGCTGAACAACGCACCCAGCACCGCTACCATGGACATTCTGGCCAAGTTGAAATGGGGGCTAGGAGAGCGAGAGGAAGCACTTTCCGTCCGGAAAAACTGGCTGGCTAAACATCCCAATGACGAAAACGCGCTGGCGGGGCTGGCGGATACCTATCTCAAACTGAACCGCATTCCCGAGGCTCTCGCCGTCTATGAGCGCATTCTGGAGATCGATCCGCGCAACGGTGTGGCGTTGAACAATCTGGCCTGGTATCTGCGTGAAAGCGATCCGGCCAAGGCGCTGAAGTATGCGGAAAGGGCGCTCACCCTCGCTCCCAAGGCAGCTCCTCTTCTCGACACCTACGCCATGGTGCTGCTGGCCAACGGTGAACCGGAAAAGGCGCTGCGCCAGATCCAGCGGGCGGTGGAGGCCGCGCCCAAAGCGCCGGCGCTCCAGGTCCACCAAGCCCGCATTCTGGCGGCGAACGGCCGCAAGCAGGAGGCGATCGGCGTGCTCGAACGGCTGCTCTCCCAGCGGAAGGAGAAGCCGTTTCCGGAAAAGGCCGAAGCGGAAACCCTTCTGGAAAAACTGAAGAGCGAATGACCGGCTATTGACCCGGCAGGTTGTCCAGATACCACTGCGCCGCTTCGCTCAACCCTTCGGCGAGGGAGTGGGTAGGGCGGTAGCCGAGCAAGCGGCGCGCCTTGCCGATGTCGGCCAGGGAGTGGCGCACGTCCCCAGGGCGGAAATCGCGATGGACAGCTTCCACCGCGGCGGCGGAGGGATGCCGCGTCGCCACCTGCTCGCGCACCAGGCGGAATAGCTCGTTGAGGGAGGTGCGTTCGCCGTAGGCCACGTTGTAGACCTGGTCGGTGGCCTCTTCCTCCTCCACCGTGGCCGCCAGCAGGTTGGCCTGCACGCAGTTGTCGATGTAGCAGAAGTCGCGGCTGGTCTCGCCGTCGCCGTTGATGAAGACGGTCTCCCCTTCGATGAGTCCCGCGAACCACTTGGGAATCACCGCCGCATAGGCGCCGTTGGGGTCCTGGCGCCGGCCGAAGATGTTGAAATAGCGCAACCCGATGGTGCGGAAGCCGTAACAGCGGGCGAAGACGCCGGCGTAGAGCTCGTTCACCAGTTTGGTCACCGCATAAGGCGAGAGCGGATTGCCGATCTTCTCCTCCACCTTGGGCAGGTCGGAATGGTCGCCGTAGGTGGAGCTGGAGGCGGCGTAGACGAAGCGCTTCACGCCGGCGTCGCGGGCGGCCACCAGCATGTTGAGAAAGCCGTCGATGTTGGCCGCATTGGTGGCCAGCGGATCCTCCAGAGAACGCGGCACCGAACCCAGCGCCGCCTGGTGCAGCACGAAATCCACGCCGGCGCAGGCGCGAACGCAGTGGGACGGTTCACGGATGTCGCCTTCCTGAAAGGCGAAGCGCGCCCACTGCTCCGGCGTCACCAGGCGCTCCACCTCTTCGAGGTTGCGGCGGTGGCCGGTGGCGAAGTTGTCCAGCCCCACCACGCGCTGGTCCAGCTTCAGCAGGGCCTCCAGCAGGTTGGAGCCGATGAAGCCCGCCACTCCCGTGATCAGCCAGGTGGCGGGGCGCTCGCGCAACCGCGCCTGGACCTCTTCGTAGCGGCTCATGGTCACAGCCGCCAGAAGTTGGTCCCTTCCGGTATCTGACTGCGATCGAGCATCGACTTCACATCGACCAGCACGCCGTCCCTTCCCAGCATGGCCAAGTAGTCGGAGACCGGTCGCTCGCGGAAGGTTTCGTGGGGCACCGCGAGGATGAGGGCGTCCAGATCACGGAACTCTTCGAGGGGCGTCATCTCCATCCCCACATACTCCTCCGCCTCCGCCCGGTCGGCCACCGGATCGAAGACCATGGGGGTGACGCCGTACTCGCCCAGTTCGGCGATGATGTCCACCACCTTGGAGTTGCGCAGATCCGGACAATCTTCCTTGAAGGTGAGGCCGAGGATGCCCACCCGCGCCCGCGCCACCTCGTGGTTGCTCGAGAGCATCAGCTTCATGGTCTTCTCGGCCACGAACTTGCCCATGCTGTCGTTGATGCGGCGGCCCGCCAGGATCACTTGGGGGTTGTAGCCCACCGCCTCGGCCTTGTGGGTGAGGTAGTAGGGATCCACGCCGATGCAGTGGCCGCCCACCAACCCCGGCCGGAAGTTGAGAAAGTTCCATTTGGAGCCCGCGGCCTCCAGCACGTTGAGGGTGTCGATGCCCAGGCGGTCGAAGATGATGGCCAGCTCGTTGATGAGGGCGATATTGAGGTCGCGCTGGGTGTTCTCGATCACCTTGGCCGCTTCCGCCTCCTTGATGGAGGCGGCGCGGAAGACCCCCGCCTCGATGATCGATTCGTAGAGCGCGGCCACCCGCTCCAGACAGTCGTCATCGTCCCCCGAGACCACCTTGACGATGCGGGTGAGGGTGTGCACCTTGTCGCCGGGATTGATGCGCTCGGGCGAATAGCCCACATGGAAGTCCTCTTTCCACTTCATGCCCGACTCCCGCTCTAGGATGGGCACGCAGATCTCCTCGGTGAGGCCGGGATAGACGGTGGATTCGAAGACCACCGTGGCCCCCCTCTTCATCACCGAACCAGCGGTGTGGGTGGCTCCTTCCAAAGGGGAGAGATCGGGCTGGTTGGCCTCATCGATGGGAGTGGGCACGGCGACGATGAGGTAGTCGGCCTCGCGCAACGCCTCCTTGTCGGTGGTGAACTCCAGCCGAGCGGCGGCGGCAAAGCCCTCATCCGGCACCTCGCCGGTGGGATCGTAGCCCTGCCGGTAGCAGGCGATCACCGGCTCTTTCAGGTCCAGGCCGATGGTGCGGTACTTCTTGCCGAATTCGATGGCCAGCGGCAGGCCCACGTAGCCCAGGCCGATGACGCCGACGACGGGTTCCGAATCGTTCATTCTTCTGGCTTCCTGTCTGCGGAAAGATCCCCAAGATCAAAAGGTGAATTCTACTTCATTCCCCCTTCGAACCGAAACGGCTTGTAGGGTCTCTACGGCTGCAACCGCACCTCCAGCGCACGGTCGGCGTTCAGGTGCACGTCCCGCTGCGGGAAGGGGATCTCGATGCCGGCGGCCTTGAACTCCTGATTGATGCGGTGGCGCAGGGCGCTCAGGGTCCGTACCCGCTGATCGGTGGAGTCGATGACGCAGCGCAGCTCCAGCACCAGGGCGTTGTCGCCGAAATCGTCGAAATTGATCCAGGGTGCCGGCTCCTTCAGCACGCGGGGATGCTCCCGCGCCGCCTCCAGCATGATCTTCTCCGCCAGCGCCACGTCGGCGCCGTAGCGGACGCCCACCACCAGCTTGAGACGGGTGGTCTGGTCGGAGAGGGTCCAGTTGAGCAGGCGCCCGGTGATGAATTCCTTGTTGGGCACCAGCAGCTCCTTGCGGTCCCGCGTGAGGATGGTGGTGGCGCGGATGCGGATGCGGGTCACGGTGCCGTCGGTGTCGCCCACGGTGACGAAGTCGCCCACCCGGATGGGCCGCTCGAAGAGAATGATGAGCCCGCTGATGAAGTTGGCCACGATCTCCTGCAAACCGAAGCCGATGCCCACGCCGAGGGCCGCCACCAGCCACTGGATCTGGGCCCAGCTTCCTCCCACCGCCTTGAACAGCGCCACCGCGCCCAGCCCGGCGATGAGATAGCCGCTGAGGGTGCGGATGGTGTAGCGCCCCCCCGGCGACACCCGAAGATACTGCAGCAGTAGGATCTCGATGAGCGACGGCAGGTTGCGCGCCGCCAGCACCGTGGCCACCAGGATGGCGAACACCGAGAGCAGGTCGCCGAGGGTGACGGCCACCTGCTGGGGCTCCCCGTTCACCACCACCTCGTTGTGCCACAGAGCGATCTTGTCGAGCAGCGAGAGCGCGGGAAAGAGCGGCGCCCAGATGAACCACAGCCCCACCGCGCCGGCGAGGAAGAGCAGCGCGTTGAGCAGCCGGCGGCTCTCGTCGCTCAGCGCCACCAGGTTCACCTTCTCCTCTTCCGGCTCCCGTTCGGCCTGGGCACCCTCCCCTTCGCCCTGCGCCTGCTGCTGCAGGGCCTTGCGCCGCTCCAGCGCAGCCTGGTAGGCGATCCGCCTGCGGGTGAGCAGCAGCCAGGACTCGGCGAGCTGCTGGGCCACCACCAGCGCCGAGACCAGCCACAGCGAGTTCATCAGATAGCGCAGGATGGTGGCGCCGGTGTAGACATAGCCCAGCAGCGACAGCCCCACCAGCGCCACCGGAATCCCCATGGCCACCGAGAACCACAGCCAGCGCAGCCGCGCCGCGTAGCCGTGGGGATACTGCCGCAGATAACCGGCGACGATGCCTCGCGCGGGATGGAACAGGCGGTAGATGAAGAAGTTGAGCGACAACGCCAGCACCACGAAATTGAGCTTCACCACCACCGCCGCCAGGCCTTCGTGCAGCACGGTGCTGGCGATGACCGTGAAGGCCGAGGCCGGGATGAAGACCCAGAAGAGGTGGGTCAGGGCGCGCCGCAGCTTGCGCAGATTCTCCTCGCGCCAGCGGAAATGGGCCTGAAGCAACCCTCCCTTCATCGCCAGCGCCCGACCCGCCAGCAGCGAGTAGAACGGCGCCAGCACCCAGAGCACCGCCTGGGCCAAGGCATGGGCCTGGAGCGAGCGGTCGCCCAGCTGCTTGAAGAGCCAATAGAAGAAGAGCAGCCAGAGCACCGGCCAGAGCGCCAGCAGAAGGCTCAGAAAGAGCGCCTTGAGGGTGCCGGTGAAATTGGCGTAGCCCGGCTTGCCGGCGTCCACCCCCGTGGCGCGAATCGCCCGTCGCAAGGAACGATGCAGAAGCGAGACTGCCACCAGCACCAGCAACAGCAGCAGAGCCCTCGGCGACTCGCCCAGCATCTCCAGTAGATCGCGCCACATGGCCAGCCACGCCCGGGCGTCGAACAGCCTCTGCAGCTCCCCGCCGAGCGCTTTCAGATCGGAGAGGTGGAAGGCCCGGGTGTTGCGCACCCACAGAAGATGCTCGGCCAGATAGTCGTCAAACTCCTGTACCGCCTGCGCCAGATCCTGGAGCGCGAGATCCTGCTCGGTGAGCGCCTTGATGTAGGACTCCTGAGCCTTGGCCAGCTTCCGCCGAAGCTCGAGCTGGCGCTGGCGAAGGCGCCGCACCTCGGGCTCGAGCCGCTTGCGCGCCTCTTCGGAGAGACCGGCGGGCCACTGGATTCCCACCTCGCCGCCGCGCAGCGCTTCGAGCTTCTCCCGCAGCCGGATCTGTTCCAGCCCCGCTTCGGTGATGCGCCGCCGCACCTCCGCCATGCTGCGGTGCAGCGTGCGCAGATCGGGCAGCCGCTGGCGCTGCTCCAGCAGCACCTGCCCCAAGGCCCCCTTGAGGCCGGCGATCTCCACCTTCTCGCGGGTGGAACTGAAGGTGTCCCGGATCTCCTTGGCCTGGCCGCGCAGGCGGTTGTCGATGCTGGTCATCCGCTCCAGGCGGGCGGTCACCTCGGCCAGCTGCTCTCCCAGGCGGGTGTTGGCCTCGGCCAGCTTCTTCAGCAACGGGCTGCGCTCGGCCACCGCCTTCTGAGTCCTCTTCTCGCTGCGGCTGAGCCGCTCCACCTCGGCCATGCGCCGCTCGTTGAGCAGCCGCTCCAGCTGCTCGACGCGCGACTCGCTGAGAGCGAGGCGCCTCTTCGCCTGCTGCAGACGGGCATCGCGCAGCGCCCGGCGGGCCGGCAGCGAGAGCAGCTCCTGCTCCAGCATGCGCACCTCTTGGCGCAACGCTTCCAGTTGCGCCCGATCGCGCAACCGCCGCGCCTTTTCCAAGGACGAGGCGGGCGCAGCCGCCGCCTGGATCTTCTGCTGCAGCGCGTCGAGCTCCTGGCGGGCCTGTACCAGGCGGTCGCGGGCGGCCTGCGGCCGCTCCTTCATCAGCCCCGGGTCCTGCTCCAGTTGGGTGATGAGCGCTTCCCGCGCCAGCAGGTCCGCCTTTTCCGTCTCCACCAACTGGGCGAGCTCCTCCATCGATTTCCTCGCCAGCCTGGAACGGTCGATGCGCGGCGAGGCCGGCTTGGCGGCCAGCTTCTTGCGGATCGCCGCCGTCTCCCGCGGTGCTTCGGTGCGGGAACGGAGGAAATCCTTCGCCTTGCGGTGGTACTCCTTCGCCTTTTCCAGCCAACCCCTGGCCTCTTGGTAGAGATTCGCCGCCTGCTTGCGGTCGGCCTCCGGACCCTGCTGCGCTTTTTCCGCCGAGTCGATGGCCGCCGCCAGCCGGTCGAAATCCACCGCCGGAAGGGAGGCGTCGGGCAACGGCTGCTCCTTTCCGGAAGTCGCGGTGAAGGCGCTGAAAAGCAGCGTCAACAGAGCAAAGAGGCGTAGCCAGGACAAAGAGCGGAACCTCGAACGAAACCGGATGAGACGATATTGCACCAGAAGCCACGATTTTCCCAGCCGCCGATGGGGCGCATTGACAGCATGCCGGCAATCCTTCGAGAATGCTCGACGCCCGAACGGGATGTGGAGAAATTCCACGGACTCTATTCACCCCCTGCCAAAGGGAGCAGCGTTCCATGACCAAGCACATCGGTATCCTCACCGCCGGCGGAGACAGCCCCGGCCTCAACGCCGCCATCCGCGGCGTGGGCAAGGCCGCCCAGAACTGGTACGACATGCAGATGATCGGCTTCCTGGACGGCTTCCGGGGGCTGGTGGACAACCGCTTCCAGCGCCTCGACGGCGAAGCGCTCTCGGGCATCCTCACCCGTGGCGGCACCATTCTCGGCACCAGCCGCGACAAGCCCCACCGCATGCTCTTCGGCGGCAAGGTGCAGGACATGACCGACGTGATCGTGGAGAACTACCACGCCAACCAGCTCGACTGCCTGGTCTGCATCGGCGGCGGCGGCACTCAGAAGAACGCCCTCAAGCTCATGGAGAAGGGGCTCAACATCATCACCCTGCCCAAGACCATCGACAACGATGTCGCCATGACCGACGTCACCTTCGGCTTCGACACCGCCCTGGGCATCGCCACCGACGCCATCGACCGGCTCCACTCCACCGCCCACAGCCACCACCGCATCATCGTGGTGGAGATCATGGGCCACCGCGCCGGCTGGCTGGCGCTGGGCTCGGGCATCGCCGGGGGCGCCGACGTGATCCTGCTGCCGGAGATCCCCTACGATCTCGAAGTGGTGGCCGAGGCGATCCGGCGGCGCTCCCGCGGCGGCAAGAATTTCAGCATCGTGGCGGTGGCCGAAGGGGCCCTGCCCAAGGAGAAGGCCAGCCTGGTGCAGGAGGCGGAGCAGCGCAAGGCCAACGCCGCCAGCAAGAAGGAGAAGAAAGAGGCCAAGGAGGTGCTGGCGCGGCTGGCCCAGGACTACGCCAACCACACGGTGCTCCTCTCCAGTCAGCTGGAGCAGCTCACCGGCCTGGAGTCGCGGGTCACCATCCTCGGCCACCTGCAGCGCGGCGGCACTCCCTCGGCCGCCGACCGGCTCCTGGCCACCCGCCTGGGCACCGCCTGCGCCGATCTCATCGACGCGGGCACCTACGGCGTGATGGTGGCCGCCCGCGGCGACGAGGCCGTGCCGGTGCCGTTGGAGGAGGTGGCCGGCAAGAAGAAGCTGGTGCCGCCCGACCACCCCTGGGTCACCAGCGCGCGGCGGGTGGGCACCTGCATGGGAGACTCCATAGACTGAAATCATTCGGCTCCGGATACGCTGCCCGGAATCTCGCGATACGTCTCTCCCAACGACAGCGGACGGCCATGACGGCCATTGGGAACGCCGGCGAACGGATCGCCAGCGACGACGCCGCGGTCCTGCTCTTTGGCTCCCGGGTCGATGACCGCCAACGCGGCGGCGTTCTGTTCATATGAACATTCCCCAAGAGCGCCTTCAGCGCGGCTGGCTGTGACGCTCTGATGCCGACCCGGCGTCAATAATCGAGATCGGCCGCCGTGAACGGCCGCCGCGGCGGCCCGTCCAACACCCGTCGCAGGATGTGGTTCATGGTCCAGGGATCGTTGTCGAAGCCGCCGTGGCTGGTGGCGCGGGTGGCGTCGCCGCTCACGCCGTCCGAATAGTGGAACGCCGGCCGGCCGTCCACCACCGGCGCCTGGCGCGAAAACTTCTCCATTCCCAGCAGGGGGCGCCCCCGCTGCCGCTCGAAAGCGTTGGAGACGAGATAGAGGAGCGACTTCCGGTAGATCCGCACCACGTTGTCGTCCCGCTCCAGGCGATCCTCCAGGTTGTAGACCGCCATCTCCTTCAGCCACAGGCCACGCCGCTTCCGCAGCACCGGCAGATAGTTCCGCTCGTACCACTCCAGGGTGCAGGCCGGCGCCATCAACGAACAGGTCTCGATCTCCAGCTTCCGCCGCTTCAGCGTGCGCAACAGCGCGCCCAGCGCCACTCCGCCGGTGCTGTGGCCCACCAGATGCAGCTTCATCGGCTTGCCGCCGCCGTGCAACCGGCGCAGAAACCGCTCCAGGGCGTCGGTGGCGGCGCCAGAGGCGGCGAAGGCCTGGTGGGCGTCCTTCTTCATCTCCTCCCACAACAGGGTGCCGCCCCCCCGCAACACCCCTTCGATGAAGCGGTCGGTCCAGTCGCTGAAGCCCCCCACGCGCCCCTCGGCCTCCACGCACTTGCGCCGGATCACGTCCTTCAGCTCTTCCGCCAGCCCGGTGTCGTACATCACATGGAAGGGATAGATGCCGTTGGCCTTGAAGACGTCGCGCATGGCGTCGATGCGCCTGGCCGACTCTTCCGGGCTGTTGAGCCCCCCATGGACATAGAGCAGCAGATGGTCGTACTTGTCGCTGGCGGCCACCAGGCGGGCGGTCTGCTCCACGTCGAAGGGGGTGCTCCAGTAGCGGCCCCGTTCGGCGTAGCGGCCGTCGTCCACATGCACGAAGTGGCCGGCGATGCGGGAGCGGGGCACCTTGGGGCGCCGCTCCGCCTCCTGCGGCATCCGCTTAGCCTGCCGCGCCCGCAGACCAAAGATCTGCGGCGTCGGCAGGGCCACGCGGAAGACCCAGGCGTCCCAGACGTTCTCGATCCAGTCCTCGTAGCTCCACAGCGCCAGGCCCTCCTCGCCCCAGCGCCTTCCCCAGGAGTTCTGCACCCAGAAGCCCCGCTCGTCGTACCCCACCAGCGCGAAGGCGTGGCCGCCGTCCGGCTCGCCATGGGGCGGAATCACGCCGTTCACCGGCTCGTCCCACCCCTTGTGCACCCGTGCCGAGACCACGACCGCCCCCGCCTCGTCGAGCGCGGCGTGGTAGTGGCTCACCTCGGGAAGCAGCCGATAGTAGGCCCCCACGGTGTGGTTGCGGGCGTCCTTGGCGCGGCGCACCGTGAGGTCGCCCGGCCGCCCCATGCGGAAGGGCCAGTACTCTTCGCGGCACACTCCCATGTTCACCCATCCCTTGATGGCGCCCCGCAGGCTAGAGCCGTCGTACTCCTCCCCCGGCCACTCGTCGTGGCGCTTGGCCATCTCGTAGAGCATGCGCGGGCTCACCCGCTCCTCCCGGCCGGCGCGCGCGTACTGCAGGTCGATGGCCGCCGCCAGCGCGAAGCCGGTGCAGGCGCTGCTGCTGTGCTGGTCGAGGATCCGCAACCCCCGCGGCGGGGGCAGCGCCGGATCCAGCCTTCGCAGCGGGGGGCGGTAGATCCAGTCGCGCAGGTCGGGGACGTCGGCGGTGGCGCTCTTCTTCCTGCGAACGGCGGACATGGTTGGCTCCTCCCTTTTGCGCGAACACGACAACCCTACTTTGCCACATTCGGGCGGGAAAGGCGGCCCCGCTTTCCCGCCCCTGGCAAGACGAATCTCCGAAAAACGAACTCATCACCCGTGAACGGCTGGCATTGATGGAAAAACGGGGCATTCTGGATGTGGAAGAATGGAACGAGGCAAGAGAGGGCCGCATCGCCCGGGAGCAAGGTGTTACACTGCTCCCTCACCCTCAGGAACGACCGCCAAGATGAAGATCCTCCTCGCCAACCCCCGCGGCTTTTGCGCCGGCGTGGATCGCGCCATCGAGATCGTGGAGCACGCCGTGTGGGCCTTCGGCGCCCCCATCCATGTGCGCCACGAAGTGGTGCACAACCGCTTCGTGGTGGAGCACCTCAAGCGCAAGGGGGTGATCTTCGTGGACGAGCTGGACGAAGTGCCCGACGGCAGCACCGTCATCTTCAGCGCCCACGGCGTCTCCCAGGCGGTGAAGCAGGAGGCCGCCCGCCGCGACCTCCAGGTGTTCGACGCCACCTGCCCGTTGGTGACCAAGGTGCACCTGCAGGTGGCCCGCCACTGCCGCAACGGCTTCGAAGTGGTCCTCATCGGCCACAAAGGCCACCCCGAGGTGGAGGGCACCATGGGCCAATACCACTGTCCCGAGGGCGTGGGCATCCACTTGGTGGAGACGGTGGACGACGTGGCCGGGCTGCGGGTGGAACGTCCCGACCGCCTCGCCTTCGTCACCCAGACCACCCTCTCCATGGACGACACCGCCGCCATCATCGACGCCCTGCGGGCCCGTTTTCCCGCCATCCAGGGGCCGAAGAAGGACGACATCTGCTACGCCACCCAGAACCGCCAGGACGCCGTCAAGCGGCTGGCCCGGCAGAGCGACGTGATCCTGGTGGTGGGCTCGCCCAACAGCTCCAACTCCAACCGCCTCAAGGAGATCGCCGAGAAGCTGGGCAAGCCGGCCCACCTGGTGGACAGCCCCGACGACCTGCAACGGTCGTGGTTCGCCGGCGCCGGAGTGGTGGGCGTGACCGCCGGCGCCTCGGCGCCCGAAGAGCTGGTGACCCAGGTGATCGGCCGGCTGCGGGAATGGGGCGCCGGCGCGCCAGAGGAGGATGCCGGCAGACGGGAGGAGGTGACCTTTCCGCTGCCGCGGGAGCTGAAGAAGCAGAGCGGCCGAAGCGGTTCCGTGCGGTGAACCGGCGTGAACCGGATCACTCTTTGCGACGAAGGAAGGGCGGTTCGTCCGGCAAAGGATACCGCTCGTCCGTTTCCACCTTGATTCTTTTCACCCTTTCGAACAGATTTTCCAGCATGAAACCCGGAATGAAAAATTCTCCTCCCGGCCCCCTCTGCCGGGGGTTCACTCTGGTGGAGCTGATGATCGGCCTCTTCGTGGCCGCCATCCTTCTCGCCATCGCCATTCCCGGCTTCGGCAACCTCGTGCGGGATAACCGCATGGCCTCCGCTGTCAACGCCTTGGTGGGCGGGTTGCAATCCGCGCGCATGGAGGCGGTACGGCGCAACAGGCCGGTGACGATCTGCATGAGCTCCAACGGCACCGCTTGCACCACCAACGGCAACTGGAACCAGGGCTGGATTCTGTTCGCGGAAAATGACGTCAGCGGCAACACCTTGGGGGTGGTGGACAACGGGGAGACCATCCTGCGGACGCACGGAGCCATCGGCAACAACATCGCCATGACCAGCACGCTCGACCACGTCACCTTTCAACCCGCCGGCACCCCTTCGCAGAACGGCAACGTCAAGGTGTGCGACGACCGCACAGGAAACACCGGCCGACAGTTGAACCTACTTGCCAGCGGCCGCCTGCGGGTGAACCAGGGGGTGAGTTGCCCATGAAGAGTGTCTTCCGGCAATCGGGCGTGGGGCTGATCGAGATCCTGGTCACCCTGGTGATCTTGGCCATCGGCATTCTGGGGCTGGCAGGGCTCCAGTCCCAGTCGCTGAAGAACAACGAAAGCTCGCTGCAGCGCTCCCAAGCGGTGGTTTTGAGCTATGCGGCCTTCGACATGTTGCGCGTCAACCGTGCTGCAGCCACCAACGGCAGCTACAACATGTCCATGACCTGCGCCGCTCCCACCGGCAACACTTTGGTGAGCAACGACCAGGCCTACTGGATCAGCACTTTGCAATCGTCCCTCGGTGCTGGGACCTGCGGCTCCATCAACTGCCAGCCCACCGGTGATTGCACCGTCATCATCCAGTGGAACGAGCAGCGCGCCACCGGCGGCAGCGCCACCCAGACGCTCACCACACGGAGCCGCCTATGAGAAACATTCCTCGCATCAAGAGAGACGACCACAGCAAGGGTTTCACACTGGTGGAGCTCATGGTGGCCATGGTGCTCGGCCTGCTGCTGCTGGCCGGCATCGTCAGCGCTTTCGTGGCCAACCGGCAGGTCTATCGCACCAACGAAAACATGGCCCGGCTGCAAGAGACGGCGCGCATCGTCAACGAGCTGATGGGACGCGACATCCGGGCGGCGGGGGGCAATCCTTGCGGCACACCGCTCGTGGCAAACGTGCTCAACAACCCTGCGAGCAACTGGTGGTCGAACTGGGCGGCTGGCTCTTTGGTGGGCTATGACGACAACCAAAGCGCTTCTTTCAAGGCGTTCGGGGGCAATGTCGCCGACCGAATTCAAGGAACCGATGCTCTCCTTGTCCTCAGTGCCACCACCAAGGAGGGGGTGAGCATCGTCAGCCACAACCCACCCGCTGCTCAGTTCCAAGTGAATACCGTCAACCATGGGATCAATGTGGGTGACATCCTCATGGTGTGCGACCCAGCCACAGCGGCCATCTTCCAAGTGACCAATGCCCAACCCGGTACCAACACCACCATTGTGCATCAAACTGGCACTGGCACACCGGGAAATTGCAGCAAGGGACTGGGCTATCCCACTGTCTGCACTACCAACGGCACTCCAAAAGATTTCACAGGGGGAATTCTGGCCCGTTTTTCGGCTGGTTTCTGGTACATAGGAAACAACGGCCAGGGCGGACGATCGCTCTACCGCTTGGGAATGGATGGTGGGCCCAGCTCTATTGCCACGCAGGAAATCGTTGAAAACGTGACCGACATGCAGATCCAATATCTGACCCGCAACGGCAATACCCTGGCCAACAGCTACGTCGGCGCCAGCGGCATCTCCGACTGGACCAATGGCGCCACCAACCTGGTGGTGGCGGCACGCGTCACCCTCACGCTCCAGACTGGAGAGAACGTCAGCACCACGCAAGGGAACATCCAGCGCACCGTCTCCTTCACCACCAGCATCCGCAACCGGGAGGTGGTCCAATGAATCCTTCCTGCATGCAGGCGCCTCGAAAACAGCGCGGCGTGGTCCTGGTGGTGGGACTGTTGCTGCTCATGGTGATGACCATCCTCGGCGTCTCCTCCTTGAGCACCATCGGTCTGGAGGAGCGCATGAGCGCCAACGCCTACGACCGGAGCATCGCCTTCCAGGCCGCCGAGGCGGCTCTGCGAGAGGGAGAACAGGTGGCGCTCACCCAATCTCAAAACGGCAACAATGGTTTCGTCAATGGGGGAATCTATTCCCCCACTCCAGGGCAGTGTGGTAACTCCCCTTGTCAAAACGGGTTGTGTTCCCAGCCGGACCCCAACTGCACGGTTCGATGGCTGGACAGCGGTTTCACCAGCTGGTCCCCTACCCAGACCCTCATGCTTGGCAGCCTCGCCGGAACGGCCGAATATTTTGTCGAATACCTGGGTACAGGATATCCCTGCAATCCGTCCGATACCACCACCAATCTCAATTGCAAGCGCTATCGGATCACGGCACGCAGCCGCAGGGTGGACGGTAACGGCAACCCGATCGGAGCCGAGGTGATGCTCCAATCCATCTACGCCACGCCTTGAACATCGAAAGGAGGCACGCAATGAGCCAGCCACAGCCGCTTTCCGACAATAGAAGAGGTCCCGTCCGGCGCCTGCCGATCTTCCTGGCGCTGGCGCTGGCGGCTGCCGGCCTGCAAGCCGACGAGGTGGTGGGCCGGATCACCGCCATCGACCAGGCGGCGCACCGCATCCAGATCGACGGCACCTGGTTCGAGCTGGAGCCGGCCACGCTCGTCCGCAAGGAGCAGCAAGGAGGCACGGCCATTCCGGTTCTGCCTCAGAGCCTGCAGCCGGGCCAAGCGATCTCCGCAGAGATGAAAAAGGATCATATAGGACGCCTCCGCATCCTTTCCCATGACATCGACAGCAGACCCACCCTCGTCGCCCCCCCTTTGAAGAGGAGGAAATGAGATGAAGAACCTCCCCTATTGGACCAAGATACTCCTTTGGGGCCTGGCGGCTGGCTTGGCCTCCTCAGCCGGCGTCGCCTCTGCCACGCCCATTCCTCCTGCTCCACTGATCACCGCCACCTCCATCGAGCCCAACATCGTGGTGCTGCTGGACGATTCAGGTTCCATGCACTGGGAGTCGATGCCAGATGACCTGGTCCGCCCCTATTATCTCTATCCACGGGCCAGCAGCATCTATGGCGCGGGGGATTATACGGCCGATGCGGTGGACACCAGCACCTCCAACAAATACGCCTGTTATCTGCGCTCTGCACACAACAACAACATCTACTACGACCCCAGCTTTCGCTACTACCCTTGGAGCAAGCAGGACGGCACGCTCTGGCCCGATGCCAATCCCACGGCCGCCTACCACAATCCCGCCAACCCCAGCGCGGGCACCAGGAATCTGACCGTCAATAACACCCAATATGCTCATTGGCGTGAAAACAGTGGTTGGGCATGGACAAACAAAACGTTTTATCCGGCGACCTATTTTCGATACAACGGCGGTAACGTCTTGAACTGCAGCAGCTACACTCGAATCGAGATCAAACCAGCAAACGCTCCTTTTCCCAAAGCACCGGGCCGCACCGACTGCGCCGGAAGCAGTTGCACCTATGCGGAGGAGATACAGAACTTCGCCAACTGGTACAGCTACTACCGCTCCCGCATCCTCATGGCGCGGGCCGGCATCGGCCGTGCCTTCTCCAGCCTGGGGAACAACGTGCGCGTCGGTTTTGGAACCATCAACCAGGGCAGCACAAACGTGGATGGGGTGAGCACGAGCACAATGATTCTCGGCGTCCGCGAATTCCAGGGCAGCGACCGGCAGCAGTTCTTCGACACGCTCTACAACCGCGCCGTACCGCCGGCCAGCACCCCCATGCGCCGCGCCGCCGACGACGTGGGACGCTATTTCAGCCGCACCGATAGCAAGGGGCCGTGGAGCAGCACACCGGGACAGTCGGGAGGCACCGATTACACCTGCCGACAGAGCTTCCAGATCCTCACCACCGACGGCTACTGGAACAGCTCCTCCGCTTCCACTTCCGGCGCCCGCCAAAACAACGACGGAACCAACGGACCCACGATCACGGGCCCCGGCGGACAGAGCTACACCTACAGCGCCGTGACGCCCTTCACCGACAACTGGAGCAACACGCTGGCCGACGTGGCCATGTATTACTGGAAGCGCGACCTGCGCACCGACCTCGCCAACGAGGTGCCCACCCACTACATGGACCCGGCCTTCTGGCAGCATCTGGTCACCTTCGGCGTGGCCCTAGGATTGAGCGGTACCATCAATCCCCAGACCGCCTTCGACGCCATTCACAACGGCACCGTGATCAACTGGCCGGACCCCATCCACAACTACACCACCGCCCGGGTGGACGATCTGCTGCACGCAGCGGTAGACGGCCGGGGTGGCTTCTTCACCGCGCGCAATCCGAAAGATTTCGCGAACGCGCTGCGCGACAGTCTGCTCAACATCGTGGCGCGAACCGGCTCCGGAGCTTCGGTGGTGGCCAACAGCACCTCCATCACCACCAACACCCTGGTGTTCCAAGCCACCTTCAACAGCGGCGACTGGTCCGGCGACCTGCTCTCCTACCAGGTCACCACCAGTGGCGTGGCCACCACGCCCTTCTGGAAAGCGGCCCAGCAGATCCCTTCCCCTTCCAACCGCAACATCTTCGTCACCACGGGAGGAGTCGCCCAGCCGTTCCAATGGGCCAACCTGGCCGCTTCCGACCAGGCGGCCATCGGCAGTTCAGACATCCTCGACTACCTGCGGGGCGACCGCTCGAAGGAACTCCTCCAGGGGGGCAGCTTCCGCAACCGCGGCGCCACGGTACTGGGCGACATCGTCCACTCCCCGCCCTTCTACGTCAAAGACAGCGACACCGTCTTCATCGGCGCCAACGACGGCATGCTGCACGCCTTCGACGCGTCGACCGGCGCCGAACTGTTCGCCTACATTCCCAGCGCCTTGGTCGCCAAGCTGGGCCAGCTCTCCGACCCCGCTTACAGCCACGACTACTTCGTGGATGGAGACATCGTGGTCTCCAGCCATTCCGTAACGGCGAACAAGAACTATCTGGTGGCAGCCCTGGGACGGGGCGGTCGGGGGCTCTTCAGCCTGGATGTCACCACTCCTTCGAGTTTCGGCAGCAGCGATCTCCGCTGGGAGCATTTCGACACCACCGATACCGACCTGGGCTACATGCTGGGCGATCTGATCCTGGCCAGAACCAACGACGGCAACCTTTCGATCATCGCCGCCAACGGCTACAACAGCGCCTCTGGCGAAGCGGTTCTCTATGTCTTCGATCTGGCCACCGGCGCCGTCACCAGAAAGATTCACACGGGCGTGACCGGCAACAACGGCCTCTCGTCTCCAGTGGCGCTCGATACGGACAATGATGGCGACGTGGATTATGTCTATGCCGGCGATCTCAAAGGCAACGTCTGGAAATTCGACCTCTCCAACGGTACGCCCGCCGCATGGGATGTACGGTTCAACAGTGGCGGAACCCCCCAACCGCTGTTCACCGCTACTGACCCTTCCGGCAATGCTCAGCCCATCACTGGTCCTCTTTCGCTGGCCTATGACACCAACGGCAGCAGCCAGACTGCGGGCAAGCTCTTCGTCTTCGTGGGCACGGGCAGCTACCTATTCGCGGGAGATCCTGCCGACACGCAGGTGCAGAGCTGGTACGGCCTGATCGACGAGGATACCCCTCTTACCGGCGGCCGCAGCGTTTTGAAACAGCGGGCGCTGAACACGACGGGCACCGTGTCTGGATACAACGTTCGCACCTTCGCAACCGCCAGCAATGGGGACATGGCGGGCATGAAAGGGTGGTACATCGACTTCCCCGCCGGCGAGCGGATGGTCACCGGCTCCACGCTCTATCAGCTTGCCAAGCCCACGCTGGTGGGATCGAGCATCATTCCCATCGACGATCCTTGCAAGCCGGGCGGCAAGGGCTATCTCAACGCCATCGACCCCTTCACCGGCGCCAGCACCGATTTCGTGGTCTTCGACCTCAACGACGACAACGCCTTCGATTCGAAGGATAACCTTGGAAGCGATGTCGTCGGCTCGGTGGACCTCGACATCGGCATGCCAGGCGCGCCCGTACTGGTGGGCAACCAGATGGTGGTGGGCGGCTCTTCGGGCAAGATCGCCAGCCTGAGAGTGAACCTGGGCGGCGCCGCCACCACCGGCCGGCTGATGTGGCGGGAGATCATCCGTGAATAGGCAGGAGTAGAACGATGAAGTGGACGAATACGCGCGGTTTTACTCTCATCGAGCTGATGGTGGTGGTAGCCATCGTGGCCCTCCTGGCCATTATCGCCTACCCCAGCTACACCAAGCAGGTGCAGAAGAGCCGGCGGGAAACGGCGGAATCCTGCCTGATGGAGCTGGCGCAATACATGGAGCGCTATTACACCACCAACATGAGGTACGACCAGGATACTGCCGGTAACGCTGTCTCTCTCCCCACGACCGACTGTACCCAGAACCTCAACGGGTTTTATACCTTTAGCTTCAGCGGCACACCCACCGCCACCACTTTCACCATCCAGGCGGCTCCCGCCGGCGCCCAGGCAAGCGACAGCTGCGGCACCTTGAGCATCGACCAGCTCGGCGCGAAGACGCCTACCACCAGCGGCTGCTGGACCAATTGAGGCCGACCCTCTTTCAAGGGCAGCTCAGGGGCCGGCCGCTGGCGTCTTCGTGGATGCCGTCGCCATCCCGGTCGGCGGAAAAACGCACCCGGCCGCTTTTGTTGACGATCACCGCCCGCGCATAGCGGAGATCGCCGTCGGCCGGACAGACCCCGAAGGTGCCGTTGCCCGCCAGAGTGAAGCCCACCGGGCTGAAGCGCATCCGGCTGGAAGAGCCGAAGGCCGACAGGCGCAACCGGTAGCCCGCGGCCGGCCGCCCCACCGTCAAGCGCGGCTCGCCCGCGTCCCGCGCGCCGTCGCCGTCCCGATCGACGAACAGCAACCAGCCCTGGCTCCAGCTCCCTCCGCAATCGACGCCGTTGCCGCTCTTGCAGAGGGTGACCACCCGGTTGCGCCGGACCGCCTCCAGGCGGGCGCGCGCCAGCACCGAAGCCAGTTTCTGCACCTCGGCCGCCGCTCCCGCCGCTTTCCGCTGCCCCAGAAAAGCGGGCACCGCCAGGGTGGTCAGCAGGGCCGCCACGGCCAGCGCCGTGACCGCTTCCACCAGCGTGAATCCGTTCGCTCTCCTCATCGCGCTCCTCCCTTCTTCCATGAACGAAAGGCGCTGCTAAAGATGCCAACGAAGGAGAAGAGAGAACAATCCTCCCTTCCCTGAAGCGGCTGTAGGACGATTCCGACGAATTCACGGAAACCACGCGGCGGCCCCCAATCGCTCGCTCCCCCACTCCACCTTTCCGGGTACAATCGAAACAGGCTCCACCAATGTAGGGGAAAGGGGATGGCAACGCCACGACTCGAAGATCTGCCCCATTACGGCTACCAGGACTATCTCCAGTGGGAAGGGCGTTGGGAGCTCATCGCCGGGATTCCCTACGCCATGACGCCAGCGCCGAGCGTGCGCCATCAGTCCATCAGCGGCCGCATCGACCGACTTTTGCAGGAAGCGCTGGAAGAGTGCCAAGGATGCCGTGCCCTGCTGCCGGTGGACTGGAAGATCGACGAAGACACCGTAGTGCAACCCGACAACCTGGTGATCCGCCACGAACCGCAACATGCCTATCTCACCCGGGCGCCCGTCCTCATCTTCGAGGTGCTCTCGCCGAACACCGCCCGCAAGGACAAGATCACCAAGTTCGCTCTCTATGAGCGCGAAGGGGTGCGCCACTACGTGATCGTCGATCCGGACGAGAAGGTGGCCAAGGTGTATCGGCGCCACCAGGGGCGCTACATCAAGGTGACGGACGCGGTGGAGGAGCGCTGCGCCTTCGACCTTGGCGATTGCTCCATCGAGTTGGACTTCTCCAGGATCTGGAACTAATTCGTGCCCGACATCCTCATCATCGGCGGCGGCATCGCCGGCCTGCTCACCGCGCGGGAGCTGGCGCTGGCCGGCGCCTCGGTCACCCTGCTGGAGCGCAATCCGCGCCTGGCCCGGGAGTCCTCCTGGGCGGGCGGCGGCATCCTCTCGCCGCTCTACCCCTGGCGCTACCCCGCCGCCGTCACCCGCCTGGCCCGCTGGAGCCGCCGCGCCTATCCTCTTCTGTGCGAAGAGCTCGAAGAGGAGACGGGCATCGATCCGCAGCACCTCGAGAGCGGCCTCTTCATCCACAGCCCCGAGGAGGAGGCCGAGGCGCTGGAGTGGGCCACCCGCTGGGAGGAGCCGGCGGAGCGGGTGGACGCCGCCGCTCTTCACCGCATGGAGCCGGCGAGGCGCGATCCGCCCGCCTCCATGCTCTGGTTTCCGAAGATCGCCCAGGTGCGCAACCCCCGCCTGGTGAAGGCGCTGGCGGCCGATCTGGAGCGCCGCGGCGTGAGCCGGACGACCGGCGCGCCGGTGGAACGGGTCGAACTCTCCCAAGGGGGAACCGTGGCGGTCCACGCCGGCGGACAGCGCTGGACGGCGGAGAAGGTGGTGGTCTGCGCCGGAGCCTGGAGCGGCCGGCTGCTGGCCTCTTGCCCGCCCGCGCCGGCGATCCGCCCGGTGCGCGGCCAGATGCTCCTCTTCCGCGCCCGTCCCGGCCTTATCCGCCACATGGTGCTGGAGCGGGACCGCTACGCCATTCCGCGCAAGGATGGCCGGGTGCTCTTCGGCAGCACTCTGGAGGAGGCGGGGTTCGAGAAGGTCGCCACCGAGGCGGCGAGGCGGGAGCTCCACCGCATCGCGGTGTCGCGTTTTCCCGCTCTGGGCGGCTGCCCGGTGGAGCGCCACTGGGCCGGCCTGCGCCCCGGTTCTCCCGGCGGAATCCCCTATATCGGCCCCCATCCGCAATCTTCCCGCCTCTTCGTCAACGCCGGCCATTTCCGCAACGGCGTGGTGCTGGCGCCCGCCTCGGCGCGGCTGGCGGCGGACCTGCTGCTGGGCCGCGAGCCGATCCTGGACCCCACCCCCTACGGCTGGCAGGCGGAACGGCCTCGAGCGTGATCGGCTTACGAAGGTTCCCGGCGGACGCCCGTCGCGGAGCGCGCCATGCCCATCATGAGGGTGTATCCGGCGGCCCCGCTGCCGAACGATTCTCTTGCGTCGAATGCTGGCGATCGGGCGAAGGCGTCGAGCCGCCTTCCAGAGGCTCCTCCAGCCTCCAGGCCCGCAGCTTGTGTTTTTCTTTCTCCCAGGGATGGCACTTCTCCCTTAGGGTGGGTGGGCGCAAGGCCAACGGCGCGGGAAGGGGGATCCGCTCCCCTTCCACGATGAGCAGGCGGGGATAGCCCGGTCGGGCCAGAAAGGCCTCGATCCGCTTCTCGTCGCTCAGGCGGCGCGCGGGAAAGGGAAGCCGGGCGTAGAACATCACGTCGAGGGGGGGACGGCCGCTCCCCACCAGGCCGATGCGCTCCGGCGGCAGCCCTTGGACCAGGGGCCTCAACGCCTCGCCGAAGGGGCGGGCGGTGCGCCACAGATCCAAACGGGGCTGCTGGTAGAGGTAGTAGCCCCCCAACAGCACCAGCGCCGGCGCCAGCCAGTGGGCGGCGCCCGCCGGCACGCCCGTGACCCGCGCCAAGAAGCCCCGCCCTTTCCAGGCCCCCCACCAGGCCGCCAGGGCGATTGCCCCCACGGTGGTTCCCAGCCAGCGCAGCGCTCCCGGCAGGTCGATTCCCCGCCACGACTCCAGCCAGGGCCAAAGCAGGCCCGAAACCGCCTCCACCAGCGCCAGCAGAACCAGCAGCGCCGTCTGGAGACGCAGGGTCCAGGGCTTTTCGCCCGGAGAGTGGAGCCAGATCGCCATGAGCAGCATGGAGCCGGGCAGGATGGGCAGGATGTAGTAGAGCCGCCGCGAACCCGAAGCGCTGAAGAAGAGAAAGACCAGCAGAGTGGCCCAGAGCAGCCAGCGGCCGGCCGGCGGCAGCGAGCGCCAGCGGCGCGCCAGACCGACGAGCGCGACGAGGAGCAGGGGCGCCCAAGGCAGCGCCAGAGTGGGCCAGTGCACCAGATAGGCGTAGAAAGGCTCCACATGGTCGAACGGCCGGAAGAAACGCTGCAGGTTCTCCCGCACCACCAGATGGAGCGCCTCCTCCAGATGGCCGCCGGCCCCCACAGCCACCAGCAGATACGGAAGGGCGTAGAGCGAAGATCCCGCTCCCAGCGCCGCCAGGTGGCGCCCGTTGAGATGGCGCCGCCAACGCCCCTCCGCCAGCAGATCGGGCAGCACCATCAACAGGGGTACCGCCACCGCCACCAACCCCTTGGCGTGGGCGCCCACGAACAGCAGAGCGTAGAAAGGGAGATAGGCGCCGAAGGTCGTGGCGTCGCGCCGCCGCCAATACCAACCGAGAGCGGCGGTGATGAAGGCCAGGTTCTCCATGTCCGCCTCGCCCAGCCGCCCCCAGCCGAGCAGGCCGTAGCTGAGCAGCAGCAACCAGGCGGCGGTGAGCGCCACCCGCCGGTTCCACAACCGCCGGCCCAGGTCGAGGGTGGCCCAGAGCACCACCATCGCGCTCGCGGCGCTGGGCAGGCGCAGGGTCCATTCGTCGAGGACGCCGGTCAGCCGCGCGAGGCCCGCCGCCAGCCAGTAGCTGAGGAGCGGCTTGTCGAAATAGGTCTGGCCGTTGAGAGTGGGATCGAGCCAGTTGCCGCTGGCCAGCATCTCGCGCACGATCTCCGCCCAGCGCGACTCGGAGCGCATCAGCCCCACCTCGCCCAGCCCGCCGAAGAGCAGCACCGAGGCCACCCCCCAGAAGAGCGCCATGGCGAACCGCTCCGGCGGCTCCAATGCGGCGTTGGAGCGAGGCTCACTCATGGGCGGCGGGCCGCAGCAACACCGCTTCCATCGGCTCGCCGTCCAGGACGCCCCGCACCGCCACGGGACCGGCGCCGGGGGGCGCCTCCTTCGGGCTCGCCACCAGCATCAGCGGCTGCCGAAGCGCGGCCCCCTCGGGCCACGTCCGGAAGAAGCGGGGCCGGTCGCCGGTGTCGGCGTTGGCCAGATAGACCACGGCCGCGCCGTCCGCTCCGAGGCGATAGAAGCCCAAGCCGGCATGAGCCGCCCGCCGCGCTTCCTCGACGCGCTGCACGAAGGGCGCGGAGCGCTGGCGCCGCCACTCGAAGGGTTCCAGCAGCAGGAGGTTGATGGCGTAGACCGCAAGGGTGGCCAGCAGATAGGGCCGCAGTCCCTCTCCGCCGCCCGGCCGCACCGCCCGCCAGGAGAGAAAGGCGAGCGCCCCGCCCAGAACGCCGAGATTGAGCTCCAGCTCCGGGAGCCGCTCCGGCGGTCGGAGCGCCAGCGCCCCCACCGCCGCCATCCCCACCAGCGGCAGCAGGCGCAGGAGCCCCGAGATCCCCCGCTGCAGACGCCTCCAAGCCGCGCCGGGCACCGCCAGCAGCGGCGCCGAGGCGACCAGCGCCAACGCCGGAGCCATGGGCAGGAGGTAGCGCGCCTTCTTGGTGGCCGGCACGCTCATGCCCACCAGGATCACCAGCATCCAGAGCAGCGCCGCCAGCAGCAGCGGGCGAAAGGGATCGGGTATCCACCGCCGTTGCCACAGCCCCACCACGGCCACCGGCGCCGCCAGCAGGTATCCATAGAAATAGTTGCCGAAGCTGTTGAACCAGTAGACCGAGAGCGGATCGCGCACGCCGAAGCGGCCGACCACCTCCATGCGCACCACCTGGTCCACGAAGGCGCTCCCGCCCTCGAGCCAGGCCGCTCCCAGCAGCGCCGCCGTACCCGCCAGAAGCGCGGCGAATGCGCGCGTCCCCAACCCCAGCGCCGCCCGCCACCCTTGCAGCGCTCCCAGACAGACGAACTCCACGCCCGCCACCATCACCAGGCCGATGGGGCCGCGAAAGGCGAGCGCCAGCAGCTGCAGTAGCAGCAGGCGGCCGAAAGGCACCGGCCGCCGCTGCTGGTGGGCGCTCAGCAGCCACCACATGCCGGTGGCCAGAAAAGCCATCACGTAGGGGTCCAGCGACAGGGTGCGCGCCTGCTGCAGAAACTCCTGGGTTCCCAGCAGCGCCAGCACCGCTCCCCAGGCCCAGCGGCGATCCGCCAGGGCGGCGATGCGCCAGGTCATGAGCAGGGTCCAGGCGGAAGCGAGCGCGCTGGGCACCACCGCCAGCGGAAGGGTGAAGCCGCCGCTCAGCCGCGCCAGCAGCGTCAGGAGCCAGGTGCTGCTTCCCGGATAGTCGGGATAGGGACCCAGATGGGTGTGGGGGAAGAGCGTCCAGCCGTGGCGCAGCATCTCCTGGACGAAGAGGGCGAAGCGGGGCTCGAAGCCGATGAACTCCCGCGCCGGAACGGCGAAGAGAAAGAGGGCGAGCCCGGCCAGGAAGAGCAGCGCCTCCTCTCGCCGGCGGCTATCCATGGCCACCCCACAATCCGCGAATGGCCGCGATCCCCTGCCCGCCGGCGGCCCACGCCCGTCGCCGCATGGCGGGCGTCATGCCCCCCAGCGCGAAGACCGGCAACGGCAGTTCTTCCACCAGTCTGCGGAACCCCTCCCAGCCCAGGGGGGCCGATCCTGGATGGCTGGCCGTGGGAAGCACCGGCGAGAGCACGGCGAAATCGACGCCCAGCTCCACCGCTTTCCCAAGCTCCCGCCGATCGTGGCAGGAGGCGCCCACCACCAGATCCTCCAACCCGCGCAGCGATTCCAGCGCCATCAGCCGCCGGCTCGACAGATGCACGCCCTCGGCGCCCAGCCGCAGGGCCTCCTCCGGCTCCGCGTTCACCAGCGCGATGCCCCCGCGAAGGCGGCACCGCTCCAGGAAACGAGCGGCCAGCGACCGCCACCGTCCCGGCGCCATCTGCGGCAGGCGCAGCTGCACCAGCTTCGCGCCCGCGGCGAGGGTCCTCTCCAGAGCGGCCAGAAAAGCCGCCTCGTCCTCCACCCGGGGCGGGGTGATGGCGTAGAGGTCGGGCAGCCGGACGGCGCCGACGATGGGCGCGTCGGCGGCCGGCATGGGATGGCGCCGCAGATCGGCGGGCTCAACCCAGCGCAGAGGCTGCCCTTCGCGCCCCTGGGGACGCCCGCGCCACCGCCGGACCAGCCAGGCGTGCAGCACCACGCGGCGGTCGCCGTAGTCGTGGGCGAGACGGATCAGCGGCCGCGAATGGCCGGGCTCCACCCCCAGCTCCTCCATGAGTTCGCGGCGCAGCGCCTGCTCCACCGTTTCTCCGGGCTCCACCTTGCCGCCGGGGAACTCCCACAACCCGCCCTGGTGGGCCGCCTGGGGCCGCCGCGCCAGCAGCACCCGCCCCCGCTCATCCTGCAACACCCCCACGGCCACCCGCACGCTTTTCATGCGGTTCAGGTGCGGTATTCGGCGTTGATACGCACATAATCGTAGGAAAGATCGCAGGTGAGCACCCGGGCCGCGGCCGCTCCCCGCCCCAGCGCGATGCGGATGGAGAGCTCGTCCCGGCGCATCACCGCCAGACCCGCCGCCTCGGTGTAGTCCGGATCCCGCCCGCCGTCGCGAACGATGCCCACGTCGTCGAGCCAGATGCGCACCCCCTCGATGCGAAGATCGGCCAGCCCCGCCCGCCCCACTGCGGCGAGAATGCGCCCCCAGTTGGGATCGGAGGCGAACAGCGCCGTCTTCACCAGCGGCGAATGGGCCACGGTGTAGGCCACCTGGCGCGCCTCCGCCACCGAGGCGGCCTCCATCACCTCCACCGCCACCAGCTTGGTGGCCCCTTCGCCGTCCCGGACGATGGCGCGCGCCAGCTCCAGGCAGACCTCGGCCACCGCCTCGCCAAGAAGCGAGTCGGCTTCCTTCACCGCCACGCCCGAAGCGCCGGTGGCGAGGAGAACGCAGGCGTCGTTGGTGGAGGTGTCGCCGTCCACGGTGATGGAGTTGAAGCTCGGCGCCACCGCCTCTTCCAGCATCCTCTGCAGCACCTCCCTGGGCACCTCGGCATCGGTGGCCACGAAGGCGAGCAGGGTGGCCATGTCGGGCCGGATCATGCCCGATCCCTTGGCCATGCCGGTGACGGTGACGGCGCGCCCCTCGATCTCCAGCCGCCGGCTGGCCAGCTTGGGCACCGTGTCGGTGGTCATGATGGCCCGGGCGGCGGCTTCCCACCCCTCCTCGTCCAGCGCGGCGAGCAGACCGGGAATGGCGCGCGCGAAGGGGGTGGTGGGCAGATCCTCGCCGATGACACCGGTGGAGAAGGGCAACACCCGGTCCATGGCCACCCCCGCGGCGGCGGCCAGCAGGCGGCAGGTCTCGCGGCACGCGGCGAGTCCGCCGTCGCCGGTGCCGGCGTTGGCGTTGCCGGAGTTGATCAGCAGGTAGCGGGGCGCGGCGCGGGCCAGGTGCTCGCGGGCCACCACGACCGGCGCGGCGCAGAAGGCGTTGCGGGTGAAGACCGCCGCCGCGTTTCCCCCTTCGGTCAGCTCCATCAGCGCCAGGTCGTCACGGCCGGCGTAGCGGATGCCGGCGGCGGCGGCGGCGAGGCGGAGGCCGGGAACCGGATGGAACGGTGGGTTCATGAGGTTCGCCTGCTCTGGCCCCGCCTACTGAAGCTGTCCGCAACAGCGTTTGTACTTCTTGCCGGAGCCGCAGGGGCAGGGCTCGTTGCGTCCCACCTTGCGCCCTTCGCGCACATAGGGTCGGGCCGGGCGGGGGGTCTCCTCCTCTTCCGGCGGCGTTTCGCCCGCCAGGCCGGCGAACTCCTCGTGGTGAAACTCGAACTCCACCGGCGGCGGCGCCTCCATGGGCGGCGCCTCCTGAAGCTCGATCTTGCTCAGAAGTTCGACCACCTCGCGCTTGATGTTCTCCAGCATGGCGGCGAACATCTCGAAGGCCTCGCGCTTGTACTCCTGCTTGGGGTTCTTCTGGGCGAAGCCGCGCAGATGGATCCCCTGGCGCAGATAATCCATGGCCGCCAAGTGCTCTTTCCAATGCTGATCCAGCGTCTGCAGCATCACCGCCTTCTCCAGATAGCGCATCTGCTCGGGGCCGATGAGCGCCTCCTTCTCGGCAAAGCGCTCTTCCAGCGCTTCCAGAATCTTCTTGCGCAGGGGCTCCTCGTGAAGGTCGTGGTCCTCGTCCAGCCACCGCTGCACCGGCAGCTCCAGGCCGAATTGCTCGGCCAGCGCCTGCTCCAGCCCCGGCACGTCCCACTGCTCCTCCAGGCTCTGGGGTGGAATGAAGCGGTCGATGGTCTCCATGAGCACGTCGTGGCGCAGGTTGGCGATGGTTTCGGAGATGTCGTCGGAGTCCATCAGCTCGTTGCGCTGTTCGTAGACCACCTTGCGCTGGTCGTTGGCCACGTCGTCGTACTCGAGGAGCTGCTTGCGGATGTCGAAGTTGCGCCCCTCCACCTTGCGCTGGGCGTTCTCGATGGCCTTGTTGACCCAGGGGTGCTCGATGGCCTCCCCCTCCTTCATGCCCAGCTTCTGCATCAGCGCTCCCACCCGCTCGGAGGCGAAGATGCGCATCAGGTTGTCTTCCAGCGAGAGATAGAAGCGGCTGGAACCGGGGTCGCCCTGGCGGCCGGAGCGGCCCCGCAACTGGTTGTCGATGCGGCGAGACTCGTGGCGTTCGGTGCCGATGACCCGCAGACCGCCCGCCTCCAGCACCCTGCGGTGGCGCTCCTCCCAATCCTTGCGCAACGCCTCCTTCCGTTCCTCGTCGGCGTCCGGCCCGAGATCCTCCAGCTCCATCTCCAGGCTGCCGCCGAGCACGATGTCGGTGCCGCGGCCGGCCATGTTGGTGGCGATGGTCACGGCGCCCGGCTTGCCCGCCTCGGCCACGATGCGCGCCTCGCGTTCGTGGTGCTTGGCGTTGAGCACCTGGTGTTCGATCCCCTCTTTCTTCAGCAGGCCGGAGAGCATCTCCGAGACCTCGATGGAGGCGGTGCCCACCAGCACCGGCTGGCCCCGCTGCACGCAATCGCGGATGTCCTCGATGATCGCCTTGAACTTCTCCCGCTGGGTGAGATAGACCAGATCGGTCTGGTCGTCGCGGATCATCGGCTTGTTGGTGGGGATCACCACCACCTCCAGGCCGTAGATCTGCTGGAACTCGTAGGCCTCGGTGTCGGCAGTGCCGGTCATGCCGGCGAGCTTGTCGTAGAGGCGGAAGTAGTTCTGGAAGGTGATGGAGGCGAGCGTCTGGTTCTCTTGCTGGATGGGCACTCCCTCCTTGGCCTCCACCGCCTGGTGCAACCCCTCGGACCAGCGCCGCCCCGGCATGGTGCGGCCGGTGAACTCGTCCACGATGATCACCTGGCCGTCGCGCACGATGTAGTCCACGTTCTTCTGAAACAGCACATGGGCGCGCAGGGCGGCCATCACGTGGTGCATGAGCATGATGTTGGCCGGATCATAAAGGCTGGCCTCGGGATCGAGCAGCCCCATCTCCACCAGCATCTGCTCCACGTGCTCGTGACCCTCGTCGCTGAGGAAGACCTGCTTGTTCTTCTCGTCCACGGCGTAGTCGCCGGGGCCGTAGTCGGGCTTGCCCTCTTCGTTGGTGATGGGCTCCTGGCGGGTGAGGCGGGGCGGAATCTCGTTGACCTTCTTGTAGAGCTCGGAACTGTCCTCCGCCGGGCCGGAGATGATGAGCGGCGTGCGCGCCTCGTCGATGAGGATGGAGTCCACCTCGTCCACCACCGCGAAGTGACGCCGCTGCACCCGCTGCTCGGCCTCGAAGGCCATGTTGTCGCGCAGGTAGTCGAAGCCGAACTCGTTGTTGGTGCCGTAGGTGATGTCGGCGGCGTAGGCTTCTTTGCGGGTGACGTTGCGCAGATGGCGGTGACCGTTCTCGCCGCCGTCCCACTCGGGGTCGAAACGGTAGGAGCTGGCATCGGGCCCCATGCCGCCCGAAGAGTTGATCACCCCCGTGCTCATGCCGAGAAAGTGGTAGAGACGGCCCATCCAGGCGGCGTCGCGGCGCGCCAGGTAGTCGTTCACCGTCACCACGTGCACGCCCTTGCCTTCCAGGGCGTTGAGGTAGACCGCCAAGGTCGCCACCAGGGTCTTGCCCTCGCCGGTGCGCATCTCGGCGATCTTCCCTTGGTGCAGCACCATGCCGCCGATGAGCTGCACGTCGAAATGGCGCATTCCCAGCACCCGGCGGCTCGCCTCACGCACCACCGCAAAAGCCTCCACCAGCAGCTCGTCGAGGGTAGCGCCCTGCGCCAGCCGCTCCTTGAACTCGGAGGTCTTGGCCTGCAGAGCCTCGTCGGAGAGGGCCTCGATCTCGGGCTCGAGAGCGTTGATCTTCGCCACCTCCCTGGACATGGCCTTGATCAGCCGGTCGTTGCGGCTGCCGAAAATCTTTTTCGCGATCTTGTTGAACATCTAAATTGAAACCTTCCGAAACACGGAAATCGAACCGGATCCCACTCAGCCGGGGAATCCGCTGAAAATCAGAGAATGATACCGCAATACGCCCACCTCAGAATCCGAGATTTTTCCGGAGAGATTTCGTTCGGCGCATCGGGACGCCCAACCCCTACCGGGCTCCGTCGTCTGGGCTGGAGAAGGCGGGAAGAGGAAGTCAGCCGCGCCCGATGAAGCGGGCCGGGTTGATAATCTTGCCGTCGCGGCGCACCTCGAAGTGGACATGGGGACCGCTGGAGCGCCCCGTGGAGCCGAGAATGGCGATGGTCTCGCCCTTCTCCACCCGGTCGCCCACCTTCACCAGGTTCTCGCGGTTGTGGGCGTAGTGGGTGATGTAGCCACCGGCATGGCGGATCTCCACCACGTTGCCGTAGCCTTGCTCTCGCCCTGAAAAGACCACCACGCCGGCCGCCACCGCCAGCACTTCGCTGCCCGCCTCGGCGGCGAAATCGATGCCGCGATGAAACCGTTTTTTCCCGGTGAAGGGATCCGTCCGATATCCATAGACCGAAGAGATCCAACCGCGTTTCACCGGACGCCCCGAAATCCGGACCTGCTGGTTCAGCTCACGCTGCATCAGCAGCTCTTCGAGCAACTCCAGCTTGTGCTCACGGTCCTGCAGATCCCGCCCCAGCCGCTCCAGCTCGTTGGAGATGTCCAATGCGGTGGCCCCTTTGGCCGCCCCTTCGCCCGCTCCGCCCAGCGGCGGTTCATGGCGGAAGTCGAACTCCTTTTCGTCGAGCTTGCCCTTCTTCACCAGCCGTTCCCCCACCGCGTCGAGTCGCAGCATATGGGCGCGAAGGTTGCCGAGCCGCAGGGCCAACGCATCCAGCTCCGCCTCCAGCCGGGCGCGCAGTTCGCGCAGTTGGCTTTTCTGTTGGGCGAGCTGCTTCTGCAATGCCACCACGCGGCGCGCCCCGCGCTCCCCGGACGCCTGCTGGCGTCCCAGTTGATAAGCGCCCCCCGCCACCAAAGCCACCAGCAGCAGTGCCAGTACGCCCCGACCGAGATGGGACGAAAGTCGCGATTCGTTGTGGCCGCTGGTGATCATGGTTTAGACTGCGCCAAAGTTCCTGGGAACCAAACTCTTTTGACCGGAAAACCCGACAAAGTTTCCCGTCTGCTGAAAAGCGGCCCTCGACTCGGCCACCTTGCTCGAATGGTGGCCCAACAGCAGGCGCTATTGTCGAGAACCCGATCACATCTTCCCCCTTCCCTGGCCGATCACTGCCTGCACGCCCGGATCCATGGCCGCGAGCTGGTACTGCACGTGGACTCACCCGCCTGGCACAGCCGCCTGCGCTTTCACGCCCCGGCACTGCTGCGAGCGCTACGAAAGGAGGTACCTCACCTGGAGCGCGTCCGTGTGCGGGTGCTGATAGTTCCCTCAAGGCGGCCGTCCGCACCTGTCTGCAACCGCAGAGAACAGCGCCGCATTACCCTCGACGCCCTCGCCGACGAGGAACTGAGGCGACTGCTGAAGCGGTAAGGGCCTGAGAGACCGCTTCAGGAGACGTGCACCGGCGCGATGTAGGAGATGGGTGCCAGGCCGTCCTCCTCGTCAAAGGTGACCTCTTCCCAGGCTTGCGGCATCTCCACCAGCTTGTTCAGCAAGCGGTTGTTGAGCGCATGGCCCGATTTGTAGCCGTAGAAGGCGCCGATCAAGCTGTGGCCGAGCAGATAGAGATCGCCGATGGCATCGAGAATCTTGTGCTTGACGAACTCGTCCTCGTACCGCAGGCCGTCCTCGTTGAGCACCCGGTAGTCGTCCACCACGATGGCGTTGTCCATGCTGCCGCCGAGCGCCAGGTTGCGCGCCCGCAACATCTCGATCTCGCGCAGGAAGCCGAAGGTGCGCGCGCGGCTCACCTCCTTCACGAAGGAGGTGGAAGAGAAGTCGATGCTGGCGAACTGAGTCTCGTCGGTGAACACGGGGTGATCGAAATCGATGCCGAAGCTCACCTTGAAACCGTTGAAGGGCTCGAAACGGGCGTATTTGTCGCCATCGCGCACCTCCACGGTCCTCTTGATGCGGATGAATTTCTTGTGGCGGTTCTGCTCTTCCACCCCCGCCGACTGGATGAGAAAGACGAAAGGTCCGGCGCTGCCATCCATGATAGGCACCTCGGGAGCGCTCACGTCCACGTAGGCGTTGTCGATGCCGAGGCCGGCGAACGCGGAAAGGAGGTGCTCCACCGTGGAGATCCTGACCCCGTCCTTCTCCAGGGTGGTGGAGAGGCGGGTGTCCCCCACGTTGGCCGCCGTTGCCGGAATGTCCACCGGCTCGGCCAGATCCACACGACGAAAGACGATACCGGTATCCGGTGCCGCCGGACGCAGGGTGAGAAACACCTTCTCTCCGGTATGCAACCCCACCCCCGTGGCCCGAATGACGTTCTTCAGTGTGCGTTGTTTGATCATCAGCGCTGGTTCTCCACCGCCCGGCTCCAGGCCAGATTTCGTTGTTCTTGGAGTGGTATCGGCCCTTGGGCCAGCCGCCGCTCCCCGGGAACCCATGAGTCAGACTCAGGGATTTCCCTAATCTACCCCCTTTCGTCGCCCAATGCAAACCCGTTTGCCGGGAAAAGGCTGGCATTTTCACGGAAAATGCCAGCCACCCCGGCGTTCCCAAGGAGATCAATCCGCCTGGCGGCGCAGAAAAGCGGGGATGTCCAGATAATCCAGGTCCGGCTTCTCCGCCGGCTGGGCCGCCCCTCCGCCGGCCATGCGGCGCTTCTCCTGTTGCCGCCGGATGGCGGTGGGAATCTCCATCTCGGCATAGGGATCCTTTTTGGCGGCGGCCGGCGCCTCTTCCCCCTTCTCTTCCGCAGTCACGGGGCGCGGCGGCGGAACCACTTCCATCTCCGGCCGGTTCACCTTCACCACCTCTTCCTCGCCGAGGCCGGTGGCCACCACGGTGACCCGCAATTCGTCGTGCATCTCCGGATCGATGACGGTGCCCACCACCACGGTGGCGTCCTCGCGGGCAAACTCCTTGATGGTGGTGCCCACCTCGTCGAATTCGCCGATGGCCAGATCCAGGCCAGCGGTGATGTTGACCAGGATTCCCTTGGCGCCGGCCAGGTGGAAATCGTCCAGCAGCGGGCAGTTGACCGCCGCTTCGGCCGCCTTACGGGCGCGGTCTTCGCCGATGGCGGCGCCCGAGCCCATCATGGCCATACCCATCTCCGCCATGACAGTGCGCACGTCGGCGAAGTCCACGTTGATCAGGCCGGGCCGGGTGATGAGCTCGGCGATGCCCTGCACGGCGTTGAGCAGCACGTCGTTCGCCGCCTTGAAGGCATCCAGCAGAGAGGTGGCCTTGCCCAGCACCGCCAATAGCTTCTCATTGGGAATGGTGATGAGCGAATCGACGTGCTTGCCCAGCTCCTCGATGCCCGCCTCCGCCACCTTCATCCGCTTGTCGCCCTCGAAGGGAAAGGGCTTGGTGACCACCGCCACGGTGAGCGCCCCGAGTTCCTTGGCCACCTCGGCCACCACCGGCGCTGCGCCCGTTCCGGTGCCGCCTCCCATGCCGGCGGTGATGAAGACCATGTCGGAACCCTGGAGCGCCTCGGCGATGCGCTCCTTGTCCTCCATGGCCGCCTGATGACCGATCTGCGGGTTGGCGCCGGCCCCCAGCCCCTTGGTGAGGTTGGAGCCGATCTGCAGCGTGGTTTTCACCTCGGAGCTGCTGAGCGCCTGCGCGTCGGTGTTGGCGCAGATGAATTCCACCCCCTCGATGTTGGCACGCAGCATGTGGTTGACGGCGTTGCCGCCGCCGCCTCCCACGCCGATGACTTTGATCACTGCGTTCTGGCTGTCCACATCCACCAATTCAAACATCTTCTTGACCTCCTGATTGCACTCTGCGTCGCGGTCCCTGCGGGCCCGCCCCGTTTATGAAAAACCTCAAAAATTACCCTGAAACCAACTCTTCATCCGCTCCCAGGTCGTCCTGAGCATCCCTTTGCGTTCGCGCGGCACGCGGACGCCGCTGTTCTGCTGGCCGAACAGCAAGAGCCCCACCCCCGTGGCGTGAATGGGGTTGCGCACCACGTCCGCCAGGCCGGTGACGTAGCGGGGCACCCCCAGCCGCACCGGCATGTGAAACACCTCTTCCGCCAGATCCACCAGCCCCTCCATCTTGGAGCTGCCGCCGGTGAGCACGATGCCGCCGGCCACCACGCTCTCGAAACCGGAACGGCGCAGTTCGTCCTGCACCAAGCCCAGCAGCTCTTCGTAACGAGGCTCCACCACCTCCGCCAGCGTCTGGCGCGACATGCGCCGCGGCGGGCGGTCGCCGATGCTCGGCACTTCGATGGTCTCTTCCGCCGCCGGCAGCTTGCTCAGGGCGCAGGCGTACTTGAGCTTGATCTCCTCGGCGTGGTGGGTGGGCGTGCGCAGCGCCACGGCGATGTCGTTGGTCACCTGATCGCCGGCGATGGGGATCACCGCGGTGTGGCGCACCGAGCCCCCGGCGAAGACGGCGATGTCGGTGGTGCCGCCGCCGATGTCCACCAGGCAGACGCCCAGCTCCTTCTCTTCCTCGTCCAACACCGAGTAGCTCGAGGCAATCTGTTCGAGAATCAGGTCCTGTACCTCGAGGCCGCAACGACGCACGCACTTGATGATGTTCTGCGCCGCGCTCACCGCGCCGGTGACCATGTGCACCTGCACCTCGAGACGCACGCCGGACATGCCCACCGGGTCGTGGATCCCCTCCTGGCCGTCGATGACGAACTCCTGGGGCAGGATGTGGAGAATGCGCTGATCCGCCGGAATGGGCACCGCCCGCGCCGCATCGATCACCCGCTCCACGTCGGTGGGCGACACCTCGCCGTCGTTGATGCCCACGATGCCGTGGGAGTTGAGACTGGAGACGTGGCTGCCGGCGATCCCGGCATAGACCGATTCGATCTCCACGCCGGACATCAATTCGGCCTCCTCCACGGCGCGCTGGATCGACTGCACCGTGGATTCGATGTTGACCACCACGCCCTTCTTGAGCCCGTGAGAGGGGTGGGTGCCGATGCCGATGATCTCGATCTCGCCGTCCACCTTCACCTCGCCGACGATGGCCACCACCTTGGAGGTGCCGATGTCCAGTCCCACGATGATGTTCGTCTCTTTGCGCATGGTCAGCCCTTCTCCTGCGATCGCCAGGCCACGGCGAAGCCCTGTTCGTACCTCAGATCGATGCGTCGCGGCTTGCGCGCCGCCCTTCCCAGCAAGGGATAGACGTCCAGAAGCCGGTCGATCCGGTAGCGCCACTGCTCCCGGCCCACCACCACCAACAGGCCGTCGGCCAGCCGCAGCCGCCACTCTCCACGGGGGTCGAGAGCCACTTGTCGGATCTCCAGCCCCCTGCCTCGAAAGCCTTCACGCACCCGGCGATAGAAATCGAGCACCCGTCCTGCCTTGCCCTCCGGACCGCGGAAGCGGAGCCGCGGGCCGCGCCATCCCCCCTTAGCCGGATAGAAGACCTCGCCGGCTTCGTTCACCAACCCACGCTCGTTCCATCGCGCCACCGGTACCTGCTCGGTCACCTTCACTTCGAGACGATCGGGCCAGACCCGGCGCACGGCGACCGCCGCCACCCAGGGCAGCCGCAAGGCGGCGTGGCGCACCTTCTCCAAATCCACGGAAAAGAAGCCGCCGTCCACCGCCCCGGCAAGCGCTCTCCGCAGCGCCGCCCGCTCCAGGTGGCGGAAGCGGCCCTCCACCCGGATGGTGCGCAGCGGCAGGGTTCCCGGTTCCGTGAGATGGCGCACCGCCAACACCGCCGCCACGGCCAGGGCCGCGAAAAAGAGGAGGGCGACCAGCGCCGGGGCCCCTGCCCGCGCGGCGCGGGAGCCGCCTCCGTTCTTTCTTCTCGCGCTCACGCCTCCCTCTCCAAGGTCGTCTCCAGAATGCGCCAGACCAGCTCTTCGAAATCGATGCCGGCATGCCGCGCCGCCATGGGCACCAGGCTGTGGCTGGTCATGCCGGGCACGGTGTTCACCTCGATGAGCCAGGCCTGTCCCCCCTCGTCCACCATCAGGTCCACCCGGCCCCATCCCGAAGCGCCCACCGCCTGGAAGGCGCGCAGCGCCAGCTCCCGCAAGGCGCTCTCCTCCGCCGGCGGCAGGCCGCAAGGCAGGTGGTAGGCGGTGTCCTCCGCCCGATACTTGGCTTCGTAGTCGTAGAAGGGACGCGGCGTCTCCAGACGGATGGGCGGGAGGGGTTCGCTGCCGAGAACGGCCACCGTGTATTCCGCTCCCTCCACGTAGCGCTCCGCCATGATGCAGCGGTCGTACTGGCGCGCGGCGACCCAGGCCGACCGCAGGTCGGCGGCCCCGCCCACCCGGCTCATGCCGATGCTGGAACCCTCACGCGCCGGCTTCACCATCAGAGGAAAGCCGAGGGCGCCGGCGAGCTCCAGCCCCTGCTCATCTTCCAACAACAGGAATTCGGGAGTGGGCAGCCCCATGCCGCGCCACAACCGTTTGGTCGCCACCTTGTCCATGGCCACCGCCGAGCCGAGCACGCCGCTGCCGGTGTAGGGAATGCCGAGCGTCTCCAGCAACCCCTGAACGGTGCCGTCCTCCCCGCCCCGGCCGTGCAGCATGATGAAGGCGCGGTCGAAGCCTCCGCTCTCCAGCACTGCGCAGATGTCGGCGCCCACGTCCACCTCGGTCACTTCCACCCCCCGCGTCCGCAGAGCCGCGGCCACCGCCGCGCCGCCCTTCAGCGACACTTCGCGTTCCGCCGAGCGCCCCCCGTAGAGCAGGGCCACGCGGCCGAAATCCGCCGGGCTGCGACGACGATTCATGCCGGTTCTCCCACGATGTGCACCTCGGGCTTCAGAGCGACGCCGAAACGTTCGGCCACCACCTCTTGGACGTGCCGGATCAGCGCCTCGATGTCGTCCGCGGTGGCGCCCCCCCGGTTGACGATGAAATTGGCGTGCTTGGACGATATCTGAGCGCCCCCCCGCACCATTCCCTTGAGGCCCGCGGCCTCGATGAGGCGCGCCGCGTGATCGCCCGGCGGATTGCGGAAGGTGGAGCCGGCGCTTGGTTCGCCCACCGGCTGCGATTGGTTGCGCCGTTCCAGCAGCTGCTGGATCCGACGCCGCTCCTCTTCGATGTCGCCCCTCTCCAGTTGCAGCTCGCAACCCACGAACCACTCGTCCGGCGGCCCCTCCACCTGGCGGTAGCCCACCCGGTATTCATGGGGCAGGCGCCAGCGCAGCACGCCTTGCCGGTCCACGGTCTGCACCAACACCACCCGCTCCCAGGTCTCGCCGCCGAAAGCGCCGGCGTTCATCGCCAGCGCTCCGCCCATGGTGCCTGGAATGCCGGCGAGGAAGGCGGCGCCGCAGAGTCCCGAGCGGGCCGCCCGGCGGGCCACCAGCGCACAAGGGGCGCCCGCCCCCACCCGCAAGCGGGCGCCTTCCAGTGGCTCGATGGCATCCAACCGGCCTTGGAGGGCGATCACCGTTCCCGGAAAGCCCCCCTCGCGCACCAGCAGGTTGCTGCCCAACCCGACCCACAACAAAGGCTCGTCCGCCGGTAGCGAGCGCAAAAAATCCGACAGGTCGGCCAGGTCCTCCGGCTGGAAATAGTGCTTCGCCGGTCCGCCCACCCGCCAGGTGGTGTGTTTCGACATGGGTTCGTCGTAGAGCAGCATGGTGCCCGCTTCCCGCGCCTCAGCGTTGCTTCTCATCTCTCTTCCTCCCTTTCCGCAAGCCGATGGAGACCGCCCGTCGCGCCGGCCGCTCCTTCCGCACGCCGCAGCTCGCCGACAGCCCGCTGCTTCTGAGCGATTCTCCGCAGCCCATGTGCAGAAAACGCATCACCTCTTTTCGCCTGTTCATTCGCACCACTCCTCCGACAGCCGCTTGGCCAGGCCGCCGATGTCTCCCGCTCCCATCAGCAGCACCATGTCTCCCTCCCTCAGCAGGGCGCCCACCACCTCCGGCACCTCGTCCAGCTCTTCCACGAACACCGGATCCACCATGCCGCGCGCCCGCACCGCCCGGCTCAGGTCGCGTCCCCCAGCGTCCGGCAAGGGTTTCTCTCCAGCCGCGAACACTTCGGTCAGCACCAGCACGTCGGCCTGCGACAACACCCGCACGAAGTCCTCGAAGGCGTCGCGGGTGCGGGTGTAACGGTGCGGCTGGAAGACCAGCATCAGCCGGCGGCCGGGCCAGCCTTGGCGCACCGCTTCCAGCGTGGCTTCGATCTCCCGCGGGTGATGACCGTAGTCGTCCACCAGGGAAAAGGCGACGCCCCCCCGGCGGCAGCCCTCCTTCACCTGGAAGCGGCGGCCGATGCCCTCGAATTTCTCCAGCGCCCGCTGGATCGCCCGGCGTTCCACGTCGAGCTCACGAGCCACGGCGATGGCGGCCAGGGCGTTCAGCACGTTGTGGCGTCCGGGCAGGTTGAGGGTGACCGGGAAGGGGTCGAAACCGAGCCCTTCCACGGTGAAAGAGGTGGTCTGGCCACGATGACGGATGGAGGCGGCGCGCAGATCGGCATCCTCTTCCGTTCCGTAGGTGAGGAACTGCCGGCTCACCCGCGGCAGCAACCGACGCACGCCGGGGTCGTCCGCGCAGAGGATGGCCAGACCGTAGAAAGGCAGGTGGTGAAGAAACTCCACGAAAGCGTCCTCCAGTCTGGAGAAGTCGCCCCCGTAGGTGCCCATGTGATCCCGGTCCACGTTGGTCACCACCGCCATCATGGGCTGCAGATAGAGGAAGGAGGCGTCGCTCTCGTCCGCCTCGGCGACCAGCACCTCCCCCCGACCGAGCCGCGCGTGGCTGCCGGCGGCGTTGAGGCGGCCGCCGATGACGAAAGTGGGGTCCAACCCGCCCTCGATGAGAAGGCTGGCCACCAGGCTGGTGGTGGTGGTCTTGCCATGAGTGCCGGCCACCGCCACGCCGTAGCGGAACCGCATCAGCTCGGCCAGCATCTCGGCGCGGGGAACCACCGGAATGCGCGCCGCCTTGGCGGCGGCCACCTCGGGATTCTCGGCGGTGACCGCGCTGGAAATGACCACGGCGTCGGCCCCTTCCACGTTGGACGGCGCATGGCCGATGTGGATGGCCGCCCCCTGTTCGGCGAGGCGGCGGGTGGCGGCGTTCTCCGCCAGATCGGAGCCGCTGATCTCGTAGCCGAGATTGAGCATCACCTGGGCGATGCCGTTCATGCCGGCACCGCCGATGCCGACGAAATGGATCCGGCGCATGCGGCCCATGGCCTCGGCGGCGTGCACCCGGCCTCTCCGCAACCGTCTCATGCCGCCACCTCCACGCACTGGTCCGCCACCCGCCGGGCGGCGTCGGGCCGTCCCAGGGCCCGGGCCCGCCGCGCCATCTCCAACAGCAGGGCAGGATCGGCCAGCAGCTCCTCGATGAGGGCCGTCCCCTTTCCCGCTTCCAGCTCCCCCTGCGGCAGCAGCCGGGCCGCGCCCCACTCCACCAGGAACTCGGCGTTGCGCGTCTGATGATCGTCCACCGCATGGGGATAGGGCACCAGCACCGAAGCCACCCCCACCACCGCCAGTTCCGAGACGGTGAGGGCGCCGGCCCGGCAGATCACCAGATCGGCCCAACCGTAGGCTTCGGCCATGTCGTCGATGAACTCGGTAACCTGCGCCTCCATGCCGGCCTCGGCGTAAGCGGCGCGCGCCGCCTCGGCCTTGCCCCGCCCCGCTTGGTGGCGCACCTCCATGGGCCGGCCCGCCGCCGCCAGCTCGCCCGCCAATCGTTCGTTGAGCGCCTGAGCGCCCAGCGAGCCGCCCAGCACCAGAATCCTCACGGGACCCGAACGCCCCTGCAGGCGCTCTTCGGGCGGCGGCACCCGAAGCAGCTCCCGACGTACCGGATTGCCGGTGGCCGTGGCGCCCACCGCCTCCGGAAAGCTGCCCGGAAAAGCCTCCAGCACCCGTCGCGCCAGCCTCGCCAGCCAGCGATTAGCCATACCGGGGATCCTGTTCTGCTCGTGAATCACCAGAGGAATGCCGCGCAACCAGCTGGCCACCCCTCCGGGCGCGGTGACGAACCCGCCCATCCCCAGCACCACCTGGGGCCGCAACCGGCCGAGAATGCGCCACGCCTGGAACACCGCCCGGAGCAGATGGAGCGGCGCCAGCAGTGCGGCGAAGGCGCCCTGCCCCCGCAGCCGCCGCGCCACGACGACCTCCAAGGGAAAGCCCGCGGCCGGCACGGCGCGCGATTCGAAACTGTCGGGGGTTCCCATCCACTCCACCTCCCAGCCGCGCTCCCGCAGCTCGCCGGCCACCGCCAGGGCAGGAAAAACGTGGCCGCCGGTGCCCCCGGCCATGATCAGGATGCGCGCCATGGCAGCCCCCCCGGCGAATCGTCGCCGGTACAGTTCTCCCAGTGGATGCGCAGCAGCACGCCCACCGCAAGACAGCTCACGATGAGGCTGTTGCTGCCGTAGCTGATGAACGGCAGGGTCAACCCCTTGGTGGGCAGCAGGCCCACGTTGACGCCGATGTTGACGAAGGCCTGCATGCCGAGCCACAGACCGATGCCCCATGCCACGTGGGCCGCATAGCCGCGACCCGCCGCCTCCGCCACGGCGCCGATGGAGAAGGCGCGCCACACCAGCACGGCAAACAACAGGATGACCGCCACGGTGCCCACCAGCCCGAACTCCTCGCCGATCACCGCCATGATGAAATCGGTGTGGGCCTCGGGCAGGTAGAACTGTTTCTGGATGCCGTTCCCCAGCCCCACGCCGGCCCACTCTCCCCGACCGAAGGCGATGAGTGCCTGGGTGAGCTGGTAGCCCGAGCCCAGGGGATCGGACCAGGGATCGAGAAAGGAGGTGACCCGGGCGAGGCGGTAGGGCGAGGTGATCACGAGCAGTGCGCCGCCTATCGACACCAGCAGGAAGAGCACGCCGAACTGCCACAGGGGCGCACCGCCCAGAAAGAGCATGCCCATCACCGTGGCCAGCAGCACGGCGGTGGTGCCGAAATCGGGTTGGGCCATGAGCAGCATGGCGGCCAGCACCACAAGCATCACCGGCTTCACCACCCCCCAAAGGGTGTGGGCCACCTCCACCTTGCGCCGCATCAGATAGCCGGCCATGTAGAAGATGAGAAACAGCTTCATGAACTCCGAGGTCTGCAGGTTGAAGCCGCCCACCGCGATCCAGCGGGTGGCGCCGTTCACTGTCTTGCCCACACCGGGAATCAGCACCAGCACCAGCAGAGCGATGCCGAGAAAATAGAGCGCGGGACTGGCGCGCTCGATCCACCGCACCGGAATCTGCAAAACCGCCAGAGCGCCGGCCGCGCCCAGCGCAAGCGCCACCAGATGCTTGTCGAGGTAGGCGAACGGCCGACCGTGGGCGGCGCCGAGATGGAGCGAGGCGGAGCCCACCATCACCACCCCCAGCCCCGCCAGCGCCAGCACGTCCAGCAGCAGCCACCAGTCCACCCCCGCGGGAAGACCGCCCAGGCTCTTCGATCGGCAGGCGACGGCGCTCACCTCTTCAACTCCTCCACGCAGCGGCGGAACACCTCCCCGCGATGCTCGAACCCCCGGAACATGTCGAAACTGGCGCAAGCGGGAGAGAGCAGCACCCGGTCTCCCGGCTGCGCCAAGGCGGCCGCCTCGGCCACCGCCTCCGCCATGTCGGCGGCCTTCACCATGGGAACCGTCCCCTCGAGCGCCTCGGCGATGCGGTCGGCGTCCTCGCCGATCAGCACCAGCGCCCGGGCGTGAGCCTCCACCGCCGGCGCCAGCTCGGTGAAGTCGGCCCTCTTGCCTTGCCCTCCGGCGATGAGCACGGTGCGCCCCTTGGCCGCGGCCAGCCCCTCGAGCGCCGCCACGGTGGCGCCCGGATTGGTGCCCTTGGAGTCGTCGTACCACTCCACCCCGCCGACGTTACCGAGATATTCGGTGCGGTGAGGCAGCCCCGGAAACTCGCGCAAGGCGGCGGCCATCGCCTCCAGCGGCAGCTCCAGGGCGCTGCCCATGGCCAGCGCGGCCAGGGCGTTGGCGAGGTTGTGCCGGCCCCGCATGCGCACTTCGTCCGCCGCCAGCAGCGTCTCGTCACCGCGGCAGAGCCAGGAGCGGCCGCCCGCCCGGCGAAGGCCGAAAACCGTTTCCGACGAGGGTTCCCCCAACGTGAAGGAGAGGGTCTCTCCTTCACGCGCCATGGCCACCACGCGGGGGTCGTCGAGGTTGCAGATCCCCACCTCCGCCTGGCGGTAGATGCGCGCCTTGGCGGCGGCATAGGCGTCGAGAGAGGGATAGCGGTCCATGTGGTCGGCGCTGACATTGAGCACCGCCGCCACCGCGGCGCTCAGGCTCTCGGTGGTCTCGAGCTGAAAGCTGGAGAGCTCCACGACGAAAAGATCGGCATGCCGCTGCAACAGATCGAGCACCGGCTCGCCCAGATTGCCTCCCACGGCGGCCTTCAACCCCGCGGCGGCGGCCATGCGCCCCAAAAGAGTGGTGACGGTGCTCTTGCCGTTGGAGCCGGTGATGGCCGCCACCGGCCGCTCCACCGCGCGCGCGAAGAGCTCCACGTCGCCCACCACCGGCACGCCCCGCGCCTGGGCCGCCTCCACCTCCGGCGTGGAGAGGGGAACGCCGGGGCTCACCACCACCAGCTCGGCCTGGGCGAACGCCTCGGCCGCGAAACCGCCGAGAAAGAGTCCCACGTCGGGCAACTCCCGGCGCAACGGCTCCAGGCCGGGGGGATCCCGCCGACTGTCGGTGACCGCCACCGTCCAGCCCCTCGCGGCGAGCCAACGGGCGGTGGAGAGACCGCTGGCGCCCAGCCCCACCACCAGGGCGCGCCCCGCGCGGCTCACCGAATCAATTGCCGTCGCCGCTCCCATCTCACCGAATCTTCAACGTCGCCAAGCCGATGAGCACCAGGATCACCGTGACGATCCAGAACCGCACGATGACCCTGGGCTCGGGCCACCCCTTGAGCTCGAAATGGTGGTGCAGCGGAGCCATGCGGAAGATGCGCCGCCCGGTGAATCGATAGGAAGCCACCTGGAGAATCACCGACACGGTCTCCACCACGAAGAGCCCTCCCATGATGAAAAGCACCAACTCCTGACGCACGGCCACCGCCACCGTGCCCAGCGCCGCGCCCAGCGCCAGCGCCCCCACGTCGCCCATGAAGACCTGGGCCGGGTAGGCGTTGAACCAGAGAAAGCCCAGACCGGCGCCCACCAGGGCGCCGCAGAAGATGGTGAGCTCGCCCACTCCCGGCAGATAGGGGATGAGCAGATATTTGGAGAGATAGAAGTGCCCCGAGACATAGGCGAATACGCCCAACGCCCCAGCCACCATCACGGTGGGCAGAATGGCCAGCCCGTCGAGACCGTCGGTGAGGTTCACCGCGTTGGAAGAACCGACGATGACGAAGTAGGCGAGCAGCACGAAAGCGGGGCCGAGCTCCACCACCACATCCTTGAAGAAGGGCACGATGAGCTGGGTGTCGGCCGGTACCGCAGCCGTGGCGTAGAGGGTTGCAGCCGAGGCGAGACCGATCACCGATTGCCAAAGATATTTCCAGCGCGCGGGCAGCCCCTTGGGATCGCGCAGCACCAGCTTGCGGTAGTCGTCCACCAGGCCCACCACGCCGAAGGCGAGGGTGGTGAGCAGCACGATCCAGACGTAGCGGTTGTCCAGTCGGGCCCAGAGCAGCACGGCGACAGTGACCGCCACCAGGATGAGGGCGCCTCCCATGGTGGGGGTGCCCGCCTTGGCGAGGTGGCTCTGGGGCCCGTCGTCGCGCACCGTCTGGCCGATCTTGTATCGACTGAGACGACGGATCATGGGCGGCCCCACCACGAAGGAGATGACCAGGGCGGTGAGCACCCCGAGAATGGCGCGCAAAGTGATGTAATGGAACACCCGGAAAGCGGGATCGAACTGGCTGAGCCAGTCGGCGAGCCAGATCAACACAGCTGCGCCTCCTGGCAGAGCGCTTCCACCACCTTCTCCATGGCGGCGGCGCGCGAGCCTTTCACCAGCACCGTATCGCCGCTGCGCAACTGCTCCCCCAGCGCTTCCGTGAGCTCTTCGCGGGAGTCGAAATGGCGGGCGCCGCCGCCGAATGCAATCGCCGCCGCCCGGCTCAAAGGACCGCAGGTGAAGAGCAGATCCACCCCCCGCCGGCGCGCGTAGAGACCCAGCTCGCCGTGCAGCTTTTCGGCGTCCTCTCCCAACTCTCCGAGATCGCCGAGCACCAGCAGCCGGCGGCCCGGCGCCCGGCGGAGCAGCTCCACCGCCATGCGGACCGACGCCGGATTGGCGTTATAGCTGTCGTCCACCACCCGCACTCCCCGCGGCCCCCGCCGCGGCGCCAGCCTTCCAGCCACCGGCCGCAGCGAAGCCAGCCCTTCGACCATGGCCTCTCGAGAGATGCCGAGCGCATGGGCGGCGGCGATGGCGGCCAGGGCGTTCATGCGGTTGTGCTCGCCGGCGAGCCCCATCGCCACTCGAAAACGGTCGCCCTCCAGAGAGACATCGAACTCGCTGCGAAAACCCTCCTCGTCCCAGTACAGCTCCAGAGAGCCGGCCGGGCTGCGCACGTCCGCCGCCTCGCCGGTGCCGAAGCTGAGTTGTCGCACGGCGGCCCCGAGGGCGCGCCACAGCGGCGCATGGGGGTCGTCGGCGTTGAAGACGAAGAGACCGTCGGGCGCCAACCCCTCGAGGATCTCCGCCTTGGCGCGGGCCACCCCCTCCACATCGCCGAAGCCGGCCAGATGGGCGGGACCGGCATTGTTCAACAGGGCCACCTGGGGCTGCGCCAGGCGGCTCAGGTAGCCGATCTCTCCAGGATGGTTGGCGCCCAGTTCCACCACGGCAAAGCGCTCGTTCTGAAGGCGGCAGAGCGTCAGCGGCAGGCCGATGTCGTTGTTGAGGTTGCCCTGGGTGGCCAGGGTGTCGTCCACCCGCCGGAGAATGGCCGCCAACATCTCCTTCACCGTGGTCTTGCCGTTGCTGCCGGTGACCGCCACCAGCCGCGCCGGCGACCGCCGCCGCCACAGCGCGCCCAACCGGCCCAGCGCGAGACGGCTCCGTTCCACCTGCAGCCAGGGCAGCACATCGCCCGCCGGGCGCTCCACCACGGCGCCCGCGGCCCCGCGCCGCGCCGCCGCCTCCACATAGTTGTGGCCGTCGAAGTTGGGCCCCCGCAGCGCCACGAAGAGCTGGCCCGGCCGCAGGGTGCGACTGTCGCTGGCCACTCCCGACACCACGGCGTCTTGGCCATGGAGCGTCGCCGGCAGCTCGCGGGCCAGTTCCGAGAGGGTGAAGCGGATCACAGCGTCTCCTCCAGCCACCGCCTCACCTGCTCCACGTCGCTGAAAGGCTGTTTCAGATCGCCGATCTGCTGATGCGTCTCGTGGCCCTTTCCCGCCACCAGCACGCTGTCGCCCGGTTGCGCTTCGGCCAGCGCGGTGGCGATGGCCCAGGCGCGATCGGGGATGACGTGGGCCTCGCCCGGCGACTCCATCCCTTCGAGAATGTCGGCGATGATGCTGGCGGAGGGCTCATGGCGAGGATTGTCGTCGGTGAGGATCACGCGGTCAGCCAGGGCTTCGGCGATGCGCCCCATCTGCGGCCGCTTGCCGCGGTCGCGGTCGCCGCCGCAGCCGAAGACGCACCAGAGCCGTCCCTGGGTGTGACCGCGCAGGCTGGTGAGCGCACGCTGCAGCGCATCGGGCGTGTGGGCGTAATCGACCGCCACCAGCGGCTGGGCACCGCCGCCGAAACACTGCATCCGACCCGGCACGGGCTGCAGGCGGGCCAGGGCGGCGGCAGCCTCCTCCATGGGCACGCCCCAGCTCAGCATCACCCCCAGCACCAGCAGCAGGTTGGTGGCGTTGAACTCTCCCACCAGAGGGCTCTCGACCACGCCGCCGCCCCAGGAGCTGGCCACCTTCAGCCGCAAACCGGCGTCGCCCTGCTCCAGCGACTCCAGGCGCAAAAACTCGTCCGCCCCCAGGGTGCGTCCACCCCGGTGACAGGCCACGGTGCGCACTCTTCCCCGCAACCGTCGCACTAGGCGCCCCCCCAGCTCGTCGTCGCTGTTGAGCACCGCCAGCTCCAGACTCTCCTGCTGGAACAACTTCTCCTTGGCTGCGGCGTAAGCCTGCATGGAACCGTGATAATCGAGATGGTCCCGGCTGAGGTTGGTGAACAGGACGGTGTGGAAAGGCACCGCCGCCAGCCGGTGCTGGTCGAGAGCGTGGGATGAGACCTCCATGGCCACCGCCCGGGCGCCGGCATCGTGCAACGAGGCCAGAACCCGCTGCGCCTCCACCGCGTCGGGCGTGGTGTGGCTGGAAGGTTCCAGCGCGCCGGGAAAGCCGTTCCCGAGGGTGCCGGTGACCGCGCAGCGCCAGCGTTCCGGCAGCGCCTGGGCGAGAAAGAGGGTGACGCTGCTCTTGCCGTTGGTGCCGGTGACGCCGATCATCCGCATCTTCCCGGCCGCCCCCCCGTAAAACCGCGCGGCGATGCCGCTGGCCTTGCGCCGCAATCCTTCGCAGGGAAGGACGGAAATCCCGTGCCGCCGGGAGAGCGCCTGGATGCGTCCCTCTCCCCACCGCTCGGCAGGCTCCGCAAGCGCCAGCACCGCGCCCCGCGCGACCGCCTCCTGCAAATGGTCCAGGCCGTGGCCGTGGCCGCCCCGGCAAGCGAGAAAGAGGTGGCCGGCCCGCGCCCGGCGGCTGTCCAGGGCCAGTCCCGACAGCTGCAGGCTCTCCCATCCCCCCGCCGGCAGTTCGAGATCCGCCAGCAGGGCCCCGGCGCGCCAGGAAGCCTCTTCGTTGCGGCGCAACGCCATCACCGCCCCTGCTCCAGCCGCGCCAACCGCACCGCCTGCCGGGCGCGCAGCGCATCGGGCGGCACGTTCAACAACCGCAGCGCGTCGTCCATGATGCGCGCGAACAGCGGAGCGGCCACCTCTCCGCCGTAGTAGCGCCCCGCGCGCGGATCGTCGATCATCACCACCATCACCAGGCGCGGGTCGCTGGCCGGAGCCATGCCGGCGAAGAGCGCCAGATAGGCGTGATCCTCGTAGCCCTTCTTTCCCAGCTTCTTCACGGTGCCCGTCTTGCCCGCCACCCGGTAGCCGGGTACGGCGGCCAGCGGCGCCGTGCCCCCTTCGCTCACCACCGACTCCATCATGCGGCGCATCGCGCGGGCCGTGGCGGCTTCGAACACGCGAACGCCGCGGGGCGGCGCTCCCCGCCGCAGCAGGGTCACGGGACGGCGCACGCCATCGGCGGCCAGCACCGCATAGGCCTGGGCCAGCTGAAGTACGGTCGCCGAAAGACCGTAACCGTAGGCGAGGGTGGCCTGGTCGATCTTCGCCCAGCGGCCGGCGGGACGCAGACGCCCCCGCACCTCGCCGGGATAGCCGCTGCCGGTCTCCTGCCCGAATCCCAGCTTCCACAAATAGTCGTGCAGCACCTTTCGCGGCAACTTCAAAGCGATGCGCGCGGCGCCCACGTTGCTCGACTTCTGAATGATGGTGCGCAGATCCACCACCCCCAGATCGTGGTGGTCCTTCACCTGGTAGCGACCCACGCGGAAGAAACCGGGACTGGTGTCCACCCGCTGGTCGGGTTTCACCGCTCCGGCGTCGATGGCCGCCGCGATCACCAGGGGTTTCATGGTGGAGCCCGGTTCGAAAACCTGGGTGACCGCGCGGTTGAGCAGCCGTCCTCCGCGACTGCTGCGGTTGCCGTTGGGGTTGTAGCCGGGCTGGTTGACCATCGCCAGCACCTCGCCGGTGCGAACGTCGAGCAGCACCACCGAGCCGGCGCCCGCCCGATGCTTCTTCATGGCCGCCTTGAGCTCGCGATAGGCGATGTACTGGAGCCGCTGGTCCAGGCTCAGCACCAGATTCCTGCCGGGCCGCGGCATGCGCAGGCTCTCCACGTCGGCGACGACTTGGCGGCGGCCGTCCCGCAACACCCGCTTGAGGCCGGGGGCTCCCGCCAGCTCGCGATCGAAGGCCAGCTCCAACCCCTCCTGGCCGTGATCGTCCACGTCGGTGAAACCCACCACGTGGGCGAAGATCTCGCCGTCGGGATAGTACCGCCGGTACTCGCGCAGCACCTGGAGCCCGCGGATCCGCTGCCGGCGCGCCACCTCGAGAACCCGCTGGGCGCGGGCGGGCGGAAGCCGCCTCTTCAGATAGACGAAATGGCGGCGACCGTAGCGAATCAGCCGGTGGCGCAGGTCGTCGAGACCCATGCCGAGGGCGCGAGCCAGGGCCGGCAGCCCGTCGTCGTCGGGCCGCAGCAGGCGCGGGTTGGCGGCAATGGAGTCCACAGGCGCGCTCATGGCCAGCACCACGCCGTTGCGGTCGGTGATGGCGCCCCGGTGGGCGGCCACCACCACCTCGTCGAGGTAACGGTCGGCCCCTTCCGACTGAAGAAAGTCTTTCTCGAAGATCTGGCGATCCACCGCCCGCGCCACCAGGGCGACCGCCGCCGCCAGGAAGAGAACCAGCACGAAGCGCCGCCGGCCCGCGTAGGTCCGGGGCATCGCCTCGGCCTTCTTCTGCATTCTGGCCCGTTTTTTCCGTTTGGCCGCCATCGCCTCAATCGCCTCTACGCTTGATCACCACGATCTCATCCGCCCGGGGCAGACGCATCTTCAACCGTTTCCGCGCCTCCGCTTCGATGCGCTGCGGCGCTCCCCAGGCGCCGTGCTCGATGAGCAGCGCGTTCCACTCGATGTCCAGCTGGTCCGCCTGCCGGTCCAGCCGCTTCAGTTGGGCGAAGAGCTCCCGCGACCGGTACTTGCTCTGCACCACGGCGATGGCGGACACCACCACCAGCACCGCCAGAAACAGCAGCCACCCCAGATGCGCCCGCTTCATGCACTTTTTTCCGCCACCCGCATGACGGCGCTGCGCGCCCGGGGGTTGGCTCGCAGCTCGCTGTCGCCGGGGCGCACCGCCTTGCCCACCAGCCGCAGCTCACCGGCGCGCAACTGCGCTGCGGTGACCGGCACCCCTTTCGGCAGCCGCTCGCCCTGGGAACGGCTTCGTAGAAAGCGCTTCACGACGCGGTCCTCCAGCGAGTGAAAACTGATCACCACCAGACGGCCGCCCTTCCCGAGCACTTCCACCGCCTGTTCCAAGCCTCGGCGCAGCTCCTCGAGCTCGCGGTTGATCTGGATGCGGATGGCCTGGAAGGTGCGGGTGGCGGGATGCTTGTGCCGCTCCTGCCGGGGCACCGCCGCGGTCACCAACTCCGCCAGCTCCGCCGTGGTCCGCAAAGGAGCCTTCCGGCGCCTCTCCACGATGGCCCGGGCGATCCGGCGGGCGTAACGCTCTTCTCCATAGTCGCGCAGCACCCGCGCGATCTCCGCCTCCGGCGCGGCGGCCAGCCACTGGGCGGCGGTGGGGCCGGCGCCGCGGTCCATGCGCATGTCCAGCGGCCCTTCCAGCTGAAAGCTGAAGCCCCGCTCGGCCTCGTCCAGCTGCGGCGACGATACGCCCAGGTCCAGCAACACGCCGTCCACTTCTCCTTTCACTCCAAGCCGTTCGGCCTCGTTCGCCAGCGTCGAAAAACCGGCCCGTATCAGATGGAGACGCTTTTCCCCGCTCCAACGTTCCCTTCCATATTCGATGGCCGCCTCGTCACGGTCGAAAGCGATGAGACGACCTTCCGGCCCCAACCGTTCGAGAATGGCCGCGCTGTGGCCGCCCCGACCGAAGGTGCCGTCCACATAGCAGCCATCGGGCCGCACCCCCAGGGCCTCCACCGCCTCCTTCAACAGGACCGGCTTGTGGAGGTGCGCATCGGCCATCAGAGGGCCAGGTTGGCCAGCTCTTCCGACAGCCCGCTCTCGGGATTGCGGAACGCCTCCAGCCACTCCTCCTGGCCCTTGAACCAGGCGTCCGCGTCCCAGATCTCGAACTTGAACCCCTGCCCCACCAGCGCCACCTGCTTGCTCATGCCGGCGTAGTCGCGCAGGGACTTGCTCAAGAGGATGCGCCCCTGCCCGTCGAGCTGCACCTCCTCGGCATAGCCGATGAGCAGCCGTTGCAGGTTCTTGTGTTCCGGTTTGAAGGAGGAGAGGCGGGAAACCTTCTGCACCACCGGCAGCCACTCCCGCTCGGGATAGAGCCACAGGCAGCGATCGCGGGGATTGACCGTCACCACCAGACTGGAACCGTCGGCGCCCAGCTCCTTCCGGTATTTCACCGGAATGGCCAGGCGGCCCTTGGTATCCAGGCTCAGGGTGTTGACGCCGAGGAACACAAATCCCCCCTTTTCCCCACAAATCCCCACTTCGTAACCCCATCATAGGCGGGATTTTCTCTCCGGTCAAGGCGCAATCAGAAGAAAAAAGCTTTGAAGTCAATGGCTTACACACAGAAGCTTTGACAAGGCAAAGAACCCTGAAAACAGGCTGATGAAGATGGAACTTAAAGTGTTTTGTGAAGAAAACGAGGTTGATCGCCGGCTGTGAAGCGGCTCACGGAAGGAGGGAGAGGGGAGACGGCCTGTAAGCCGGGTTCTGTTGCGGCGCCCAAGCGCCGCCGACGGCCATTCATCTGGGACGCCCGTCGCCGGACGCCTCGAGCGACCTACCCGGAAGCACCTGCGGGCCACAGGCCGCGCCTTGCGGCGCGCGCTTCCCTATTTGGTCTTGCTCCGGCTGGGGTTTACCTTGCCACTGCCGTTGCCGGCAGCGCGGTGCGCTCTTACCGCACCTTTTCACCCTTGCCGCCCGGCCACGAGGCCGGGGTAGGCGGTCTGTTTTCTGTGGCACTTTCCGTGGGCTCGCGCCCCCCAGGCGTTACCTGGCAGCCTGCCCTGCGGAGCCCGGACTTTCCTCCATCGCGGATGCGACAGCGGCCGTCCGGCCGTCTCCCCCGTCCCAACATAGAGACTGCGCTCCCGCATTGCAAGCGGATCGAGAAATGCCCGAGGGAAGCCCTGGCGTGGGCGGGAGGGGGCGAAGACCCCAAAACCCGCCCATCACTTGGCGGACTTGGCCGGCTTCGTTTCGCCCGATCCGCTCCCCTTCTCCTCGTCCGACCCTTTCCCGCGTTCCACCAGTGCTGCGGCCGAGGAGGCGTCGAGAAGCGGCTTGGCGTTCCAGCTCTCCAGCTTGAGGTACCAGGGATGACGGCTGCTCTTGAGCAGATGATAGGCCTTCTTCTTGGGCTTGTAGAGCAGCCAGGTGGCGTCGCCGGCCTTGCCGTGGAGCGCCAGGCGGCGCAAGGGCTTGTCCAGGTGCCAGGAGGGATCGGGCTCGTCGGCCGCGATGGCGTCCGCCCGTGCCCCGGCCAGGGCGGAGAGCAGATGCCGCGCGGCGCCTTCTTTCAACCGGGCTCCCGGATTTCCCTCGAGCCGCCACCCTTCTTTCTTCTTCACCAGCTTCAAGCCGTCCACCTCGACGGCGTCCAGCGCCTTGGCCTCGGGCCGCAGAAGCTCTTGATCGAACCACCGTTCCGGCTTGGCGGGAAAGCGCCACTCGGGCACTTTGGCCGCATAGACATTTTTCTCGCCGAAGGGACGCAGATAGGTGCGGTCCACCCCCGCGGACTTGCCCAGGAAGAAGGCCGCAACCCGCTTCTTGCCGGCGAACAGCTCCACCTTGCGGGAGAAACGCCCCTCCGCCACTTCGAAGCGCTCCGCCGCCCCTTTGCTGGTGGCCACGGGATGATCCAGCTTCGCCCCGGCCACCGCCTCGATGGCCGACTTCGCCTTGCCTTCGGCGACAGGCGCGCCGAAATAGCCCGGCAGGCGCCACCCCTCCTTCTCTCTCTTCACCTCCAGCCGGTCGCCCTTTTCGCCGGTCACCACCAACCGGTCGACGGATGCCGGAGCGCCCCCTTGCAGAAGCGGTTTCGGCTGCGGCGAAGCGTTCAAGGCTCCGTCCCGCTGGGCCAATGCCGCCGCCAGCGCCAACTGGGCCAGAAGCAGGACGGAAGCGACGATCAGCTCCTTTCTCATCTCACACCTCCTGAAGGATCCTGCGGTAACCGTCCAGCGCCTCCCGCCGGCGCCGGCGGTGGATCACCCACACCACGGCGAGCAGCGCCAGCACCAGCAGGTAGTCGCCGTACTCCACCATCTTCTGCCGGGCGGCGCCCATGGGCTCCAGGGTACGGGCGAAACGGCTGCGATCACGCCCCCGCAGGGCCAGTAGCGCCTGATCCTGCAGCGACCAATCCACCAGGTTCTGGGCGAAGAGGGCGGGCTTGAGGTACTCGGTGCCGAGCGCTCCCGTCAGCAAGGCCTCGGCCTCGTCGGTGAAGAGCAGGTTGGAGGCGACCAGGATGAGACGCGCGCCGTCGGCCGAGCGCTCGATCACCCCTTCCGCCCGCCGGTCGGCCTCCTTCTTCGACGGGGCCTGCTTCCCCTTGCCGGCCTTCTGCTTCCCACCGCTTGCGGAGAGCAGCGGAGAGCGCTTGCCCTTGAAGGCGGAGTCGAAGCGCCCCTCCAGCATCACCGCCAGGGTGCGCGCCTTGGGTTCCCCCTCGACGCGGAAGCCGAGATCGCCGAACCGGCGAAAATCGGGAACGATATCCAGACTGCTCGACGTCCAACTCTTCGCCGAGGAGCGCAACAGCCAGGTCACCTTGCGGCCATTGCGCGCCCGCTTCTCCACCTCGATGGGACTGGCGAAGGGCACATAGAGCTGATCCAGGCCGGCGGTGACGGGCGTGCTCCGGTTGAAGCCGTCGTCGCGCACGTCGAGGATGTAGGGGTAGTCCACCAACTGGATCTCGCGTACGGTGAAACCGCCGCCCAGATGGCGCTCCACCGGGATGGGCAAGGCGCCGGCACGGGGATCCAGCACCATCTCCCCACCCAATTTCAAGCCGTATCCCGCCAGCCACTCTTCCAGACCGCTGTCGGCCTTGGAGGCGCTCAGCGACGGTTCCAGGCTGACATCGAAGGGCGAGGCGGCCACCAGCACGGTGCCACCGCGCATGAGGAACTGGTCGATGGCGAAGCGCTGCTTCTCGTCCAGCGATCGCGGCGCCAGCACCAGCAGCATGTCGGCGTCGGCCGGCAGCCGGCCGCTCTCGAGATCGGTGTCGATCCAGCGCACCGAGTCGGCCAGCTGGCTCTTCAGCAGCGAATAGCGTCTTCCGCCGGAACCCAAGCCGAGGGGCGAAGGCGTGGCGCCGCTGGGCGCGAAGACCGCCAGCGTCTTCAGAAATCCGGGCGAAAAGCGCTTCAGCCCCGCTTCCAGCGCCTTGCGGAAACCCTCCTCGTCCAGCGACCGCGGCAAGGGCACGGGAAACTTCTGGCGCCCGTCGTCCAGCACCATGTAGAACCAGAAAGGGTGCGGATCGAGCAGGTCGAGGATCATGGGCTGGAAGCCTTCCTGCCGTTGCAGACGCTTGGCCAGCCGCTGGTCCCGGCCGGGATCCTCGAAACGCACCTTGAAACGTCCGCCGGCGCGCCGTTGCAGCCGATCCAGCGCCTTCCGCAACGCCTTGCGCGCCCCTTCCATGCCCTTGGGCAGAGCGGCGCTGAGGTAGCCGGTGAAGGTGACCGGCCGCACCAGGGTGGCGAAAAGATCGCCGCCCCCCTGATACTGGTTGAGCACTTTGCGGATGGCCGCGGTGATCTCGTACTCGGGATTGCGCAGCGCCACCTCGAGCTTGGTCTCGGACCCTACCTTGACGTCCACCAGATCCTGGTAGCCCAGCACCTTGTACTGGTCGCCGTAGCTCACCAGCACGTGGAAATAGCTGTTGACCACCGAAGCTTGGTACTTGTTGGCGGTGCGGAAGGGAACCGGGCGGATGCCGAAGCGGGAACCGGCCTCCTCCTCCACCGCCGGATCGTCGTGGGGATCGACGAACTCCACCCGCACCCGGCCTTTTCCGGCCACCGCGTACTCTTGGAGAAGGTCGCGCAACTGGGGCACCAGCGGCGCCAGCAGCGGATGGGTGGCGGCGCTGAAGTAACCGCGGATCAGCAGTGGTTCGCGCAACCGCGCGAGGGTGGTGCGGGTGGCGTCCGAAAGGGTGTAGAGGCGTCCCTGGGTGAGATCGAGGCGCAACCCTCCGAGCTGGTCGATCCAGAGGTTGGCCGCCAGCAGGTTGGCCGCCGCCAGCGCGGTGAGCCACGCCGCGGCGCGATGGCCGGGCCGGGCGGGATTGCCGGCCCAGGCGGTGCGCGCCAGCTCCAACCGGTTGAGCAGCAGAAAGAGCGCGGCGATGGAAACGTAATAATAGAGATCGCCGAGGTCGAGCACGCCGCGCACGATCTCCTCGAAGCGGCTTCCCAGACCGATGGCGCGCAGCCACTCGCCCGCCCGGTAGCTCACCAGCCCCGTGATCGCCGGCGCTCCCGCCAGATAGAGCGCGCCGCCCACCGCCACGGTGAGAAGCAGGGCGACGATCTGACTCTCCGCCCGGCTCGACGCCCATAGCCCGATGCCGAGATAGGCGGCGGCGAGAAAGAGCGCCGCCAGATAGCCGCCCGCCACCGGTCCCCAGTCCAGGGGCCCCAGGAAGGCGACGCTCACCGGCAACGGCAGGGTGAGCAGCAGCGCCAGGGCCACCAGCAGCCAGCCGGCCAGGAACTTGCCGAGCACCAGCGACCAGGGCGAGACGGGCGCGGTCACCAGCAGTTCCAGCGTCCCCGCGCGCCGCTCCTCGGCCCAGGCGCGCATGGTGAGGGCCGCCACCAGAAAGAGCAGCAACAGCGGCATCCAGCGGAAGAGCGGTTGCAGGTCGGCGATGTTGCGCGCGAAGAAGGTCTCCACCCAGAAAAAGACGAAGAGCGTCACCGCCAGGAAGAGGGCGAGAAAGAGATAGGCCACCGGCGAGCCGAAGAAAGCGGCCAGCTCCCGGCGCGCCACCTGCCGGATCTCACGCCACATGGCGCACCTCCCCGCCGGCCTGCACCTCGGCGAAGACCTTCTCCAGATCCTGCTGCTCGGGGCAGAGGCCATAGAGCGCGAAGCCCGCCCGCTGCACCGCCCGCGCCACTTCCGGCCCGGCGTCGGGGGGCGCCTCCAGGCGGTAGGCGTGGCGGCCCTCCGTCCCGCCGAGGGGCTCCAACGACTCCACCCGGGGCAGCGCCGAGAGCAGCGGCCGCACCTCCTCTTCGGGGCGGTCCACCTCCAGGCGCAGGCCGCGCGCCTGTTGCAGTTCCTCGAGGCGGGCGTCCACCACCTTGCTGCCGGAGCGCAGGATGATCACCCGCTCGCAAACCGCCTCCACCTCTTGCAGTATGTGGGTGGAGACGATCACCGTGGCCTCCTTCGCCAGCTCGCGGACGAGCCGGCGCATGTGCAGGATCTGGGTGGGATCCAGGCCGTTGGTGGGCTCGTCGAGAATGAGGATGCGCGGCCGGTGAAGGATGGCCTGGGCCACGCCCACCCGCTGCCGGTAGCCGCGAGAGAGGGTGTGAATGGGCGCGAGCGCCTTGGGCGCCAGCTCGGTGAGGCGGATGGCCCGCGCCAGCGCGGCGCTCCTTTCGGCGGGCGCCACGCCGTGCAGCCCCGCCTGGAAATCGAGATACTCCATCACCGTCATGTCGGGATAGAGGGGGCAGTTCTCCGGCAGATAACCAATGCGGGATTTGGCTCGATGGGGATCTTCCGCCACCGGCTTCCCATCCACCCGGATCACCCCTTCGGTGGGCTCCAGGAAACCGGTAATCATCTTCATGAGGGTGGTCTTGCCCGCGCCGTTGTGCCCCAGCAGTCCGACGATCTCCCCCGGCTGGATGCGGAAGCTCACCTCCGCCACCGCCGTGAAATCGCCGAACCGGCGCGTCACGCCTTCGACGTCGATCATGGCTGTGGACTCCGTGTTGTTGTTCTTCAGGCGAAGCAAAAACGCGCAATTGGAACCGTGGAACTGGAAAAAGTTCCCCGCGGAGCGGCTCGTCGGCCAGCGCGAAGACAGGCGGCGCGGACGCGACCCGGCGGTCAGGAGGCCGTGCAGCTCTCGTCCACGCAGGCGAGGCAGCGACAGGGGGCGAAGGAGCGGGCGTCGGCCTCCTCCATGGGCAGCCGCAGATCCGCCGGCACCCGCCCGGCCAACAGGGCGCCCTCGGGCAGATAGGAAAAGAGCTGGTCGTAGCGGCGCACCTCGTGCTGGTTCACCCGACGATGGATGTGGGAACGGTTCAGCTCGCGCGGGTGGCGCAGCCCGGCGGTGGCGATGATGTCGGCGGTGCGCGCACCGTGGCGGCGTGGAACCGCGCCACGCGGCGAGCCTTCTCTTCCACCACCAGCCCGCGGTAGAGGCGCGGATCCTGGGTGGCCACGCCACTGGGGCAGCGGTTGGTGTTGCAGGTGAGCGAATGGACGTAGCCGAGCGCGAACATCATGCCGCGCGCGCTGTTGCACAGATCCGCCCCCAGCGCCATGTTCTTCACCAGATGGAAGCCGGTGAAGATCTTGCCCGAAGCGACCACCCGCACCTCCTCTCTGAGACCGAAACCGATGAGGCCGTTCACCACCAGCGCCAACGCCTCGCGCAGCGGCATGCCGATGGAGTTGGCGTACTCCAGCGGCGCCGCGCCCGTCCCCCCTCGCCCCCGTCCACGGTGATGAAATCGGGACGGATGCCGGTCTCCACCATCGCCTTGCAGAGAGCGAGAAACTCGCCCTCCCGGCCCACGCTCAGCTTGAATCCCACCGGCTTCCCCTCCGAGAGGCGGCGCAGCCGTTCGACGAAGCGCATCAGCTCGATGGGGTTGGAGAAAGCGGTGTGGGCCGCCGGCGACTCCACCTTCACATGGGGCTCCACTCCGCAGATCGCGGCCACCTCCGGAGTGTTCTTCTCGGCCGGCAGGATGCCGCCGTGGCCGGGCTTGGCGCCCTGAGAGAGCTTGATCTCCACCATCTTCACCGCCTCCAGGCGGGCCAGCTCCCGGAAACGCTCCGCGGAAAAGCGGCCCCGCCGGTCCCGGCAGCCGAAATAGCCGGTGCCGATCTGCCACACCAGATCGCCGCCGTGCTCCAGATGGTATTAACCCGGCACCAATCTATGCCATCCTCAGGGCGTCAGACAGAAGTCGGAACGCGGCGCGCTTCGCAGGCAATGGTGATTCCATCGGCAAGAAGCGCAACAAAGTGCTGGCTTCTGTCTGACGTCCCGATCTTTTTGAAATTCAATCGGTTCGGTCACCACGAGCGTCCCCGTGGACGTCGTTGCCGCACCTCGACAGGGAACGACCCTGCCTTCGGCGCGGCGCCTCGCCACGAGCGCGCTCGTGGTGACTGAGGGTGACATAGATTGGTGCCGGGTTAATAGGGAGTGATGCCGCCTTCGCCGGTGTTGTGCGCGAAGCCTCCCTGCCGGGCACCGAGATTGAGCGCCTGGATGGCGGGGGGACTGAGCGCACCGAAGCTCATCGCCGAGATGTTGAAGATGCTGGCGGTGTAGGGACGGTCGCACTGGGAGCCTCCCACCACCACGCGAAGATCGGGCTCGACCTCGGCCGGATCGAGGAGCGACAGCGAATGATCGATCCATTCGTAGCCGCTGCGGTAGGCGTCCACCCGGCTGCCGAAAGGCACCGTCTCCACCGCTCCCTTGGCGCGCTGGTAGACGATGCTGCGGAACATCCGGTTGACCGGCATGCCGTCGGTGTCCGACTCGACGAAATATTGCCGGATATAGGGACGCAGCCGCTCCATGAGCCAGCGCCCGCGCCCGAAGAGGGGGAAGTTGGGGCGGATGGAGTGGCGCTTCTGGAGCCGGTCGTAGAGACCCACGCCGGCCAGGGGCAGCAACGCCACCAGCGTCCAGAGAATGACGGGGCGGAACGGCGCCAGCAGCGCCACCGCCAGAAAGAGCCCGCCGAACACCTTGAAGAAAGTGGAGCGCATCGGCTTCCCTCAGGCTTTCCCAAGAGACCGGCGGGACGGCCGCTTCATTGCGTCATTTGCGCTTCCAGGCGCCTTCCTTGCGGTACCAATAGCCTTTGGGCACCTCTTCGATCCAGATGCGGGCGAAGGTCTTGCGGATCTCTCCTTCCCACTCGGGATGGCCGTTGGCGCGGGCGATCTCGCGGTAGAGGGCGTTGCGGTCGCGGTTCTCGTCGGCCACCAGTTTCTTCAGCCGGTTGCGCTGACTGAGCGGCACCTGTTTGAGCGAACGGATCTGCACCAGTCCCGACTCGTTGAAGCCCACGGCGCCCGCGCGGTACCAGGGAGCCAGCTGCCGCTGCCGCTGCTGCATCGACTTGCGCAGCCGGGCGATGGCGGGAGTGTCGATGTCGATGTCGGCGCCGGCCGCTTCGGCCACCGGCACCAGCCGCTCCAGCAGCCGGCCGGCCAGCAGCCAAGCCGGATGGGGGCGGTCGAGATAAGAGTGGTCCGGCCCCTTTTCCGGCGCTTTGGGCGCCTGCTGCGGGGCCTGTCCGCTGTTCTTGAGCACATCGCGCACGATGACCCGCGCCGCCTGCTCCGCCGCAGCGGCCGGGAAATAGATGTTGATGGTCACACAGGCGCTGAGCAGAAGGCTCAGCAGAGGCCAACCGGTTTTCTTGAACATGATTTCACTCCACGACGATGCCTTTCAACTGAATAGCGCGCAGCCGCGCCAGCAGGTCCTTCCAGGCCACGCGCCGGTTCCTGCCGATGACGTCCACCCGCGGAAGCAGCGCTCCCTTGACGATATAGTAACCGCCTCCCGGGCCGGGGGCACCATCCAGTTCGGCGGTGTCGCCGTGGAGGGTCACCCGCAGTTGCAGCCGGTCGTAGGCGAAATCCTTGAACAGCCCCAGGAAGGTTCCGGAAAGCCCCGCCGCCACGCCGTTGCCCAGCTTGGTGAGATCGTCGATGGCGCGCTGGCTGATGCGGTGGCGGCGCGCGTCGTGGGGAGGCGATCTCAGTTCCGCCTCGAAGCCGGCCACTTCCCATCCCACCAGCCGCAGGTCGCGCACCCATCCTTCCAGGCTCCCCTCGATGCGACCGAAGGAGAAGGTGCGGGAGAGCTGCGCCAGGTCGAGATTCTCCAGGCGCAGGCGGGTCCGCAACACCGGAGCCGGGCCGAGGAGATCTTCGACGGTCAACCCCTCCACCACCACGCGACCGCCGAACAACTTCAGCACGAGGTCGCCCTCCAGTCGCAGGCGGCCTTCCGCGTAGTGGAAACGCGGCAGGCTCGCGTCCACTTTTCCCTCCAGAGGAGGCCAGTCCAGCGCGGCGCTGAGCGCCTTCAGGCTCAATCCCGCCAGCTCGGCGCCCCCCTCGGCCTCGAACGGCCCGCGAGGCAGACCGGAGATGATCAGGCCGGTGAGCTCGAGGCGGCCGCGCAGCAGATCCACCGCGAACGGCGCCACCTCCAGGCGATGGGGACGGGCCCGCAAGCCCACCTCGGCGCCTCCCAGCGCCACCCGGTAGAGATGAGCGCTCGTCCACGAGAGGCGGGAGGGAGACGCCGGCGCGGACGCCTTCCAGTAGAGCCGGCCGGAAAGACCATCGAAGCCGAAGCGCCCCCCTTCGTCCTCGAGCCGCGCCGATTCCAGCGCCAGCGCGAACGCCCGCGGTTCTCCGCCGCCCAGCGTGATGCTGCCGGAGGCTCGGCCGCGCAGCTGCAAGGCGTCCGCGGGCGTGCCGATGAGCAGCGGCTGGAGCAGCAGGGCATAGCCCTTGGCCAGGTCGGCCAGGCGCCATCGGAAAACGCCTTCGCGCAGGCCGCCCGCGCGCCAGTCGAGCCGTCCGGAGAGCTCCAGCAGCGCCGGCCACCGCGCCGTCAGTCGTTCGAGATGGAGGCGTTTCTCCCGTTCGTTCCACCACCCCTCGGCGTTCAGAGTCAGGGGCCGTTCGAACTCCAGGTAGAAAGGATCGAGATAGAGCTGGCCGCGCTTCAATCGCAGTTGCAGATCTCCCTGCGGGCGCTTTCCACCGTCGAGCTTCCCCGACAGGGAAAGGGCGAGCGCCTCCCCCACGTGAAGTCCCTCTTCATCGCTGAAGCCGAGCTTGGAGGCGGCCAACCGGAAACGCCCTTTCCAGCCGCCGGATGGGCGCCGGCTCCCCGAGGCGGCCAGCGACAGCGCGCCCGACCCGCTCCAGCCGGATGCCCAGCGGCTCAGCAGCGGAGCGAGCCGCAGCCCTTCCAAGTTCAGGTTGCCCCCCCAGCCGTCCTGGTCTCCTTCCAGCCGCCCTTCCAACCGCCCTCGGCCCAACCGAAAGTTCTTCAGCGCCAAGGCAAGCCGGCCGGAAACCCAACGCCACTCCAGCCCGCCGCCGACCCGCTTCCAGGGGGCCAGCGCAAAATCCAGCTTCGCCTCGCGGCAGTCGCCGCCGCCCTCCTGAAACAGCCGAAGACGGGGACAGGAGAGGTCCAGGCCGGCGGCCTCGAGATCCAGCGCGGGAAAGGTCAATCGGTCCAGATGGAGGTCGAAGGCGGCCCGCCCCGAGTCGCCGGGAAGCAGGCGCAGCCGCACCCCTTCGGCCCGCCACTCCGCTCCTGCCACCGACGCGGCGGCAAGCCCCGCCTCCTCCACGGCGGAGGCGGCGGCCGCCCAAAAGAGCAGGAGCGCCAACAGCAGAGGCACGACAACCCCCGATGAGGAAATGGATTCGGACAGCTTCCATCGTGGCACAATGGCGGCATGGGTTGAAGAGAGAAATGGCATGGCCCGCATCGAAACCGTTACCGCCCCCTTGGTGGTGCGTCACGCCGACGGTCGCGAGCAGGTGATGGCGCGCGCTTTTCCCCATCCCCGCGGGGTGGTGGTGCTGGACCTCTTCTGGCACCGCTCCACTCCCGACCGCGCCGCCCACCTGCTGGAGGGGGAGCTCAGCGGCGAGGGTCCCTGGCGGGTGGGCGAGGCGGTGATCCGGGTGCTCGGCTGCCAGCACACCGACCCCCACCTCCAGGAGCAGTTCCTGCCCTGGAAACGGTATCTGGAAGCGTACGGGGATCAGTACCCTCCCGAGGAGCAGATCCGCGAGATCGCCCGGCGGCTCGGCTGCCGCTTCGAAGCGTAGAAGAGCCGGCCCCGGAACCCACGACCGGTCTCCGGCATCTCCGACGGCGGGCGTCGGACGCGATCAATCGAGGCGGGCGAGCACCGCCTCCACCTTCTTCTCGGTGACCGGAAAGGAGATGGCCTCCCACACCGGAAAACGCTCCCGGAACTTCTCGAAAAAAGCCTCGTGCGCCGGGGGATAGAAGACCAGCAGCTTCACCTGGGGATGGCGCTGGAGTATGGCGCCCTGCGTCTCCAGGTTGGAGCTGCGGTCGCGGAAGTCGGTCTGGTAGTTGTACTCCGCCACCACCACGTCGGGAAGCTGCTTCTTCAGCCAGGCGCGCGCCTTACGCTGGGAGGTGACCCACTCCACCTCGAACCCCAGCCGCTGGTAGAGCGGAATCAGGTTGGGATAGCCGCCCAGCTCGACGATGGCCAGCAGCTTGCGGCCGCTCATGCGGCGCTCTCCTCCCGGCATCGGCGCTCCAGATGGCGGCGGATGGGATCGGCCGCCTTGCGTCCGTGCAGTCCGTGCAGATCGAGCAGCTCGCGCGCCAGCCGCTCCCAGCGCTCACGGTCCGCTTCCGCGCGGCGGCGCAAGGGCTCCAGATCCCCGCTCTCCAGCCACTGGTCGTAGGCCGCGCGCAGTTGGGGATAGAGATGCTGACGCATGCCGCTCAGGTTACCCAGATAGAAATGGATGGAGGGCTCGTAGCCCCGCTCCAACAGCATCGGCAGGGTGCGACGGGCGTCGGCCAGATGGTCCTTCACCGCCCGAGCCATCAGCTCCGCCGGCGTGAGAGCCAGATCCATGAGCATCCGGTTCCAACCGTCGCCCAGCTGCTCCGAGGCCTCCATCTCGCCCAGCTCGTGTTCGCGGGCGGCGGCCAGCTCGGCCTCGGTCATCGCGTCCAGGGCACGGTCCGGATCGGCGTCGAAGTCGTAGCAGGCGAAGGCCCGGCCCAGAGGGTTGTCGGGCCGGCTCCAGGCCCAGCTCTCGTATTTCTCCCACAGATAGCGGCGCAACGCCTCGCGCCGGAGGAAGACCCCGGCCTCGCTGGCCATGGCGGGCGGCGCGTTGAGACAGCGAGCGTACTCCCGACCGCAAAGATGGAGGGCGCCCTGCCCTTCGCGCTCTTCGCGGTCGAGCAGCTCGGCGATGAAGAAGTGGGCCCGCGCGCCGCCCGTCAGCCCCGCGCTGTAGACCGCGCCCAGCGGCTCCAGCGCCCGGTTGATGGCCAGCGTGTCGAAAGGCTCGAAGGTTTCTGCCCCGATCTCCAAAGGACGGTAGTCGGCCTCGGCCAGCTCCTCCCAGAGCGCTTCCCGCTCTTGGAGCCAGGCCCCGACCTCTTCCTTGGGGAGGGGATCGCGGATGCCCGCGCCGGTCTCCCAGCGATAGTACTCCCGCATCTTCAGCAGGTAGGTGCACATGGTGAAGTCGCCGCCGTGGCGGGCGTCGGCCACGTGGCAGTTGTACTGCACCTGCTCGCAGATTTCTCGCAGCGAAGGGTTCATACCGCCTCAATTCTTGAGTAAAATGCTTGGTTATTGAGTTATAGCACGAAGCCGGAACCGGCTCAAAAGGAGAATTCACATGGCATTGCGCATCAAGAGCCGCTGGCACGGCGAGGGCGAACGCAGCCTGGACGAGATCGCCGGCGCCCTGGCGTTCATCGCCTGGCGGCTGGCCCAGGACAAGGCGATCAATCTGCACGGCGAGGATTTCGTCTACGAGAGCGACCGCCAGCGCATGGATGTGATCATCGAATATCTGATCTTCCAGTTGCAGATCATGGACCGCCTGGCCCACGACCGGCTGGAGATGAGCGACGAGGAGCGCCGCCAGCTGATCGTGGCGGTGGCGCAAAAGATGGGGCGGATCGTGGAGGACAACAGTCTCGATCTGTTCGGGCCGGGCGACCATCTGCCGGCCTTTTTCGACCGGATCAACGAGCGCGCCGCCGAGTACGCCGAATTCCGCTATACCGACGAAGGCCCCTCCTACCCCTTTCTGCGCCACCTCGGCTACGAGATCCAGCAGATCATGGGAGAGTCGCAGGAGAACCGCTGGGTCATCGACCAGGTGATGGACAAGGACGGCGTGGAGGTGGACCGCAAGCTGGCGCGGGCGATGATGGATCTCTTCGACTGAGCCACCTTCCCCTTTTTCGGCACGCATGGCCGCCTCCATCATCGATCGGGCTTTTTCCCGCCATCGCGCATTCCGCTCCCGGGGCGCGGTGGCGGCGGAAACTTTTCCGTCGCCGCTTCCCCTCTCACCAGAGCCGTTCCCCGATTTCGCCTCCAGGCCGCATCCGAATGGCGCAGAACTTGTATTCGGGGATCTTGGCGTCGGGATCCAGCGCTTCGTTGGTGAGCAGATTGGCGGCGGCTTCGGCGTAACAGAAGGCCATGAAGACCGTCCCCCGCTGTAGCCCGCCGTTGGCGCGGGCATGGGCGCAGACCCGGCCGCGGCGCGATTCCAGGGTCACCAGGTCCCCCGGCTCCACCCCCAAGCCGGCCAGATCCTGGGGATGGATCTGCACCACCGCCGTCGGCTCGATGGCGTCGAGCACGGTGGCGTGGCGGGTCATGACGCCGGTGTGCCAATGCTCCAGCTGGCGGCCGGTGATGAAGACGTACGGATACTCGTCGTCCGGCAGTTCCGCCGCCCGCGTGAACGCCGCCGGCACGAAGCGCCCCCGGCCCGTCGGCGTGGGAAAGCTTTCGGTGAAGAGGACCGCTTGCCCGGGGTCGCCCTCTTTTCGACAGGGGTAGATGACCGAATCCTCCCGCTCCAGGCGTTCCCAGGCGATGCCGGAGATGCTGGGCATGGCGCGGCGCATCTCTTCGAACACCTCCCGGGGACCGGCATAGTTCCAGTCCAGCCCCATGCGGCGGGCGATCTCCTGGATGATCCAAAGGTCCTGACGCGCCTCGCCGGGCGGATCGATGGCCTGACGGCCCAGCTGCACCCGGCGGTCGGTGTTGGTGAAAGTGCCGCTCTTCTCCGGGAAGGCCGAGGCCGGCAGCACCACGTCGGCGAAACCGGCGGTCTCGGTGAGGAAGATGTCCTGCACCACCAGATGCTCCAACTTGGCCAAGGCGGCGCGGGCATGGGCCACGTTGGGATCGGACATGGCCGGGTTTTCCCCTTCGATGTACATGCCGCGCACCTGGCCTTTCTCGATGGCGTGGATCACCTCCACCACCGTCAGACCCGGTTCGGGATCCAGTTCGGCCCCCCAGAGCTTTTCGAAAAAGTCTCTCGCCTGGGGATCGCCGACCGGCTTGTAGTCCGGGAACACCATGGGAATCAGACCGGCATCGGAGGCACCCTGGACGTTGTTCTGCCCGCGCAAGGGATGGAGGCCGGTGCCGGGACGGCCGATCTGGCCGGTCATCAGGGCCATGGCGATCAGGCAGCGGGCGTTGTCGGTGCCGTGGACGTGCTGGGAGATGCCCATGCCCCAGAAGATCATCGAGGCCTTCGAGGTGGCATACAGACGCGCCACCTCACGGATGGTGTCGGCGGGAATCCCGCACACCGGCGCCACCCGTTCGGGCGCGTAGTTCTTCAGATGATGGCACAGGTTGTCGAAGCCCTCGGTGCGCTTGGCGATGAATTCCTTGTCGTACAGGCCCTCCTCGACGATGACGTGCATGATGCCGTTGAGCAGGGCCACGTCGGTGTCGGGGCGGAACTGCAGCGCATGGGTGGCGAAACGGCAGATCTCCGTGCGCACCGGGTCGGCGACGATGAGCTTGGCGCCGTTGCGGGCGGCGTTCTTGAACCAGGTGGCCGCCACCGGATGGTTGACGGTGGCGTTGGAACCGATGAGGAAGATCACCTCGGCCTGCTTCACGTCGGCCACCGGGTTGGACACGGCGCCGGAACCGATGCACTCGAGGAGCGCCGCCACCGAGGAGGCGTGGCACAAACGGGTGCAGTGATCGACGTTGTTGCTGCCGAAGGCGGTGCGCACCAGCTTCTGAAACAGATAGGCCTCCTCGTTGCTGCCCTTGGCCGAACCGAAGCCGGCCAGCGCCTTGGGACCGTACTCGTCGCGGATGCGCTTGAGACCGGCGGCGGCCAAATCCAGCGCCTCCTCCCAGGAGGCCTCCCGGAACACCTCATGCATCCGTTCGGGCGCGACCGGTTCCGTGGTTTTGGCTGCCCCCGTCCGCCGAATCAAGGGCTTGGTCAAGCGATGGGGATGATGCACGTAATCGAAACCGAAACGGCCCTTGACGCACAATCGGCTGCGATTGGTCTCGCCGTCGCGTCCCTCCACGTAGAGAATGCGGTCGCCGCGCACGTTGAAGGTCAACAGACAACCGACGCCGCAATAGGGACAGGCGGACGGGACTTTCTTGTCCACCGGCAGACGGCCGACGTCGCCGGCCGGCATCAGCGCTCCCGTGGGGCAGGCCTGGACGCATTCGCCGCAGGCCACGCAGGTGCTGTCGCCCATGGGATCGTCCAGGTCGAAGACGATCTTGGAAGCCGCGCCGCGGAAGGCGTAGCCGATGACGTCGTTGGCCTGCTCCTCGCGGCAGGCGCGCACGCAGCGGGTGCACTGGATGCAGGCGTCGAGATTGATCGCCATGGCCGGATGGGACAGGTCCGGATTCGGTTGCGTCCGCTGGGGGAAGCGGGGCCGGCCGACGCCCATCTTGGCGACCCACCGATCCAGCTCGGAATCGTCCCGGTAGGGAGATTTTCCCTGCTGCGGCATGTCCGAGAGCAGCAGTTCCAGCACCATCTTCTGGGACTTGACGGCCCGCTCGCTCTTCGCCTGGATCTTCATCCCTTCCTTGGGCGTCCGGCAGCACGACGGCGCCAGCACCCGTTCCCCCTCGATCTCCACCACGCAGGCCCGGCAGTTGCCGTCCGGGCGGTAACCCTCCTTGTAACAGAGATGGGGGATCTCGATCCCGTGGCGTTTGGCCGCCTGGAGGATGGTTTCCCCCTCGTAGGCGGTGATCTCCCGCCCGTCCAGGGTGAAAGCGACGGTTTCGAGATCTTCGGCATATTCGGGACCGGCAGCCATCCTTCACTCCTCCAATTCGTGGGAAAAATGTTCGAACACGCAGCGGATCGGATTGGGCGCCGCCTGCCCCAGGCCGCAGATCGAGGCGTCGGCCATCACCTGGCACAGGTCTTCGAGACGCTGGCGGTCCCACTCACCCGCCTCCATCAGCCGAGCCGCCTTGGCGGTCCCCACCCGGCAGGGAGTGCACTGGCCGCAGGATTCATTCTCGAAGAACTTGATGGCGTCGAGGGCCAGATCCCGGGCCCTGTCGTGCTGGGAGAAGACCACCACCGCCGCTGAGCCGATGAAGCAGCCGTATGGATTGAGGGTGTCGAAATCCAGCGGAATGTCGCCCAGGGACGCGGGCAGGATGCCGCCGGAGGCGCCCCCGGGGAAATAGCCGTAGAATTCGTGGCCCGGCAACATGCCGCCGCAGTATTCGTCGATCAGTTCGCGCACCGTGATCCCTGCCGGCGCCAGATGCACCCCCGGCTTCTTGACCCGGCCGGAGACCGAGAACGAACGCAGCCCCTTGCGCCCGTGACGGCCGAAGGAGGTGAACCAGTCCGGGCCCTTCTCGACGATGTCGCGCACCCAGTGGAGCGTCTCCATGTTGTGTTCCAGGGTCGGGCGGCCGAACAAGCCGACCTCGGCCAGATAGGGAGGCCGCAGCCGGGGCATGCCGCGCTTGCCCTCGATGGATTCGATCATCGCCGACTCTTCGCCGCAGATGTAGGCGCCGGCCCCACGGCGCAGGTGGATCGGCGGCAGGCTACCCTTGACCGGCGGATCGGCCTGCAGCCTGGCCAGTTCGACCTGGAGAATCTTGCGGGCCGCCGCATACTCGTCGCGCAAATAGATGTAGATGGCCTCGCAACCGACCACCTGGGCGGCCACCAGCGCCCCTTCGAGAAAACGATGGGGATCGGACTCCAGATAATGGCGGTCCTTGAAGGTGCCCGGCTCCCCCTCGTCGATGTTGACCGCCAGGTAGCGCGGCGCCGGCTGTTTGCGGACGATCTCCCACTTGACGCCGGCGGGAAATCCGGCCCCGCCGAGCCCCCGCAGGCCGGCGTCCTCGAGGGCGGCGATCACGGTCTCCGGATCGCGATGCCCTTCCACCAGGCCGAGCAGCAATTCGTAACCGCCCTTGGCGCGGTAGGCTTCGTAATCGGTGTATTCGGGAACCGGCGCCTCCACCGCCCCGGTTTCCACCGCCGCATGGATCTTCTCCGGCGTCGCCCCGTGGACGGGATTCCGGCCCACCACGGCCACCGGCGCATGCTGGCAGCGGCCCATGCACGGCGCCGGCAGCACCCGCACCCTTTCGCCCAGCCCCCGTTTGAGCGCGTCGATCAGTTCGTGGGCGCCGTGCATCCGGCAGGTCAGCGATTCGCAGACCCGCACCGTCAATGGCGGTGGCGGCGTCTCACCCTCCTCGACCACGTCGAAATGGTGGTAGAAGGTCGCCACCTCGTACACTTCCGCCGGCGACAGATTCATTTCGTGGGCCAGGGCGACGATGTGCTTGGCGGAGATGCATTTGCAGGCATCCTGAATCTTGTGCAGATGCTCGATGAGCAGGTCACGGCGCCTGGGTTCCTCCCCCAACAACGCCCGAATCTCCTCCAAGACTTCGGGGACCACCGGACGCCCCCGATCGACCCGGCCCCTTTTCTTGCGTGTCTGTTTCCCAGCCATGCGCGGCACCTTACACCTAATCGTTTGGTCGGACGCGGGCAAATTCCAGCGCGCCGGACGAAAACTCATGATCCCAATTGTAGACGTCTCAATTTCACCGGTCGTATTAATGTGGCTCGGAGCGCGGCGCGACGGCTGAAGGGCCGGGAAACGGAGCCTCTTCTGCGCCGATGAACCAACCGGATTGAGCGTCGGAGAGAAAAGCCGGGCCGACCGACGATCCGTTCCAGAGACCAGGTCGCCGCAAAAACGGCGAAAACGATCGGATCCGGAATTCATGAAGCCGGGGCTGCCGGAAACCAGGAGATGGACTACTGCGCGACGCCGAGCCGCATTCGTCGAGCGTCGCGCAATGCGAACACTTTCAAGTGGCGCACAAAAAAAGGCGGGGATCGCCCGCCTTTTTTCGTCGATCGGTGAGCCGGATCAGTTTTTGACCCACTTCTCCAGGTTGTCCAGGTTCTTCTCCTTGCCGTCGGCATAGCCGGCTTCGTAGGCCTCGGTCACGCGCTGCTCTTCGCGCTCGGGGTGCTGCAGGAAACCTGCCTGCCAGCCAAGGATGTACTCGTCGTCCACACCCATGCTTTCCATCTTGGTTACGGCATCGTAGTAAAACTGGTTCATGTCCGGTCTCCGAAAAATTTGGTCTGGTTGATTGCACTCGGCACGGCGGGCGCACATTCTGCCACGCCTTGCCACCGGCTACAATGCTGTAGCTTCCCCGCCCGGCCGGAGCCTCCGTTTCCGGACGGAAATTCGTATTAGAATACTTTGTTTTTCTTATGGGATGCAAGTACGGAGCGCGCGACCACAAGGGCGCGGCACGGCTTCCCGAACCGTCGTTCCCGACCCGTCTCGACAAATTATGCGAAACCCCGGCCGCGGTGCGGTTGACCTTTGTCAAGGGAATGCGCATGCTTCCGTGATTCCGTGCAAGCCCCTGCTACGCCATGCGTCCAGCTCAGCTTCTCACCATCCTCGACCGTGAATTCACCAGTACCTCCGAAGGGCATCACACCCCGGTGATGCTCTGGGGGCCTCCCGGCGTGGGCAAGTCGCAGATGGTGGCCGAAATCGCCGCGAAGCACCAGGTGCCGGTGATCGACATCCGTCTCTCGCAGATGGAGCCCAGCGACCTGCGCGGCATCCCTTTCCGTCAAGGCGACGTGGTGGAGTGGGCGGTGCCCGCCATTCTTCCGGACGAGCAGCGCCACGGCCCGCGCGGCATTCTCTTCCTGGACGAGATCACCTCGGCGCCGCCCAGCGTCTCCGCCGCCGCCTACCAGCTCATCCTCGACCGCCGCCTGGGCGAGTACGAGGTGCCGGAAGGGTGGGCCATCTTCGCCGCCGGCAACCGCCAGGGTGACCGCGGCGTCACCTACACCATGCCGGCGCCTCTGGCCAACCGCCTCTCCCACTTCGAAGTGGAGACCCACCTCGACGACTGGGTGGCCTGGGCCTGGGCCAACGGCATCGACGAACGGGTGATCGGCTTTCTGCGCTTTCGTCCCGAGCTGTTGTTCGACTTCGACCCGGCGCACAACCCGGTGGCCTTCCCCTCGCCGCGCTCCTGGGAGTTTGCCCACCGCAGCCTGCAGAAGTTCGGCGACCAGCCCAGCCTGCTCCTCGGCGCGCTGCAGGCGTGCGTGGGGCCGGCCGCCGGCATCGAACTGCACGCTTTCATCAGCAGCCTGGACAAGATGCCCGACCTGGACGCCATCGTCGCCGGCGAAGAGATGCCGGTGCCCGACGAGATCGACCTCCAATATGCCGTGGCCGCCGCTCTCGTGGGACGGGCCATCCGCGCCGCGGAGGGAGAAGAGGCGGACGAGGTGATCGGCCACATCCTGGAATACGCCAACCGTTTCCCTCAGAAAGAGATGGGGGTGATGCTGGTCTCCGACCTGCATCGCGCCATCGGCGAGCGGCTCTTCAGCGTGCCCCAGTTCGCCGACTGGGCCACGGCCATCGGGGAGGTGATGCTGTACCGCTGAGGACGCAGCGGCCGAATCGAGATGGATCAGAAAGCGATCGAAACCAAACTCGCCGCCGCCCGCACCCAGCTAATCCTCGACAAGCCCTTTCTCGGCGCCCTGGTGATGCGCCTGCCAATGGTGGCCGCCGACCCTGATTGGTGCCCCACCACCGGCACCGACGCCCGCCGCTTCTACTACAACCCCGAATACATCGACTCCCTCACTCTGGAACAGACCCAGTTCATGCTGGCCCACGAAGCGCTGCACTGCGCCCTCGGCCATTTCGCCCGCCGCCAGCACCGCGACATCGGCCGCTGGAATCTCGCTTGCGATTACGCCATCAACCCCATCCTGGTGGACGACGGCCTCAAACCACCCTACGACGCCATGATTCTGGACCAGTTCCGCGGCATGACCGCCGAGGAGATCTACCCGCTGCTGGAGGAGGACGATCAGTACGAAACCATCGACAAGCATCTCTACGACCAGGAGAGCGACAGCCCGGGAAACCGCGGAGGCGACCAGAAGCGCTCTTCGGGACGGAACGAGACGCCGCCGCCCACCAGCGAGAAGCAGCAGGCGCCGCGCCCTTCCAGCGGCGAACCCCAGGGACAAGAAGGCGCCCGCCAGAAGAGCGACCCCGACCGCCGGGGCGAGCGCCGGGAATCGGGCGGCGACCGGCAGAAACCGCTCGAACCCGAGGAAGCGGGAGAAAAAAGGCCGCCCCCGCTCAACCACGAAGAGCGGGAAAACCTGGAGGTGCAGTGGCAGCAGCGCCTGGCCGGCGCCGCCCAGCAGGCGATCCAGGCGGGGAAGATGGATGGCGCCATGGCCCGCCTGGTGGACCACCTGCTGCAACCCCGTCTGCCGTGGCGCAGCCTGCTGGCGCGCTACATGACCGCCAACGCCCGCGACGACTACAGCTACATGCGTCCGTCGCGCCGCAGCCAGGGCGGAGCCATCCTGCCGGCGCTGCGCTCAAGCCAGGTGGAGGTGGTGGTGGCGGTGGACACCAGCGGCTCCATCGCCGATGGCGAGATCCAGGAGTTTCTCTCCGAGGTGACGGCGCTGAAGGGCCAGATGCGCGCCCGCGTCACCCTGCTCGCCTGCGATCACCGCCTGGCCGAAGGCGCGCCCTGGATCTTCGAGCCTTGGGAGGAACTGCGGCTCGACGCGCCGCTGACGGGCGGTGGTGGCACCGATTTCCGCCCCGTGTTTCAATGGGTGGAGCGGCAGGGACTGCGTCCGGAGGTATTGATCTATTTCACCGACCTGGAAGGCGCCTTTCCGGAACTCGAGCCGCCCTACCCGGTCTTGTGGTTGGTAAAAGGCAGGGAAAAGCCACCTTGGGGCCAACGCATCCAGCTCAATTGAATCGCGCGCATCTGCCACACCGCCTTCTCTGCACGCTGCTCAGTCTGCTGCTGGCGCTTACGCCCGGCTGGAGCTTGGGAGACGTCTACCAGGATCTTCCCGACATGGGCTCGGTCTCCGGGAGCCTGCTCACCCCCCGCCAGGAGAAACAGCTCGGCAAGGCCTTCATGCGTTACGTGCGCGCCACCCAGAAGGTGATCGACGACCCCCTCCTGGACGACTACATCAACACGCTGGGGCGGCAACTGGTGCAACACAGCGAAGCGCGCGGCACCCGCTTCACCTTCTTCTTGGTACGCGATCCCACCGTGAACGCCTACGCCGGCCCCGGCGGCTACATCGGCGTCAACACCGGCCTGGTCCTCACCACCCGTTCGGAGAACGAGCTGGCCGCCGTTCTGGCCCACGAGATCACCCATGTGATCCAGAAGCATCTTCTGCGCGCCTGGTATCAGGACCAGAACCTGACCTTGGTGCAAGGAGCCGCGCTGCTGGCGGCCGTGCTGCTGGGAACCCTGGCCGGCGGCAACGCGGGTATGGCCACCGCCATCGGCTTGCAGGCAGCGGTGCGGCAGCAGCAGATCAACTTCACCCGGCAAAACGAAAAGGAGGCCGACCGCATCGGCATCGACATCATGCAGCAGGCCGGTTTCGACCCGCGCGCCATGGCCACTTTCTTCTCGCGCATGGGACGCGCCATCCGCGCCTATGGGACCAAACTGCCGGAATTCCTGCGCACCCATCCGGTGACCAACGCGCGTATCGCCGACGCCTGGGGCCGGGCGGAAACCTATCCTTATCGCCAGCGGGAAGACAGTCTGCGCTACCTGCTCGCGCGAACGGCGCTTCGTGAGAGCGGCTTCCAAAATCCGGAAGACGGCATCCTCCATTTCCGCTCCGCTCTGAAGGAGGGCCGTTACCGCAGCCGGGCGGCGGCGCGCTACGGCTTGGCGCGCGCGCTTTATCGCGCCCGCCGTTTCGATTCCGCGGCCAAGGAGCTCGCTGCCCTGTTGAAGGAACATCCGGAAGTTCCGGAGTTCATCGTCACCGCCTCGCGCGTGGACATGGAAAAGGGCAAACGGGAAGCGGCATTGAAACGCCTGGAGAAGGCCGTCCACCGCCACCCTTCGAGTCTGCCGTTGCGCCTCGTGCTGGACGAGCTCTATCTACGTGCCGGCAAACCGAAGAAAGCCTATGCCGCTCTGATGCGACTGGCATCGGATTATCCGGAGAAGACCCGTGTCCACCGTCTGCTGGCGCAAGCCGCGGCCGATCTGAAACGGCCTGCCGAAAGCCATCAATACCTCGCCACCTATTACTATCTGATGGGGGATCTGGAAGCCGCGCGACGCCAGCTCGGGATCGCGCTGCGCCAATCCGGCCTGGACGACTACGAACGCGCCCGCATCGTTTCCCAACTGCACCGCGTCGAGGAAGAGCTCAAACAACTCAAAGAAACAGGCGGAAAAAAGTGAAGGGATTTTTCTTCGAGCGGAAGCAGCGCCCACTACAATGTGAACGAATTCCCGCCTTCTTGTCCCTTTTTCCTTGTTTTTCTCTATGGAAAAGAAAACAAATATGATAACTTCGTCTCCGCATTCATCGTGAACCCCAAAAGGAGCGCATGCAATGGTAAAGAAAACCACCAAGAAGACGGCGGCGAAGAAAGCCGCCGCACCCAAGAAGCTGACCGCCATCGCCAAGAAGCAGACCAAGAGCCAGATCATCGAAGCTATCGCCGAGGATACCGGCCTCACCAAAAAGCAGGTGGCGGCTGTCTTCTCCTCGCTGGGCGACCTCATCACCCGCCACATCAAGAAACGGGGTTCGGGCGAGTTCGCCATTCCCGATACCGGCGTCAAGATCCGCCGGGTGAAGAAACCCGCCAGGAAAGCACGCATGGGCCGCAACCCCGCCACCGGCGAGCCGATGAAGATTCCCGCCAAGCCGGCCACCACCACCGTCAAAGTGGTGGCGTTGAAAGCACTCAAAGACGCGGTGAAGAAGTAAGTTTCGCGCCGACCCGTCTAGCCCCAGCATTCAATAAAGAAACGCCGCGATTATCGCGGCGTTTCTTTATTTATTGGAAATCTCTTTCAGCCAAGAGGCGGTGCGGAAGGCGATCCAAAAGCCCTCCTGTCGGCATCCATTCAGTACGCCGCCGCGATGGGCGTGCCTCCCCGCAAGGAACCGCGGTAGAGCGCCCGCCGAAACTGCCGCCGGTAGTGGACCACCGCGCTCTGGCCGTTGGCCATGACGTCGAACACCTTCCAACCGCTCTTGGAACGGTAGAAACGGAAATCGAGCCGGGCCGGGTAACCGCCTGGATCGCGAATGGCGGTGGTCACCACGCCGGTGTGGCCGTCTCTTGAAAGCCGTTGGGAGACCACCCGGATCTGCTGACGATCGTAGCTGCCCAGCCGCTCCACCAGGGTAGCCAGGAACTGCCGTTTGATGCGGCTTGCCAGACGCTTCTTCTGCCGCTCGTTCATGCGGCGCCACATCGCGCCCGCAGCGGAACGCGCCATGTAGGCGAAGTCGAAATAGGGCGCGATCTCCTTGTTGAGGAAGGCGCCCAGTTTCTGTAGATCGCCGTCGCTGTTCTGCAGAAAATGCATCATCTTGTCCAACCCCTGGGTCGCCACCGCGGCCGGGCCGGTATGCAGGCGCTCCCCCTGCATGGCGGGCGGAAGCGGCGAGCCATAACGCGCAGGCGCGCCATAAGGCGCCGCCTGCAGGGCGGTTGCGGCGAACAGTGCGGAAAACAGTACCACTCTTCTCTTCATTTACATCCTCCGGTTGTGGAAACCTCTGAGAGCGGGTTTCTCTAATTCGATTCGGGAAAATCGCATTCCCCGGCGACGCCCGTTCGGCATGGCGTCAAGTGGTGATCTTGCGATAGATGTCGGAAACCTTCAAGGGGAGCCGCGCCACGTCGTCCAGCACCACGTAGCTGGCCTTGCCATATAGATGAGGGAGATAGTCGGCTCCCTCCCTGTCGATGGTGATGCAGTAGGGGTGAATGCCGGCCATGCGCGCTTCGAAGAGCGCCTGGCGGGTATCCTCGATGCCGTACTCTCCCCGGTAGTAGTGGTCGTAGTCGTCGGGCTTGCCGTCGGAGAGAGTGACAAGCAGCTTGGTTCGCGCCTCCACCTCCGCCAACATGCGGGTGAAATGGCGGATGGGCGCGCCCATGCGGGTGTAGTCGCGCGGCTCGATGCCGGCGATGGATGCTTTCACTTCGTCGCTCAGCGGCTGGTCGAAATCCTTGACGCGATAGACCTCGCACCGCTTGCGCGCCCATCCCGAGAAGCCGTAGATGGCGTAGCGGTCGCCCAGAATCTCCAGCGACTGCGCCAACAGCACCAGTGCTTCCCGCTCCGCTTCGTTGATCCACCCCTTGGTGGAGCCCGACATGTCCACCATGAAGAGCACGGCGATGTTGCGCTCGTCCTTGTGCAGCCGGCTGAAAAGGCGGTCGCTCATCTCCAGCCCCATCTGCCGGTCTCCCCAGGCTTCCACGAAGGCATCGATGTCCACCTCCTCGCCGTGGGGCTGGCGGCGCAGCACCCTGTCCTCTCCGCGCAGCACCTCGAAGGTGCGGTGCAGCGACTTCACCAGGCCGCGGTACTTGGCCAGGGTGCGCTCGAAGAAGGCAGCGTCGCCGGGTTTGAGCTCGTGCTCGCGGAGAACGCACCAGTTCTTGCGGTAGGACTGGCGGCCGAAATCCCATTCGTCGTAGAAAAACGCGCCCTCCTCGTGATAGGCGCCCGCCCACACCTCGTCGGGATCCGGCGCCTCTTCCCGCAGCAGCGCGGCGTCGTACTCTCCGGGGCCGGCCGGTTGCAGGTACTCCTCCGGGATGGCGGTGAGATCGAGCTGGATGGAGATCATGAGCTGCTTCACCTGCTCCGGCACCGGGACAACCTGATCGGCATGAACCAGCTCCAGCTCGGGCAGATCGTGTTCCGACTCCGTCCGCTGCCGCAGTTCGAAACGCTGCGGTCGCCGTTCTCCCTCGGCCATCTCTTCCGCGATGAGGCGCAGCGCCTCGCGGAAACGGGCCTCGTCCCGCAACAGCCGCCCGCGCCTCGCCGCCCATGCCTCTTGCAGTCGCATCTCGCCGGCCCAGGGCGGCAGCCGCGGCGGCGGACGCCCGGCGAAACGATGGAGCAGCCGCAGGCTCTCTTCCGCACCGCCGGCCAACAGCCGCTCGCGCAGATCCGCCAGTTCGCCGGGCCATTCGCCGCCGAACCGACCTTGCAGCGCCACCATCTGCCGGTGCAGGCCCGGCAGCTCCCGGGCCACCAGCGCATCCAGCCGCAAGGTCTCCAGCGCCTGGAACCAGGGAAGCGTTCCCTCCTCCAGCCGGGCGGGATCGACGTTCAAGGTGCCGTAACGGGTGCGCGCCCACAGATGGGTGGCCATCGCCTTGCACAACTGAAAATTGGCCTCGGCCTCCTCGAAGACGGCCACCACCTGCGGCAGGTAGAGCACCTCGCCATCGGTCCAGGCCGCTTCGTCCGCCTCGAGCTGCAAACGCCGGCCGCTGAGACCCTGGACGAAAGAGCCGAGCACCGGCGCCACCTCTTCGAAGAGAGCGCCCGCCGCGCGCAGCCGTCCCGACTCCAGATAACCTTCGAGATCCCGGATCACCTCCAGGGCGGGTCTCAACCCTTCGGCGTCGTAAAGGTCCATGGCGTGCAGGCACCAGTCGGAGAGCATCTCGTTCTCCATGCGCTGCAGCGCTTCGCGGGCTCGAAGAGCGAACTGGTAGGCGATCTGGACGTTGGTGGTGGCCATGCGGCGCGTCCAGTCGAGGATGAGCTTCTGCTGATCGGAAGGAAGGCGCGCCAGTTCAGCGGCGATCTCCCCCGTATGGAGAAAGGAAAACTCCACTTCGAGGATCTCGTCCAGCAGGCGGCCGATGCGGGCGGCGGTCGATGGGGTTTCTTCAGACACGGTTTCAGTGTAGATTCCACCTCCCGTCCCCTACAACCCGGAATCGATGGGGCAATGGTCGAACAGCGAGCGACCGCATGAACACCCCCCCGACCGATGTGACCGCCAAACCGCCACGCCTGGTTCTCTACAGCATGCCGAACTGCCCCCACTGCCGCCGCCTGCGCCAGTGGCTGAGGAGCCGGGGCATTCAATTCCGGGAAGAGGAGATCGGCCGCAACCGGCGCGCTTTCAAGGAGTTCCAGCGCCTGGGCGGACGCACCGTTCCACTGCTCCGTGCCGGCGATCGAACCTTTGGCGGATTCGACCCGGAACGGTTGCGAAAGTGGTTCAAACAGATGGGGGTGCCCACATCCCCAAAGGAGCGAAAGCCCTGAAAAGGAGATCCGCCGAAAGGCGGAGAAGATGGTAGCTAGGGGCGGACTCGAACCGCCGACCCCAGCATTATGAGTGCTGTGCTCTAACCAGCTGAGCTACCTAGCCAATTGGGCGGGCGACTTTAACAATGCTCGTGGTCCTTGTCAATCACGTGTCCTGGTCCGTGTATTTGGAGACGCGGGGTTCCCTCTTCCAGTCGCTTGTCCCCAGATATGAACCCCCTTCTTCAGCCTTCAACGCCTCACAGGTGCGTGAACCTGGTCGTCAAACCCTGGACTTTCGCAAAGATTTTGCCAAAAGGTGAAAACCGCCACACGAAAGTCGTCGTCTTTCGTGCCATAATTTATTAAGGAACCAGGCCATCCGCCGCCGGTCATAAAGGCAGCGCTGAAGCAGAGCTTCTTACGACACACTGGAAACATCAATCCCGGAGCTGAATCGTCCATGAACAAAAAGCTGCTTTTCATCCTTCTCCTCGCGTTCGCCGGCCTCGCCAACGCCCTGGAACCCAAGGCGGGAGAGGAGTACGACCGCATCGAACCGGCGCCTCCGGTGGGCACCGGCGACCAGGTGGACGTGCTGGAGTTCTTCATGTACACCTGCCCCCACTGTAACCATCTTGAGCCCTCTCTCGAAGCGTGGCGCAAGAATCTCCCGGCCAATGTCCACTTCCAGCCGGTGCCGGCCATGTTCGGCGGGGTCGCCAATCTTCACGCCAAGACCTATTTCGCCCTGCAGGCGATCGGTGAAGCCGACCGGCTGCATGAAGCCTTTTTCAAGGAGATCCACGAAAAGAAGAACCGGCTGGGCAACCGCCAGGCGATCGAGAAATTTCTTGCCGACCAGGGGGTGGATCTCGACAAGTTCCGCCAGGCGTTCGACTCCTTCGCCGTGCAGACCAAGGCCAATCGCGCCGCCGCCCTCATGCGCCGCTACGGCGTCCGCGCCGTGCCCACTCTGGTGGTGGACGGCCGCTACCGGGTGAAGAACGGCCCCCAGGTGCTGCAGGTCACCGACGCTCTCATCCAGCGCACTCTGCAAGAGCGGAAGCAGAAGGACCATTGACGAGATGAGGCCCACTACCGACAAGGAATCGTCGAAGGCGAGCCGTCTGCCGGCCCGCTTCAGCCTGCTCAGCTACAACATCCAGATGGGCGTGGAGACCGCCCGCTACAGCGAATATGTGACCCAGGGGTGGAAACACGTGCTGCCCCACCGTGGGCGCATCCACAACCTCAATCGCATCGCCTCCATGCTCTCCCAGTTCGACATGGTGAGCCTGCAGGAGGTGGATGCCGGCAGCCTGCGCAGCGGTTTCGTGGACATCACCGAGTATCTCGCCCACCGCGCCGACTTTCCTTTCTGGTACCGCCAGGTGAACCGCAACATCGGTCTCATCGCCCGCCACAGCAACGGCTTTCTCACCCGGTTCGAACCACTGGAAGTGAGCCACTACAAGCTGCCGGCAGCGCCGGGACGGGGCGCCATGGTATTCCGTTTCGGAGAGGAGAAGGAGGCCTTCACCCTCTGCACCATGCATCTGGCGCTGGGCCGCCGCGCCCGCGAGAAGCAGCTCGACTTCGTCAGCGAAGTCCTCAGGGGACGCCCCCACCTGGTGGTGATGGGCGATCTCAACGCCAGCTGCGAGGCGCCGGAGATCCGCCGTTTCCTCATGCGGCACCATCTGATGGAACCGGCTTGCGATCAGCCCACCTTTCCGAGCTGGCGCCCCGTGCGCAAGATCGACCACATCCTGGTGTCGCGCAATCTTCGCGTGATCCGCTCCAAGGTGCTCGACTACGCCTTTTCCGACCACCTGCCGGTGAGCCTGGAACTGGAGATTCCGGAAGCGGCCCGCGCGGCGGCCTGACGGCCTTCCGCTCTTCGAGGATCAACGGCTTTCCGCCCAGGCGTAGGCCCAGGGCCGCGCCGTGGCCTCTTCCAGGTTGGCAAGAAGAGCATCGGCCGGAACCGCCTCGCCCGGCCACACCCGGCACAGCTCCACCGACAGCCGCGCCGCCATGCCGTATTGGCGCCAATCCAGTTCCGCCACCGGCCCCCGGTGGCCGCACTGTTCGCAAAGGTGGGAAACGGTGGCGTCGAGCCGCCATTGCGGCAGCCGCTCTTGCCATTGCGGCACCGGCGCGCTGCAACGTGGACAGCGGGGGCGGCCGCGCTGGAGAGCGATGCGCAGGCCGGGCCGGCGCTGCAAATGGAAGCGCAGGTGGGTGAAGCGCCAATCTCCCGCTTCCCGCGGCTCCAGACGCAGGTGGGGCGAGCAGCCGGCGAAGGTGATCCACCGAAAGAAGCCTTCGCCCACGCGGTGCCGGCCGGGCTCCAGCTCCTCCCCCAACAGACCCGTTTCGCGCAGAACCTGGCGCACCCGTGAAAGATCCGGCGGCTCTTCCAAAGGCGGCAGGGGATAGAGATAGAGGCTGGTATCCATGGCGATGGTAGAATGTACCACCATTTTTTCAGGGCTTCTTCCGAGGTTCTCCATGCGGACCCTTCCGTGGCTTCTCTTCCTCCTGCTCCTGCATCGGGGAGCTGCGGCCGTCGTGCCGGTGGCGGTGAGCGTGCTGCCCCAGAAGACCTTCGTGAAGGCGGTGGGCGACGGCGCCGTGAGGGTGGAGGTGATGGTGGGCAAAGGCTTCGATCCGGCCACCTGGCAGGCGGGGCCGCGGCGGTTGCAGAGGCTGGCCAAGGCACGCCTCTATGTGCGCGCGGGCCTACCTTTCGAACGCAGCTGGGTGCCCCGCCTGAAGCGCATCGCTCCGGAGATGGTCGTACTGGACATGCGCGACGACGCCACCCCCCTTCTTCTGGGAAATGGTGAACGCGACCCTCACGTCTGGACCGATCCTTTGGCGGTGAAGGCGCACGCCGCTCGGCTGCGCGACGTTTTGAGCCGCATCGATCCCGGTCATCGCCACCTCTATTCCGAGGGCTGCGCGGCCTTGGCCAAGCGGCTGGATGCGCTGCACCAGGAATTGAGCCGCCGCCTGGCGCCTTTGAAAGGGCGGAGCTTTCTGGTCTTCCACCCTGCGTGGGGCCACTTCGCCCGGCGGTACGGATTGAGGCAGCTCGCGGTGGAACACGAAGGCAAGGCGCCCGCCGCCCGCTCGCTGGCCCGCCTCATCGACGAGGCGAAAAAACGGGGCATCCGCACCGTCATCGTCCAGCCGCAGCACAACAGCGCCCTGGCGCAAGTGGTGGCCCGCGCCCTGGGAGGAAGGGTGGTGGAAGTGGACCCCCTCTCCGAAGACTATTTCGCGGCTTTGCGCAGAATGGCCGAGGTTCTGGAGCAGGACGCTTCGTGAACGCTGACAGTGTCATCGAGGTACGAAACCTCTCGTTCAGCTACGGCGAGGTACCGGTGCTGGAGAAGGTGGAGCTGACCGTCCCCGAAGGGGAGTTCCTCGGCATCGTCGGTCCCAATGCCGGCGGCAAGAGCACCCTGCTCAAACTGCTGCTGGGACTGCTGCAGCCCCGGCAGGGCGAAATCCGGGTCCTCGGTCTGCCGCCGGCGAAAGCGCGCCATCTGCTCGGCTACGTGCCCCAGCATCCCGCCTTCTCCCGCGACTTTCCGGTGACGGTGGAACAGGTGGTGCTCATGGGGCGCCTCGGCAAGGGCCGCCTGATCGGCCGCTACGACCGGCGGGACCGCCGCATCGCCCGGCGCGTCATGGAGGAGGCCGAGATCGCTCCGCTGGCCCGGCGCCGGATCGGCCACCTCTCGGGCGGGCAGTTGCAGCGGGTGCTGGTGGCCCGGGCGCTGGCTTGCGAACCGCGCATTCTGCTGCTGGACGAACCCACTGCCAATATCGACATGCGGGTGGAGAACGAGCTCTTCGATCTGCTGCGGGAACTGAACCAGAGGATGACCATCCTGGTGGTCTCGCACGACATCGCCTTCATTTCACGCTACGTCCACCGGGTGGCCTGCCTCAACCGGACGCTGGTCTGCCACCGCACCGAAGAGATCGACGCCGACACCATCCGCCAGCTCTACGGCGGCGAGGTCCGCATGGTCCACCATCATCACCACTGAGCCATGGACCTTCTCTCTTCCCTCGGTTTTCTGCAAAGCGCCCTTCTCGCCGGCCTGCTGGCCAGCATCGGCTGCGGGGTGATGGGCAGCTACGTGGTGGTCAAGCGCATCGGCTACATGGCGGGCGGCATCGCTCACAGCGTGCTCGGAGGAATCGGCGCGGCGCTCTTCTTCGGAGCGGCTCCCCAGGCCGGAGCGCTGGCGGCGGCGCTGGCGGCGGCCCTGCTCATCGGCATCATCCGGCTGCGCTGGCGGGAACAGGAGGACACCCTCATCGGCGCCGTCTGGGCCATCGGCATGTCGGTGGGGGTGCTGTTTCTCGCCAAGACGCCGGGCTACGGCACCGATCTGACCAATTATCTCTTCGGCAACATCCTGCTGGTCTCCGGCGCCGGGCTCTGGCAGACCGCGCTTCTCGATCTGTTGACGACGGGCCTGGTGGTCGCCTTCTACCGCCCTTTCCTGGCGGTCTCGTTCGACGAGGAGTTCGCCCGCTTGCGGGGCGTGCCGGTGACCCTCTTCTACCTCCTCTTTCTCTGCCTGGTGGCCCTGTCGGTGGTGGTGCTGGTGCAGCTGGTGGGACTGATCCTGGTCATCGCTCTGCTCACTCTGCCTGCCGCCATCGCCGCCCACCATGTGCAGACCCTGGGACGCATGATGGTGCTGGCCACCATTCTGGGAATCGCCTTCACCACCAGCGGCATCGCTCTCTCTTGGCGCTGGGACCTCCCTTCGGGCCCCCTCATCATCCTGGTCGCCGGCGCCGCCTACCTGCTGTCCGCCCTGGCGGCCCGCTGGCGGGAGCGGCACACTTCCCCGGAGGGGGCAGTATGAAAAGAGCGCTCATCGCGCTGGTGCGCGGCTACCAGCTCCTCATCAGCCCCTTTCTGGGCAACAACTGCCGCTACACGCCGAGCTGTTCCGCCTACACCATCGAAGCGATGGAGAAGCACGGCCCGCTCAAGGGGCTGTGGCTGGGCGTTCGCCGGGTGGCGCGCTGCCACCCTTTCCACGAAGGAGGCTACGATCCGGTGCCCGACCCCAAGAAGCCGCGCCGCCAGTGAGGGCGAAACGAGCGCCGCTCCAATGGCGGGCAGGAGGATGGCGGAAGACGAAGGGGCGCGAAACCTGGAAAGCCGTGAAGGATCCCCGCCAGCCTTGTTACAATAAGTCCCATGAGCGAATCCTCCTGCCTCAAGAACCACTTCCTGGTCGCCCTGCCGAGCCTGCAGGATCCCAACTTTTCCCGCAGCGTCACCTATTTGTGCGAACACACCGAAGAGGGGGCCATGGGGCTCACCATCAACCGCCCCTCCCCGCTGGGGTTGGACGACATTCTCCAGCACATGGGAATCGAGCGCACCGACGAGACGCCCGAATCCCTGCCCATCTTCATCGGCGGTCCGGTTCAGGAGGACCGGGGCTTCCTCCTCCACTCGCCGCCCAGCCGCTGGAAATCGACCCTGGTGGTCACCGACGAGCTGGCGGTGACCACCTCCCAGGACATCCTCCACGCCATCGCCCGTGGCGAGGGGCCGGAAGAGGTGCTCGTCGCCCTCGGCTACGCCGGTTGGGGGCCCGGCCAGCTGGAGCGGGAGCTGCAGCAGGACAGCTGGCTGGTGGCGCCCGCCTCCAAGGAGATCCTCTTCCACACGCCGGTGGAACAGCGGTGGGAGGCGGCCGCCGCGCTGACGGGGGTCGATCTGAATCTCATCACCAGCACCGCCGGCCATGCTTGACGATGCCGTGCCGGCTGTCCGTTCCGAAAGAAAACGGCCTGAAGGGGTGACCACCGGAACCGAACGGCTGCTTCTCGGCTTCGACTACGGCACTCGCAAGATCGGCGTGGCCGTGGGCCAGGTGGTCACCGGCACGGCCACCCCCATCGCCACCCTGCACCCGGTGAAGAACCAGCCCGATTGGGAGGCCATCGCCCGCCTCATCGACCAATGGCGCCCCGACGCCCTGGTGGTGGGGCTCCCTTTCGAGATGGACGACACCCCCGCCGAGATCCACGACCAGGCCCGGCGTTTCGCCCGCCGGCTGGAGGGGCGTTTCCACCTGCCGGTGCACCTGGCCGACGAACGTCTCACTTCCCGCGAAGCCTGGAGCCGGCTGGGTGGCCGCGCCATGAAGGATCTGGGCCGCGTGGACGCCATGGCGGCCAAGCTCATTCTGGAGACCTGGCTGAACCGATGAACGATCGGACCTTCCTCCAGCACGACGCCATCCTGGAGCTCATCGAGGGCATGGCCCGCCTGCTCCGGCGGCAAATGGAGGAGCGGGGCGTGGAGCGGCCGGCCATGATCGGCATCCACACCGGCGGCGTCTGGGTGGCGCGACAGCTCCATGCTCTGTTGCAGATCGAAGATCCCCTGGGGGAGCTCGACATCAGTTTCTACCGCGACGACTTCACCCGCATCGGCATGAACCCCCAGGTGAGACCCTCGAAGATCCCCTTCGAGGTGGAGAAGCGCCACATCGTCCTGGTGGACGACGTCATCCAGTCGGGCCGCACGGTGCGCGCCGCCTTGAACGAGATCTTCGACTTCGGCCGGCCCGCTTCAATCCTTCTGGCGACCCTCATCGAGCGCAACGGCCGCGAACTGCCCATCCAGCCCGACGTGAGCGGCCTGCGACCGCCACTGGCGGCCGAGGAACACATCCGCCTGGAAGGGCCGGATCCCCTGCTACTGCGCATCGGCGGCCATGGCCGGCGAAGGAAGGGGAGCTGATGGAGAACCTTCAGCTCGACGATCGTGGCGGACTGCGCCACCTCCTCGCCATCGAAGGCCTTGAGCGCGCGCACCTCGAAAAGATCCTGGACGTGGCCGAGTCCTTCGCCGTGCTGCCGGGACGACAAGTGAAGAAGGTACCGCTGCTGCGGGGGCGCATCGTCACCAACCTCTTCTTCGAGAGCAGTACCCGCACCCGCACCACCTTCGAGCTGGCGGCCAAGCTGCTCTCGGCCGACGTCATCAATTTCAACGTCAACGTCTCCGCCACCGCCAAGGGCGAGACCCTGCTGGACACCCTGCGCAACCTCGAGGCGATGCACAGCGACCTCTTCGTGGTGCGGCACCAGCATTCGGGCGCCGCCCACTTCATCGCCCACCATGCTTCGCCGGGCGTGAGCGTGGTCAACGCCGGCGACGGACGCCACGCCCACCCCACCCAGGCGCTGCTGGACATGTTCACCATCCGCCGCCACAAAGGCGATTTCACCCCCTTGCGGGTGGCCATCGTCGGCGACATCCAGCACTCGCGGGTGGCCCGTTCCCAGATCATGGCGCTCAATCTGCTGGGAGTCACCGAAGTGCGGATCATCGGCCCCAGCACCCTGTTGCCCGCCGAGGCGCGCACCCTGGGTGTCCACCTCTATCACGACTTGGAGTCGGGGCTGGAGGAGGTGGACGTGATCATCATGCTGCGCTTGCAACGGGAACGCATGGAGGGGGCGCTCCTGCCCTCGGCCCACGAATATTTCCAGCTCTACGGCCTTACCGAGGCGCGGCTGAAACGGGCCAAACCCGACGCCATCGTCATGCATCCCGGCCCCATCAACCGCGGGGTGGAGATCGCTTCTGAAGTGGCCGACGGCCCCCGTTCGGTGATTCTCCAGCAGGTGAGCCATGGCATCGCGGTGCGCATGGCGGTGATGTCCCTGATCCTGGGCGCCCACGGAGATGGAGATCGATGAAGCGCGCTCCCAATCTCCACATTCGCGGCGGCCGTCTCATCGATCCGGCCAACGGCATTGACGAGACAGCCGACCTCTGGCTCTCCGGCGGACGGGTGGCGGCGGTGGGCGACGCCCCTTCGGGCTTCGCGGCGGAGGAGACCATCGACGCCGAAGGCAAGGTGGTCTGCCCTGGTCTCATCGATCTGGGGGCCTATCTGCGCGAACCCGGCTTCGAACACAAGGGCACCATTGATAGCGAAGGGCGGGCTGCGGCGCGCGGCGGCATCACCACCCTCGTCTGCATGCCCCAGACCGAGCCGGTGATCGACACGCCGGCGGTGTGGGAGCTGATCCGACGCCGCGCCAAAGCGTGCGGCCATGCCCGGGTGCTGGCGATGGGCGCCCTCACCCAGGGACTCGCCGGGGAGCAGCTGGCGGAGATGGGGGCGCTGAAGGCGGCCGGCTGCGTGGCGGTGACCAACGGCCGCAACCGCCTCGCCAACACCCTGGTGGCGCGCCGCGCCATGGAGTACGCCAGCACCTTCGAGCTGCCGGTGGTGCTCTGCAGCGAGGATCCCCACCTCAAAGCCGGCGGCGTGGCCCACGAGGGCGCCGTGGCCACGCGCCTCGGCCTGCCCGGCATCCCTTCGGCGGCGGAGACGGTGGCGGTGGCGCGCGACTTGGCGCTGACCGAGCACACCGGCTGCCGCAGCCATTTCCACACCCTCTCCACCGGGCGTGCCGCCTCGATGATCGCCCGGGCGCGACGCGATCGGCAGCCCGTGAGCGCCGACGTGGCCATCCACCAGCTCTTCCTCATGGAGACCGACGTTGACGGCTTCCGCGCCGAGTGTCGGGTGGACCCGCCTTTGCGCACCCACGCCGACCGCGAGCAGTTGCGGCAGGCGGTGGCCGACGGCACCATCGAAGTGATCTGTTCCGACCACCAGCCCCACGAGGCGGACGCCAAGAGCGAGCCCTTCCCCGCCACCGCGCCCGGCATCTCCGGGCTGGAGACCCTGCTGCCCCTCACCCTGAAGCTGGTGGAAGAAGGAGTGCTGGAGCTTCCCCAAGCCATCGCCCGCCTCACCGCCGGCCCTGCCCGCGTGCTGGGGCTGGAAGCGGGGCGGTTGGAGAGGGGTGCCAGCGCCGATCTGTGCATCTTCGATCCCGAAACGGTCTGGATCTTCCGCGCCGAGGAGATGGCCAGCGCCGGCCGCAACACCCCTTTCGACGGCTGGGAGTTTCGCGGCCGCGTCACCCACACTCTCTTCGAAGGGCGCATCACCCATCGGCTGGAACCATGAATTCGCGCGACACCATTCATCTGCAAGAGGCACTGGTCCTGGAACAGGAGCACTGGCCGGGCGACCAGTTCGTGCTCCGCCTGCAAGCGCCCGCCTGCGCCGCGGACGCCTGTCCCGGTCAGTTCGTCCATCTCACCGTGGACCCTCTGCTGCCGCTGCGGCGCCCTCTCTCCATCCAGCGCGCCGCGCCCGAAGAGGGGTGGATCGAGCTACTCTACAAGCGGGTGGGGCGGGGTACGGCGCTGCTGGCGCGGAGGCAGCCGGGGGAGCGGCTCAGCCTGCTCGGCCCCATTGGCCGCCCTTTCGTGGTGAAGCGCCGCCGCCCTCTCCTGCTCGGCGGCGGCGTCGGCATGCCCCCCATGATCTGCCTGGCCGACTCCCTGCAGCAGTGCGACGTGGAGCCCCTCGCTCTGCTCGCCTCCGAGGTCCCCTTCCCTTTCGACCCGGTGCAGAGCCGGCTGCCGGCAAAGGGGCTGGATGAGAACAACCGGGCCGCCCACCCCCTGATGGAACGGTGGGGCATTCCTTCCAGGTTGGCCAGCCGCGTCCCCATGCCGGGCGTCTTCCGCGGATACGTCACCGAAGTGGCGCGCACTTGGCTGGAGTCCCTGGAGCGCGATGCCCGCGCCGAGGTGGAGCTGTTCGCCTGCGGCCCCCACCCCATGTTGGAAGCGGTGGTGGCGCTGGCCGGAGAGTTCGACCTGCCGGTGCAGGTGTCGCTGGAAGAGTTCATGGCCTGCGGCGTGGGCGGCTGCGCGGGCTGCGTGGTGGAGGTGCAGACCGAAACAGGCCCGTCCATGCAGCGGGTCTGCGTGGACGGGCCCGTGTTCGACGGCTACAAGGTGTTCACTCAGTAGTCGTCCACCAGCATCGCCGCATCCAGATCGCGCGCTCGAGAGCCTGGCGTATTGTCGCCCAGCTTGATCATCAGCCGTACCTCGTTGGCCGAATCGGCGTGCTTGAGCGCCTCCTCCTCGGTGATCTCCCCTTCCAGGTAGAGCTCGTACAACGCCTGGTCGAAAGTGACCATGCCGTGCTCGCGAGAACGCTTCATCAGATCCTTCAACTCGTGAATCTCGCCCTTGAGGATGAGGTCCGAAGCCAACGGCGTGTTGAGCAGCACCTCCACTGCGGCGCGACGGCCGTTGCCGTCGGCGCGGGGAACCAGCTGCTGGGCCAGGATCGCCTTGAGGTTGAGCGACAGGTCCATGAGCACCTGGGTGAGCCGCTCCTTGGGGAAGAAGTGGAGGATCCGCTCCAGGGCCTGGTTGGCGTTGTTGGCGTGCAGCGTGGAGAGCACCAGATGGCCGGTCTCGGCGAAAGTGAGGGCGTGTTCCATCACTTCACGAGTACGGATCTCGCCGATGAGGATCACGTCGGGTGCCTGGCGCAAAGTGTTCTTCAGCGCCACTTCGTAGGACTCGGTGTCAATCCCCACCTCCCGCTGGCTGACGATGCACTGCTCGTGCTGATGGAGATATTCGATGGGATCCTCGATGGTGATGATGTGGCCGTTGCCGTGCCGGTTGCGGTAGCCGAGCATGGCGGCCAGAGAGGTGGATTTCCCCGTGCCGGTGGCGCCCACGAAGATGATGAGCCCCCTTTTTATCATCGCCAGGTCCTTGACGATGGGCGGCAGCTTCAGGTCTTCAAAATGGGGAATGCGGGTCTCGATGCGGCGCAGAACCATGGCCACCGCGTCCCGCTGGACGTAGGCGCTCACGCGGAAACGGCCGATCCCTTCGGCGCTGATGCCGAAGTTGCACTCCTTGGTGTGGCGGAACTCTTCGCGCTGCTCGGGGGACATGAGCGTATAGGCCAGGTCCCGCGTCTGCTCCGCCGTGAGCACCGTCTTGGCCACAGGCCGGATACGGCCGTCTACCTTCATGCAGGGCGGGCGCCCCACGGTGACGAAAAGGTCCGAAGCCTTCTTTTCCGCCATCAAGCGAAGCAGATCGTTGAACTCCATCTCTCTTATACCCTCGTTAAATAATGTCGATTATCCTCCGGGGAGAACCGCCGGGAATCAGCTGAAGGACTCCTTGTTCTGCGCCCGGGCACGGGCCTCCTGGCGGGTGATCACGCCGCGCTGCAAAAGTTCTTGCAAATGCTGGTCCAGCGTCTGCATGCCCACCGCCTGGCCGGTCTGGATGGCGGAATACATCTGCGCCACCTTGTCCTCGCGGATGAGGTTACGGATGGCCGGCGTGCCGATCATGATCTCCCAGGCCGCCACTCTTCCTCCGCCCACCTTCTTCAGAAGCGTCTGAGCGATGACGGCCCGCAACGACTCTGACAGCATGGAACGCACCATGGATTTCTCTCCCGCGGGAAAGACATCCACGATGCGGTCGATGGTCTTGGCCGCCGAACTGGTGTGCAGAGTACCGAAGACCAAGTGGCCGGTCTCGGCGGCGGTGAGCGCCAGGCGGATGGTTTCCAGATCGCGCAGCTCGCCCACCAGGATGATGTCGGGATCCTCCCGCAGGGCCGAGCGCAACGCCTCCGCGAACCCCAGGGTATCGCGGTGCACCTCGCGCTGGTTGATCAGGCACTTCTTACTTTGGTGCACGAATTCGATGGGATCCTCAATGGTGAGAATGTGGCCGTAAAGGTTGTCGTTGATGTAGTCGATCATGGCCGCCAGGGTGGTGGACTTGCCCGACCCCGTGGGCCCAGTGACCAGGATAATGCCGCGGGGGTTCTCGCAGATGGTTTTGAAGGTGGGCGGCGCATTGACGTCTTCCAAAGTCCACACCTTGGAAGGGATGGTCCGGAAAACCGCCGCAGCCCCCCGGTCCTGGTTGAACGCGTTGACGCGGAAGCGGGCGAGGCCGGGAATCTCGAAAGAGAAGTCCACCTCGAGAAACTCTTCGTAGTCCCTCCGCTGCTTGTCGTTCATGATGTCGTAGACCAGCGAGTGGACCATCTTGTGGTCCAGCGCCGGCACATTGATGCGCCGGATGTCGCCATCCACGCGGATCATGGGCGGCAGGCCGGCGGAAAGGTGCAGGTCCGAAGCGTTGTGCTTGACGCTGAAGGCGAGAAGTTCGGTAATATCCATCGGTTCCTCTTTTATTCTTCCACAACGCCGCGACGAACGGCGCCACAACGGTCCTTGCGAGATGACATCATCCCCGATAGCGGCAAGACTAACACAGGTCAAAGAGCGGATAAGGAGCATTGCTTCAAGTTGTGAACGGGATCCTGGAACCATCCAGCTGGTGGCGGTCAGCAAGACACGTCCGGCGGAGGAGATCCGCGCCGCCTACGAGGCCGGGCAGCGCGCTTTCGGCGAGAACTACCTGCAGGAGGCGTTGCCCAAGATCCGGGAGCTGGCGGAGCTGCCCCTCGAATGGCACTTCATCGGCCGCATTCAGTCCAACAAAACCAGCGACATCGCCTCCCATTTCCATTGGGTGCACGCCCTGGCCAGCGCCAAGCATGCGCAGCGGCTCAGCAAGCAACGGCCATCGGAGCTGCCGCCGCTCCAGATCTGCATCCAGGTCAACATCAGCGGCGAGGCAAGCAAAGGAGGCGTGGCGCCGCAAGAGGCCGCCGGGCTGGCCCGGGCGGTGGCCGGCCTGCCGCGATTGCGGCTGCGCGGTTTGATGACCATGCCGCCCGCCAGCAGCGACGAGAAGGAGCAACGCCGCCTCTTCGCCGCCCTGCGCGACCTGCTGCACCAGCTCGATGCCGAAGAAGGGTTCTCCCTGGACACGCTCTCCATGGGCATGAGCGGCGACATGGCGGCGGCCATCTGCGAAGGCGCTACAATGGTGCGCATCGGCACCGCGATCTTCGGACCCAGAACATGATCCAACAGACCCTCTCCTTCATTGGCGGCGGCAACATGGCGGGCGCCCTCATCCACGGCCTCATCGAAGACGGCACCGATCCGGGCCGCATCCTGGTGGCGGAGCCCGACAGCGGGCGGCGCGAAGCGTTGGCGGCCCGTTTCGGCGTGCGCACCACCGAGGACAACCAGGAAGCCGCCGGCGAGGCGGCGATCCTGGTGCTGGCGGTGAAGCCCCAGGTGCTGCGGGAGGTGGCGCGAAAGCTGGCGCCGGTGCTGGCGCAAAGCCGCCCCTTGTGCATCTCCATCGCCGCCGGCGTCCGCCACGCCGCCCTCCAGTCGTGGCTGGGAGACGAGGTTCCCCTGGTGCGGGCCATGCCCAACACCCCCGCCATGCTGCAGGCCGGCGCCACCGGCCTCTACGCCCCCGCCTCCCTGGACGAACCCCGGCGCGAGGCTGCCGAGCACGTGTTGCGCGCCGTGGGCCTGGTGGTCTGGGTGGAGGAGGAGGCGCTGATGGATGCCGTGACCGCCGTCTCCGGCAGCGGCCCCGCCTATTTCTTCCTGTTCATGGAGGCGATGGAAAGGAGCGCCGTGGAGCTGGGGCTGCCGCCGGAAGAGGCCCGTCTGCTGGTGCGGCAGACCGCGCTGGGGGCGGCCCGCATGGCGCTGGAGAGCGAGCTGGACCTGCCCGCCCTGCGCCTGGGCGTCACCTCTCCCGGCGGCACCACCGAGCAGGCGATCCGGGCGTTCGAAGCGGGAGGGCTGCGAAGCCTGGTGCAACAGGCTGTGGAGGCGGCCCGCGACCGCTCCCGGGAGTTGTCGCGCGAACTGGAGGGCGAGTGATGGGCAGCGGTTATCTCACCAACCCCCTGGTCTTTCTGCTCGAGACCCTCTTCGACCTCTACCTGATCGCCGTGCTGCTGCGCTTCTTCCTGCAATGGGTGCGGGCCGATTTCTACAACCCCATCTCTCAGTTCGTGGTGAAGGTGACCTCGCCGCTGCTACTGCCGCTGCGGCGGGTGATCCCGCCGGTCCGGGGGCTGGACACCGCCTCGCTGGTGCTGGCCTGGCTGCTCAAGTCGCTGGAACTGGCGCTGGTCCTGGGACTCACCGGCACCTCCTTCTCGCTGCTGCTGCCCCTTCTCATGGCGGTGCCGGAGCTGGTGGAGCTGACCATCAACCTCTTCTTCTGGGCCCTGCTCATCCAGGCAATCCTCAGCTGGATCAACCCCGGCGTCTACAACCCCGCCGCCACGCTGCTCTACAGTCTCACCCTGCCTCTGCTGCGCCCGGCCCAACGCCTCATCCCGCCCCTGGGCGGCATCGACCTCTCGCCCATGGTGGTGATGGTGGCGCTGATCGTGCTCAAGATGCTGGTAGTGCCGCCCCTGCGGGGACTGGCCCTCGCCGTGGCCACATGAGCGGCTGGTGGCGCAGCGACGGCGAGGACCTGCTGTTGTTCCTTCGCGTCCAGCCCCGTGCCAGCCGCAACCTCTTCGGCGAGGTGCTCGGCGACCGGCGCAAGCTCTATCTCAAGGCGCCGCCGGTGGAGGGCAAGGCCAACCAGGAGCTGGTGCGTTTTCTCGCCAAGTCGCTAGGCGTGCCCAAGAGCCGGGTGGTGATCGAAGCGGGCGAAACCGGCCGCAACAAGCGGGTGCGGATCCGTGAGCTGGCGACTCTCCCCGAAAAGCTGCCGCAAAAGAGGTGAAAGGGGGGCGGTCCGAGGACTTTTCCAGGGCAATCGCATGAATCGGGTCTTGGCGCCGCCAAATAGCCTGTTCACGTGATCGCCTGGGAACTTTTCGGCTTTTTAGCACTCTCACCCTTCGAGTGCTAAAATGTAATCAGTCGGCATCTGGAATAGATGCCGGCCGTCCAACCGGATTTCAAGGGGGGTCTGAAGATGAGCAAGGAGATCGCCACCGCCGTGCTGCCCACCGGCAGCATGGAAGCCTACGTATCGGCAGCCTTTCAGCTGCCCATGCTCAGCCAAGAGGAAGAACACGACCTGGCGGTGCGCTGGCGCGACCACCGCGACCTGGAGGCGGCCCGCCAGCTTGTGCTGAGCCATCTCCGCTTCGTGGTGCGCATCGCCCGGCAGTACGCCGGCTACGGTCTGCCCCAGCCCGATCTGATCCAGGAGGGCACCATTGGCCTGATGAAGGCGGTGCGCCGCTTCGACCCCGACATGGGGGTGCGGTTGGCCTCCTTCGCGGTCCATTGGATCAAGGCGGAGATCCACGAGTTCATCCTGCGCAACTGGCGCATCGTCAAGATCGCCACCACCAAGGCGCAGCGCAAACTCTTCTTCAACCTGCGCTCCAGCAAGAAGCGGCTGGGCTGGTTCACCGAGCAGGAGATTCAGGAGGTGGCCGAGGACCTGGGCGTGAAGCCCGAGGAGGTGCGCACCATGGAGGCCCGCCTCAACAACTACGACATGGCGCTGGACCCCGCCGCGGGCGAAGAGGAGGAGGAGCGCCTGGCGCCCATCGCCTACCTGCCCGATACCCGTCTGGAGCCGTCCCATCTGGTGGAGGCCGAGGATACGGAGCGCGACGAGCACGAGCGCCTCTACGAGGCCCTCGCCGAACTGGACGAGCGCAGCCAGGAGATCCTGCGCCGCCGTTGGCTGAGCGAGAAGAAGTCCACGCTCCACGAGCTGGCGGAGGAGTACGGGGTCTCGGCCGAGCGCATCCGCCAGATCGAGAAGGCGGCCATGAAGAAGCTGCAGGCCCACATGGCGGCCTGATGGGCGTCTCTCTTTCCCAGGAAACCCGCCTTCGCGGCGGGTTTTTCATGCTGGAATCCCCTCTTCGGTCGGAAAGAGCGCGCCCGCCGGTTCCGCACCGTTCGCCCTCTCAGAGATGGAATTTTTCGTAACCGGAACCGATACCGGCTGCGGCAAGACCCTGGTCACGCTGGGGCTGATGGAGCGGTTGCGCCGCGCCGGCGGACGGGTGGCGGGGATGAAGCCGGTGGCGGCGGGCGCCGCCAGAACGCCGGAAGGGCTGCGCAACGACGACGCCCTCGCCATTCAAGCGCTATGCCACCGCCCCTACCCCTATCGACTGGTCAACCCCTGCTGTCTGCGCACCCCCGCCGCGCCCCATCTGGCGGCGGCCTCCGAAGGGAAGCGCATCGATCTGGCGGCCATTCTGGAGGCGGCGCAGCGGCTGCGGGCGGATTCGGACCATCTGGTGGTGGAGGGGGCCGGCGGCTGGAAGGTGCCCCTCACCGATTCCGCCGACATGGCGGAGCTGTGCCGCATGCTGGAGATGCCGGCGATCCTGGTGGTGGGGTTGAAGCTGGGCTGCCTCAACCACGCCCTGCTGAGCGCCCAATCCATTCTCGACTCCGGCGTCCCTTTGGCGGGCTGGGTGGCCAACAGCCTGACGCCGGACATGCCTTTTCAGGCGGAGAATCTCGCCACCCTGCGGGAACGGCTGCCCGCCCCCCTCCTCGGCCATGTTCCCTGGCAGGCGCGGCCGGAGGCGGGCCTCGCCGCCAGCCGCCTCGAACTGCCCGGCAACTGAGAACGCGCCGTCGCCGCCCGGCGGAAGGAGGCATCTTCAACGACTTTCCAGGGTCACCTCCACCGGCTCGGGCGCCCAGGCGTGGCCATAGACCACTTCGTGGGTGGCGGGAAGGAGTCCGTTCCACCGGAACCGCTCGTAGCTCGCGCGCATGGCCGCCATGCGCGCCTTGCCGGTGAGTCCGCGCGGCCGGCCGGCCGTGGCGTTGCGGGCGCCGAGGCGCTTGAGATCCCGCATCAGATCGTCCACCTCTCCATAGGTGAGCACCAGGCGGTCCACATCCATCACCGGCGCGGCGAACCCGGCGCCCACCAGAAGATCCCCCAGATCGTGCATGTCGATGAAAGGGCTCACGTGCTCGAACTCGTCCACTTCCGACCAGGCCTGGCGCAGCTCCTTCAGCGTGTCGGGACCGAAGGTGGTGAACATGAGCAGGCCGCCGGGGCGCAACACCCGCAGGCACTCGCGGAAGAGCCCCTCGGGATCGGCGCTCCACTGGAAGGCAAGATTGGAGACCACGAGATCCACGCTGCGGTCTCGCAGGGGAAGGCGCTCCATGTCGCCGCAGACGCAGAGCGGACGCCGCCGCCAGCGCCTCTTGCGGCGGGCACGACGCACCATGGGCAGGGCCAGATCCAGCGCCACCACCTGGGCGCGGGGATAGCGCCGCAGCAGCGCCTGGGTCTGGAGGCCGGTGCCGCACCCCAGATCCAGCACCCGCCGCGGGTCGAGTTTCACCAGATCGAGCCGTTCGAGGAGGCGTGAACCCGCTTCCCGCTGGAGCACCGCCACCTCTTCATAGCCGTCGGCAGCACGGGAGAAAGAGCGGCGCACCCGCGCCTTGTCGATGCCGGTGTCAGCCATGGAGGAGCTCCGTCACCGCCGTTGCCACCGCATCCGGGTGGGAGAGAAAAGGGGCGTGACCGGCCCCCTCCAGCCGCCGTATTCGCACGGCTGGAGGCAGCGCCTCAGCGAGGGCGGGAGGCACCAGGCGGTCTCGCTCCCCCAGGATCCAGAGCCGCGGCTGCTCGAGCGCCGCCAGGGTGGAGCGCAGATCGCTTTCGGCGAGCAGGGAAAGGCCGGTCCGCAGCGCCCGCGGCAAGGGCGGGGGCCGCCGCGACAGCGCCGAGCGCAGCGTCCGTTGCAGCTCCCGTCCTCCCTCCACTCCATGGAACTGCAACGCCAGGAAGCGCCCGATGGTGCCGTCCGGATCCCGCGCCAGCGACTCGCCGAACTGCGCCAGCACCTCCGGCGCCATGGCCAAGGTCCAGTTCTCCCGCTGCACGAAGCAGGGGCTGGCGGCCACCCCCACCAGAGCGCTCACCCGCTCGGGCGCCCGCCGCGCCGCCTCCAGCATCACCAAGCCTCCCAGCGACCAACCCAGCCAGGCGGCCCGGGACGGCGCCCGGGCCAGCGCCGCTTCCGCCCAGCCCTCCAGCCCGCCGTCGCTCCAAGGCGCTTCGCCATGACCCGGCAGTTCCAGCAGCGTAAGGCGGAAGCGGGGCTCCAGCCGGGGCAACAGCGGACGCCAGGCGGCGCTGTTCATGCCCCAGCCGTGGAGCAACACCAAATGGGGACGAGCGCCGGTCATCGGGGCAGCTCCGCCAGCGCCTCCAGCAACCGGTCCAGGTGGCGCTCCTCGTGAGCGGCGGTGAAGGTGATGCGCAGCCGCGCGCTGCCCTCGGGCACCGTGGGCGGGCGGATGGCCACCGCCAGGATGCCCCGCTCCTCCAGCCGGCGACTCCAGGCCAGCGCCCGTTCGTTACTGCCGGCGATCAGCGGCTGGATGGGGGTGAGGGAATCGCCCAGCGGCAGTCCGAGCCGGCCGGCCTCTTCGCGGAAGCGTCCCACCAGCCGCGCCAGACGTTCCCGCCTCCAGGGTTCGGAGCGGACGATCTCCAGGCTGCGCAGGGTCGCCTCCGCCAGAGCCGGCGGCGCCGCGGTGGTGAAGAGGTGGCTGCGCGCCTGCTGGATCAGGGTTTCGACGATCTCTTCCGATCCCGCCACGAAGGCCCCGGCGGTGCCCAGCGCCTTGCCCAGGGTGCCCATGAGCAGCGGCACCTCCTCCCGACCCAGGCCCCAGTGCTCCAGGCTGCCGCCGCCTCCTTCGCCCACCACCCCCAGGCCGTGGGCGTCGTCCACCAGGAGCCAGGCGCGGTGTCGCGCGCACGACCGCGCCAGCTCCGGCAGCGGCGCCAGATCGCCGTCCATGCTGAAGACCCCGTCCACCGCCACCAGCTTTCTTCCCTTCGCCTCCGCCAGCAGCCGGTCGGCGTGGGCGCTGTCGTTGTGGCGGAAACGCCGCAGGCGCGCCCCCGAGAGGCGGGCGCCGTCCACGAGGGAAGCGTGATCCAGACGATCCAGAAGCAAGGTGTCGCCGCGGCCGCAAAAGGTGGTGAGCATCGCCAGATTGGCCAGATAGCCGCTGGAGAAGAGCAGCGCCCGCGCGCGGCCGGTGAAGCGGGCCAGCTCCCGCTCCAGCTCGGCATGGGCCTCGGTGTGTCCGCAGACCAGGTGCGCCGCCCCAGCGCCGCAGCCCCAGCGCGACGCGCCCCGCGCCAGGGCTTCGGCCACTCTCGGGTCCGCCGCCAGCCCCAGATAGTCGTTGCTGGAGAAATTGAGGAGAGAACGCCCCTCCACCACCACTTCGGGCCCCTGGGGAGAACCCAGCAGCCGGTGGCGGCGGTAAAGACCGGCGCGCCGGCGCCGTTCCAACTCCGCCTGGAGCCGCGTCATCCCGCCGCCGTTCCGCCTCTTTCCCCCGGTGACTTCCGCCCTTCCCTTCACGGCCGGTGGCAGGCTCTTCCCTGGGGTGGCTTTTCGGTCCGGACCTCCTGCTCCATGTGCAGTCCGAGCCGTTGGAACAGCTCCAGATCCCGCCGGCTCTCGGCGTTGTCGGTGGTGAGCAGCCGGTCGCCGTAGAAGAGCGAATTGGCGCCGGCGAAGAAGCAGAGCGCCTGCATCTCGTCGCTCATCTCCTGTCGGCCCGCCGAAAGCCGCACGTAGGAGGCGGGCATGAGGATGCGGGCCGCGGCGACGGTGCGCACGAACTCCAGGGGATCGAGCTTCTCCATGCCGTAGAGCGGCGTTCCTTCCACCTGCACCAGCAGGTTGATGGGCACCGACTCGGGATGGGCGGGTAGATTGGCCAGCTGGCAGAGCATGGAGGCGCGGTCGGCGCGGCTTTCGCCCATGCCCAGAATGCCCCCCGAGCAGACCTTGAGCCCCGCCTCGCGCACATGCTCCAGGGTCTGGAGTCGGTCCTGGTAGGTGCGGGTGGTGATCACCTTGCCGTAGAACTCGGGGGAGGTGTCGAGGTTGTGGTTGTAGTAGTCCAGCCCCGCCTCGCCGAGACGCCGCGCCTGCTCCCGGGTGAGCATGCCGAGGGTGACGCAGGTCTCCATTCCCAGCGCTTTCACCCCGCGCACCATCTCCACCACCCGTTCCAGCTGGGTGTCGGTGGGATTGCGCCAGGCCGCTCCCATGCAGAAGCGGGTGGCCCCCCGCGACCTGGCCTGACGCGCCGCCGCCAGCACCTCTTCCAGCGGCAACAGCCGCTCCCGCTCCAGCGCGGTGTCGTGGCGGGCGCTCTGGGAACAGTAGCCGCAGTCCTCGGGACAACCTCCGGTCTTGATGGAGAGCAAGGTGCTGGCCTGCACCCGGTTGGGATCAAAATGGGCGCGATGGACGCCGTGGGCCTGGAACAGCAGGTCGTTGAACGGGAGCGCGAAGAGCGCCAGCACCTCCTCCGTGCTCCAGTCGTGGCGGATCTCTGGATTCATGGGCCGCTTTTTGCGATAGTAGGAAGACATGCATGGTAGAGAGGGATTCTCTTCTGTCAACCGCAAGGAGGCCCCATGGTTTACAAGCTCGTCTCATCCCTGGAGCGACTTTTCCTGCCGCCCACCTGTCTGGTGTGTGAAGCGCCCGGCGAAGAGGAACTCGACCTCTGTTCCCGGTGCCTGGATCGTCTCCCCTCCAACGATCTCGCCTGCATCCGCTGCGCCCTGCCCCTTCCCGAAAAGAGTCCCCAGGGCTTCCTTTGCGGCCGTTGCAGCCGCCAGGAGCCTCCTTTCCAGCGGATCATCGCGCCCTGGCGCTATGAAGGCGAGCTGGCTGAACTGGTCCACCAGCTCAAGTTCCACCGGAAGTTGGCCGTGGGGCGAAGCCTGGGGATCCTCCTGGCGCGCCGGGTGAAACGGCGAAGCGAACCCTTTCCACAGGTGGTGCTGCCCGTTCCGCTCCATCCCGAACAGCTGCGCGAGCGCGGCTTCAACCATGCTGCCGAACTGGCCTACGCCGTCTCCCGGGAGCTGCAATTGCCTTGGTCCACCCGGCTGCTACGCAAACAGCGCCCCACTCGGAGCCAACACCAACTGGATCGCAAGGCCCGGCTGGCCAACCTCAAGAACGCCTTCCATTTCCTCAACGCCCACCGCTACCGCCACGTGGCGGTGGTGGACGACGTGGTCACCACCGGCGCCACGGCGACCGAGGTGGCACGCACCTTGAGGGAAGCCGGTGTGGAGAGGGTGGAGATCTGGGCGGTGGCCCGCACGCCGGAACGGTAGCCTGAGTCACACGGACGGAAAGCCGCCTGGATTCCCGCTTGCGCGGGAATGACGAATTTCAAGCCTTCCTTTCGAACCGCCGGCGACGCCGGTTTCACCCGTCAGTCTGCATGCTTCGTTCCCCCCCTTGCTCTTCCCGGTCCAGCCCGGTCGTCCCGGTTACAACGAAGTGACGAACCAGAGTCCATGGAAAACGCGACTTTCTTACTTAGGATGGATCACTCGGATCCTCCGAATAGGGGACCAATCCCGGATACTCCCCTCCCCAACACCATCACCTTGAAGCTCTCTCCCATTCCCGTGGGAGAGAGCAGCTGCTTCGCCCCCTGCACCAGAGCCAGGTGGGCGGCCACGTTTTCCGGATCGGAGCGCGCCAGCAGGCGATCGAGGCCGCACTCCAACAGAAAGCGCGCCTGGGTGGCGTAGGCGAGCCGTTCCAGCCCCGCCGCCTCGGCCCCTTCGGCCACCGCGGTGAAATCCACGTGCGCGGTGATGTCCTGCAAGCCCGGCAGCAGGAGCGGATCGTCGTGGGCGCGGTGGCGAAAATGGCACCGCAAGGTACCCATGCGGCGTTGGGGATGGTAGTAGACGGAGCGCGGATGGCCATAGTCGATCAGAAGCAGCGCGCCGCGATCCAGGCTCCCGCCCACGGCGGCGAGCCAGGGTTCCAGATTGAGATTGACTTCCGAAAGATAGCCTGGAGGAAGCGTCCCCACCGCCTCTTCGATCCGCTCCACCGCCAAAGCCAGCGGCGGCGAGGCGGGGCGCCACCGCGCCTCCAGCGCCGGCCCGGAAAAGGCGACCCACTGCTCCTCCAGGCCGTCGCTTCCTTTGCGAAAGAGATGCACCGGCATGGCGTCCAGCACCTCGTTGGCCAGCATCACCCCCTGGAAGCGACCGGGCAGCCGCTGAAGCCACTCCACCCAGGAGAGCAGGTGGGGCGCCTCCTTCTCCAAGGTTTCCCGCTGACGTTGTTGGAGATCCGGGCTCACCTCGAGGATGAAGTAGCGGCGGGGAAGGCGTCCCAGCTCCTCCAGCCGTCCCAGGAGCTGAGCGGCCAGACGCCCGGTGCCGGCCCCGAACTCCAGGAGATCCCCACTACCCATCTCCTCCAGAATCCGCGCGCACGGAGTGGCCAGCGTCCGGCCGAAGAGGGGCGAGATCTCCGGCGCGGTGACGAAATCGCCGCCGGCGCCGAACTTGGTGGCGCCGGCGACGTAGTAACCGAGGCCGGGAGCGTAGAGGGCCAGCTCCATGAAGCGGGCGAAGGGAATAGCGCCACCGGCCGACTCCATCTCGGTCCGAAGGCGCGCCGTCATCCTCTGCTGGTGCCGCCGCTCCTCGGGCGAAAGCCGGAAACCGCTCATGGAAACCTGCGTGGTAGACTGGATCCGCCGATTCTATCAGGGGGTCGAAAGCAATGCTCGAACCCAAACCTCTGCGAGGGAAGACCGCGCTCGTCACCGGCGGCGCGGTGCGGCTCGGCGCCATGAGCGCCCGTTTCCTCCATGCCGCCGGCGCCCACGTGGTGATCCACTACCGCAACTCTTTCACCGCGGCGGAGGCGCTGCGCGAGGAGCTGGAGGCGCAACGTCCCCGTTCGGCGACCCTGGTGCGGGGCGACCTGCTCGACTTCGGCGCCCTGCCCCGCTTCGTGGAGCGCTGTCTGGCCGCCACGGGCAGGCTGGACATCCTTCTCAACAACGCCTCCAACTACTTTCCCACGCCGTTGGAGACGGTGACCGAAGCGCAATGGGAAAGCCTCTTCGGCGTCAACGCCAAGGCCCCTTTCTTTCTGTCGCGGGAAGCGGCGCCCCATCTGCGGGAGCGCCACGGCTGCATCGTCAACATGGTGGACATCCACGCCGAGCGGCCCAACCCCGGCTACCCGGTCTACAGCATGGCCAAGGCGGCCAACGCCATGATGGTGAAAGCGCTGGCCCGCGAGCTGGCGCCCGAGGTGCGGGTCAACGGCGTGGCGCCGGGAGCCATACTCTGGCCGGAAGGCGCCGAAGGCAAGCAGTCGAAAGCGCAAGCCCTGCCGCGCATTCCTCTCGGCCGCGCCGGCGCGCCGGAACAGATCGCCCGCACCGTCCTCTTTCTGGCCACCACCGACTACATCACCGGCCAGATCATCGCCGTGGACGGCGGGCGGAGCATCCAGCAGTAGGGGGAGCGCGGCGCGGTGCGTCAGCCCTCCTCTCCCAACTCCACCGGCACCACCCCTTCCTTGCGCGGAAAGGCCCGCCACAACTCGCCGTAGCTCCGCCCCGTGAGCGGATGGCGCTCATCGGCCGCCACGTCGGCCAGCGGACGCAGCACGAAAGCGTATTCCAGAATCTCGTCACGCGGCAGGTTGAGAGCCGGATCCACCCGGTCGCCCCAGGTGAGCAGATCCAGGTCGAGGGTGCGCGAACTGAACTTCTCGCTGCCCCGCGCGCGACCACGGGCCGCCTCGATGGCCCGCAGGGCGCGGCGCACCTCCCGCAACGGCTCGCCCGTTTCGATCCCCACCACGAGATTGAGAAAGTCGTCCCCCTCGAACCCTTCCGCCGCAGAGCGATAGACGGGCGAGATCACCAGCGGACCGAAGCGTTCCTCCAGCAATTCCAACGCCGCCCGCAGGTTGGCCTCGGGCTCGATGTTGCTCCCCAGCGAGATCCAGGCGCGGGTCATCGGCGGCGACGACGTTCGATGACCAGGCCGGCGGCCTCGGCGTTCTCCAGCGCCTGGGGTTTGCGAATGGCCAGGCGCAGCCACTCCACCGGAAAGCGCTCGAAGATGCGCTCCACGCAGCCTTCGGCCAGCGTCTCGATCAGTTGGAAATCGGTGCCGGAGACATATTCGGCCAGCGCCGCCGCCACGGCGCTGTAGTCGAGCGCGTCCTCCACCCGGTCCGAGGCGGCGGCCCGGGCCACGTCGGCGGCCAGTTCCAGGTCGAAGAAGAGGGGCTGAGGGGCTAGGCGCTCGTGCTCGTGCACCCCCACCAGCACCTCCAGACGCAGCCGGCGCAGGAAGATGAGATCCAAGATGACGCCCTCTGGAAGAAAAAGGAAAACGGTTGTCTGGGACGACCCTCCACCCCCATTCCCGGCACGCCGGCGCGCAACGAAGCGCCGGCTTCTGTCCGACGCCCCGAGGATGGCATGGATCGGGGCCGGGTCGATAGCTTACCATAGCGCCAACTTCAGCCTTGCCGGTCCCGTCCATGCTGCCCTACCTCGTCATCGTCGGCGCCTATCTGCTGGGTTCCATCTCCAGCGCCGTTCTCGTGGCCCGCGCCATGGGGCTGCCCGACCCCCGCACCCAGGGGTCGGGGAACCCTGGCGCCACCAACATGTTGCGCGTCGGCGGCAAGAAGGCGGCCGCCATCACCCTGCTGGGAGACGCCTTGAAAGGGCTCCTGCCCATGCTGCTGGCCCACGCCCTGGGGATGGCGCCAGGGATGCTGGCCCTCACCGGGCTGGCCGCCTTTCTCGGCCATCTCTACCCGCTCTTCTTCGGCTTCCGGGGAGGAAAAGGGGTGGCCACGGCGCTGGGAGTGCAGTTCGGCCTGCACTGGCTCATCGGGCTCTCGGTGGCCCTCCTCTGGCTGCTGGTGGCCAAGGTGGGCAGGATCTCCTCCCTGGCCGCGCTGGTCTCCATGGCCCTGGCCCCCCTGGTGGTGTGGATGGTGTGGCCCGCGAAGGAGCTGGTAGCCATGCAGACCGTCATCACCCTGCTGCTCTTCTGGCGCCACCGCAGCAACATCCGCAATCTGCTGGAGGGGAAGGAGAAGAAGATCGGGAGCTGATCGCTCCCCGTTTCCGGCTTCACCACCCGCGGTGGGAGTCGTCCAGCGCCAAACTGAAACCCCGCTCGAAGGTGGGGAAGAGGGCTGGCGGGGCGTCCGAGGCATGGATGCCGAGGCCGAGCCCACAGGGAGGTGTTCACGGCGTCCCCGCCAGCCCTGTTCCCGACCTTCGATTCGAGTGGAACGGACTTTGCTTCTCCCAAGGAGATCAGGAAACGGGGCAAGAGGAATCGTCCGCCGAGAAAGCTTCGCCGGGTGGCCGCAACTCGGCGAGCGACCAGCGCGGCCTGGCGTCGAAGAGAGGGCCCGACCGCTCGCCGGCGCGCAGACGCTGCCAGCCGGCGTAGGCGATCATGGCGCCGTTGTCGGTGCAGAACTCCAGGCGGGGATAGAAGGTTCGTCCGCCCTCCTCTTCCATCATGGCGTCCATCCGCCGGCGCAGTCTTCGGTTGGCCGCCACGCCGCCGGCCAGCACCAGGGTGGAGATGCCGCAATGACGCACCGCGCGGCGGCACTTGATCGTCAGCGTCTCCACCACCGCCTCTTCGAAGGCGCGGGCGACGTCCGCCTCGAGCCGCTCCAGTGCTTCTCCCTTCAAGCCCCGCGACTCCCGTTTCAAGGTGGTGAGAGTGAAGGTTTTGAGCCCGCTGAAGCTGAAATCCAGGCCGGGCCGGTCCACCATGGGACGGGGAAAGCGAAAGCGCTCGGGATCCCCTTTCTCCGCCAGCGCGGCCACCGCGGGGCCGCCGGGATATCCCAGGCCGAGAAGCTTGGCGGTCTTGTCGAAGGCCTCGCCCACGGCGTCGTCCAGCGACTCTCCCAGAAGGCGGTAGCGGCCCACCCCCTCCACCTCCACCAGCAGGGTGTGGCCGCCGGAGACCAGCAGGGCGACGAAAGGGAAGGCGGGCGCCTCCGGCTCCAGCATGGGCGCCAGCAGATGCCCCTCCATGTGGTGGACCCCCACCGCCGGCACCTGCCAGGCCCAGGCCAGGCTGCGCGCCAGGCCGGCGCCCGTGAGCAGCGCCCCCACCAGCCCCGGCCCGGCCGTGTAGGCCACCCCCTGCACTTCGCCACCCGCCACGCCCGCCTCCCGTAGCACCGCCCGGATCAGCGGCGCCAGCCGGCGGATGTGGTCGCGCGAAGCGAGCTCGGGCACCACCCCCCCGAACTCGGCATGGAGCTCCACCTGCGAATGGAGCCGGTGGGCCAGCAGCCCGCGGCTGCCCGAATAGAGCGCCACCCCGGTTTCGTCGCAGGAGCTCTCGACGCCAAGGACCAGATCGACGGGATTGGAGGAATTCACGGAAAAAACGGCCTCGAAAGCGGTTGGAGCGAAACCCGGTGTCCTTTCCAGACGTTCGATCCGGCAAAAGGAACCGGAGACGGAACCCCCGGAACGCGGTCACGGCGTCTTCCATGCCGCCCTTCACCTGCCAGGACGACGGGGCCTTGGAAAGGGCGTCGGCTCAAATTGCAAATCGCCGGCGAACCGGATAGAATCCCGCGCCTTGATGCCCAGGCCCCAGTGGGCCGCAGGCAAGATGTTCAGTTTACCAATTCGAGTCGAGGAGACAATGCCCAGCGTACGCGTCAAAGAGAACGAACCCTTCGAAGTCGCCATGCGCCGCTTCAAGCGCGCCTGCGAAAAGGCCGGCATCCTGGCCGAGGTGCGCCGCCGCGAGTACTACGAGAAACCCACCTGGGAGCGCAAGCGCAAGGCCGCCGCCGCGGTGAAACGCTGGCAGAAGAAGCTGGCGCGCGAAAACCGCCGTTTCGAGCGCCAGTACTGAGTTCTCCATGCTCAAGACGCGCATCACCGAAGAGATGAAGGCCGCCATGAAGGGCGGCGACAAAAAACGCCTGGGCGTCATCCGGCTGATCCTGGCCGCGCTCAAGCAGGTGGAGGTGGACGAGCGCATCGAGCTGGACGACGGCCGGGTTGTCGCCATCCTCGACAAGATGGTGAAGCAGCGCCGCGACTCGGTGGAACAGTACGAGAAGGCCGGCCGCACAGAGCTGGCCGATCAGGAAAAATACGAGATCTCCGTCATCCAGGAGTTTCTGCCCCAGCCTTTGAGCGAAGCGGAGATCGAAAGCCTCATCGAGGAGGCTTTGGCCGCCACCGGCGCCACCTCCATGAAGGAGATGGGCAAGGTGATGGGCTGGCTCAAGCCCAAGCTCCAGGGTCGAGCCGACATGGGCGCGGTGAGCGGACGCATCAAGCAGAAGCTCTCCGGCTGAGAACCTCTCTGCTACACTTTCCGCGTGGCCGGAAAGATCCCTCCTGAATTCATCGACCAGCTGCTCTCGCGGGTGGACGTGGTGGACGTCGTCGAGCAGCGCATTCCGTTGCAACGCGCCGGCCACGAATTCAAGGCACGCTGCCCTTTCCACGAGGAGAAGACCCCTTCCTTCTACGTGAGCCCGGCCAAACAGTTCTACCACTGCTTCGGCTGCGGTGCCCACGGCACCGCCATCGGCTTCCTCATGGAGTACGACGGTCTCAGCTTTCCCGAAGCGGTGGAGGAGCTGGCCAGCCGCGCGGGCATGGAGCTGCCGCAAGAGATCGCTTTCGAGTCCGCGCCCGACCAGCGCCCCCTCTACGACCTGCTGGAGAAGGCCGCCCGCTGGTTCGAGGAGCAGCTGCGCAGCCACCCCGAGGCGCCGCGGGCGGCCGAATACCTGCGCCGACGCGGCCTCGACGGCGAGACCGCCCACCGCTTCCGCCTGGGGTACGCTCCCGACGGCTGGCGCAACCTCCTCGACGCCATGGGAGGCGAGGCGCAGGCGGCGCGGCTCAGCCAGGCCGGCCTGCTCTCGGAACGCAACGGCCGCCACTACGACCGTTTCCGCGATCGCATCCTCTTTCCCATCCGCGACACCCGCGGCCGGGTGGTGGGCTTCGGCGGGCGGGTGCTCGGCGACGGAACGCCCAAATATCTCAACTCCCCCGAGACGCCGGTGTTCCACAAGGGGCGCGAGCTCTATGGCCTGTGGGAAGCGCGCCAGGCGCTGAAGAAGATCCCACGCCTGCTGGTGGTGGAGGGGTACATGGACGTGGTGGCCCTGAGCCAGTTCGGCATCCGCAACGCCGTGGCCACCCTGGGCACCGCCACCACCGCCGACCATCTGCAAAAGCTCTTTCGCGCCACCGCCGAGGTGGTCTTCTGCTTCGACGGCGACCGCGCCGGCCGGGAAGCGGCCTGGAAGGCCCTGGAAACCGCCCTCCCGCTGCTGAAGGAGGGCCGCCAGGCGCGCTTTCTCTTTCTGCCGGAAGGGGAGGATCCCGACACCCAGGTGCGCCGGGAGGGCGCCGAGGCCTTCCTGCGGCGCCTGGAGGGGGCCACCCCCCTTTCCGATTTTCTCTTCGAACGCCTCTCGGCCGAAGTGGACATGACCACCCTGGACGGCCGCGCCCGGCTCGCGGCATTGGCCCGCCCCCACCTGGACCGGCTGCCGCGGGGGCCGTTCCGCGAGATGATGGAACAGCGGCTGGCGCGGCTGACGGGAACCAAAGCGGCCGTCCGCCGTCCAACCAATCGACCCCGGCCGGCCGGAGCCCGCCAGCCGTCTAGGCTCAAGCCGCTCCACCGGGCCATCGCCCTGCTCCTGCAATACCCGGAGCTGGGAGGGGTCGAGGACCTTCCCCAGGGGTGGCAGGCGCTGGAGACGCCGGGCGTCGCCATTTTGCAGGAGCTCCTTGAAACCTTGCGGAAGAACCCGCATCTCACCACCGCCCAGCTGTTGGAACGCTGGCCTGACGAGGCGGTGCGCCGCCATCTGGGACGGCTGGCCGCCACCTCCCTCGAGGTTTTCGACGACCAGGCCGAGCAGTTCGCCGGCTGTCTGGCGAAGCTGGCGGCCAAGGCCCGCCGCGCCGCCGCCCGGGAGGCGCGCGGCAAGCTGCGCCCTTCCGATCTCACCGAAGAAGAGAAAGAAGCGCTGCGGCGGCTATACTCCAGTAAGAGCTGAATTTTTCGGTTTTTCCCAATTGCGTGCAGAAACAGATATAATGGCGCGTTACGTTTTGCGCGCCAAAACCGAGCGATCGAAAGAGGTACCATGGATCAGCAACAGTCCCAGTCCCGCATCAAGGATCTCATCACCAAGGGCAAGGAGCAGGGCTTTCTGACCTACGCGGAGGTCAACGACCACCTGCCCGACACCATCGTCGATTCGGAACAGATCGAAGACATCATCCGCATGATCAACGAGGTGGGGATCCCGGTGTACGAGACCGCGCCGGACGCCGACGAGACCACCATCGCCGCCGACGCCGTCCCCACCGACGAGGAGACCGCGGAAGCGGCCGTGCTGGCGCTCGCCTCGGTGGACAGCGAATTCGGCCGCACCACCGATCCGGTGCGCATGTACATGCGCGAGATGGGCACCGTGGAGCTGCTCAGCCGCGAGGGCGAGCTGCGCATCGCCAAGCGCATCGAGGACGGGCTCAACCAGGTGGCGGCGGCGCTGGCCACCTTCCCGCCGGCAGTGGAGCATCTGGTGCAGAAGCTGGCCGACGTGAAGGCGGAGGAGACCCGGCTCTCCGACGTGATCACCGGTTTCATCGACCTGGACGAGCCCGACATCGTCACCCCGCCCACGCCCGAAGCCAAGAGCGACGACGACGCGGACAAGGGGCCCGACCCGCAGATGGTCAAGCAGAAGACGGCCGAGCTGACCCGGCTCTACAAGCGCTGGAGAAACCATCTGGAGAAGCATGGCAACGACGACAAGGCGAAGAAGCTCAACGAGAAGATCGTCACCATTTTCGCCGAGCTCAAGCTCAACCCCCAGCTCTTCGCCAAGCTGGGCAACACGCTGCACGAGGTGATCGACAGCATCCGCGAGCAGGAACGCATCATTCTGCGCCTCTGCGTGGACGAGGCCGGCATGCCGCGCAAGGACTTCATCAGCAACTTCCCCCGCAACGAGACCAATCTGGAGTGGGTGAAGGAGCAGTGCAAGGCCAAGAGCGGCTACCGTGACCGTCTCAAGGAGCTGGCCGACGAGATCATCCGCGCCCAGCGCAAGCTGGCCGAGGTGGAGAGGCAGTGCGGCCTGAGCATCGCCGACATCAAGGAGATCAACCGCAAGATGTCCATCGGCGAGGCCAAGGCGCGCCGCGCCAAGAAGGAGATGGTGGAGGCCAACCTGCGGCTGGTGATCTCCATCGCCAAGAAGTACACCAACCGCGGCCTGCAGTTCCTCGACCTGATCCAGGAGGGCAACATCGGCCTGATGAAGGCGGTGGACAAGTTCGAATACCGCCGGGGCTACAAGTTCTCCACCTACGCCACCTGGTGGATCCGCCAGGCGATCACCCGCTCCATCGCCGATCAGGCGCGCACCATCCGCATTCCGGTGCACATGATCGAGACCATCAACAAGCTCAACCGCATCTCGCGCCAGATGATCCAGGAGAAGGGGAGGGAACCCACGCCGGAAGAGCTGGCCGAGCGCATGGAGATGCCGGAAGAGAAGGTGCGCAAGGTGCTCAAGATCGCCAAGGAGCCCATCTCCATGGAGACGCCCATCGGCGACGACGAGGACTCCCATCTGGGCGACTTCATCGAGGACACCAGCGCCGTCTCCCCGGTGGAGGCCGCCACCATGGAAAACCTGCGCGAATCCACCCAGAACATGCTGGCGGGGCTCACCCCGCGCGAGGCGAAGGTGCTGCGCATGCGCTTCGGCATCGACATGAACACCGACCACACCCTGGAAGAGGTGGGCAAGCAGTTCGACGTGACCCGCGAGCGCATCCGTCAGATCGAAGCCAAGGCCCTGCGCAAGCTGCGCCACCCCACCCGCTCGGAGAAGATGCGCAGCTTCCTCGACGGCGACTGAGACCGGAAGGACGCCCCTCCGTCGGCAAGGGGCGGTCCCCTCCATTTCCTCCGCACCCGGGCCCTTAGCTCAGTTGGTTAGAGCACTCGACTCATAATCGATTGGTCGCAGGTTCGAGCCCTGCAGGGCCCACCATCTCTCCTCCACCGTTGTCACGCCTCGGTAACAATCGGCCGCCACAATAGGCGCCGGTTTTCAACGAAGAGGCATGAAGCACCATGAAAAAAACGCTGACCGCAACCGCTTTCGCCGCTCTGCTCACCGCATCCGCGGTGAACGCCGGCACTCGGGACTACATCTATATCGTCGGGTCTTCCACCGTCTACCCCTTCGCCACCGTGGTGGCGGAGCATTTCGGCCGCAGCACCCGCTTCAAGACGCCCAAGATCGAGTCCACCGGCTCGGGCGGCGGGCTCAAGCTCTTCTGCCAGGGCGTGGGAGTGCAGCATCCCGACATCACCAACGCTTCGCGGCGCATCAAGAAATCGGAATACGACCGCTGCAAGGCCAACGGCGTGACCGCGATCACCGAGATCAAGATCGGCTACGACGGCATCGCCCTGGCCAACTCCAACAAGGCGCCCCGTTTCGAACTGAGCCGCAAGGATCTCTTTCTGGCACTGGCCAAAGAGGTTCCCGATCCCAAGGCTCCCGACAGCGGCCGGCTGGTTCCCAACCCCTACGAGCGCTGGAGCGACGTGAACCCCAATCTCCCTCCCTACAAGATCGAGGTGCTGGGGCCGCCGCCCACCTCGGGCACCCGCGACGCCTTCACCGAACTGGCCATGGAGGGCGGCTGCAAGCAATTCGGCTGGATCGAGGCGCTGAAGAAGAAGGACAAAAAACGTTTCAAGGCCATCTGCGAGGGCATTCGTGAAGACGGGCACTACATCGAAGCGGGCGAGAACGACAACCTCATCGTCCAGAAACTGGTCGCCAATCCCAAGGCGCTGGGCATCTTCGGCTACAGCTACCTGGAGCAGAACGAAGACAAGCTGCACGGCTCCAAGGTGGACGGCGTGGCCCCCGAGTTCGAGCTCATCGCCAATGGCAAGTACCCGCTCTCCCGTCCTCTCTTTTTCTACGTGAAGAAGGCCCACGTGGGCAAGATTCCCGGCATCCGCGAATACATCGCCGAATTCACCAGCGAAAAGGCCTGGGGTGACGAAGGCTACCTGGTGGACAAGGGGCTGATTCCCATGCCGAAGGAAGAGCGCGAACATTATGCCGAGGTGGCCCGGAAGCTGTCGCCGCTGAAATTCTGAGCAAAGTCGAGCCCCGGCTCTTTCCGCCCTCGCGACCTCTCGGGTCGCGGGGGCTTTTTTCGCGACGCACCCTCTCTTCGCGGGCCGCCCTCTTCGGCGCATCTTCTTCCATGCAAGGCGCCGCAACGCGGCCGTGGAGGCGCACCCCGAAATCCGCTGTCACACGGCTGTAACATTCGCGCTCCACAATGGCTCCGGTTTCCATCCTGCCGCCGGCCCATGTCCGTCACTCTCCTCTTCATCCTGCTGTCGATTCTGTCGCTGGTCGCCTACTGGCTCGGACGGCGGACGGTGCTCGTCATGGCCGCGGGAAACCACCGCCGGCTCCACTCCCTGCCCCGACACTACGGCTACTACGTGGCGATGCTCACGATGCTGCCCGCCCTTTTGCTGCTGGTTCTGTGGGTGAGCCTGGATCAGACGTTCATCACCAAGCTGGTGGTGGCCGAGCTGCCGCCCGCCCTGGTGCCCGATTCCGGCGCCCGCCTGAGCCTGCTGGTCAACGACATCCGCAATCTCGCCGCCGGCAACCCCGGTAGCGGCGCCGTCGATCCGGCGTTGCAGGCCGCCGCCGCCCATTACCGCCGATTGACCCAGATTTCGCACCTGCTGCTGCCGGCGGCGGTGCTGCTGCTGGCGGTGAGCGGAACCGCGTTGGGGCTGAAGCTGATCCACCCGGATCACCGGGCCCGGCCGGCGGTGGAACGGGTGATCCGCTGGGGACTGATCCTGAGCGCCTCCCTGGCCATCCTCACCACCCTGGGCATCGTGCTGTCGGTGCTCTTCGAAGCGTTGCGCTTCTTTCACCAGGTGCCGCTCGCCGACTTCCTTTTCGGCCTGGAGTGGAGCCCGCAGATCGCCATCCGCGCCGACCAGGTGGGATCCAGCGGCGCCTTCGGCGTGGTCCCTCTTTTCACCGGCACCCTGATGATCGCCGCCATCGCCCTGCTGGTGGCGGTGCCCGTGGGGCTGCTCTCGGCCATTTACCTGGGCGAATTCGCCAGCCGCCGCATGCGCGCATGGGTGAAGCCTTTGCTGGAGATCCTCGCCGGCGTGCCGACGGTGGTCTACGGCTTCTTCGCCGCGCTGGTGGTGGCGCCCCTGGTACGCGCCGCCGGCGAGGCGCTGGGGCTGGAGGTCTCTTCGGAGAGCGCCCTGGCCGCGGGACTGGTGATGGGCATCATGATCATCCCTTTCGTCTCCTCGCTTTCCGACGACGTGATCAACGCCGTGCCCAACGCCCTGCGCGACGGCTCCCTCGCCATGGGCGCCACCCGGGCCGAAACCATTCTGCGGGTGGTGTTGCCGGCGGCGCTGCCCGGCATCGTCGGCGGCGTGTTGCTGGCCGCTTCACGCGCCATCGGCGAGACCATGATCGTGGTGATGGCGGCCGGGGTGGGCGCGCGGCTCACCGCCAATCCCTTGGAGTCGGTGACCACCATCACCGTGCAGATCGTCACGCTGCTGGTGGGCGACCAGGAGTTCGACAGCCCCAAAACGCTGGCGGCCTTCGCGCTGGGTCTGTTGCTCTTCGTCGCCACTTTGCTGCTCAACGTGCTGGCGCTCTACGTGGTGCGCAAATATCGCGAAGCCTATGAGTAAGAAGCGTTCCCCCATCAAGCGCCGCGCCGTTCGCGAAGCGGTGGCGGCCAACCTGGAGCGGCGCCACCGCCGCGACCGCCGGCTGCGCCGGATGGGGCTGGCGGCCATCGTCATCGGCCTCGGCTTTCTCGCCTTCATGTTCGTCAGCATCGCCGTGCTGGGATACGGCGCCTTTCGGCAGACCCATATCCGGCTCGAGGTCAACTTCGAGAAGGCGGAGCTGGCGCCCGACGGCAAGGTGGACAAAAAAGCCCTGGCCCAGGCCGACTATCAGAGGCTCGTCAAACGCGCGTTGCGCGAGCGCTTCCCTCAAGTGAGAAAGCACCGCCTCAAGCGCCAGCTCTACCATCTGGTGAGCAGCGGCGCCGGCTATCGATTGCGCGATCTGGTGCTGGCCCACCCTCGATGGGTGGGCAGCCGCAGAAAAGTGTGGCTGCCCGCCGACGACGACGTGGACGTCTGGTTCAAGCATCACGGCGCGGGCGCCCGACTCACCAAGGCGCAGCAAGAATGGCTCGCGTCTTTGCAGGAACGGGGCGAGATGCGCACCTTCTTCAACAGCGACTTCTTCCGCAACGGCGATTCCCGCGAGCCGGAACAGGCCGGCATCCTGGGCGCCCTGGTCGGATCCTTCTACACCTTGCTGGTGACGCTGGGATTGTCGCTGCCGCTGGGCATCGCCGCCGCCATCTATCTGGAGGAGTTCGCGCCGAAGAACCGCTGGACCGACTTCATCGAGGTGAACATCAACAATCTGGCGGCGGTGCCCTCCATCGTCTTCGGTTTGCTGGGGCTGGCGGTGTTTCTCGATTTCTTCGGCATGCCGCGCTCGTCCCCTCTGGTGGGCGGATTGGTGCTTACTTTGATGACCTTGCCGACGCTGATCATCGCCGGCCGCGCCGCGCTCAAATCGGTGCCGCCCTCCATACGCGAGGCTGCCCTGGGACTCGGCGCTTCGCGCATGCAGGCGGTGTTCCACCATGTGCTGCCGCTGGCGATGCCGGGAATGCTCACTGGCACCATCATCGGCATGGCCCAGGCGCTGGGCGAGACCGCGCCCCTGCTGATGATCGGCATGGTGGCCTTCATCGTGGACGTGCCCCATGGAGTGCTGGACCCGGCCACGGTGCTGCCGGTGCAGATCTATCTCTGGGCCGACAGCCCCGAACGGGCCTTTCTGGAGAAGACCGCAGCCGCCATCCTGGTGCTGCTGGCCTTTTTGGTGTTGATGAACCTGGCCGCCATCTGGTTGCGGCGCAAATTCGAAAGACGGTGGTAGGAGAACGAAGATGACGGCATCCCTCACGACCGGGCAGGGCCCGGCGACCGACGAGCAGGCCGCTTTCATGGCGGCGCTGGACGCGTCCGCGCCGCGGAAGGAGGAGCCGGCCGCCGCGCCGGAGAAGACCGTCGGGGTTCCTTTCCTGGAGAAGAAGGTGACGCTGAGCGCCCGCCACGTGAACGTCTTCTATGGCGCCAAGCAGGCCATCTTCGACGTCTCCATCGACATCGGCAAACATGAGGTGACCGCCTTCATCGGCCCCTCCGGCTGCGGCAAGTCCACCTTTCTGCGCTGTTTCAACCGCATGAACGACACCATCGACGACTGCCGCGTGGAGGGCGAGATCCGTCTGGACGGCGAAGAGATCTACGCTCCCGAGGTGGACGTGGTGCCGTTGCGCGCACGGGTGGGGATGGTCTTTCAGAAGCCCAACCCCTTCCCCAAATCGATCTACGAAAACGTCGCCTACGGGCCGCGGCTGCACGGTCTCTTCTCCAGCCGCGGCGAACTGGACGATCTGGTGGAGCACTCGCTGCGGCGCGCAGGTCTGTGGGAGGAAGTGAAAGACCGGCTGGACGCCCCCGGCACCGGCCTCTCGGGCGGGCAGCAACAGCGCCTGTGCATCGCTCGCGCCATTGCCATCCAGCCGGAAGTGATCCTCATGGACGAACCGTGCTCGGCGCTCGATCCCATCGCCACCGCCAAGGTGGAAGAGCTGATCGACGAACTGCGCCGCAAGTACACCATCATCATCGTCACCCACTCCATGCAGCAGGCGGCCCGCGTCTCCCAGCGCACCGCCTATTTCCATCTGGGGCGGCTGGTGGAGGTGGACCGTACCGACAAGATCTTCACCAATCCCGCCCACGAGCTGACCGAAGCCTACATCACCGGTCGGTTCGGGTGAGGCCGGGCCGGGACGATCGCATGAATCGAGGTTTGGATCGCTGCGGAACCCGGTTCGAGGGCCTGGAAGAGGGATGGCGGGGCGTCCGAGGCATGGACGCCGAGACCGAGCCCGCAGGAACGCGTTCACGGCGTTCCCGACAGTCCTTTTCGAGACCCTCGAACCGGGCGGGGCCCGTTCATGCGATCACCCTGGGACCGGTGGATGGACACGGCCGGCACGAACTTTTCCCGGGCCGATCGAGGGCGCGACGCAAGGGGGCGGAACGAACCAGCGGCAGGACCGGAAAATGGCAGGAGAAAAGCGAACCAACACCGCACGGGAGCAGAAGCCAATGAAACTCTCCACGAGCCCTCAGGGTCACATTCTCAAGCGCTTCGACAAGGACATGCGCAAACTGCAGAAGCGCGTGCTGAAGATGGGTGGAATGGTGGTCGAACAGATGGAGCGGCTGCAGGACGCCCTCGGTCAAGAGGACGAGGAGCAGGCGCGCCAGGTGATCGAGGGCGACCGTCCCATCGACCTTCAGGAGGTGAAAGCCGACCGCTTCATCGTCAGGCTGCTGGCGCGCCGTTCTCCGGTGGGAGGCGATCTCCGCTACATCGTCGCCGCCTCCCGCATCGTCACCGAGCTGGAACGGCTGGGCGACGAGGCGGCGCAGATGGCGCGCATCCTGTTCATCGAACACCAGCCTCTCTCCGGTTGCGAAAAGGAACCGGCCACCGCCACCATCCGCCATCTGCTGGGGCGACTCATCGCCCTGCTGGAACAGGCGCTGGAAACTTTCGAAAGCTACGACTACCGCAATGCCCTGATGCTGGCCCGGGGCGAGGAGCCCTCTTGCGTGGAACTGGACAAGCGGCTCGGCGATCTGATGCAATGCGTCTTCGACAGTCAACAGCCGGTGGCCGAGGCGGTCAACTTCGTGCTGGTGCTGCGCTCTGTGGAGAGCAGTCTGCGCCACGTGCGAAACATCGCCGAGCACACCGTCTATCTCATCACCGGCGAGGACATCCGCCACCGATGACCACCATCCTCTTCGTCGAAGACGAAGCCCCCATCCGCGATCTGGTACGGTTCACCCTCTCGCGGGCGCAGATGGAGATGCTCGACGCCGCCAACGGCCGGGAGGCCGAACAGATCCTCCAGCGGCGGCGACCCGACCTCATTCTGCTCGACTGGATGCTGCCGGACGAAAGCGGCATCGACCTGTTGCGGCGGCTGCGCCGCCATCCCGAACTGCGCGCCATTCCGGTGATCATGGTCACCGCGCTGGCGGAAGAGGAGCAGAAGGTGTTGGGGCTGGAGGCGGGCGCCGACGACTATGTCACCAAGCCCTTCTCGCCCCCCGAACTGGTCGCCCGCGTGAAGGCGGTGCTGCGCCGCGCCAACGGCATCGACGAGGAGGGGATGCTCCGCCAAGGAGCCCTGGAGCTCGACCCCCAGCGCCGTCGGGTGCACCATGGAGAAGAGCCCGTGGAGCTGGGGCCCACGGAATACCGGCTGCTCCACTTCTTGATGAGCCACCCCCGCCGGGTCTACAGCCGCGGGCAACTGCTCGACTACGTCTGGCCCGACGACACGGTTCGCGAGGAGCGCACCGTGGACGTCAGCATCCGACGTTTGCGCAAGGCGCTCCAACCCTTCGGCGCCGACCGGCTGATCCGAACGGTACGCGGCGCCGGCTACTGCCTGGACTCCGAGGATGCATGAACGGTTCCGCCAGGAGCTGCTGCGCCTGCTGCTGGTGGTCGCCGCCGTGCTGCTCCTCGGATGGCTGAGCGGCGCCTGGGCGCTGGCCTTGGCGGCGGGACTGGGCGGCTACATTCTCTGGCAACTGCGGCAGGTCTATCTGTTCGAAGAGTGGCTCATGGGCGTCAAGTCGAACCGCCGCGCCCTGAGCGGCACCTGGGACCTGGCGGCGGAACGGATCGAGCGCATCCGCCAGCGGGCGCGACAGCGCAAGAAGCGGATGAGCCGCCTGCTGCACCGCTTCCACGACACCCTCGAAACCCTCCCTGACGCCGCCCTCATTCTCGACCGGGACCGCCGAATTCTCTGGTTCAACTCGGCGGCCCGGGAACTGCTGGGCCTCGACGCCGCCAGCCGCGAGCGGCGGCTCACCCGGGTACTCTCCGGCAAGGGGCTGCGGCGCTGGCTGGCGGAGGGGTTGCCCGCCCGGCCGCTGGAGATCGAGCGGAGCGGACCGCCCCGGCGGGAGCTGCAGCTGCGCCTCCTCCATTTCGGCGAAGAGCAGTTTCTGCTCACCGCCCACGACGTCACCGAACTGAAGCGGGTGCAACAAGTGCGTCGCGACTTCATCGCCAACGTCTCCCACGAACTGCGCACTCCGCTCACCGTGGTGAAGGGGTATCTCGAGATACTGGCCGAAGACGAGCTGCCGCCGCAGACGAAGGAGGCGCTGCGCGCTTCCTTGCGGCAGGCGCAGCGGATGGAGCAACTGGTCGCCGACCTGCTCATGCTGTCGCGGCTGGAGATGGAAGAGGCGCCGCCGGGCGACGAGGTGGTGGAGGTTCCCCGGCTGCTCGACGCCCTGGCGCAAGACGCCCGCCGCCTGGCGCTCACCCACGGCGACCATCCGCTGACCCTGCGGATCGACCGCGCTCTGGGCGTGCGCGGCAGTGAAAGCGAGCTCACCAGTGCCTTCGGCAACCTGCTCTTCAACGCGCTGCTCCACACGCCGGCGGGCACGCCGGTGGAAGTGACCTGGGAAAAGCGGGATGGAGGCGCCCGCTTGACGGTGGCCGACCGCGGACCCGGCATCGACCCCGAGCATCTGGAACGGCTCACCGAGCGCTTCTACCGCGTGGACAAAGGGCGGTCGCGGGAACGCGGCGGCACCGGGCTGGGGCTTTCCATCGTGCGCCACGTGCTGGCGCGCCACGGCGGCCGCATCGAGATCGAGAGCCGCCCCGGCGAAGGCAGCCGCTTCATCGGTTTGTTTCCCGCCGAACGGCTGGTTAAACTTGATTCCCCTTCGAGTTCCAGCGACAGGTGACTCACCATGGACACCCAGGCTTT